>ERZ1292633.1668-Hain-H41-02um-R1-1668-length-23716-cov-5_pt1 | contig 10437 bp, 9 predicted proteins | sample MGYA00564406_ERZ1292633 | MGnify/ENA primary metagenome ERZ1292633 (study PRJEB36523, sample SAMEA6512639) | groundwater metagenome | collected 2019-01-08 | study: AquaDiva: Metagenomics assemblies of 32 groundwater samples
GTTCGTCTGCTTTTATCACAGCTATTCATTCGCGGCGCTGATCTATGAAGTCCAGAGCTGTCTGTCCCGCGTCGTGTACGGCCTGCCGGATGACTTCGCCCCCATGCCGAGGTTGCACAAGGCCCCGTTCAAGGGCAAACCGCACGTGAAGGCGCTCGTCGACAGCTTCAAAAGCATGAGCGGCCAGGATCACAACCCAAGCTTCCGCGAAGTCGCCATCAGCGTCTCCATGTCGCTGGGCAGCCCGTCGTCGGAAGCGCCGCCCATGCAGTGCTTCGTGAATGGGTATTCGTGCACCGACCTCTCCTTTCATGGCGTGCTGCAGTCGATGCTGACGGGCCTCGGGGCGTCCACCGCCGAGGCGGATACGATGATACGCGCCGCCGATGCGCTGTCGTCCAAGTGCGGACTCGTGGGCAACTACTCCGTCCCGGGGGAGCACGGCATGTCGTCCCGCGGCGGCCACTTGCCAGGTCACATGCTGCAAATTTTCGTCCGCTCGGATTGCGTGGACGACGTGGCCTATGGCAGCCACGCCTACGGTGTGTGGCGCGACGATGCGAACCCGCTTTCGTCGTACATGCTGCAGCCGAAGGCGCCCGATGGGCAGGCGCGCGTCTTCTGGCACCCTTCTCTGTTCACCGACCCGAAGCGCACCAGAGTGTACCACTTCGCCGCCGATCCACTCGCGTCCTCCAAGCGCGCGGAGCTGCAAAAAGGGCTGGCCGAGATCCTCAGACCGCTGCTAGGCGATGCCCGTGCGGTCGTCAAGACGTTTCGTTTCGTGGAAGGGCAGTCGCTCGAGCACGATGCGCCGCCGTCCGCCGCGGCGGTTGGAACGGCGGCTCCAGTGGCCGCGGAAGAACCCATCTACATGGACCGACCTCGTTCGTATCCGACAAAGACGAAGGGAAAGGTAAGCAAGAAGTAGCACGGCTTATCACCACTCAAACAAAGCAGTACTAGGCCCTCCGCATCCTTCTGACTGATGTCGCCCATTTTCGAGCCAACCATTCTATTTTGCTTCCGTGTTGCTTTTATCCCACCCCCCTCTCCCGCTTTCGGCATCCCTTTTAGGGTAGTAGCCGCTTGGTGTTTTCCCAAGAATGGGTACTTGGCAACTCCACCTACACCAAATCCTCTGACTTCCGTCAATCATATCGTCGCTTGACACAGAGTCATTTCAAGAGGGGTTCGCGCAACCGTACACCGACGCGTTTACGCACAGAACACCCTCCCTCCCGGCTCTCTTCCTGATTCTTCCTAGGTCCATGTCCGCTTGCTCGGCCGCCGTGGTGTCCACGTGGCCTTGTCTGACGGTGGTGACACTTGGTTCGCATGCCTTGGCCAGGCTGCCCGTGGACGGGAGCCGCGACGCACGATCTCGGCAGGTCCCGAACTGCTGCTTCTCCCTCGTCAACCCAACACCGGTGTCGCGGCCAACCCTCGTCGCCGTGTCCAAGCCGTGCTTCGACGAGATCCTTGGAATAGACGTCCCATCCGACGTGGCGTCGGGGGTCCATACGACCACCACGCTGCCAGGTGCGGCGGCGAACGGCAGCGACGCGACGGCGGGGTCGCGTGCGTCGTTCGCAGAGGTGTTTGCTGGGAATCGTCTGCTTCCGGGCAGCGTGCCGGCCGCGCATTGCTACTGTGGCCACCAATTCGGCAGCTTCGCGGGTCAACTGGGTGACGGTGCCGCGATACTGCTCGGCGACGTGGTCGCGATCTCGGAGCCGTGGAACGTCGTGTCGGCTGCCGCCACCCCCCACAGCACCGCCGCCGGCGACAACGAAGAGATTTTTCGGAGGCATTTTTCCCGGTATGCCGAAATCCAGCTGAAGGGCGCAGGCCCGACGCCGTACAGCCGAGCGTCAGACGGCCGCAAAGTGCTGCGGTCGAGCATCCGCGAGTTCTTGTGCTCTGAGTTCATGCACGGACTCGGCATTCCGACGACCCGGGCGGCGGCCGTCGTGACAAGTGATGATACCGTGCTGCGCGACCCCCTTTACACGGGCAACGCCATCCACGAGCGCTGCACCGTCGTCGCGCGCGTCGCGCCGTCCTTCGTGCGCTTCGGGTCGTTCGAGATCTGCAAACCGTTGGATCCCGACACAAGTGACCGTCAGGGCCCATCGGCGGGGAATCTGGCGCCGCTCTTCGCCTTGTTCGATTACACGTCCGACGAGCTGTTTCCACAGGTGTACGCCGCGGCGGCCCTCGCGCTAGACGCTGCTGAGCGATCCAACCCTATTTTGCGCCGCCGCGCGGTCGCCCCGCTGCTCTTCCGCGAGGTCGTTGAGCGCACGGCGCGTCTGGTCGCCCACTGGCAGAGCGTCGGCTTCACGCACGGCGTGCTCAACACGGACAACATGTCCATTCTCGGCCTCACGATCGACTATGGTCCGTACGGCTTCGTATCCCACTTCGACCCCGACTACGTCCCGAATCAATCCGACGATGGTGGGCGGTATAGCTTCGCAAGGCAGCCCGCGATGTGTAAATGGAACTTGGAGCGCTTGGCCGATTGCTGGGAACTGCTCTTCCCCGACCTTGCGGAAGACGGGACCCTGCGTCGCATTATCCTCGAGAGCTATGACCATACCTTTGATACACACTACGTCTCGCTCATGCGGCGGCGACTAGGCCTTCCCGCAAGTTGTGTGACCGATGCAGAAGTCAAGCGCGCGCTCACAGCATTGGAATCCACCATGTCCAGCACGCGATCCGATATGAACACGACGTATTTGTCTCTCGCGGCGCTAATGGACCCTACCGCGTGGTCGAGGCCAGAGGCGCGGCTTCGCTGCGTTGCACGTATCACGTCTTCCTGCGCGTCGCTGGACGCGTGCATGAGTATGTTGAGCAGAAAAGTGAAAACGTGCCGGCTGTCCATGCCGCCAGATCAGGTCAGGGCGCTGCTTGACCTCGTGGCGACCGACCCCGATCGCGTCAACTCGCTCTTCCCCGGCGTCCCCGTCGCCGCGTTGATGTCCCACCTGCAGCAGGAGCAGGCCAAGCAGGTGAAGGGTCAGGCGTACCGGGAGGAGTTAGCGGCGCTCCGGGCGTTGAAGGGCGACGACGAGCGAGCCGCGTCCAATGCAGCTCTGTGGTCGTCTACGATCGAGGGAACCATCGTGCCACTTTTAAACCAAATACAGCAGAGCGGGGAAAAGTCCGTTGCGGAGCGTCGCGAGTTGCTTCGGAACCGGGCCAACCCTCACTTCATTCTGCACCAGTGGGTTGCTCAGCAGGCCATCGCGGCCGCGGAGAAGAATCCGCCAGACTACGAAACGACGCAGCGACTCGTCGACCGCTTACTCTTCCCATATGACACCAGCGAGTTCGATGACCTTCCCGCCTTCCGAGCCCCTCCTGCCGGCGCCGATCGCATTTGTGTGTCATGCTCGTCCTGAGGACAGAGGGGCTCGGCGCCGATGCTGCGGTTGTGGTCACTGGTGATCGCTCTCGATATTTTTATGAAGCGATATTTTTTTTGCAAATCTATCTCTCACAATGCCTCGACTGCTGCGTCCGCAATTTCTGTGATTCAAACCTCATTGCTGCGATCTGTGACGCCGTTCACCGATCGCATTTTAGCGAAAAGGCATCTCCACTTTCTTTCGGCGATTGCCAAAACATTACAAATCGAAGTCGATGCAGCACGGTCCATCGTCGTTGTCGCTGCGCAGCATCATCGCGGCGGCAACTGCGCCGCGAGGGCCGACCTTGGCGTGCCGGCGGCGAGAGGGCCTCACAACGCTGCTGGGGGTTCGCGCGATTGGAACCGCCGGCCCCAAGCCGCCGTGGCGACAGTCGTTCGCTTCGCCTCTTTCCTCCTCGATGTTGGCTCGGCGACCAGCCGATGTGGCGCCGCGCCGTCATGATCCTGCCGCGGAGGACGAGTCGGTGCCGTCGTGTCTGTCACACCAGATGTCGCTCAGGAAGGCGGCCCGGCGGTTCAAATTTGTGACCGATCCCAACAAGGTGTCCGGCGATGTGGTGGTGAAGTCTACCGCGACGCTCGCGGTGGAGCAACGAGAGTCCAAAATCTATACCATGCAGCAGTACTTTGAAAAGGATGAAGCGGACCGGCCGGAGAATCGGACGATCGTTCAACGTCTCGAACAAAAGACCGCGAATCCGATGTGGCTCTTGTACAGCCTGGTGGTCATGGGCGTCGCCACCGTGTTCTTCGTCGTATGTACCCGGATTCGACGGGAGCGCATTAAGTTCGACCCGATGATGCATAAAATCAAGTCGTTCGACCTTCCCGGCGGGCCCCAAATCGGCGGGCCGTTTACGCTCGAGGACGTCAATGGGAAAGTCTACACGGAGGAGTCGTTCAAAGGCAAATGGATGTACATCTACTTCGGCTTCTCCAATTGCCCTGACATCTGCCCTCAGGAGATGCAGAAGATGACGCGTCTCATTAGCCACTTGGATAAGAAGGTGGGTGCGGACTACTGGCAGCCACTGTTTATTTCCATCGACCCGAAACGGGACACCAAGGAAAAGTTGAAGGAGTACCTGGCCGATTTCCACCCGAGAATCCTTGGCTTGACTGGCTCTCTCGAGGAGTGCGAGCGTGCCGCGCGCGAATACCGCGTGTACTTTGCCATCCCGGACGACTACGACCCGGACGCACAAGATTACCTCGTGGACCACTCGATTATCATGTACCTGATGGACCCCACCGGCAAGTTCTGCGACTACACGACGAAGGAGTTCACGTGGCATGAGAGCTACACGAAGTTGCTGCGGCGGATGGTAGACTATGAGCGAGCACGTCCTGACGACGATCAGACCCGGAACCTTCGCGTCGCGAACTGTGTGTCGACCTTCGGATCGGACATGAAACAGGCAGCCACGGCGGCGATCACTCCCCCTGCATCCGCCGTCACGAAAAGCGCGTGAAAAGAACGCTCCCCCGTGCGAATCATGGAGTGACACCCACGAGAGAATGCCGCTGCGGCAACGCTGCGCCAACGCGAGGCCGTCGTGCGTCCGTGCAGGCATTGGTTCCTCGCGTCGCCCCGCCCCCCCTTCGACACACCCACACAACTATCCAGGTTCATCCACCACGAGGCGTGTGTGTCGGTAACTGACGGTGTGCCGCGATGTGCCCTCCTCGCGGGCCATCAACGCCGCCACTGGGGTCTGTTTTTCTGTGGTATCCCACCGAGTGTAAGCCAAAGGTATTTGGGTTCTAGGTGCACATTTCGTTCCCCTCCTTTTTTTTCTTGATTCGCTTTTCATTGCATCAACGACGGTCTCGCGGCTCATTACGACAACCGTTCCGGCCGCGTTAGGCCGCTTGCTGACGACTTGCTTTCCACCGATGACGACTTATTTTGAATCTGTTTTCGGGTTCCCCGAAAAGGGACGCTACGACGCCGTACGCGATAAGTTGATCTCGGCAGCGGGAGGCCTGCCGATCGTGGAGAAGACATCAAAGGGGCACCCGGTCACGTTCACCCTCCCTTTCCTCTCCCCAGGGGCCAAGGGCGCGGCGACCTCGTCGCGTGTCGTGCACGCTGGCACGTTCTCGACCCCGTCCGTCCGCGAGTTGCGGGAAGCGGCCGATGCGATGTTTGGCCCACCCGCGGCTGCGAATGGAGGGGGACATGGGCGGGTGGAACTCCGCAACATCGTGGGCGACTCTTTGGCGCTTCACTGCGACAGCCAATATTTCGGTGCCGTCTTTCAGGCAGCCAGCCAGTTCAACTGTTTAGAGTTCGTGTCGGCCTCCGGTGTGCCCGAAAATGGGATCGGCGTCTATGAACTTGATCACACGCAAGGCCCCGCGTGTGCCATAGCGTGTGGGGCGGGCACCGCCGTGCGCAATTACCTAGCCGTCGTCGACGCGCACCACCATGCATCCGTCACGCCTCATCCGTGGCTTGCTGCCGGCCGCCCATGCGCCGCAGAGGAAGTCACGACCGGTAGTCATGCGCCAGGAGGTGGTCCGGGAGCATCGCAGCGCCCGCCAACGGCGACGTTGACCGCCGACGAAGTGGGACAGCGTCGCCACCGCCAGATCAACAATCTACATGACGCGCATCTCTATCTCGCGGAGCAAGTCGCCGCTTCTCCTCTTCCATCGGCATCGGCCTCCGGGCCAACGGGCGCAAAGGCCGCCTCCGCGGCTCCGACCGGGGCCAAGAAGAGTTATGCTGCCACCGCACCACCGCTGCTCGACATCACCAACGGCTACGTGGAGTCGACCAAGGAGCAGCTGACGGCGCTGAACGCATTGCTGGCGCACAGTGCTAGTGCCCGAGACGAAGCCATCGCACGCATGCGCATCGGCGTCATGTACGACACGGAGGTCACGGCGCGCTGGTCCGGCGGGGCAGCTCCCCCACCTCCCGCCGGTGGGTCCAGCCACCGCGTGACACAGACCTTCAACTCGGCGATTTCGATCGGTTATTCAAAGGTCCCCCACGCGAAGTGGGAGCCGCTGGCCCGGATGGTCCTGGAGGCGTCGTACGAGGCCACGCTGCTCGCCGGCGTGCTCAACGCGAAGAGGCACGCCGTGAAGCTACGCCGAGAGGCCGCCCAAGTGGGTGGGGGGCGGACAGGGAGTGCTACCTTGGTGGGGTTGCCGCCTGTGGTGTTGACGAAGATTGGCGGCGGCGTCTTCCGAAACGACAGTGCGTGGATCCAGGAGGCGATTAAAAAGGCCTGCGCCTCGGTGGCGCCGCGTTTGGCCCAAGACGAAGTGCTGCGTGTCTATGTGACCCATTTCGGTCGCACCGAGACGGGTTACAGTGAGTTGGATTTTTGACGGGAGAGAGCTAGCTTACCGTCCAATTATTTTTTGGGCGCTGAAAAATTCCGAGTTGAATTTTTTCCTCCGCGCGACCCTCGATGGTCATCAAATGATCACACCAGCAGCACTCAGTTAAGGTAAGTTGGTCGACTATTGCCAAAGCAGACGACTTTGTATTTCTCCTCTTTCAGCTGCGACGGGTCGCGACGATGAAGCCGTCCTTCTTTCGAGCCATCTTTGGCATCGACGAACCCCGCGACAGCACGTCGGCTCGGATGTTCTTCATTGAGGCATGTGGCGGTGAGGGCCGTTTCCTTCGACGATTGCGCAGTCGGCAGCCCATTACCATGCGTTGCTATGAATACGAAGACGCTAACCTGGCGATGGCAGGAGACGGGGCGAGTAGGAGGCCGTACCGTGAGTACCGTGTTGGCCATTTCTGCCTGCAGTCCATCTCGGAGCTCCGGAAGGGCTGCGAAGATGCCTGGCGAGCCGTCGATTCCACGGCGAGTCATCGCGCCTCCCCGCCGCCACATGACAATCCAAAGGTCCGCATGACATTTTCAACTGTGGTCGGCGATGTCCGTGAGCTGCACAACCGCCGGCTGGAGTACCAAGGGGCCGTGTTCCAAGTGGCGTCGCAGTTCAACTGCCTCGAAATGGTCAATCCCGGCGTGACCCCAGAGAACGGCATTACCATGTATGAAGCGGATCGCACGCAGGGGCCGGCGTGCGCGATCGCATGCGCCCCCGCGACCGCGTTTCGCAATTATCTTACGGTCCATCCCAACGATATCGGTCGCCTGGTGTATGAAGAGCGACGGCTTCCTGCCGGCGAGGGAGATAGAATAGAGGCACCGCCGCCTCGTTTCGCGTTCAACTATGGGTTACTGGGACAGACGGCGGGGCGCCAAATTGACGCCATGCGCGGCGCCGAGCGCGTCGTGGCGAAGTGGTGCTACCGGCACAACATGCATCTCTTTCAGTCAGCGCCGCCGCCCGAAGATTCGACCGTCCGATCATTTAACGGTGGCGCCCGCAGCAGTGTTCCGACGGAATCACCGGCTCTTCCGCTGGCATATTGGATCGTCAAAAACGGCTACCTCGACACCACTCCGGAGCTGTTGCAGCGGATCAATGCTGCGTTGGAGTGGTCAGACGACCTCGACCGTCGGCGAGGTGGCTGGCGGGGTGACCTCACGATGTTACCGGCGGGCGGCGCAGTGGCCGATCGAGGAGGAGGAGGAGGAGGATGAGGAGAGTCGTTTCGACGCGAGCTGCGCGACGCGATTCGCATCGGCGTGCAGTATGGGACGCAGGTGTCGAACAGCGAGGTGCGCCCCCCTCTCATCCGCGATCCCGCGAGCCCCCGCGATGTCGTTGACGACGCCAGCGGCGTGAGGCCCAGCACGTCGAGTAGTGAACCTCCGCCCATGTTGGTGACACAAACGTTCAACTCCGCCCTTGGGCTGACCTATTCGAGGAACGTCCCGGCGGCGCACCGCGCGCTGTGGGAACCATTGGCTAGAATTGTTCTCGAGAGCACTTACGAAGCGACGTTTCTTGTGGCTGTTGAACGCGCCAACTCGTGGTGGATCGCCGAACGGCAGCGCATCGAATGGGCAAACATGCGGGAAGCGGCCACCACTGAGAGGCGTCCACGAAAAATAAGCCTCGGCCTCCCCGACGACGAGGATGATAAGGAGCCATCGTCTCGGACACGACGTGACACCGAACGGCTAGTCCTCGACGACCATAGCGATGCCAAAACGCCCCCTGTTGCTTCGCTGGATGCTTCGGCCGCCGCCGCAAAGGCGACAATGCCCCCTCCGTTGCTCCTCACGAAAGTAGGGGGCGGCGTGTTCGGAAACGAACGTGACTGGATCATCGCCGCCATGGAGCGCGCCGCCCGCGTGACGAGCGCCTACCTGCACCCTGCCGTGGGGCCGCTACGGGTGTGCCTGGTTCACTTTGGCTCCGTGGAGCGCGGGTACGAGGACTGGGAGACACAGATGGCGCGAGCAGATGCCCACTTGTAGATGGGAGCTCGCCCCCTCTCTCCGAAAGGGGGCCCGTTGTTATTGATCGTGCCCCGGTGAACGCGGCGAACGCCCCGTTGCCCTCTAGATGTGTCGATGCCTCCCCGAGGCAATCACAACTCCAATAGCGCCCCCTTGGTGTGCGTGTGGGATTGCGCCGATTTCAGGATCTTGGTGGATTTGAGAATGCGCTCCGCGTTGGGTTGGGGTTGTACGCCCTTCACGTGCGTGTAACGTGTTCTCCGTAGTGTGGACACGGCACCCTAGCACGAGTGATGCGCGTATCGGTCGGGGAAGGGATGCGGCCATCGCCATCGCCACTGCCACCTGACCCCTTGGCATACTCGGAGCAGACCATCGCGTCGATGCTTGACCCCTCGTACTGGCGGGCCGTGTGTCCTTGGCTCTCCGTCACCGGCAACACTGAAGAGATCAGTGCTCCTCCGCCTTGCCCTCCTTCGCCCTCGGCCGCGTCTGTGGCCCAACAACCGAGCAGTGACGGACGACCCGCGGCCGAGGAGGAGGCCGTCGTGCCACCGGTGCCGCCATCGATGCCGATCACAGACCGACGAGGGCGGCTCGAGCACAACGGCGGCTTCGTGCAAGATTGCACCCGCCGATTTCGAACAGAGGGACACTTCCGCGTATCCGCGCCGCAGCTGGAGACCACTTTCGAACCTGGCGTCTCGGCGGCGCTGGCGAGGGCCGTGCTGCGGCTCGTCGACCTCGGACACCCCCCGACGGCAGTGATGGTGTATGACGAGGCGTGGCTGCTGATCGACTCCGTCACGCCGTTTCTGTCGTCGGTGACCGGCAACCTGCCGCTGGGCGATTCGTTTACCTTTTGTGTGCAGCGCCAAGGCGCTCCTCAAGGGACCGGTAGTCCTCCTCCTGGCGCGACGACGGCCAACGGGGATAACGAGGACCTCCTTCTCGTCGCTCCCTCCCCCCACGGCCCAGAGGCAACGGGGACCGCAGTGCCACCACCACCGGCACCCCCCCGCGCGACAATGCCGCCGCCGTTGACGTCCGGGTGGGCGCCGCACCGCGACCGCCCCCTGGCCGGGGAGGAATCCTTCCGCCGCAACGGCGCGCCAATGTACACCACGGTGTGGGTCCCGCTCACTGACGCGACGCCTGAGTCGTCGTGCCTCTACCTGGTCCCGGCGGAAGATGACCCCGGGTACCGCGGTCCTGGCGACAACCTCGAGGGCTTGCTGGACCAGCCGGGCCAGTGGCGGCACATCGTGGCCCAGCCTATGCCCGCTGGCAGCATGCTCTGCTTCTCCCACCGCCTCGTGCACTGGGGATCCAAACCCCGCATCGACGCACCGGTGCGCATCGCCATGTCGTTCGCCTTCGCGGATCCCGCCTTTGAACGTCCCTACTACGACGCGAGCCGCTTGCCGCTCCCTCCGTTGGGTCTGCGCGTCGGCTCCATCGCGGCGCAGCAAGTCATGTACTACGCGCAAGTGCCCCTCAACAAAAGTCATTTGGCTTTATGCCACCGCATCTTTATGTCTCAGCGCGCCTTCTTCACGGAGGCCTACGTGGACAAAATCACAAGCGCCGCTCAATTCTACAAGTTCATGCAGCGCCGATCATAGTTGGGGGGGGGGGGGG
>ERZ1292633.6278-Hain-H41-02um-R1-6278-length-10437-cov-6_pt1 | contig 10437 bp, 14 predicted proteins | sample MGYA00564406_ERZ1292633 | MGnify/ENA primary metagenome ERZ1292633 (study PRJEB36523, sample SAMEA6512639) | groundwater metagenome | collected 2019-01-08 | study: AquaDiva: Metagenomics assemblies of 32 groundwater samples
ACAGCAAATTCGGGATACTTAACCCGTCGTTTGGTTGATGTGGCTCAGGATGTTGTTGTTTCTGAAATTGATTGTGGAACTAAAAATGGTTTGGATATCGTTCCTGTATATGAAGCCGGCGAAATTATTCAAGGAATTGCGGATCGTATTTTAGGACGTACTCCTTTGCATGACATTATTGATCCAACAAACAACTCTGTTCTAGTTAGAGCAAATACCGAAATGGATGAAGCTCTAGTTAAAAAAATAGACGACTTAGGTATCGAAAAGGTAACGATTCGTTCTGCTTTAACTTGCGAAGCTAGTCGTGGAGTTTGTGTTAAATGTTATGGTCGTGATTTAGCGCGTGGAGCAACTGTTAACTTAGGTGAAACAGTTGGTATTATTGCAGCTCAATCTATCGGTGAGCCAGGTACTCAGTTAACGATGAGAACATTCCACTTAGGTGGAGCGGCGTCTCGTTCAGTTGAGCAATCAGTTCACACAACTCGTTATGAAGGTGTCATTAAACTTGTCAGCGTTCAGTCAGTTAAAAATCGTAATGGTAAACTGACAGTTATGAATCGTAATGGACAGGCTTTAGTTATTGATGAATCTGGACGTGAGCGTGAAAACTTTAAATTAGTTTATGGTGCGATTTTAAACTTTGTCGATGGCGAAAAAGTTACTAAAGGTGCAACCATTGCTGAGTGGGATCCGTACTCTAATCCGATCATCTCTGAAGTTTCAGCAAAAGCTCAGTTCCAGGATATCGTTGAAGGTGTGACGATGGTTGAACAAGTGGATGCTGTAACAGGCTTCACGACTAAAGTTATTGTTGAATCTAAGTCTTCTGATAATAAACCGACATTATTAATGTTGGGTGCTAATGATAAGTTATTAAACTTACCAGGCCGTGAAATTCCTGCGCGTTATATGATTCCAGTTGGAGCACAGCTTTTAGTAACAGATGGACAAGAAGTCTTTGCCGGTGATGTTGTTGCAAAAATGCATCGTGAAACTTCTAAAACAAAAGATATCACGGGCGGTTTGCCGCGTGTTGCGGAGCTCTTTGAAGCTCGTAAACCAAAAGAAGCGGCTATCATTTCTGAAATTGATGGCTACGTAACTTTCGGTAAAGACGTTAAAGGTAAACAACGTGTAATTGTAACGCCAGAGATAGGCGAACAACGTGAGTATTTGATTCCAAAAGGTAAACACGTCGCGGTTCGTGAAGGTGAGTTCGTTAGAGCCGGTGAGGCGCTGATGGACGGACCTACGAATCCACATGATATTTTGGCGGTACTTGGTCCGATTGCTTTGTCGGCTTACATGGTAAATGAAGTACAAGAAGTTTATCGTCTTCAGGGTGTTGGTATAAATGATAAACACGTTGAAGTAATCGTACGACAAATGTTACGTAAGGTTGAAGTCATTGATGGAGGCGATACGCGCTTCTTATCGGGTGAGCAAGCTGAGCGAACTACTTTTGATACAGAAAATGCAAGAGTGCTTAAAGAGGGTGGTCAAATTGCCACTTCTAAGGCCTTATTGCTTGGTATTACTAAGGTATCTTTAAGTACGGAAAGTTGGATTTCTGCGGCCTCATTCCAAGAGACCACAAAAGTATTAACTGAGGCGGCCATTAACTCTAAAACGGATCACTTACGTGGTCTAAAAGAGAATATTATTATGGGTCGTCTGATTCCGGCGGGAACAGGTCTAACGTCGTATAAACGTTGGAAAGTTGTTGTAACCGAAGATGAGGAAATGGAATCAGCAGCTTTGCCAATGGGTGGCTAACTGCTAATTTGTTGCTGAATAAACATACAGAGCTGTTTGTATAGAATAGTTCTGTATGATAAAAAACTTGACGATGACGAGCGTTATCGTTAGTTTGTCAAACTTAGTTAGATTTTGACTATGAAAAGGGGATTTTAAGTGCCTACAATTAACCAGCTGATCAAGAAAGAGCGCAGTGTTCAAAAGAACCAAACTAAATCGCCAGCTCTTGATAAATGTCCACAAAAACGTGGCGTCTGCACTCGTGTTTATACTACTACTCCTAAAAAACCGAATTCCGCATTAAGAAAAGTTGCAAAAGTTCGATTATCGAATGGTTTTGAAGTTATTTCTTATATTCCTGGTGTTGGTCACAATCTTCAGGAACATAGCGTTGTTATGATTCGTGGTGGTCGTGTGAAAGATTTACCAGGTGTTCGTTATCATATTATTCGCGGAACTCTTGATTTACAGGGTGTTAACGGGCGTTTAAGAAGTCGTTCTAAATACGGCGCAAAAAAACCTAAAAAATAATTATTAAGGATAAAATATGTCACGTCGTAGCCGCACATTTAAAAGAGAAATAATTCCAGATCCAGTTTTCAAAGATATCGTTATTGCAAAATTCATTAATAGAATTATGGAACGCGGTCAAAAGAGTACTGCACAAAAACTTTTTTATGGAGCTTTAGAAGAGCTTAATGGAAAAGTTCCTGGTGAAGAGTCTATAAATATTATGAAAAAAGCTTTAGAAAACGTAAAGCCTTCAATTGAAGTACGTTCTCGCCGCGTTGGTGGAGCAACTTATCAAGTTCCGGTTGATGTAAGACCAACACGTCGTATAGCTTTAGCTATGAGATGGTTAGTTGAGTATTCACGTGCTCGTGGAGAAAAAGATTTTGCAAAACGTTTAGCGGGCGAGTTGCTTGATGCTTATAATAACCGTGGCAACACGATTAAGAAAAAAGAAGATGTGCATAAAATGGCTGAGTCAAATAAGGCTTTTGCGCATTATAACTGGTAATTAAAAAAAATAAATGTCAGCAAACTCTGTTAATACTGAAGCTGATTTAAAGTTTACACGCAATATCGGCATCATGGCCCACATCGATGCCGGCAAAACAACGACAACAGAACGAATTCTTTTTTACACCGGTAAAAGTCATAAAATCGGCGAAGTCCATGATGGTGCCGCGACTATGGATTGGATGCCGCAAGAACAAGAGCGCGGGATTACTATTACCTCGGCTGCAACGACAGCTTTTTGGAAAAATTGTCGATTTAATATTATAGATACTCCTGGACATGTTGATTTCACAATCGAAGTTGAAAGATCATTGCGTGTTTTAGATGGTGCAATTGCCGTCTTTGATGCCGTTAATGGAGTTGAGCCCCAGTCTGAAACAGTATGGCGGCAGGCGAATAAATATAAAGTTCCACGAATTTGTTTTATCAATAAAATGGACAGAGTCGGTTCTGATTTTGAAATGAGCATTGAGACCATCAAAACTAAACTTGGTGCGAATCCTATTAAGTTACAAATTCCAATTGGCGCAGAAGATCAGTTTTTGGGTGTAGTCGATTTATTAACAAAAAAAGCTTATCTCTGGAAGAGTGGTACAGATCATAACTTCTCTGAAGTAGAAATACCAAATGATTTGAAAGATTTAGTTGAAAAAGAAAGCGCCGCGACTTTAGAAAGAATTTGTGAGCTCGATGATGCGCTCACAGAAAAATTTTTAAATGGGGAAGTGCCATCATTAGAGGAATTGAAAGCCGCTTTAAGAAAAGCAACTCTAGAGTTAAAAGCTTTTCCAGTATTCTGTGGAGCTGCTTTTAAAAATAAAGGTGTTCAGCAGATACTTGATGCGGTTATTGATTATTTACCTTCTCCATTAGATAAACCTGTTGTTGCAGGCATGAATCCAGTTAAACCGGATATCAGCATTGAATGTCATCCTAATTTTAGCGAACCTGCAGCCGCCATTGCGTTTAAGCTGGCTAATGATCCTTTTGCGGGCTCCTTAACCTATATACGTGTTTATTCGGGAACCTTGAAATTGGGTGAGCAGCTTTTTAATCCGCGTACCGAAAAAAAAGAACGCGTACAAAAAATTGTAAAAATGCATGCTAATGCGAGGGAAGAAGTGGCCCAGCTTAAAGCAGGTGATATTGGTGCTATCGTTGGTTTAAAATTTACTTCAACTGGAGATACTCTTTGTGATACTCAGCGCCTGGTTGTTTTTGAATCTATGGTTTTTCCAGAGCCGGTTATTTCGGTGGTGGTCGAAGCCAAGTCTTCTGCAGATCAAGAGAAGATGTTAGATGGCCTGCAAAGACTTGAAAAAGAAGATCCTTCTTGTCGTTTAAGAACCGATGTGGAAACAGGTCAGATATTACTTTCGGGTATGGGTGAGCTTCATCTGGATATCCTAGTAGACCGACTTATGCGAGAACACAAAGTTCAGGCCAATGTCGGGCGACCACAGGTGGCCTACCGCGAAACTATTGCCGAGAAAACCTCAGCTCAATACACTTTTGAGAAACAGCTGGGCTCTGAAGAAAAATTTGCTGGGGTCCATATTGATATTATACCTATGGCTCCTTCTGAGGGTGTTAAAATTACTTCACTCGTAGTAGCCAGTAAAGAAATTCAGCCTAATTGGATTAAGGCGTGCGAAAACGGCCTGAAAGAAGCTTCTGAGGTTGGGCCGATTGCCAGCTATTCGATGGTGGGTCTTAAAATAAACATCAAATCAATTACTGCAAAAGCTCAAATTACAGATGAAATTGCCTGTAAGGCGGCCGGCTCGCTGGCCTTCAGGGAGGCTATAAAAAAAGTAGACTCTGTGTTGTTAGAGCCAATCTTCAAAGTCGAAGTTACCTGTCCTGATGAATTTATAGGCAATATTGTTGGGGACTTAAATTCTCGCCGAGGAAAAGTTTTAAACATGACCGCAAAACCTATGCAAGGACAGGTTGTGCTGGCAGAGGTGCCTCTTGCGCAATTATTTGGCTATGCTACAGATGTTCGAAGTTTATCCCAAGGGCGGGCCTTTTTCAGTATGGAGTTTTTAGAATATGCTCCAGTGCCCCCTAAAGTCAGAGTTGAGATCCTGCATAAGTTAGGTCGTTAATCATTAGTTAAACACAGCCATCTAGACCCCTGAATAAGGGCTTAGAAAATTCTTAAATAACAGTCTTGACTTTGGCTCTGGATTCTAACATATTCTCCTTTCTTGTTAACGCTACGGAAACCTCCATATTCAAAGCAGTCATGCTCTGTGGGTAAAGGTTTTGGCGGGCAGAACATAGTAAAAGCTAGGAAAAGAGCGTTATGCAAAGTCAAAAAATACGTATCAGGCTAAAGGCCTTTGATCATAAATTACTTGATCAATCGACTAAAGAAATCGTTGAAACTGCGAGACGTACTGGCGCAAAAGTAGCTGGTCCGGTTCCTCTTCCAACTCGAATTAATCGTTTTACTGTGCTTAGGTCTCCGCACGTGGATAAAAAATCCCGTGAACAATTTGAGATCCGCACTCACAAAAGAATGCTCGATATATTAGAGCCAACCCAACAGACAATTGATCAGTTGATGAAACTTGATCTTTCTGCCGGCGTTGACGTTGAAATTAAACTTTCTGCTAAAAAATAAGAAGGAGTAAAAAATGAGCGAAACACAAAACTCAGAAACTCAAGCTCCTTCATCTGAAGGAATCAAACTTAACGGTTTGTTTGCTTTTAAAGAAGGTATGGCGACAGTTTATAACGAAAAGGGCGAAGCTATTCCAGTTACCGTTTTGCGTTATGAAACTTGGAAGGTTTCACAAATTAAGACTCAAGACAAAGACGGGTACACAGCAGTTCAATTAGCTTCTGTTCCTAAAAAATCTAAAAATGCATCTACAGCTGAAACTACTCATCTTAAAGCAGCCGGTTTTGAATCTGGGGCAAAATATGTAAAAGAATTGCGCTCAACAGATTTACCGGATGGTTTAAAGTTGGGTGATTCTTTATCTATTGATACTTTAGCTAAAGGTGATGTTGTTAAAATCACATCAACTTCAAAAGGTCATGGATTTCAAGGATCTGTTCGTCGCTGGAATTTTGCCGGTGGACCTGCTACGCATGGTTCTAAGTTTCATAGAAGACCTGGATCTTCAGGTAATAGAACATGGCCAGGCCGAGTTATGCCGGGTAAAAAGTTTCCTGGTCACTGGGGAGACGAAACTATCACAGTTAAAAATGTTGTTGTAGTTGACGTTATAGCGAGCGAAGGAGTTGTTTTGGTTAAGGGACCAGTTCCCGGCAGCAAAAACACACTTGTTAAGCTGGTGAAGGGGTAATTATGGCTACAGTTAATGTTACAAATTGGAAAAAAGAAAAAGTTGGTTCTGTTGATTTAGCTTCGGATGTATTCGAAGTTGAAGTTAGAAATGATGTTTTACATTCTGTTGTAAGATGGCAACTAGCTTCTCGCCGTCAAGGTACTCACATGACTAAAACTAAAGGTTTTGTTAGCGGTGGTGGTAAAAAGCCATTTAAACAAAAAGGAACTGGTAACGCCCGTCAGGGTTCTACTCGTTCTCCGTTAATGCCAGGCGGAGGTACTATGTTTGGACCAGTACCTCGTAATTACGCTTATGTTTTACCTAAGAAAATGAGAAAAATCGGTCTATCAATGGCGCTTTCTCATTTATTTAAAGAAGGTAAAATATTTGTTGTCGACAGCATGGCCTCTGAGGGCAAAACAACTGAGTTAAATAAAAGATTAAAAACTTTCGGTGTGAAAAAAGCGGTATTAGTTGATGATGTTTCAGACGAAAGATTTTTGTTAGCAGCTCGCAATCTGCAAAATTTCAAATACTTCCCTGTTGCGGGTTTGAATGTATTTGATTTATTAAAATTTGATGCGGCTGTTATCACTAAAAACTCTATTAACAAAATTATCGAGCGCTGTTCTGTACAAGACAAGCAAAGCTCGTCTGAGAAATAGGTTGGAGAAATAAGATGATACAAATAATAAAATCTCCATTGATTACGGAAAAAAACACTAGCATGTCTGAATCAGGCGTGTATGTTTTTGAAGTTCATGTTGAGGCTACCAAGCCACAAATTAAAAAAGCTGTGGAAACAGGTTTTTCAGTTAAAGTTGACAGCGTTAGAACTTCTAATTGCCGTAACGATATGAAGTACAATAAATTTGGTCTTTCTAAGATTCGCAGATGGAAAAAAGCTTACATTAAGCTTTCCCCTGGCCAAAAAATATCTTTGTTTGAGGGAGCTTAATCATGGGTTTGAAAATATGGAGTCCAAGATCACATGCTAGCCGAGGAAGAATCGGATTCGATTTCGCTGAGATAACTAAAACTACTCCTGAGAAATCTTTGACAGTTCCTCTTAAAAAGAAATCAGCTCGTAATAATCACGGTCAGATCACAATCAGACATCAAGGCGGAGCTCATAAAAGACGCTATCGCTTAGTTGATTTTAAACGTACAAAACTTGAAGTTCCGGCAGTTGTTGCGGCAATTGAATATGATCCAAATCGCACATGTCGTATCGCATTGATTCACTATAAAGATGGAGAAAAGGCTTATATTTTGGCTCCGATCGGGCTCAATGTTGGTGATAGCGTTGTATCAAGTAATCAAGCCGATATTAAACCGGGTAATTGTTTAGCTTTATCTGCAATGCCTGTTGGTACGATTATCCACAACGTGGAAATGCGACCAGGAAAAGGCGGACAAATTTGTCGTGGTGCTGGAGCCTCTGCTACTTTAGCTGGTAAAGGTGATGTGTACTGTCAGGTTCGTCTTCCATCAGGTGAGTTGAAGCAGATACTTTCAACTTGTAAGGCATCAATCGGTCAGGTTGGAAATACAGATAATGAAAATATTAAATTGAGTAAGGCGGGGGCTTCTCGTTGGAGAGGTATTCGTCCTAGCGTTCGTGGTATGCACATGAATCCAGTTGACCATCCACTCGGTGGTGGTGAGGGTGTGGGTAAAGGACATCACCCGGTGACTCCTTGGGGCAAACCATGTAAAGGCTTTAAAACTCGTCATAACAAGAGAACAAACTCTTCAATTATTAAACGTCGTAAATAGGAGATAGTGTGGCACGCTCGATTAAAAAAGGACCATTTGTTGATTTGCACTTAACTAAAAAAATAGATAATGCGATTCAAAAAAATGACAAAAAAGTAATTAAGACATGGTCACGCCGGTCTACTATTTTTCCAGAATGCATTGGCTTGACTTTTGCGGTGCACAATGGAAGAAAGTTTGTACCTGTTTACATAACTGAAAACATGGTTGGGCATAAGTTGGGCGAATTTGCTCCAACTCGTACTTTCCAGGGTCATGCTGAGAAAAAAGCAGCTCCTGCGGCACCTGCTGCAGCGAAGAAATAGTGGTGGTAGATAATGGAATCTAAGGCATCTTTAAAATTTACAATGGTAGGAGCTCAAAAGGCCCGCCTCGTTGTTGATACAGTTCGTGGAAAATCGGTTGATGAAGCATTGAAAACATTAACTTACATGAATAAAAAAACAGCGTTGCTTGTTAAAAAATTAATTGAATCAGCAGTAGCAAATGCTGAACAGAAAAAGACTATGAACATGGATAAGCTTGTTGTTAAGTCTATCACTGTTGATCAGGGGCCGGTTTTAAAGCGATTCAGACCTCGCGCACAGGGTCGTGCTTTTGGTGTTCGTAAAAAATTGAGTCATATCAATGTTGTCATTGGGGAGAGTAAATAGTGGGACAAAAGGTTCATCCAATTGGTTTACGTGTAGGCGTTATTAGAACTTGGGATTCTCGTTGGTACGCTAAAGGGAAAAACTACTATGATAATTTACATGAAGACATCAAATTAAGAAAATATTTAAAGGCTAAACTTAAACATGCCGGCGTTTCTAAAATTGAATTAGAACGTGCAGGAAATAAAGTTAAAGTTATTATTCATACAGCTCGTCCAGGTGTTGTTATCGGTAAAAAAGGCACTGGAATTGATACATTAAAAGCTGAAGTTCAAGGTTTAACAACTAACGAAGTTTTCTTAAGCATTCAAGAAGTTAGAAAACCAGATACTGATGCACAATTAGTTGCTGAAAGTATCGCAATGCAATTAGAAAAACGTATTTCTTGGAGACGAGCTCTAAAAAAAGCTATCGCTGCGGCTGTTAAAGCAGGGGTTAGAGGTATTAAGGTTCGTGTTTCTGGTCGTTTAGATGGAGCTGAGATTGCTCGTTCTGAATGGTACAATGAAAAATCAGTACCTTTACATACTTTAAGAGCTGACATTGATTACGGAACTGCTGAGGCCTTAACAGCTTATGGCATTATCGGAATGAAAGTATGGATCTACAAAGGTGATATCCTTTCTGCTCGAGAGGTTCAAGTTCAGGAGGCCGGCCGTGCTAAGTCCTAAACGTGTTAAATGGAGAAAACAATTTATTGGTCGCGCGAGAGGCTTAGCTTACCGCGGATCTAATTTAGATTTCGGAGATTTTGGTTTACAAGCTTCTGAAGAAGGTCGTTTGACCGCAAGACAATTAGAAGCTGGCCGTATTGCAATCTCTAGAACTATTAAGCGTGGTGGTAAGATGTGGTGCCGAGTGTATCCAGATCTTCCAGTAACAAAAAAACCAGCTGAAACTCGTATGGGTAGTGGTAAAGGTAATCCAGAGTTCTGGGTTGCAAGAGTACTTCCTGGAAGAGTTTTATTTGAACTGAATGGTGTTACAAAAGAGCAGGCTAAAGAGGCCTTTCTTCGTGCGTCTCACAAACTTCCTTTTAAAACTAAATTTTTGGAAAGGGTTTAACTTATGAAACTTTCTGTTAAATTTGCTGATATTGAAAACAAATCAGTGACTGAACTTATTAAACAAAAAAATGAACTTTCTACTAAATTATTCGATATGAAGATGAAAAACTCATTAGGGCAGTTATCAAGTCCTCATCAAGTAAGAAATGTTCGTCGAAATATTGCTCGTATCAATACAGCTCTCGTAAGAAAGGCAGCCAGGTAGTTATGGCAGATAAAAAAGTAAAAACTAAAACAACATCTCAAACTTTAGCACCTCGTGGCCGTCGCGTTGAAGTGCAGGGCGAAGTTGTTGCAAATAAAATGCAAAAAACAATTTCCGTTCTTGTTTACAGAACTATTAAACATGAGAAGTACGGAAAATATGTTAAAAAATCTTCTATTATTAAAGCTCATGATGAAAAACAAGAAGCTAAAGTTGGAGACACAGTTGTTATTTATGAAACACGTCCACTTAGTAAAACTAAGCGTTGGGCATTAGCTAACGTTGTGAATACAACAAAATAAGGCAGCATATATGATTCAAATGCAAACTCGATTAAATGTAGCAGATAACTCAGGAGCCAAAGAGGTCATGTGTATTAAAGTACTTGGCGGCTCTAAAAGAAGATTTGCATCTATTGGTGATGTTATAGTCGTGTCTATAAAAGATGCTATTCCAAATGCAAAAGTAAAAAAAGGTGATGTGGCTAAGGCTGTTGTTGTGCGTACAATTCACAAACTGCGCCGTCCGGATGGAAGCTATATTCGTTTCGATGATAATTCTGCAGTATTAATTAACGCGGCAAAAGAACCAGTTGGCACTCGTATATTTGGTCCTGTTGCAAGAGAGTTAAGAGCAAA
>ERZ1292633.6279-Hain-H41-02um-R1-6279-length-10437-cov-4_pt1 | contig 10437 bp, 10 predicted proteins | sample MGYA00564406_ERZ1292633 | MGnify/ENA primary metagenome ERZ1292633 (study PRJEB36523, sample SAMEA6512639) | groundwater metagenome | collected 2019-01-08 | study: AquaDiva: Metagenomics assemblies of 32 groundwater samples
CCCTTCTGAGTTTAAGACCATACATATGTTTTTATTTTCCACCGATCAAGAAAAACTTCAGCCCCTGGATCCCTGCAATCCAGAAGCGCGCTGGGTTGACAGAAAAAAAGTCGCAGAACTGCTGACCTTCGGAAAAGATAAAGAATTCTTTAGAAATGTTGCCCGCCAAATATAATGGTTATCTCTCATCTCTTCTTTTTCAGATCTTCTTTTATCGAAGACAATTCTTTAACATTCTCTACAAACGTCGGAATTACATCCTTAAACACTTTCCCCACCGCTTTCAAATCGGTGCCTACGGCCTGCATTCTGGCATCATAATCTTCTAATTTTCCCAATACGGCTTCGTGCAGCATCTTAAAGTCTTCTTTTAATTTTTCTACATCATTGACCAATTTAATCTGCTTTTCTTCCATCTTGTTTTTCCATTCGATAATCTTCTTGACTTCCGCAATCAAATCGTCCCATCGTTCATCGATCATGCTTTCAGTAATCTCTTCAATCCGCTCGTAAATGTTGTTGTTCATATTATCCTGATAAGCTGGCTGGGCAGGCATCTCCTGAGCGGAAGGCATAGGTCCGGCCATGGGCATAGCTTGGACGCCTGGCGGGTTGTAAGCTGATGGTCCGGACGCTCCGGATTGATCAGCCATGGCTATCGCCTCGCTTATCTGCTGCTGGGCATAGCCGCGCTGAGAGAGCTCATCGACAACGATATCGTCGCTCAATCCCTGCTGCCGCAGCTGCAGCACCTCAGAAACGGGAGAAGATTTTTTTTTATCGAATAAGGCCATCATATCACCAATATATTAGTAACTCTTTCAGTCTTTTTATTCTTTTCGCACCAAAACTTTTTCCGCCGGCCTGGCATAAGCCTGTAATTTGCTTTCGACCGCTTTTTCCAGATCCTTCTGAGTGACGAAATTAAGCGGATTCCAAAATTCCATGTATTTTTTCAGGGTCGTGACTTCCTCTGCGCCGGCGGTCTGTTTGAGCTCTTTGATAATGAGGACCATTTTCTGGTCCATTTTTTCCTGCTGGTGCCGCGATTCCATCAAATCCTCGCTCAGCGTCTTGAACTCCTTATTAAGGTCGTTGGCTCTTCTGATGAAATCGTTCTTCAATACATCTACTTCCCGAGTAAGATTATTGATTTTGCCTTCTAATCCCCTTACCCATACGTACATCTTGGAAGCCCCGAAGTCCGAACCCGGCGAAACTTCCTCTGCTTTAGCCATTCCATAGTTTTAGGAAAGAGAATATAATAAAGTTATGTGAGTATTGGCGAGTGGTACGTAATAATTGGCCCACTAACCTTCCAAACACCCTTATTATCAGTTATAGTCAATAAAAAATCCCCCCTTGCAGAGCGGCGAGGTATTTTTTATTGACTATAATTGCCGGACTTGATGCCGCTGCGCAGTCATCAGCCGCCTATAGAAAATATAATAAACTCCTTTCTTATTTAACTTTTGAAATAGATGATCCCTGAAAAAGCCAAAGCCTGTTTTGACTACGATACTTTCCACGAAGGAGAAAACAAAATCCTTAAAATATACTGCGAAAGCTGCACTTTTCCCCCGTCCATAGAATACGGGGATATATGCATGTCGAAAGTGGTCGATACTTTAATGCAGGCTACAGGCATTACCGTCATCATCCTGTCCCAGCATAGGGAGTACGAATATGACTATGATCAGACTTCTCTTCTCAATGAGCTGGCTGCTGCGTACAAACGATTGACACAGGAAGAACGGTTTACCTACTCCGGTATTATCACCGATCCCTTGCATGAGCGATATGTCCGCGGCGGTTACACGCAGTTTCAGCGGCTGATCTCCAAACGGCTGAAGGAAGATCCTTTAGCGGCATTTATTGAATTGAAACGGCTGGAAACCAGGGAAAAAATAAAACTTGATTCTTTAATCGATGCTCGGCACACCGCCAGCCAGAAAAGGTTCATTGCTCTGATGCAGGAAGCGATTAAAACTATTGAAAATCTGAAAATAATAAAATTGCTGATGCCCCATACCAAAGAGTATAAAGTGGGGGAAAGGCAGATATACAATATTATTTTTCATCCCATAACCAAGCCCGATTTCATGTTCACTAAGCTGATAGCCGAATTTCCGCAGGGTAATTTAGAAGACAGCTATAATTTTTCCGTAGATAACGATGAATGTGAAGTCAATATTTTTTCCTTTGATGACAATGTCAAGACTTTATACCATCTGACTCCGCCGGAATTTCTGTTCACTGAAGAAGAGCTTCAATTATTGGATGATGCCAAACGTATCATGTCCGAACATAAACCTGCTCGGGAGGAATTTGTTGATCCGCAGCGGATGAGGGAAGTATTCCTTAACATCGGCAAAGATCTGATTACTGACTTAGCCCAGTACCGCAACCTGAGGCTGAAGGAAGAAAAACTGTACCAGCTTTCCCAGACGCTGCTGCGTCATACGGTCGGTTTCGGATTGATCGAACTGCTTCTTTCAGACCCTAAAGTGCAGGACGTAAATATCAATTCTCCGAATGGCGAGCTGCCCATATTTATTGTTCATCAGGATTATGGCGATTGCTACACTAATATTTATCCCACGGTTTTAGAAGTGGAAAGCTGGGCTACTAAATTAAGATTAATTTCCGGACGTCCACTAGATGAAGCCAACCCTATTTTAGACACGGAGTTGAAAGTTACCGGCTTTACGTCCAGAGTTTCTGCACTCACTGCCCCGTTAAGCCCCACCGGATTGACTTTTTCTTTCCGCAGGCACCGCGATTTTCCGTGGACGTTTCCTTTATACATCCAGCCTAAAAACAGATTCATGGACACGTTTGCCGCCGGATTATTAAGTTTTCTTATCGACAACAACGCAACTATATTGGTGGCCGGAACCAGAAGTTCGGGGAAGACGTCTTTGCTGGGTTCTTTCCTGACCGAAATAATGCGCAAGGCCAGGATTCTGACTCTCGAAGACACTTTTGAATTGCCGGCAGAATTCATGCGCAAATTAGGTTATAACATCGAATCGCTGAAAGTGGCTTCCGCCTTATCCGCGCCCGGTTCAGAAGTCGATCCATCTATCGGGATTCGGTCGACTCTGCGGTTGGGCGATTCTGCGATCTTCGTCGGTGAAGTCCGTTCCAAAGAAGCTATCGCCTTGTTTGAAGCCATGCGTGTCGGCGCAGCAGCCAACGTCGTAGCGGGAACGATCCATGCTGACTCGCCGTACGGAGTTTTCGACAGGGTAGTGAACGATATCGGAGTCCCTAAAACTTCTTTCAAAGCCATCGACATCATTGTGGTAGCCAATCCGGTAATCTCAGGATTGAAAAAATATAAACGGGTATTGCGGATTACGGAAGTGCGTAAAGAGTGGAATGACGACCCCCTGCGCGAAAATGGTTTTGTCGACCTGATGGTATATAATCCGGTAACTGATAAATTAGAAATCACCGATGAGCTGCGCAATGGAAATTCAGACATCTTGAAAAGGATGGCGGGCCGGGTGAAAGAATTTGCCGGCGACTGGGATGCAGTGTGGAACAACATCCAATTACGTGCTAACTGCAAGCAGGCTATCGTGGATATGTTTGTCGAGAGCGGAGATGGATCCCTGCTGGAAGCGGAATTCGTAGTGAAATCTAATGATCTCTTTCATCTGATTTCCGACAAAGTAAAAGAGAAGACGGGAAAGATGGACAGCGATAAAATCTATTTTGAATTCAGGGAATGGCTGCGGAAAGAAGTTAAAAAGAAAAAGATGGAGGAGATATAAAATGAATTTCCAATTATATTACACCCCCCATTCTTCAGATCGCCTGGACACTTCCCAGCCCTGCAGGCAAAACATTGCGGATATTCTGCTCAACCATGGTAATATGCCGCCGACCAATTTTTCCATCAGCCGGACGGTAACTGTTCCGGACCAGAAATCTGAAATGGGATGGAGGGTTACCGCTTGCCAGGTCCTGGTTCCGGTTTACGGGCGGAAAGTTATTGTTGACCTGCTGAAAAAAGACCGGATGTACGAATTCAGGGAGATGCTGATCAGCCGGTATGGGGCAGAGAGGTTAGGTTATGTATCTCAACCGATAACTTTTGAGGAGTTTGAATTATTAAATTTATCTCCGGAAAGGGCTGACCCTTATAGTTGGTATCATTTTACGGGGACGTCTCAGGAATTACTGGAAGAGCTTAAGAAAAGAGCAGCCATTAATATATTATTCAAATGATTTTCAGATGAAATACCGCATAGTCACGCACGGAAATTGCACCGACGGTTACTCTAGCGCCTTCGTCATGAAAAGATTTTTCAATGATTTTTTTGGAACTGCGCTGAGCAAAAAACAGATTCAGAAAATCCCGGTTTTAGGCGTCCAGCCGCACGTCATTCAGCAGAAAAAATTAATCTTCACCGAAAAGGACATAGTTGTAGATCTGCCCCGCCCGCAGAAGCCGGTTTTATTCTGGTGCGATCACCACCTTACTTCTAAACCGACGGGAGAACTTCCCGAGAATCATCATTGGAAAATCACTCCCAGCTGCGCCGGATATCTGGCCGATTTGGCTTTGGAAAAAGGGGCTTCTCCAAGCAGAGAGTTTCTTGATTTTAAGAGGGCTATCGATATCATGGACAATGCCGAATACACGAAAAAAGATCTCAAGGCCTGTTACTATAAACAAAACAATTATTGCCGACCTTCTCCCTTGCAAAAAATGCACATGATTGGCGCCATGTTCAATACCCGTGATGCTATTCTTAACGATGAAATTTTTAAAACGTTGCTGGCCGGCGAGATGGGAGAAACTCCTCTTTCCAGCAAGATGTTATGGCAATTGAATCCTTTGATGTATCATAAAGCGCAATTAGAAGGTTTTGAGCGATGGCGAGATAACGTCGATACCTATCTACGCTATGATAAGGAATCGCGATGCGTAATCCAAGATGATCGAAAAGCGAAGACAAATGTAGGTAATTTTGACCGCTTTTATTTTTGCATGAAGTATCCGCAGACCAGCTACAACCTTTCCATACGTATTACGTATGACGAAAAAGCACGTTTGGGGATAGGCTCTAACATATTCAATAAAGAGTGGTGCCGGGTAGACCTCGGCAGTTTATGCGAAGAGGTGGGGAAAAAATTTGGCGGTTCCGGAGGCGGGCATTATTATGTGGGCGGCGCAGTCATCAGGACCGAAAAGTGCGATGAAGCGGTAAAGTTTATTTTAGATGCGTTAAAAGAACGATAGCTGTTTGATAGCAGTTTTTATGCTTTGCAGAAACAGGGATAACTTAAGAATTCATTTGTAACATACTTCGCAGCCGCTAAGATTTCCTTCGATTTGGGCGTGGAGCAGGCACAACGTCTTGGAATGCTTGATGTGCTCACTGATTTTTTGGATCTGATGGAACGCGCTCTGGCTGTCTTTTATTTTTTCCGCGGCTTCTTTGATCAATTTTTTAGTCGCATCATCAAGCTTGATCTTTTGCGCCCTTTTCTCTTTTGCGTATTGTGAGACTGCCGGTTCCGTCACATTTAATAATTTTGCGATCTCTTTCTGCGAATATCCTTTCTTTTTGAGCGCAATGACCAGCTCGCTCCTAATGGCCTGAAGGATATACCACACTTCAATTTCCTGGGGATGTTTTAAAGGCGTTTTCATGAATATCCATAAAATAATCGGAAGTTAAAAATCTATTGGGGAAAAATAGCCATAAAAAACATGAAAATCAGCTAAAACAAATGTCCTGAAAAATTCAAAAACAAAATAAAAAACAAAAAATTAAAATTTAATTCAGCAATTCAGCATCCACTAATCCATAGCCAAACAAGCTGTCTTTTCCTGCAGCGCCCAGATCGTCAGCAGTATTCTGTAAAAGGCTTCTTATCTCTACATTGCTTAATAAGGGATTAGCATGGATGGCCAACGCAGCAACTCCAGAAACGTGCGGTGCAGCCATGCTGGTTCCGCTTAAGGTTGCATAGCTGCCATCTTTGTAGGTGGAAAGGACGCTTACGCCTGGCGCGGCCAATTCCACTTCCCCGCCGATATTGCTGAAAGATGCAAGATTATCACTGCTGTCGGTCGCTGATACTGCGATGACAGAGTCATACGCAGCCGGATAAGAAACAGCGCCGCCGTAATCATTTCCTGCAGCAGCCACCAGCAATAAACCACCGGCATAAGCCGCATCAACAGCATCATGCAATGCCTGCACATCTGAGTTTGAACCAAGACTCATAGACACTACGTCCGCTCCGCTTTGAACACAATAGTCAATTCCGGCGATGACATCGCTTAGGTATCCAGAGCCTTGCCGGTTGAGAACTTTTGCTGCCAACAATGAAGCTTGCGGAGCGACTCCAATTACTCCAACTGAATTGTCAAGTGCAGCAACAGTTCCTGCTACGTGCGTTCCATGTCCGTTGTCATCGTCCCATTTGGCCGGATCTACAACAGCCCCCTTGGCTACAAAGTTTCTGCCGCCGACAATGTTTGCCTGCAGGTCAGGATGATCTTTATCGATTCCGGTATCGACGACGCAGACCACTACGCCCGCGCCGGTGCCGTTAGCAAGATCCGCGTCAATCCTATTTACGCCCCATGGCAGCTGCTGGGCTGGCTGCGAAGGAGCGGGCTTGCCTTTTCCAGATGCTTGAACTTCAGCATCATATTCTATGCCTACAACATTTGGATTTTTTAATAAACCATTTAATGCATTTACGGGAACTTCTACTGCCAATACGTTGCTTAAAATAGTATAGCTGTGCAGCACTCTTCCGCCGGCAAGATGCACTGCGCCTACATCGGGCTGTCCCTTAAACTCTAAAAATATTCGTACTTTCTCCGGCTGATTTCCAGCGGCTGATGCTAATGCTGAAAACAACAGCAGAGAAATTGTAAACAAAACCATTATATTTTTCATGTTCAAACCTCCAATTTGATATTATTGCTCTTCTTCTTCTTCTTATTACTATTATTATAATCCTGCCATTATAATCCTATCCATCAATTCTTTTAAATATTTTGCGGTATACTGGTCGTTTCGGCTGAAGCCGAAAGGCCACATGACTAAACTGGTTTTCTTTGACTTATCTATATCTTCCGCAAGGATTCAATCGTTTCCTGCAGTATTTTAATGGTCATTTCAATTTCTTTTTCAGTAGTTTCTTTTCCGAATGTAAATCTAATGCTTCCCCCGGCTAATTTCTCCGGAACTTTCATAGCTTTCAAAACGTGGCTTATTTTAATCTCATTTGCGGTGCAGGCGCTTCCTGCAGAGGCATAAATTCCTCGTCCATTGAGAGATGCCAATGCCGTTTCAGCATCCACGCCTTCAAAAGAAATATGCGCATTGTTTGGCAATCGTTCTGAAGGGTGGCCGTTAAGAAAAGTTCCATTGATTTTTTTCTGCACTTCTGCGATGAAATGATCCCTCAGTCTCTGCAATCGCGCATTTTCTTTTACTTTTTCTGGTCCTGCCAATTCCAATGCTCTGGCAAAACCGGCGATAGCCGAAACATTTTCTGTTCCTGAACGCAATCCAAACTCTTGTCCGCCTCCGTGAATCAGCGGTCGAATGTCTACTCCTTCTCTTACATAAAGCAGTCCGGCCCCTTTAGGCCCGTATATCTTATTGCTGTTCAGGGTCAACAGATCGACGCCCAGTTTTCGGACATCCAGATCCAGATAACCTGCCTGGCAGGCATCGGTGTGGAACAAAACTTTATTTTTTTCGGCGATGACTGCGATTTCTTCCACTGGCTGGATGGTCCCCACTTCATTGTTGGCATACATGATAGAAATTAAAATCGTTTTTTTGGTAATCGCTTTCTCTACATCTTTTGGGTTTATTCTTCCGTAACCATCGACATCAAGATACGTCACGGAAAATCCTTCTTTCTCTAAATATTTGCAGGTTTCTAAAACTGCTTTATGCTCAATTTTGCTGGTGATTATATGCTTCCCTTTTTCCCGGTAAGCAGAAGCAACCTCCTTGATCGCTAGATTAACGCTTTCGGTTCCGCTGGAAGTAAAAATAACTTTATCGTCATCTCGTGCCTTGATAGTTTTTCTGATTTTCTCCCGGGAAATTTCCAATGATTCCTTTGCTTTATTTCCTTCATCATGCATGCTGCCGGGATTAGCGAAATAGTTCTCTGCTTCGTCCATTGCCTTTTTAACTTCTTTCCTTACCGGCGTTGCAGCCGCGTAGTCTAAGTAAATCATTTTTCTTCTCTTATACCCCCAGCATCTCCCGCAGTTCGTCTGATGGTTTCCACAGCGGCGTGAAAGTAATCTCGATATCTATGGTCTCTGCCTGCAGGTCAAGTATCAGTTTTTTCAAATCATCCACCATCTGCGGCCCGAACGGGCATAGCGGCGAAGTGAAAGTCAGCACTATTTTCACATGCCTGCCGTCTACTTTTACTTCGTATATCAGTCCCAGCGTCCAGACATCTATGTCCAGCTCCGGATCTTTGTATTTCTTGAAGACGTTTTCGATCAACAGTTCTTTAGTCAGTTCCATTTTCAGTTATCTCCGTTTTTTATGATTTCATCAAACCCCTGTTTTTCAATCTGCTGCGCCACTTCATAACCGCCGGTTTTTACAATTTTCCCGTCATGCAGGACACTTACCGCATCAGGCTTCAGATGCTGCAAAAATCTGTTATAATGCGTGATGACAATGATGCTGGCATCAGATTCTCTGCGGATTTTTTCGATGCCATCTGCAACCGTTTTTATGGCGTCTATGTCCAGGCCGGAATCGGTTTCGTCCATCATGGCGTACTTCGGTCCTAACATCAGCATCTGCAGCATTTCCATGCGCTTCTTCTCTCCTCCGGAAAATCCTTGATTCAGATAGCGCTTGCAGAAAGAAACATCGATGTTCAATTCCGCCATCTTTTCTTTCAGCAATCTATGGAAATCAACTACTGAATACGGCGCCAGCCCCTTTTTCTCCCGCAGGCTGTTCGCCGCGGTTCGCAGAAAGCTGCTGATGGTAACGCCGGAAATTTCAGCAGGATACTGAAACGACAAAAACAGCCCCTTCTGCGCCCGCACTTCCGGTTTTGCATAAGTGACCTCTTCGTTATCCAACAGTATTTTTCCAGCCGTAATCTTATATTTCGGATGCCCCATTATGGCATTAGCCAAAGTTGATTTTCCGGCGCCGTTCGGCCCCATCAGGGCATGAACTTTTCCCGGATAAAACGTGATGGTTATCCCTTTAATGATCTCTTTCCCTTCGGTTTCTACATGTAAACCTATGATTTCTAATTTATTCATGGGTATCGTTCTCCAGCAGGGCACGATGTAAGGTCTTAAGCGATAGCAATGCGCATTTAACCCTAGTGGGGCTGATAGGGATGCCTAACAGATCTAATACCTGCTTTTCGCCAATTGATTTTATGTCTTCAACTTCTTTCCCTTTAATTGTTTCTAACAGCATTGACACTGAAGCCTGGCTTATTGCGCATCCGCTGCCGGTAAATGTGGCGCCGATGATTTTATCATTTTCTAATTTTAAATAAACAGTTATTTGATCCCCGCATAACGGATTTACTTGTTTTTGTTTAAGTGTGTATTTTTCCATCTCTCCCTTATTTTTAGGAGATTTGTAATGATCGATTATGTTTTCTTTACATAACTCCTCTTCTTCAGTCAACGCTATGATAATTTCGTCATTTACTGTCTGGAGATCAACTAAACTTTCGGTTTTAGCTTTGTTCAGTTCAATTATTTTTAGTGTTGCAGTAATCAGTTTATCAACATCATTTAAATCATTGTAAATATAGGGTGATACACGGGTCGCTCCATTCCTGCCAAGAACTGAAAACAGCGGCATGGTGCAAAGGAATCCCCCCCTGACTGCAATGTTTTCCTTATCAAGCAATTCATTCACATCATGCGGATGCATTCCGTCGATGATGAATGAAATGATCGGCCCCCTGTTTTTAATATCGGCTGGGCCAATAATAGTTAGGCCGGGAATTACAGACAATCTTTCCAAAGCGTATTTTGCCAATTCTTGGCCGTGAGCAGATATATTTTCCATTCCGATATTTTGTAAATATTCGATTGCTGCCATCAATCCTGCTGCGCCGGCCAGGTTAGGGGTTCCCGCTTCAAATTTCCACGGCAGCTGGTTCCAGGTTGATTTTTCAAAAGTAACTTCATTTATCATTCCGCCGCCGAATTGAAAAGGCTCCATCTTTTCCAGCAATTCTTTCTTGCCGTATAAGACACCGATGCCTGCCGGCCCGCACATTTTGTGCCCGGAAAACACCAGGAAATCGCAATCCAGTTCTTTGACGTTTATTTTCAGGTGGGGGACTGACTGCGCAGCGTCTAATATGATTATTGCGCCGACCTTATGCGCCATTGCGGCCAATTCTTTAACTGGGTTGATGGTCCCCAAT
>ERZ1292633.6280-Hain-H41-02um-R1-6280-length-10432-cov-22_pt1 | contig 10432 bp, 13 predicted proteins | sample MGYA00564406_ERZ1292633 | MGnify/ENA primary metagenome ERZ1292633 (study PRJEB36523, sample SAMEA6512639) | groundwater metagenome | collected 2019-01-08 | study: AquaDiva: Metagenomics assemblies of 32 groundwater samples
CTCGTGGAACGCGCACGATGAAACAGTGCTCGTTCAACACGCGCAGTGGAGGAGTTCCCTAGCCGCCCCGGCCCGGCGGGTGTTCGTAGCCCGGTAGACTGGCTTTGAATCCATTCACGGAGGTGGTGTGATGCTGATCCGAATAAGATGCCTTGATAAACTCCTAGATAGGCAGTAAACAATTGAATGCAAAGTGGCAACAGGCATTCGGCAAGCTCCCAAGGCGTGTTAGACGGACAGAAAACCAGGACTCCGCATCTTATGCGGATCAGTCTAATTATTGTTAGGCAACGGCCAAACACGACGAGGCCGGTCTCCAATGACAGATGCAGCGGAACCAAGACAGATGGTCGGTCGTATTCTCGCCTCGTACGTCGCGATTCATAATGACATCCTGGCGTCATCCACCTGGCACGCCATTCGTCGCGTCCTTCCCGTACCCGGCATCTTTGAAGCGATCCCCTATGATGCACACGCGCAGGCCCTACTCACGCTGAGGGAAGACTTGAGGAATGCAGGGGCTGAAGCTGCCGCCCTCCTGGCCGCGGTCGATCCCCTGCAGCCGGTCCGCCGCTTCCTCGCCGAACTCGGGCCCTATTGCCTGGCGCTTGATGACTCCATGGCACGGCTCGGTGCCATCTGTCGTCAGATGGCGGACAAAGCCAACGGAGCGCAAGGCCCATCCTACTCTCAGTATCAGCACGAGTTGGCCGAGTACGACCAATCCATCGCGACCTACACGGCCCTTGGCGAGCGCGTGAACGAAGCTCGGGACGCCGCCGCGTTCGATTCCCCGCCGATGTCGGACCTTCCCGGAGAGCACGCTCGCTCCGCCAAGCAGGGAAACGAGTCCCAGACCTTTCTCACCTTGGTTGGCGAGGCTTTGACCGCCTATCACCGGGTCCACTCTCACGGTGATATCCTGCACCTGCGCGCATGGACTGGAGTAAAGGATGTCACGGCTAGCGCCAAATACCGTGTACTCGTGGAGTTAGACCCGCAGCCTCCAGGCTTCGAGCTTCGCATATATGAGTTTCTTCCCTTCCCCGACCAAACTGCTGTTATCGATGTTGTTTTCAAGGGGCCCGAGTTGGTCAATATCCGTGCGCAGCTCTTTTTCAGCCGGAGCGGCTCCACAGCAGCGCGCCGGTTCTATTCCGACGACCTGTTGCCCCAGATGAACTCACTCTTTGGCCACCCAACACGAGCTGATGATGACAGCGCGATCTACACTAGGGACCGGGTAGTCGGCGTGGCCAGATTTGTCCCAGGCACAGAGTCCGTCTCGGTGTGGCTGACAGACGAACGCTATGTATGATCGGTCCCTGCCTAACACGCCGCTGGAGCTGTTAACGTTCGGTGAGTTAGCGTTATGACCGAGCGCGTGGCGTTGATACGCGTCGTCAAGAGGTGAAGCGGCTGGTGGTGGGCGCGCCGCAGCTCAGTGGCAGAGTCGTTAGGTGGCTGTTGAAGCCAGGTGATTTTGGAGATCAAGCGATTAGGTAATGAAAGAGAATTCAAACGACGTTAACGACATTTCGTTGTATCTTTCAGCGCTTGCCTGCTCTGCGGCAATCAAAGAGGAGCTTTGGCGTTCATTTGGATATAAGCGCAGGCCGCGCCACGGCAAGTTTTTTCTGAGGTTCTTGAATAAAGAGAAACTCGCGGTGGAGAATTTTATCCTCAGAGAGGCGACGGCATTGGCGTTTATCGATGTTCTGGCTGGTATAAAGCAGAACGTCGCATCCCAGGATGATAGGGTTCTTCTGCTTGTGGGAACTTCGCTGCACCTGTGCACTACTATGGATCAAGTGTTCGAAAACGAAAAATATCTGGAGTATTTGAAGGCCAGTATCCATGAATATCGGCACCGACCGAACCTGCCCTCAACCTTCGTAAAGCGCGCCGGCGCTCATTTTGAAATAAAGAAATTCCCAAAATTCCTCGCCGGTGTGGTGAGGCTAATCGCACTTCATGTAAGCAGCTCTTCGCCTGGGGTAAAGGGATTTCTGTTGGATCAGGCATTCCTTAAATCGTATCTCGCTGATAAATCTCCACTTGTGGGAACGATCGACGTTGCGGTCGATAAAGGTACATCTGAAGAGCACATTCGATTCTTTATGGATGAAGCATGCGAGGGGATCAGCTGACAGCAGCCACCTAACCAAGCGCTACAGCGGGCGCGCGCCGATGAGGAATGCGTCAGGGAAATGGGGGAGTCCAAAAAGGTTCCAGGAACCATTGATTAGTCGGAGGACGAAACGAAAAGACTGAAGAGGCTGAGGTTGCTCGATGCGTGCAGTGGAGACTAGGCCAGCCGACTCGCTTGACTGTCAGGAAATCTGGTACACATGCCCAACCGAGGGCGGAGCAATGACTTTGCTGAGGAAATTTTCACGCACTTGTTCGAGATGCCGCATCGCCTCGGTTGAGTAATAGGCCTCCCCACATTCGTCGCACACCTCCGCTTCTACCGGCACCATGAGGTGGTCGGTTCCGATTCGAAGTTCCGCCTGGACTGTTCCCGATTTGACCGTGCCTCTCTTGCAGATGACGCAGTGCATTAGCGCTTCCTCCTTCGCAAATCCTGGTCCCATCGGTTTGGGTCCGGCTGGTAGGTCGTGATCACGATTAATCGTTCCTCAGTGGAAACTGGCGCACAGACGAGATGGAGCGGCCTTCCGGATCGCGTATATCCCAAAATAAGACAGCTCGCATACGGGGTATCGTCAAGATACTGTTCGATGATCTCACCGGTTTCGATAATCTGCAAGACTTCTTCGACGTGAATACGGCCCAAAGGCTCTTCGTCCATCTCCTTTCGAGCGTGGTCCGTGAATCGGCAGTTGGCTGCACATCGACGAATTTCAGCCTCATTCATCTATCCGGCGTTCCTGTCTTGGTTCGGAAACGTCTACTGCATAAGTTTATAAGATAGAGTCCAGAATGAGTCAATGGCAACAGACCTTCGAGAAAGATTGTTGCTGAAGGAAGTGGTGTTGAATCTCATAAGATGCTGTAATAAACCGCTGGACAGGCAGTAAACAATTGTATGCGAGCTAGCAGGTCTTTGGCGAAAAAACCCAAGGCGTGTTATAAGGACAGAAAATCAGAACTCTGCATCTTACGCGGATCAGTCTAATTCAATTATAGCTAGCTGCCATGACTGCCATTCGCGCTGCCACACTAGCCGAGGTTACTCGAACGTCTGCCAAGTATCAAAAGATTCCAGGAACCATTAATTAGTTCCAACATGGAGGTTCTCCAGAATGACTCCTCCTCGCAACATTGTCCGTGTCGACCACGAGGCGAGCCGCACCCATGCTTGGCGAGTTACGCTGCAACGGTGGAATGGGATTACCGTCAAAACATTCTCCGATTCAGTTCATGGTGGAAAGCGCAAAGCATTGAAGGCTGCGCGTGAATATCGAAACGGGCTTCTTCTTCAGCACTCGCCGTTTAAACATCATGTCTGGCTCCGTACTCGCCTTCGCAGGAACAATACGTCGGGTATTCCTGGTGTCGGCCGTTATAACGTGATTGCCAATCCCAATACCGGGCGCCGTCAAGCATTCTGGCTTGCTTCCTGGGCCAATGAGCGTGGTATCAGGCATCAGCGTAAATTCTTTGTTTCGAGCTACGGAGAGAGACAAGCTAAACGCCTTGCCATCACCGAGCGCAGGCGGCAACTGAACCGTGTATGTGCTATCAAGTGTGCCCAGCTGTGAGGCCAACCCTTGTATGGTGGGTGTGATAGATGACCCCATCTCTTCCCTCCGGATAGAGAATCTGCACGCGTTGGAGAATGCCGCGGCATAGGGGTTCAGCTCCGCCTTCCATTCATCTTCCCTATCCTTTAATATGACCCTCAGACTTCTATTTTCTTGAGGCTTTTCCTGATGCGGGCGAAGACGAGTTTTTCCTGTCAAGCTTGCGGTCATCAGTCGCCACGATGGCTGGGCCGCTGCCCGGATTGCAGCGGCTGGAATACTATGAAAGAGGAACGGCAGGCGCCGACTGGGAAGGGTCGGCCTGCTGCGATGAAGATGGCGCAGGCGAAAGCGACGCCGATTGCCGAGATCGAAGTGGTCGGTGAAGATCGGCGGCTGACGCAGATCGGCGAATTCGACCGGGTGCTGGGTGGTGGCGTCATTCCCGGCTCGGTGATCCTGATCGGTGGCGATCCGGGGATTGGGAAGACGACTCTATTACTCCAGGCGCTTCCTCGCCTCTCTTCGAAGAAAGAGCCGGTGCTGTATGTCTCCGGTGAGGAATCTCCAAGGCAGATCAAGATGCGGGGGCAGCGGCTTGGCATCGAGCATCCGAATCTCTTAATCCTGGCAGAAACCTCCCTCGAACAAATTCTCAAAGCGGCGCAGGAGATCCAGCCGGCTGCGATGGTCGTCGACTCGATTCAAACGGTCTACACAGAACAGATTACCTCCGCGCCCGGCAGTATCAGCCAGGTGCAGGAAGTGGCGGGCCAATTGATGTGGTACGCGAAACGCAGCAGCGTGCCGGTCTTCATTATCGGGCATGTCACCAAAGAAGGGGCGATCGCCGGACCGCGGCTGTTGGAACATATCGTCGATACGGTGCTCTATTTTGAAGGAGACAAGGGCCACAGCTTTCGTATTCTCCGCGCGGTGAAGAATCGTTTTGGTTCGACCAACGAGATCGGCGTGTTTGAAATGAAGGATTCCGGGTTGGAGGAAGTGAGCAACCCCTCCGAGTTGTTTTTGGCGGAACGGTCCCAGCGCACGACAGGATCGGTGGTGGTGTCCAGTCTCGAAGGATCGCGGCCCATTCTGGTGGAACTACAAGCATTGGTGTCGTCCACGAGCTATGCGATGCCAAAACGAATGGCGAACGGGGTGGAGCAGAATCGGGTTTCGCTCTTGCTCGCGGTGATGGAAAAGCGGCTGGGCATGCATCTGTCCGGGCAAGATGTCTATGTGAACGTCGTCGGGGGGATGCATATCGACGAGCCGGCCATCGATTTGGGCATCGTGGCGGCGGTCACATCGAGTTTGCGCGAAGTGCCGATTGAACCGGGACTGTTGGTGTTGGGTGAAGTGGGGCTTGGCGGTGAAGTGCGGGCCATTAGCCAGGCTGAGATGAGGATACGTGAAGCGGCAAAGATGGGATTCAAACGCTGTCTGTTGCCGGAACGCAACTTGGCCAAGCTCGACCCCATCGATGGGATCGAATTGATCGGCATCAGGGAAGTAGGAGAGGCGCTCGATGTCGTATTGGCGTAGTGCGCAAGTCAAAAGTAAAAAGTTAAAGGGGAAAAGTGAAGGCGTTAGCCTTTTGGCCTTCAGTCTTTTTGCTTTAGCCGTAGCTACGCTATCTGGTTGTGCGCTGTTTGCGCCGAAGGAGGAAGTCCAGCTCAAGAAGGCGACGGTGGAGGAGCTGACGGCTTTGCTCAGTCAGCAGAAGGCGACGATCCGGACAATGAAAGGTCTCTTCAGCGCGAAGGTGCGGGGAGGGATCATTCCTATCGCGTCACGGGTGGAGGGATCGTTGTACTATCGTCGTCCGAACGCCATGCGCCTGCGCGGGTTCACCGCAGTCGGCGGTGAGCTCTTTGAATTTGTGCAGGGAGAGGATCAATTCAAGTTACGATTGCCGACGATGGGCCGTGTCCTGTCCGGCAGTCCGTCCGATATGAGCGAGATGGGAAAGCTCGCCCGTCCGTTTCAATTGAGTGTGTGGGCGATGGGTGGCCTGTTGGGCACCGGCACGATTGCGAAAAACGAGATGGTCACCCTCGTAGAAGAGGGGGATCGGTACCGGCTGGAGGTCTTTGGGCCGTCTTCCAGCGGGGCGCAGTTCATGCGACGGCGGTTGTGGTTTGAGCGGCAGACATTGCATGTCGTCCAGGAGGATCGGCTCACGGAGTCGGGAGCGGTGGAGGCGACCATTCAGTACGAAGACTTCCGTGCAATCGGCGAGGCGGAGGCGGTTTCAAGCGCGGGCGATAAGCAGCTGGTGAGGCCGTTTAAGATCTTATTGGAAGATGGCAAGGGGCAGGGGAGCGTGCAGGTGACGTTTCATGAAATGATTCCAAATCTTCCGTTGAGCGCTGCCGACCTTGCGCAGGCCTCACTCCAATGAAAGTATTGGCTGTCGAGACGGCAACCGCGTGGCAGAGCGTGGCGATTCTCGATGGGGCGCGTGTGCTCGCCCGGCACGATCAGGATGCGGCGGGATCGCATGCCAAGCTATTGTTGCCGACCATCGATCGGTTGTTTCGTGAGACTGGTCTGACCCTCAAACAACTCGAAGGTCTGGTCGTGTCGATCGGTCCCGGATCATTCACGGGGCTGCGCGTCGGGCTGGCCACGCTCCTCGGATTCCGGACGATCAGCCAACTTCCCTTGGCGGTGGTGCCGACTCTGGAAGGGCTGGCCTGGAATCTGAGAGGCGCCTCGACTCTACTCTGTCCTATTCTCAATAGCCGGCGAGGGGAGCTCTACTGGGCGCTGTTTCGCTGGACCGGCGATGGTCGGCTGGAGCGAGTGGTATCGGAACAGGTGGGCACTCCCGTTATGCTGGGCAACAGTCTCACAGAATCAGTCCTCGTATTCGGCGAAGGCTGGACGGTCGAGGCTTCTGCCATCCGTGCGGCGGTTTCTTCCACCGTCACGATCACTGAGGCACCGGACGCTGTCATGAAGCCCTCGGCCGTCTCGATTGGGCTGGCGGGGATTGAGAGGCTCCGACGAGGTGAGTATGCAGGAACCGGTATTAGTCCGTTGTATGTGCAACGGACTGCTGCAGAATTGAAGTACGAAGAGTCCGGCGGCATGTCTCCTGTGGCCCTGCGTCAGGAACGGATCGCAAGAAAAGTGAAGGCACGGCTGGGTGCTCAAAAAAGCCGTCTAGCGAATCGTAAGACGTGAATCGTTAAACGCGAAACGTGAAACGTTCGGATGATAAGCACTCGATAATCCTACGTTTTACCTTTCACTTTTCACGGTTTGTGAGAGCGACTTTTTCAGCATCCTGCCAGGAGGGTGGCGATGGGCGAGTGGGTCATCAAGCCGGCGACCGTCGAGGCGCTGCCGGACATTCTGAAGATCGAAGAAGCTTGCTTCTCGGCCCCCTGGACGCGCAAAATGCTGGAGGCGGAACTGAGCGGCAATCCCTTTGCAAATTTTCTAGTGGCAAAGCAGGTACCGCCGGGTGAAGTTGGTTCCGTCTCGATTTTCGGGTATCTCTGTTTCTGGGTTGTCTTCGAGGAAGTACGGCTGATGAACTTGGCGGTCATCGAGTCGATGCAGCGCAAGGGTATTGCCAGGGCCTTGGTCACACAGGCTCTGGAGGTGGGGTTGGCACAGACAGCGATGCGCGCCGTGCTTGAGGTGCGGGCTTCGAACCATGCCGCTCATGCACTCTACCGAAGTCTTGGGTTTCGCGACGTGACGACCCGACCAATGTACTATACCAACCCCGTTGAAGATGCATTGTTGATGGAACTGGACCCGATTGTATCGGGGTCGGCTTTATTGACGCGCGAAGTCAGTCACGAGGGAGGACGTAGCAGGCCGTTGCAATAATCTCATAGCCAGGAGGTGCGACATGCTGACAGACAGTATGGTTGCGATGATTACGGAACAACTGCGCCAATCCAGTCACGAATTCCGTGTACTGGAAGAAGCTCATCGCCGGCTGGACGTGGAATTGCTCCAATTGCAGAAACGCCATGTCCTGACTCCGGCCGAAGAGCTGGCCATGAAGGATTTGCACAAAGAGAAGCTGGTGAAGAAAGACAAGATGGCCCAGATGATTCGTGTCTGGCGAGACCACGAGCTGCAGGTCGCTCCACAGTGAGAGGCCTCGTCATGGGGCTGGTGTCCACCAGTAACCGGGACCAGAGTCATGGCACAGATTCTCAACCCCCTTGCCGCACATATCCAGACCGTCAAGAAGCGTCTGATCATCATCGGGGCCACGATTCTGGTGGCCCTGATGGTGTCTTTTACCTTTTCCGGTGAAATGGTCGCATGGTTGAATCGTCCGTTTCCCAACCAGTTGGTGTTCTACGGACCGACGGAAGCGTTGTTCGCCTCGATCAAAGTGTCCTTTCTTGCGGCGATCCTGGCGAGTCTGCCGGTCATCTTCTATCAGTGTTGGAAGTTTATTGAACCAGCGCTGCTTCCCAAGGAACAACGTTGGGGTATTCCGCTGTTTGCATTGGCGGGAGCGCTCTTCGCCTTCGGTTTGACCTTTTGCAATCTCGTGATTCTCCCGCTGGTCATCAATTTCTTCGTCAGCTTCGGGATGGATCATGACATCACTCCGGAATTGAGCGTCGGCACCTACATCGATTTCAACGTCAAATTTCTCCTGATATTCGGCTGCGCGTTCGAATTGCCGCTGGTACTCACTATCCTGGCGCGGGTTGGTGTAGTTTCGGCCCAGCAGTTATCGAAGTATCGGAAACATGCGATCGTGGCTTCGTTGATCTTGTCAGCCGTCGTCACGCCGGATGCAACCCTCTTTACCATGCTCTTGATGGCCGTACCCTTGATGGTGTTGTATGAGATTGGAATTCTTGGCGCACGTATCTTTGGACGGGCAGGCCCGACTGAAATCAACTTGCCGCTTGATCCGGATTTGCCGATAGGACCGGCCGGGCAGCGGGTCCGATAGGGGCGGTAGGGGTACGGGGTAGGAATAAGGGGCAGTGGGATAACGGGGTAAGGGGATAGCGGGGTAACTGAGTAGATGAAGATGTTAGCTCGGGTTGTACTTGTAGCAGCGTTTTCGCTGAGTCTATGGAGTGCAGGAGGGATGTTAGCGGCTGCCACTGAGGCGCCCTTGCCGGTTCCCCCATCGCCGCAGCTAGCTCCAGGCCATGGGGACCAGCCTCAATACGGCTCCTTCGGTCAGCAGGCCACGAGTATTCAGGCGCTCGCGTCTGTCGGGAGCGACCTGATCTATGCAGGTTCCTTCGGTCTCGGTTTGTTTCGCAGTGAGGATCGCGGTGTCAACTGGGCAAAGTCGGGCCAGGGTGTGACCGACCCGTTCATTCTGACTCTCACCACGGGGAAAGATGGCGCGATCTATGCCGGAACTTTCCGTGGAGGGGTCTTTCGTTCCCGCGATCGAGGGAAGAGCTGGCAGGCGATCAATAATGGGCTCAAGCGCCTGGAAATCAAAGCTCTTCTTGCCGTGAGCGAGGGGGTGTACGCTGGTACGAGCGACGGGGTCTATCGACTTGCTGCCGATCGCTGGTCGGTCGTTACCACTGGCTTGGACGACATCCTCGTCCATGCATTGGCTCTCTCGTCAGACGGGACGCTGTTCGCCGGCACTTCCGGGAAAGGGATCCTGCGATTTAAGGCTCAATCGACCGGGTGGGTGCGTCAGCAGCATGGGCTCAAAGATCATGAAGGCATGACGGAAAACTTTATTCGTGTGTTGACGATCGATCCGGAGGGTGGCATCTATGCCGGCACGTTCGATGGAGGTGTTTTTTCCAGCGCCGATGGAGGAACAACCTGGCGGCCCATCAGCCGGGCGCTCCCGAATGATTCGATTCGAGGGATTCTGTTCAATAGCCGGGGGCTTTTTGTGGCGACGGGGCACGGCATTTTCAAAACGACCGACAAAGGAAGACAATGGCTACCGCTCAACAATGGGTTGACGAGCATGGCTATCCAAGTGTTGATCGAGTCCGGCGCCGGAGTGCTCTATGCCGGCACAAGCGACGGGGCATTCCGCAGCGACGACGACGGGCGGACGTGGAATCCCATCAATCAGGGTCTTGAAGGAGGGCCGGCTCCGTCGCCCTTCAATTTTCGCTAACCAAGAAAGGGTAGAGACGATGGCAGAGCCGACAGAAAAAACACGAGCCACCATTTCCGTCAGCAACAAGGGGAGCCATCTGGGCGAGATCGTCCTGAGTTTTTTCCACGATGTGGCACCGGGGCATGTAAAGAACTTCACCAAGTTGGCCCAGGAAGGTTTCTATAACGGTACGACATTTCATCGGGTCATTCCCGGCTTCATGATCCAGGGTGGCGATCCCAACAGCAAGAACCCTGACCGTGCGTCGCATGGTATGGGGGGGCCGGGACACAAGGTTAAGGCCGAGTTCAACAGCAAGCCGCACAAGCGCGGGGTGGTCTCCATGGCGCGTTCGAACGACCCCGACAGCGCCGGCTCGCAGTTTTTCATCTGCGTCGCAGACGCGAACTTTCTCGATTGGCAGTATACGGCGTTCGGTGAAGTAGTCAGCGGAATGGACGTGGCGGACAAGGTGGTTGGCATGAAGCGCGACGGTCGGGATAATCCCCTCGAGCGGGTCGAGATGACAGTCACGGTGTCAGAAGGCTAAGGTCCAGGTTGAGGTTGAGAATGCGTGTTTTCAAGATGTGCTTAGCCTCAGCCTTAGCCTCAACCTGTCTGTTCGTGTCCG
>ERZ1292633.4740-Hain-H41-02um-R1-4740-length-12511-cov-10_pt1 | contig 10431 bp, 6 predicted proteins | sample MGYA00564406_ERZ1292633 | MGnify/ENA primary metagenome ERZ1292633 (study PRJEB36523, sample SAMEA6512639) | groundwater metagenome | collected 2019-01-08 | study: AquaDiva: Metagenomics assemblies of 32 groundwater samples
CCCCCCCCCCCCCCCCCCCCCCCCCCCCCCCCCCCCCCCCCCCCCCCCCCAAGGTGGTACTAGTACGACGATTGAATGTTGCATGTTGCTGGATAGCGTTCAAGGCTCGTTGGCATATTCCATCTTCCGCATTGGCTCGTCGACCTGGTTTGCCGAGTCAATCATACTTCGTCGTAGTCTTCTTCTTTCTGACTGTTCGCACGGTATCTTTCTTCGCGGAGACTTTTCGCCTCCGTGACGGCCTCCGTACTGCCTTCTTCCTCGCCTTTCGGGACCCACGGCTCTCGTCGCTGCTGGACTCGGACGGGGACCAATCAGGGTCGCTGCCGACGCTCGCTGCGGTCCGCTCCGACGTCGCGGAGACCGAATGATCAACATCCGACCACTCCACATCGGAATCTAAGTCATCCGTTTTATATTCGTCACCCCAGACAGGGTGCGTCACCTTGTAATGCGGCGAATACCGCAGGCCGATGACGCGCATTTGCAAATGCCCTGGCGGCTCCCGAGGTGGCAATGGGCCCATGCGTCGCACAGGGCGCCAAACTAAAGGGTCGGACGTCTGGTACTGCGCCGTTCCATGGACGGGGTCAGCGTAAACGACGCGACGACCACCGCCGATGGTGACGTAAGGCGCAGTGGAACGGAGGTAGTTCTTTTCAATAAGCTTGCATGTCTTGGCGTCGTAGTTTGTCCACGCGGCGGGGTCGCCGTCTAGCCGTGACCGAGAGGACTTCCACTGCCACATCGACCGGGAAGGTGAGAGGCCAATAAACCCTATCCTCAGAGGCGCGATACGCGACCCTCGTTGCTCGCAGGCGCGCTTCTATCTATCCGTGTTACTTCTTTCTCACATCTCAGGTGTGAGGGAGAAACACGTACCCTCCCCCCTTTTTTTTTCTCCTCTCCCTGTTCTCCTCCTGCAGCTCCCTCAGCGTTGGCAAACTTGGGATGGGATAGGATGGGCGTGAGGGGAGGAGAAATACGACGACAACGGTCCTTTACTTCTACCGTGACAATTTGTTTAGCTTTTGGAGCAAACCGGACACCACCAACAAGGAGAGTCCGCTCGCGCCGTCCGAGTCGCGAATAAAGCGGTTCTCGGGAGGCCGTATCGCGAGATGGCCCCGCGGCCGCCTTGGCCCGCGAGCATCCCTGCATCGCCGAGGCCATCCACGACCGACTCTGTGTGGCGGTGGCTCGACTCGCATGTGCTTGACCACCAACGGCTCCGTGGCCACGGCGCTCGTCGCCTTAGGGGGTCAGACGGTAAGTGATGGTCACCATATGCCCTTGGCGCCACCCTCTCGCCCCCACCACACCTCTCGATGCCACGGTGGATGCATACGGTGTGGAACAACAAAGGGGAAGGAAGGAAGGAAGTAGGAAGGAATTTTTGTGGTTCTGTTGCTGTTGCTGACAAACCTCTATATGATGTCAGGGATGGGAGGCCGTAGGCCGGAGAGTTCGAACGTAACGATTCACGAGCTGATGACGAGTGAGTGAATCGAAACAATAAACACTCCTTCCACACTTCAAAAAAAAGAGTAAAAAATAAAAAGAATGAGCGAGGAAGGGAGGCGTGGGAGAAGGGGGTAAAAGGGCGTTCCGCGTCGGTCGGGCGACGAGGAAGGAGAGGGCGGATAGAAACGTGAGAAAATCCGGAGCGGCTGATGGATGAGTGTTTTGGTGGTTTTGGATTGACAACATCAACAAACGGGGAAAAAAACGACCCGCAGCCCTCCAATCGAAGAAGAGGAACCGGAACCGGCGGCGAAAAAAAAATTAACGAAGGAAAGGGAAGAGAGCCAGGGGAGAAAGAAGGGATGAGTGGTGAGTAAGAGGGGAATCGGCCGATAAAGAGGGGGAAGCGGAAAGAGATGTTGATCGCTGTGGCTGCCCGCTGCGGCAGCGGGTTGCCCGTCGCCGGCTGAATGTAGGGCACGACGACAGAAAGAGGCAGAGCGAGCTACAGATCTATATGCGAGAGTGGTGAAAGACCGGTGTCGAATGTTGTCGTGCTAGGGTAAGGGACGAACGGACGACGGTTGTAGGACCAGCGCTCTAGCCCCAAAAAGGAAAATCACGCTTCGCAGTAGACACGGATCGATAATGTCCCCGCGAGAATCGCGCTGGGCACATCGGACACGCCTGGGGCACAGAGATATCTCAACACGGACGTTGGACGCTGTCCGCCGTGGTGATCGGAGGACGACGACGTCGATGTCGGCGAAAACGTTTCGGACGAACTCCCTCCACCAATGGGAAACGCCGTCGATCGGTGCGTAATGCCCCTGACGTCGAGCAACGCGATGACGACGACCGCAGGGGGAGCCGCTGCGGATGCGTCGGCTGCGGATTCGGATTCCTTGGAATGGTCTCCTCCTCCTCCTCCTCCTCCTCCAGTCCCTCCATTCGCCGCGCCACTCGCCGTTGGGTCGTCCGATGGTGGCCCAACGACACTGCGATGCCATCCCCCACCGCCGCCGCCGCCACCGCTGCGACGAGGCGCACGGGCGATCATGGCCGCCGCCTTGTGCGACATGCGGCGGAACAGCTCCATCGCGAGAAACGGTTCGGCCTCTTCCAGTGTGACCGCAACGGCGGCCAAAAGATTGAGGTCGTCCACGGTCATCGCAACGGCGGCGGCGGCGGCAGCGGCGGTCGGGTTGTTAGGGCTGCTGCTGGGTGGACCTCCCTGCTGGGAGGAAAGTGAGGGCGCCGCGGTGCCGCTCGTGACGGCCACCGATGGGGCGTTCGAAGTGGCGAACGTGTCGAAGGCCACTTTGATGGCGTCGCTGTGGCAGCGGTGGCGCACGTGCACCGCGACGAGCAGCAGCCTGGCGCGCAGTTGGTCCGTGTACGTCAGCTCGGGGTTCTCGAGGTGGTGATTCGCCGCGACGACGGCTGCTGTGTAAAACGCCCCGGAAGGGTTGGAAAGGTAGCGCTGGGCGCAGAGGTCCAAGATGCGCTTGTCATAGGGGATGACTTGGACGGAGATGTGCTTCCAGAGCCACTCGGCACCTCCCCCACCCCCAGTGGCGCCCGGGGGGTGGCCTGTGGCCGAGAGGGCATCGACCAGGTGCCGTCGTCGATTCAGCGCGCTGTCGAGCAGCGCCTGCAGGGCCTCGGTGCCATGCATCGTCGACGTTCGGCTGATCGTACGCGGCGGCGGAGCGGATGGCTTGGTGCTGCCTCCCTGCTGCTCGCCCAGTGTAGCTGCGACTCCGGCCGACGCGGCGGTGGTGGGCGGCGCACCGGATGAGGACGTGGATGCTACGACGGGGAAGCCGAACCGCACGGACGGACCGACACGGACGGCCGTCGTCGCCGGCGAACCAAAGTGCCGCAGCGGATAAGCTGTCGTCGTCGTGCCTCCTCCAAATGGGCTTGCGGGGGAGCACGGAGGGGCGCCCGGCAGGGTCATCGAGTCGCTGAACCGGCCGCTGCCTCCCCCCCCGGCGGTACTGCTTCCGACGCCTTCGGGTGACGCCGTGACGCCGCCATAGCGCCGCGGAACCTGGGGCGGTTGGGGTGTGGCGGCAGGGTCATCGTGACGTTGTGTGTACGGGGGGGACAGGAGAAGGGGGTAGTAGGTACCTCCTCCTCCTCCTGCTCCCCCTCCTCGCGTCGCTTGCGCGGCGGTGTCATCCTCGTCATGGCCTACCACCACGGGTAGCGGTGGCTCTCGTCGCTCGCGGACGGTGGTTGCTGTCGACGGCGTCGCGGTGGCCGTTGTGTTCGACAACGACGACGGCGGCGGCGGGGTGGCTGGAGCTGTCGACGGAGGGACCGCGCTGCTAGGCATCACGGCGGTCGTTGCCTGCTCCATCCTCTGCTGGGTGGGCATGACTGACTCGGGGGGGCTGCGAATGGCCGATTGGTTCGCCGCGACGGTTCGCTGCGACCTTCCCCTCGCCATGACGAGGATCGGGTTGACGGGCTCCCGCCACGCCGCCGCCGTGGATGCCCGGCGGGGGAGCTCAGCGAGGGGCTGCTGTGCCATTGGTGGTGGCGCCACGAGGATGGGGTCGACAGGACCGTCGTCGTTGCGAACGTTTCGCGGGTGACGCACGATGACGACCGGATCGTTTGCGGCTGCAGCCGTCGGTGGAACAGGGCCGGCACTGGTCGTCGTCGTCATCGCCGTTGCCGTCATGAGGTCGTCATCACGAGTGGCCACGTGGCTCCAGGATATCATCCCCCCTGCGAATCGCGTTCGCGGATCGCTCGTGGGAACCGAGCCGAATCTGCAACGCCGCGCCCTCAGTCGGAAAAACGGCGGATGCACGTCCGCGGCGTAGCGCGTGATGCTGTCGCCTTGTTGCTGCTCGCCGAGAAGCCGCTCGCCCTGTTCGTTGCAGAGATAGGCGTCATTGTCGTCGTATTTGACAATGCCGCTGAGGGCGACGAGATTGAGCAGCTTGTACCTCCCCCACCGCCGCCCGGTGTCGTCGAGACAACGATTGAACACCGCCGTGGAAGCAAACTCGACGAAAGCGTAGGTGAAGCCGTGCGACTGCGGATTCACGCCGCGCGGCGGGGAGAGGAGCTCATGGGGGCTCTTTCGCCGCATCCGCACTCGGACAAACTCGCCGTAGTGCTCTAGCAGAAACTCGGCAAACTCCTTGTCGGTGGTAGTGTCCGGGATGAATTTGATGTGCGCGGTTCGCGCGGCGGCTTGCGCCTCGCTCTCCAGAAGCGCCGCGCGGACGGCGGCGATGGGCGTTAGGTGCGACTTGAAGCGCTGGAACGGTGCGAGCGGCTCCGCAGACCCATCGGCGCCTCGCATTTGTCCCTGCTCGAGGGCGTCGTGATACTCCTCATCACTCCCAACCACCTCATCGCGGCGGCCGAGGGGCGTCTCGTGGAGTTGACGCCTAGGTACCCCCGTCGTCACCGCGGCCCTTTCCTGTTGTTGCGGTGGCGCCGCGGCCGTCGGCACCTGCGGTTGGGCGCGACGCTGAAACCAACGCAACGGCGGATCGCCTTCACGATCCTCGCCGTCATCGGCAATGGCCGTCCGTCCCGCCGCTGCTGCCCCTCGGCCGCGGCCTCCAGGCCCTGCCTGTGCCTGGACTCCAACTGCCGTGGTGGGTGCTTTTTTGTCAACGGCGGTCACTTCGAGGGCATTCTTCTCATGGGCAGTCTTTTTCTTCTTTTTTTCCAGGGAGGTCACTTCAGGGGCGGTCTCTTTCTTCTTTTCAAGTGCGGCCGCTGCCTTTTTTTTCTTCTTCTTTGCCCTCGACGACGACGACGACGATTTTTGGGCCGCGCCGTCGTCGTCCGAGTTGCGCGTTGAGTCGTCCTCCTTTGTGGCGTCAGTCTTCGTCGTGTGCGATGCCTGCCCTGTGGCTGCCGTCGTGTTCATAGCTGCCGCGTTCGTCGCGCTTGGCGTCACCAACGTTGGCGTGGTGTGCTGACTCATCGCCGCGAGCTCCTCCGGACTGACGTTGATGGGCTCCCGGGCGGCACGCGGAGGAACGGCGTCCAGAGTCGCGGCCATGTGGCTGCTGCCCCCTGAATCGGCCCAGCGGCGTTCCAGTTGCGCGCGGACCATGTCGAAGGCCGCTCCGCTGGGGGGGATCACGCCGCTCCCGTCCACCACGTCGGCGTCGGGTGAGCGTGCCATGGTTTGTCGCTGGTGGATGCCGATGTTCGGCGGAGGGACAGTGAAAGCGGTGGCCGTCTCGGACTCGTCGTCAGTCTGCCGCCTCCGAGGAGACGCGCGCCGAATAGGAAGCTTCCTGAGCGCCTCGATGGCTCGCAAGCAGTGCCTCACGGCGTTATCCGCGAACACCGCGAACACCTCCTCGGCGGAAGCACCCGGCGGTGGCACCCGAGCGGTGAGCCTTCCTTCCGCTCCTCCGATTGCCGATGATGTCCCGCCGTCGCTCTTCAACACGGCGAACACCATGGCGCCCGGCACCACGCCGCAATCGGTCAGTGACGTCGCACGGCCCGATTCGTCCACTGGAAGCGGAGAAAAACCATTTGCGTCCGAAAAGAGATCGTACGCGTCCTGCGGGTACCCCGTCGCAACTTGGACGAAGCAACGCAGTTGAAAGACGGTTGCGACGATTCCGCCGCCTCTTGACGCCGCCCCCGTGGCGTCGTGCTGGCTGCCGGGGCTGGCAAGATTGGCCACGAAGAAGGCGCCGTGGCGGCTCCCGTTCCCCTTCGCGGGATCCGCGTGGGTGCGCAGTTCGGCGTAGACGGCGAGCTGGGTGTGGTCGAATAGATCGCATTCGTGATAAGCGTGGTCAAACGCCACCTTACAAAGGCAGCACACCTTGATGGTGTCGCTGGGCAGGCGCAGGGCACTGACACCGCTGGAGGACACGAGGTGGTGGTAGGTCATTACTTTTTTTCCCGCTGGGAGACGCCGCGGGGTTTGGAAGATTGGCGGCGGCGGCGGTGAAAGGGGTAAGACCAAAAGAGGTATCGAGAATCGAGAGGGTGAGGGGGGTAGAGTCGAGATGAGAGAATGGGGGATAGAGGGAGAAAGATGTAAGAGGGGAAAAGGCCGAAAAAGATGAGTAGTCAAGAGATGTGAAGAAAGACCGCGGTAGGTTGCGGGGCTAGCAACGCCACAAAAACAGAAATTGAAATCGAAGAACCGTCGGGCGAAAACGAATAAAAAGTGCGGAGAAGGAAAGTTGTCGAGACTTCCCGGTTCCCTGCTGCTTCCGTTCGTTTGCGACTGGTTGGTTCTGATTTGTATTTCCTCTCTGTTCGAGGAGTGGCGAAGGTCGCAAAGCGGTCGGTAGTCGCCGATTGTCGGTGCCCGGAATGACAAGGCGGAAAAAGTACGCGGTGGTGTGGCTTCTCTCTCGTCGCAATGAGTGCGAGAAGAAGAAAAAACAAGAGAAAAAACCACCTCTCTTTTTTGTTGTCGGAAGAGGAGCGCCGGACGATGACGGTACGGTTCAGAGCGATGAGTGATGCAATCCCACAACAACGGTTGTCCCAATCGTCGTGAGGGGCAAAGGGGGTAAACGTCTGCGCGCGCCGCGGTAAGGGGGGCGTCTGTAGTTAGCTCGCCACCGCATGAACAACAACCCTGGGCTGAGCATTTGAAACACAGGCGAAAACACATGCGGCAACACATCTTTCAAATCAGTGCGAGACCGATCTCAAAGCGTTGTTGTGTCAGTGTGTGTGTTGACGGCGCAATTCAGTAGGTTAGGTTTGCACCGCGACAGTGGAGCACTGACTAGTACTAGGACCGCTTGCGTTGATCCTTGTTGCGGCGACGCGGTGCGCTATCATGAGCGCTGCCTTCGCCGGAACGTCGCGTTGCCGCCCCCCCTCTATTGTTGTTGACGAGTGGGGGGTTGAGAAGGAAGTTTTTGACGCGAACTCGAGCGAGCACATCGGCGACATCGTGCGTTAGCATGATGGCCACGACGGCTGATGGGGGCGACTGCTTCTTCTTCGCTCCTCTGCCGCTCCGGTGCTCCGCCGGGGGATCGTTGTTCCCGCCGCCCACGACGAACCCCAACGCCAATTCTGCATTCACCAGGGCTTGGAGCGGGAAGATGCCGCCCGCACTGGGGTTCGGGTTGAACTGCGGCGAGGCGCGCTGCGCGGCCGCGGCGACCGACGGACTGAATGCCGTTGGGACCATTGGTGACGTCAGCGCAGCGACGGCAATGACAGCGAAGAGTATCGTCGATGACGCACACGCCGTGAGGGCGAGCAGCACCGGCCGCCAGTGAGCGAGACGAGGGGCCGTGAACGATGTCGGTGTGAGCGGCGCGGCGAAGGCGGGTGACAACGCATTGAGCGCAGCGGTGCCGCCGACCGCGGCGCGCTGCCCTCGCAGCAACCGACTGGCGGCGCCCACAACGCTCATGCAATTCGCGTGGTTCGCGATGTTCGCGAAGCCCGGCGGCTTCTTGACGACGTCACCCCCGTCGTTGGCGCCCATGGGCACCTCCGCGAGGACCAACGCGCGAAGGGCGGGACGGGTGATGCGATCGATCTGAATCGTCGTGCGTGGAGGGGGAACTCCGCCGCCGGCAGAAGGTGTGGCTCCGGGGAGGGGGGGAAGCGTCACCGTCACGTCTCGGCAATGGGGCCCGACGAGCTGCGCCCAGGCGACTCCCTCGCTGTCGAGTTGAGCGACCAGGGCGGCGACGTTCGGATCGCCCGGTGCGAGCAGCGGCGTTTGCCAGGGACCTCCTCGACCCTGCTGCGCGGCGCTACCTTCGTGGTGGTGCGCACGTTCGCCGCTGTCGTCGTCGTCGTCGTCTTCATCGTTGCCATCGCCTACGGTTGCCGCTGCCTCCACGCCTACGTCGTCGTCGGGCAGCGTGCCGTCGTCGTGAGCGAAGTGGAACTGCAGACGGTCGAGTGCCAGCAATCGGCACCGAAGGGTCGTCGCCGTCGTGGCGGGGGTAGTGGCCGCCGTGCTGGCGTCACCGTCCTTCCGCACCTCGTCGAACCCCGACGCAGTAGCACTCCGCCGGCTCGCGAGGTACAGCGCGGCGGCGGTAGGCGACGACAGGCGGAGGCGCATGCATACGAGCCCCACGACCCGCGGCGGAGCCTCCTCCTGGGACGCTGGTTCGGCGACGTCGACGAGCAACTCCCTGAAGTAGCTGCGCATCACGCGGCCGGGCCCCCAACCGCCCAGACCCGCCTGACGCGCCCCATCCGACGACAGCATCGCCGCCGCGGTGGCGGCCTCGTCATCGTCCTCGGCGTCACCGTCAGCAACAACGGCGTTGTCCGAAGTGCCGCGGCGGCGGTTGCTGCTCGATGGCTGTTGATTCCACGGCAACACGGAGCTTTCCAGAAGCACGGTCGCGTGCACGAGTAGCGCCGCGACGCGGAACGGGGCGGGAAGGCCGCACGCGAAGCAGAAAAAGTCATCGGCTAAGATGCCTAGCACGTGCACGGCCAGGGAGCGCCACGTCACGAGGCGTCGGACAACGAATCGGCCGCCCGATTGGGCGTCTGGCGGCTGAACCAGAGTGGTTTGCAGCCCCGACGGGACGGAGAAACACCTCATCGGATACACGTTGTCAATGAGCGTCGAGGCACGCGAGGGAATCAGCGCGGCCGCGATGAGGGCCACGCCAAGCAGAAGGTGGAACAAGAATTTGGGTGTGACGCCAGTTCGGACTAAAATTGACCCATTCCACAGGCAATACGAGGCGGTGGCCGTTCCGGCGAATACAAGCAGCGGCACCCAGCGGTCCGCCCGGCTTCGGTGGGTCGCTCCTCCCCCGAGAACTTGCTGCCCGATGCCACTTGAATCATCGCCGTCGTCGGCGTTGCTGCTGCGGCTACTCCCTCCTCCTCCACCTCCCCGATGGGCACGAAAGACGGCTTCCGTGTGCACGACGACCGTCCCGAAGCATATCATTAACGGGACGGGATGCCACAGGGTGGCGATGTACACGAGGCAGAGGGCGAAGACCGCGGCGACGTAGCCGAGCTCCATCGCGATGCTACAGTGGCGGGCGGCGCCACGTGAGAGCGACGACCCTCCGCCCAAGGCCAGAGGGAGGCGCCGGGAGATGGCGTTCAAGGCTTGGATCGCCGCGGGGAAGAACGTCCCACGGTAACTCGCGGCGGACGCGAAGACCATCGACGAGAGGCGGCCATACGTTAAGGAGACGATCTGATCCAACGCCTGTCGGTAGCTTTCCTTCAGCGCGCCGCGCCGGCTTTCGTCGGTGCCGCGCTCCAGCAGCACGTCGTATGCCTCCTGCACTTTGCGCATCATGTCGAGGCACCGCTGGCCGCAGCCAGGATGCGTGTCAGGGTGCCATTCGCGCACTTTCTTGCGGTACGCCTTCTTCACCATGGCGGCGGTGAGCGTTGTGGTCGTCGTCGTTCCCCCGCCGCCGCCGCCCCCTCTTTGACGGCCGTGGCCGCTGGAAGGGCCTTCGGCATCGTTGTCCTCCCCAATGGTGGTTTCGTCCGACGCTTGGCCCCCGCTCGGCGTCTTCCCCTTTCCCGCGCGACGCGGCGACGCCTTTCCGCCGGCGTCGTCCTCTGCGACCGCCGCCGCGGCGATCGACGCGGGGTCGAGTTGGAGCACCTCGTAATGCCGCGTCATGTCGACCATATCGAGCAGTCGGTGCCACACCGGCCACTCCCACGCCGTGAACAGCAGCAGGATCGTGAGCAGCAGTAGAGAGCGGATCAGCGACCGGCGGCGCTGCGGACTCGCGCGGTAGGACTCAAAGGTTGAACGCACGCGGCGGTAGCGTTGGTGCGCGGCTTCGAGCCACTTGGGATGGTGCGGGAGGAGGACGACCGCGGCGGCGCTGTTTGAGGGGGCGCCCTTGCCAGCGACGAGCTGTGCGCGTGCTCGCCAACTGCGGGTCGATCGGGCACCGTTGACGTCACTGGGGCGCGTCGCATCGGTGTCGGTCCATCCCGTCACCGGACTGGGCGGTGCGGCCGCCCCAC
>ERZ1292633.6281-Hain-H41-02um-R1-6281-length-10431-cov-6_pt1 | contig 10431 bp, 4 predicted proteins | sample MGYA00564406_ERZ1292633 | MGnify/ENA primary metagenome ERZ1292633 (study PRJEB36523, sample SAMEA6512639) | groundwater metagenome | collected 2019-01-08 | study: AquaDiva: Metagenomics assemblies of 32 groundwater samples
CGTCACAGTCTTGACCATCCGCCGCATACGCGGTACGTACATGGGGGTACCCATCGGGGGGAGCGGTCAACAGGGGACGGGGGGAGGAGCAGACACAGAGTCTATAGAGGCGAGTCGGCCATCACACATACCTCTCTCCCTCACATCACAGCGAACAAGGGGGGGTCGACGTGTGTTCTTTAAATCCCCGCAAAGTCAGTATTTGTTGTTTTTTGGGGAAAAGGCTCTCGTGAAACGACACATCATCGCGGCGGTACAATGGGGGGAAGGAAGGAAGGAAGCCACACGAGTGAGTAGCATCGCCCCCGCTCCGCTCGAGAGAGCCACCTCGACGGTGAAACCTAACTCTCACTGCGTCGTAGAGAGTCGTCGCGGAGGCGAGACCACGAGGCGCGTGGACGAAGCGGCCCCACCCGCCGACGGTCTCTGGGGCGGACTGCGATACGTAGCGGCGGATACGAGGCTTCCCGTGGCGGAGTTCGCGGCACCAGACAGCTCCATTAGGTGCTGCTGCTCAACCAGACGCTTTTCGGTCGCTTGAAGCCGACTGATCACAACAGACGTCGTCGCATCGCTTTCCGCGGCAGCGGTTTCGGCGTGACGCCGCCGTTCGGTTTCTCGCAGCTCGAGCGACTTGTAATTATTGGCGATGGCCTGCGTGCTCGAAAGCTGCGCCTTCAGTGACGCGGATTCCTCGAACGCGGAGCGTAACTCCTCGTCTTTGAACTTGAGTGCCGTCGACATGCGGTCGATGTGGTCGCTCTTCTCATGCAGCATCTTCGACTTTTCCTGAACTTGTAATTTGAGCTCTTCGATCAGTCGATTGAACCGTTGTAGATCTTGATCATGTGTGCCGCGTTCCTTGGCCAGGGTGGCGGTGAGATTCTCAGTGATGGCACGGTGCTCACTCGCTTGCTTGTTCGCCTTGTCACTCGTCGACTTTTCCGCCGCAAGCGACGATGTAAGATGGGCGACCGTTTGCTTCAGTTCGTCATGCGACGCGCGCAAAATGTCGAAGTCAACTAACAGATGACCCTTCTCGGTGTCGGCCGCTTCCAGGCGGCGCCGAGTCCCCAAAACATCTGCTTCCAGGGCCTGACAGTGATCCGACACGCGCTTCAATGCATGCTTGTCGGTGTTCAGCTGCATTTTGCAGTCTTCCGCGAGTGCTTGTTGCGTGTTAGCTTCCAGAATGAGCGCACGTTTCTCTTCCTCAAACGCGTGCCGATCTTGTTCGAGCATCGCGCGAAGCGACGACTCTGCAACCGCATGCCCATCACGAGCGGATCGCGCATCGTCTAATTCCTTCGTGATGCGTGCAATCTGGCCGCGGCACTGCAACAACTCCATCTCAAGAGTGGTCGCCTTGCCAGATCGTTCCGTCAGCTCCGCTTGCAACTCATCGACGGCGGCACGCTTCGCCGCCAACTGCGACTCGAGACCCGCATTCGTGACCAAGACGTGCTTGAGGCCGTCGATCTGCTCTTGCAGCCGGTTGATGGCCGCCCGTTGATCTTCGATCGTGGTCGTGAGAGATGATACCGCCATGTTGCGCTGCGTGAGTAGTTCCTTGACGCCGGCGAGCTCCCCGTCCACCGCGCTTAGGCGCCGCACTTCGCCTTCCAGGCGATGCACGTCACTCGAGGACGCGTGCAGGCGCTGCTGCGTGTGGCGCGACGTTTGCTCTTCCGACGCCAATAAATCTCGGAGCTTTCCAATTTGAGTATCGCGTTCGACAATCTGCATAGACTTTGCGGACAGTTCGGCATCCTTGGCCTCCAGTTCGTCCGACAAGGAGGAAACACGGAGCTTGATCTCCGCCAAGCGCTGCTCCGATCGCCGTCCATGACTAGCTTCGGCTTCCAATTGAACAATTGTGGAATTGCGATCGCGTAACTGAAGTTCCAATTGCTGTCTTTCCAAGTTTCCGGCCGCGTTGAGTTTCTCGAGTGCGGTAATCTTTCCTTCAAGAATGGTTGATTTAGTGAAACCGTTCTTGAGCTCGGTGTGCGCGAGCTCGACCTCCTTCAGGCGCGCGTCTCGGTCCTCAACGGCACGATTCAACTCCGCGATCGTCGCTTCGGCTAGCGCGCGGCCCCGTGTGACGGTGGAGAGTTCCCGCTGGCGATCCTCTGACTCCTTCTGAATGGTGTCGCACGTTGCGGTGAGTTGCTCCAACGATTGGCGAAGCTCGGTGGCGTCGGCATGCGCCTTTGTCGCTCGCTCTCTCGCAACGCTGGCTTCGTGGTCTGCCTTTTTGCACGCGCGATCGGCCGTTTCCGCTTGAACGGTCCGGCGCCCGATTTCAATTTGAGCGGCTTCCAGTTGCTTGGCAGTCGAGTCCAAACGAGTCGATACGTCCTGTGCGTGAATCTGCATGACCTCGAGTTCCTGTTTCATGTTGAGTAAGCTCATTCGAGCCTCCCCTTCCTTGGCCGCCAAAACGGAAAACTCAGTCGATTTGTCTTGCACCGCGCGTTCGAGATCTCGGATGCGGCCCGTTAGCACGACGACTTCCGCCGCGCGGCCGTTCGCCAAGCGCAAATCTCCTTCCAGGTGATCGATCTGCGAGCGCAGCGCCGAGTTTTCTGCGATTCGATCCGCGATCTCGTTGTCTCGTCGGTTGAGAGCCTTGTCCTTCTCAGCCACGGCGTCCTCGAGGGAGTGACAGACGTTCAGTTGCGACATGCGCTCATCGTGCGACGCCTTCAGAGCGTGTTCCAGCGTGGAGATTTGGGTCAGGTCATTTTCAAGCTGAACGATGCGTTGCTTGTGATATCCAACCTCTTCGACCGCATCCGTGAGCTCCTTTGTGCGACTGTTCACGGCAGCTTCTAAGGCCGAGACTCGGCCTACGCTCACGGTGAGACTGGCGCATTGACGCTCTAAAACTTCCGCCTTCTCGCGCCAATCGTTCGCAGCGGCTTCGGCCGCATCCCGTTGGCGCCGCTCGCCATCAAACGTGCTGCGTGCCTGATCCAGCTGAGACCGCAGATCAGATAAGACGACCTGCTGCTGCTCATGGCGACCGCTGAGCTGCACGCTCTGCTCCTGTCGCAACTGCAGCTCAATCTCGAGTTCCTTCGTGCGTCGGACCATGCTGGCTTGCTGCGCGATGGTGACTTCGGCGTGTTCGAGCCGATCGGTGGCGTCGGCGCTGCGTCGCCGCTCATTGTCGATGTCCTTGTCGGCGCGCTCGAGCTGAAGGCGGAGTTGACGAATTTGTTCCTCGAGAAAAGCGACGCGGCGGAGCTCGTCTCCTTGTCCGTCGAGATCCTTTCGAAGCTGCTGATTAAGCGCGTCCGTGCTATCCCGGGAGGCTTGCAACTCGTCTCGGTCATGCTTGAGCTCGCCGATGTGTCGTTGTAGGCCTTGGACTTCGATGCCCGTCTTAGCCACGCTCGCTTGCAGGTCGCGGACAGTGTCCTTCGCCGTCGCCAGCGAATCTTGTAGCTGCTCGGAGCGACGTTCCGACTCCAGAAGTTCACGGGCGAGGCGGTCTTTCTCACCGACAACGGAACGGTTCGTCTCGTCCCGTTGCCGGGCGTCCACCTCCATGTGAGAGACGACCTGCTGCAAGCGACGAATTTCGTCTCGCAACTTTGCGACGTCCGTATCCTTCCTTTGGTCGCGGTCGTCACCCGCGGCGAGGAGGTCCTGGTACCGTTGTTTTTCGGCGCGAACATCGCCTTCTAGATGAGCGATCACGGATTCCAGACGGTCTTTCTCGCGAGACAATTCGCCGAAGCTAATGTCGCGGCGTCCCGATTCGACTTCGTGTTGAGAGCATTTTTGGTTCAGTTCGCCCATCATCGCCTTCATCGATTCAAGTCTTGCGGCACCCGTTGCCACTTTGCGTCTCTCGTCTTCTAATTCACGACCTCGAGCGTCCAATAAATCGTCGAGCGCCTGAACGCGGCCCTCGAAGGTGCGCTTTTCGTTGGCTTTCTCGGTGGTTACGTCCTGCAGCTTCTGTTCCGTCCCCGCGACTTTGCGAAGTAGATCTTGAATTTCGAGTTGCTTTTGAGCCAGTAGGTGGTGCAGCTTGTCGTTGCCCTCCTCCGTCACGCGTACGCGTCCGAGGGTGTCTTCCACGCGACGTCGCTCGGCCGCGACCGTCCGTTGCGCCTCCGCTTCAAGTTCGCTCGCAATCGACTTGCTCCGCTCCGTGAGCGCCTCGAGCTCGCGACGGTGCAACGTGATGAGCGCCTGCCGTTTATTCTCCTCTTCGACGCGATAATCATTCATGGTTCGAAGTTGCTGAAGCCGGTCGTTTTGCAGCTGTTCGATCAACGCTTTTCGCGATTCTAATTCGCTCTCAAGAGCCGCAATGTGGGCGGCGTTGGATACGGCAGGGCCACTGATGAATGCTCGCGGCGGAGCGGACGCCGCTGGCTGATAGAGTGGGAGTGCGGCCGCAGTGCTGATGGCGCTGGTGACGGAGGTCGGCGAGTTGATGCCACCACCGGCAGTGCTGGCCGAGGATGCCGCAAGCATCGCCGGCGGCCGGCGCGTTGGCGATAGATTCATCGACTGAGCGGAGTAAGGGTTGTTGCTATTGTTGCTGCCCTGACTGCTAGTAGTCGGATGCGACGGGGCGTGCTGCTGCGATGCCGACGGGGGCATAATCGACGACGGCGCGGACTGAGGCCGTCGGGAAGTGCCCGCGGAAGGCAGCGTGGAAGGAAGCGTGATCGACGCCGGCAGATACATCGGCGACTGAACGACGCCTTGCGACGAGTGCAACGGCAAGCCGGGAACACCCGAAGACGTTGCAGACGGCGACGTCGGAGCTAAGGAACGCTGCGAGGACGCAGCCCCCGCGGGAGACGGCGACGTCGGTGCCGCGCTGGTGACCCTCAAGGCCGCCGGTGCACCACCTGAGCTCCCCGCAGGACGATATTGGGAAGGTGGAGGCCAGCCGGACATTTTTCGGTTTTGTACTACCTTCGGCGGGTGTTCAAACTGGCGAGCTGCGACTGTGGGTTGGACAATCCCAAAACCGCCACACTAACCCACCGCACACATACACAGTTTGCTCACCCACTGCCAAATATGAAACGTTCAAACGCTGGTCAAAAGTTTGACCGTCAAACGATGTGGTGCTCAGAAATAGGAATTGCGACGCTTCTCGTTCCGTTGATGCTCTGGCATGAGCGGAGGAAACAGCCCTCTGCCAACTAAGCGTTCACCCACTGGCAGTGACTCACTGCCCTCTTAAATAAATAAAATAACCGCCAAAATAAACGTTGCAAACGGGTTTCAGCGAAGAGGCGGACCGTTTTCGTTTGCCAGTTCATAGCGTCGCGCTTGATCGTAGCACTCCTCTCGCGAGTACGTGGCCCCACCGACACACACCGATCGCTTCTTGGCGCTGTTGAGGGACGACGCAAGGTTCCGCCACGCCGGGCTATGGGTCGCGTCAATCCGAAGGGCCTCGATGTAACAATCCTGCTCGGTGAAGGTCCTCGATCCTATTCTTACATTGGCGCTCGCGGAGGACGCACTCCCCCCTGCGCTCTGCGCCAATGTCTCGCCCAAATTGTTCCACGCGTCGCGAAAGTCAGGATTAATCTTCAACGCTTCCACGTAGCATTGTTGTTTGTTGAAATCGCGCGCGCGCACGCGAACGGTGGTGCGGTTATCTGTGAGGCATGTGCCGAGATTGGTCCATGCATGCGGCTGCGTGGCATCGTGCTCGAGGGCCTCGACGAAGCAATCCTTCCGGTCAAAGCGTTGCGCTACCGCTTGCGGTCGAGAAGTCACGACGATCGTCGTCGTCGTCGAATATTGCGCAGCAGCAGTCCGCGGCATCGCAAAAGGCGTGGCGAACTCGCCGTCGCCTAGGGTACATCCTAGATTCGTCCACGCCACCCCGTTGTTCCGTTGCAGCCTCACCGCTTCGGCAAAGCACCCGAGTTTGTCGACGCGCCGCTCAGTCATCATGATCGACGACCGTTCCACGTCACCGCCGGATTCTCCACCCCCTCTGTTCGCCGTGACGACAGGTGATGCTTCCCTCCCCGGTGCCCGTCGCGAAGTGGCGTCGCTGTCCCTCGGCCCGTCGGGTGCTGCGGCGGCCGCCCCGGCGCCTGAACGCGGTGCGGTCGTTCCCGTCGTCGGTACCGTCACGACCACCTCCTCCGTCGGGAGCAAGACGGCACCCAGATTGTTCCACGCTTTGACGTTCGCAGGATCGTAGTGGATCGCTTCGATGTAGCAATCTCGCTTGGTCATCGGACGACCGTTCACCCGCACGACGGCGGCGCCATCCGCCCCGCCATCAGCCGCAGCGGCGGAGGAATCCCGAGGCGACGACGACGAACTGGATGGGCGTTGGACGGTGACCGCAACGGCTGGGAAATTCTGTTGTGCCTTCGTGTTGATTGGATTGCCCAACGGCCTTCGCGTGGACGCCGCAAGGCACATGCCGAGAGACGTCCAGGCCTGCGATTGTGCCACATCCAGTGACAGGGACTTGACGTAACAGTCAATTTTGCTGTAGGAAGTCGGAGGCGGAGGACTGTGATGATGATGCGCCTTGTCGTCGCCCGGGCGCGGAAGGAGAACGGGAATCGTGGTCTGTTCGTTGGTGACAGCGTTGGCGAGGTCCGCCCAATACCGAGCCTTTCCGGGCGCAAGCTGCACTGCCTTCAGCAGGCACTCCAGCTGGGAATACCGGCGGCCAAGCATCTCACACGACACCGCCGGTGGGGGCGGCGCCAGGGCAGACGGCGTTGAGGAGGAAGAGGAATGCGACGGCGGCGATGAGGCTAACAAAAGCCCCAGGCTGTGCCACGCTTCATCGAGGCGCGGATTCAGCTCGATGGCGGCCGCGTAGCACTGCTGCCGGGTGTACGCCGCCGCCGGTGTCCGATTGCTGCTGCTTCCCGTATCCATTTCAAGTGTGATCGATGGCGGTTGTTCGATGTGAACCACGTCGGTTTGCGACGCGAGCGCGAGGCCCAGACCGTACCAGGCCGTCGCGGCCGCCGCCGCATCCAAGGTGCCGCCCCGCAGAGCGTTGATGAAGCAAGCCCGCTTCGACACCATGTTCGCACCGATTTCCACCATCGTTCGCGACGCAGGTGCGTAGAGGCGCCATTCCAATCCCAACTGAGACCAAATGTCGCGGCGTTGATCGTCGAGCGCGAGGCATTGGACGAAACAACCAAACCGATTGTACGGTCTGCCAGCCACGATCGCCTCCTCGCAACTGCCGGGCGACAGCGCTTCCCCGAGCTCCGCCCAGGTCTCGGCGTTCGGAGCAATGCGAAGCACTTCATTGAGACAGTCCACGCGCGTCACCACTGACAGTTCCACGCCGCCCTCACTGCCTTTGTGCAATGTGACGAATTTTCGTTGCTGTGGGTCGGACGAAATCTGCTTCAACCACTCGGCAAGATTGAGCCACGCAGCGTCGTTGTCCGGATCCAACTCCACGGCCTTGACGACGCAATCGCGCTTGGTCACGACCATTCCGTCCAATCGAACAAGCGGTGGTCGGCCGTCGTCATCGCCATTAAATGGACGGTCTAGGAAACCGAGGGACGCGTGTCGCGATGCGTCCGTCGACGTGCCGTCGTAGTCCGGCATGCAGTACCCGAGTTTCGTCCACAGTAGTCCTTCCAACTTATTCAAGTGAATCGCCCTCACGTAACAGGTAGGCTTATCGACGATTTCATTCAAAACCTTCCGGCTGACCACCCGTTCCCCGTCGCTGCTGGTGCTTTGGGCGGAGGAAGACAGGCAGTCGCCTAGCCTTTCCCAGAGCGAGGCGGATTTAGCATCGCTGAAGTCGAGCGCGGCCACGAGACAGTCCACCTGAGAGTATCGACCTCGCCCCTCGATGTTCACTCTTTCATGGCCGTGCATGACGTCCGCTAAGCGGTCCCAGGCTTCGGAGCACTCACATTTGAGGCTGAGCGACTCGACGTAGCAATCCTTGGCTGTGCACGTGCGATCCACAATGTTCGCTGTCAATCCCTCTGGCAAATTCCTGCCCAACGTCAGCCATGCGAAATCGTTGCGTCGATCCGCAAGAACGGCTTCTTGAAAGCACTCCAAAAAATTGACGACACGATTCCCCACGCAAGCACCGCCACCGTGAAAGTCCAGACCATCCCCCGCGGAAAATGGACTATCGCGGTTCGCCAATTCGCGGCCCAGATTGACCCATCCATTGACATTTTTCGGGTCTGCCCTAACGGTCTCGACGAAGCAATCAAGTTTTCCGTAGTCTCGCTGATGGATTCGAACCGTTCTATCCGAGTTCGTTCCCCCGTCGGTCGAGGTGGATTCCCCGAGCAAACAGCCAATGTTGTACCAAGCTTTGCTATTACGGTCGTCGAGGCGAATTGCTTCGAGAAAACACTCTATTCGACCCACGCGTTTTTCACCAACGCGAATCGTTTCGTCCTTGTCCAAGCTTCTCCCCAACGCCCACCAAGCGACGCCCATGTCACTGGGCAACAGGTGAGCGGTCGCTACACTGTTACGTGGGTGAACAAGCCACAACGCGGTTTGCTGGTAGCGGAGTGGACGTGGGGCATCCACGTGGTTTGGACCACTGCGATCCGACAACGGCGTCAACTGATGTCTGTCCACGCTCGCGTTGGCCCTAAGTATGGCGTTGCGATGCTGTGGCATGCTGTACTGACGGTGATCGTTGAGGTCAACTACAACGTCGCGGAGTAGAGATGACAGAGAAGCCGCGGTCAATTCCCTTTCGCATAAGTGAGGATGAGCGGATGGAGTGGGATTTGACAAACCAGAACGAGTGTCCTGTTGCTGCTGCTGCTGATCTGTGGTGGTAGTCGCCTCAGTGCGAGGGCGGCAGGTCGCATTGTCACCTTCTGTCGGTTTGACGTTCGCGGCCCCGTCGAAGGGATCCACGTGGTTCATGACGTCGGGGGAATCTTCAACAGCCACAACGAGATCAATGTCGATGAGGCGGTCAGACTGGCCGTCACGACGGCGGCGGACGGACACAAATGACGGAGATGTGGAAATGACCCTGATGATCAAGTCCGGGCAGATGATGATCTCCGGTTCAGTGCCCAAAAATTTCATCGCGGTAATGTCCGCCCAGCAGCCCCCGCCGCCGCCGCCGTTATCCATGGCTGAGGGCGAGGAGGAGGTCTCAACCTGCGGGGGAGTTCGGTGCGATGTTGCGAGCGATAACTTAAAAAGGAGACCCCCACCGGCGGCGATCAAATAGTCCTCCATCAGCTGCCTCGACGTGGACGCCGACGAAAACGTATGCCAACGGACGCGTGCGCCAGGAACGTAGGGAATGACCTTTTGGCATCCGTCCGAAGCTTCCCAAGACGAGGACGAAGAAGAGCAAGCGGTTGTGGTGGTGGCACCGGATGTTGTTGATGTGGACGAGGGTGGCAGCAGTCGAACGCCGGCGATGGCCTTCCACACAACCGTGACGGGGGTGGCAGACACCCCTGCCGAACGCCGTCGATCCAGGGGGTCCAGATGCCGCGCGACGCGCGCTGCCGCTAATTTTTCGACCGCCTTGCGCAGATGCACCAAGAGGGAACGGAACCCCGTCAACGCCCTCCAATCATGGCGGCGTAACCGGTCGTTCATGACCAGCCAACCATTCCTCGCGGGCGTCGGAGGGGCCGAAGCAAACGGAGGAGCTCCTCCTGTGCTCGGAGGAGGCGATGCCGACGACGACGACGAGCAAAAATTGGAGGAGGAGGCGCCGCCGACCGAAAATGATGAGCCATTGCCAGTGGCGTATGCTGCGTCGTAGGAGGAGGTATGGTTGTTGCTTTCCTCGCCGCGGTCCGCATCCACATCGACCGTTGCCGCCGCCCCCGTGTACCAAAGCAGGGCGGTCTGCTCGTCCTGCGAGAGCGACTCGGCGGCGTCGGGAAGCGCGATGAGATTAGACAGCAAATGGATCCTAAGCGTCACCAGGAAGGAGGCCTTTCGCTTGGAATCGTAGGACAAGCTGTCACATATGCGGCCGATGGATTCAAACGCACTGTCGCTCGGAGGCTGTGCGAGGAGCCACGAAGACACGAGAGACGAAGGGGAGCTAACCGCAGCGGCGGCGTCTGTCGTCGCATCCAGTGCGCACGCTGCATCGGCCGTGAAACGTTGCCTCGCCGTCATGAAAGTGTTAATCAGTGGCTTGTGGATTTCTCACTCAGTGAGATCGTTTGGAACTAAAACAGTAGTACTCAACCAACGGCAAGCTAACTGTGCGATGAACAAGGCTTAGACCCCTCCTGGAAGTCCGCGTTGACCGTTCACCCCCTAGTCACCTTTGAGAGCGTGATTAATAAAAATCCAAAGTATTTACTGCATCATCGGAGCTCTACTCCCAATGACCATTCACACAAAAGTCCTTTCGCCTCGAGTACGCTTATGGTCGTACGTGGTACGCGCTGATCGCTCCATTGATGCTCG
>ERZ1292633.6282-Hain-H41-02um-R1-6282-length-10431-cov-4_pt1 | contig 10431 bp, 8 predicted proteins | sample MGYA00564406_ERZ1292633 | MGnify/ENA primary metagenome ERZ1292633 (study PRJEB36523, sample SAMEA6512639) | groundwater metagenome | collected 2019-01-08 | study: AquaDiva: Metagenomics assemblies of 32 groundwater samples
TCAGCGTGGTCTTGCCGTGGTCAACGTGACCAATCGTGCCCACGTTGACGTGGGGTTTGGTCCGTTCGAATTTACCTTTTGCCATTTGTTTCTCCAACAAAGAACGATTGCCCGTGAGGGTTTAAGGTCTCCAGCAATGGTTTGCCACGGGCAGCAAACCAGCCACGTTTTGCGTGGTGCCAAAGACCGACAAAATTTGCCGCCGAGCGACACTCTTATCGAGTGACCCTCGCAGATCCGGCTTTGCCGGTCTGCCAAGGGTGCCCCCTTGAGGGGGCGCGCGTAGCGCGTAGGGGGTGGGTCAAGCCTTCCCGCGTGCGGTGATGATCGCGTCGGCCACGTTCTTCGGAGCTTCGCTGTAATGCTTGAACTCCATCGTGTAGGTGGCACGACCTTGCGACATCGAGCGCAGCGTGGTTGAGTAGCCGAACATTTCAGACAGAGGAACCTCTGCTTTGATGATCTTGCCGCCGCCAGGAATGTCATCCATGCCTTGCACCTGGCCGCGACGTGATGCCAAGTCGCCCATCACGCCACCTGCGTAGTCTTCAGGCGTTTCGACTTCAACCGCCATCATGGGCTCCAGGATGACGGGGCCGGCCTTGCGGCAGCCGTCTTTGAAGCCAAACGAGGCGGCCATCTTGAAGGCGTTTTCGTTCGAGTCAACCTCGTGGTACGAACCGAAGGTCAACGTAACCTTCACGTCCACCACAGGGTAGCCAGCTAACACACCAGCGGGCAGGGATTCGCGCACGCCTTTTTCAACGGCAGGGATAAATTCACGAGGAACTACACCGCCCTTGATGGCGTCGACAAACTCAAAGCCCTTGCCAGGCTCCTGAGGCTCAACGGTCAACACCACGTGACCATATTGACCCTTACCGCCAGACTGACGCACAAACTTGCCTTCGACATCCTTGACCTGCTTGCGAATGGTTTCGCGGTAGGCCACTTGGGGCTTACCCACGTTGGCTTCCACGCCAAATTCGCGCTTCATGCGGTCAACAATGATTTCCAGGTGCAACTCGCCCATGCCGGAAATAATCGTCTGGCCCGATTCTTCATCGGTACGCACACGGAAAGACGGGTCTTCCTGAGCCAAGCGGCCCAAAGCAATACCCATTTTTTCTTGGTCGGCCTTGGTCTTGGGTTCAACGGCCTGTGAAATCACAGGCTCTGGGAACACCATCTTTTCCAAGGTGATCAGGCTTTCGGGGTCGCACAGGGTTTCACCGGTCGTCACGTCTTTCAAGCCCACACAAGCGGCGATGTCACCGGCCAGAATTTCTTTGATTTCTTCACGCTGGTTGGCGTGCATCTGCAAAATACGGCCAATACGCTCTTTCTTGCCACGAATCGGGTTGTACACCGAGTCGCCGGACTTCAATACGCCTGAGTACACGCGCACGAAAGTCAACTGGCCCACATAAGGGTCAGTCATCAGCTTGAATGCCAAAGCAGCGAACTTTTCAGAGTCGTCGGCTTTACGCGTGGTGGGCTGGTCGTCATCATCTGTGCCGGGCACAGGGGGGATGTCGATCGGCGAAGGCATAAAGTCAATGATGCCGTCGAGCATGCGTTGCACGCCCTTGTTCTTGAAGGCCGTGCCGCAGAACATCGGCTGAATTTCAGCGCCGATAGTACGGGTACGGATGCCAGACATGATCTCTTCTTCAGACAGATCACCCGTTTCCAGGTACTTGTCCATCATGGCTTCGCTGGATTCAGCGGCCGCCTCAATCATGTTCTCGCGCCACTTCTTGGCATCAGCCAACATCTCTGCCGGGATCTCTTCGTAGTTGAACTTCATACCCTGGGAGGCTTCGTCCCAGAAAATGGCTTTCATCTTGATGAGGTCAATCACGCCCTTGAAGTTTTCTTCAGCGCCGATCGGCAACACGATAGGCACTGGATTAGCCTTCAAGCGCACCTTCATTTGGTCATAAACCTTCATGAAGTTCGCGCCGGTACGGTCCATCTTGTTCACGAAAGCAAGACGGGGCACCTTGTATTTGTTCGCCTGACGCCACACGGTTTCAGACTGGGGCTGTACACCGCCCACAGCGCAGTAAACCATGCAAGCACCGTCGAGCACGCGCATTGAGCGCTCAACTTCAATCGTGAAGTCAACGTGGCCAGGGGTGTCGATGATGTTGATGCGGTGCTCAGGCAGGGACAGGTCCATACCCTTCCAGAAGCAGGTGGTCGCGGCCGAGGTGATCGTGATGCCACGCTCTTGCTCTTGCTCCATCCAGTCCATGGTGGCAGCGCCGTCATGCACTTCACCAATCTTGTGGTTCACACCGGTGTAAAACAAGATACGTTCGGTGGTGGTGGTCTTGCCAGCATCGATGTGCGCAGAAATACCGATATTGCGGTAGCGCTCGATGGGGGTCTTGCGGGCCATGGTATTGCTCCAAAAGGGCATGAGCCGCCAGCGGGCTGGTATTAACCCGAGGGCGGCGAGTCATTTAAATCAAAGTCCCCGGCTGGCGCCGCGCACGATTGGCCGAATCGACCAAACCCATCGAGTGGACACCGCGGAACCGGCTTTGCCGGGCCGCTGGTGTCGCCCCCTCGAGGGGGCGCGCGCAGCGCGTAGGGGGGGAGTCATTTAGAACCTGAAGTGCGAGAAGGCCTTGTTGGCTTCAGCCATACGGTGGACTTCATCACGCTTTTTCATCGCGCCGCCGCGGCCTTCAGAGGCCTCGAGCAGCTCGTTGCACAAACGCTGAGCCATCGACTTTTCACCGCGCTTGCGGGCCGATTCTTTCAACCAGCGCATAGCCAAAGCCATACGACGAACGGGGCGCACTTCCACGGGAACTTGGTAGTTGGCGCCACCGACTCGGCGGGACTTCACTTCGACCATGGGCTTGATGTTGTTGATCGCAACCATGAACACTTCCATGGGATCTTTACCGGCCTTCTTTTCAACCGCTTCCAGGGCACCATAAATGATGCGCTCGGCGACGGCTTTCTTACCGGATTCCATGATGACGTTCATGAACTTGGACAAATCAACCGAACCGAATTTCGGATCAGGCAATATCTCGCGTTTGGGGACTTCGCGACGACGTGGCATGGGAGTCTTCCTTTTCTTGCTTCAGTTGGCATTGGCTTTGAGGGCCACACACCTTGGACAGCTACAAACTGCTTTAAAGCTATCCACTTACTCGGCCTAGGATTCATTCATTGAATCAAAGAACCGCAACAATCAGCTCATCACATTAACGTTTGAGCATGACAACTTAACGAAAGCCGATTAGGCTTTCTTTGGGCGCTTCGCACCGTATTTGGAGCGCGACTGCTTGCGATCTTTCACGCCTTGCAAGTCGAGCGAACCACGCACGATGTGGTAGCGCACACCGGGCAAGTCCTTGACACGACCGCCGCGAACCAGCACGACGCTGTGTTCTTGCAGGTTGTGGCCTTCGCCGCCGATGTAGCTAATGATTTCAAAACCGTTCGTCAGACGAACCTTGGCCACTTTACGCAGCGCCGAGTTCGGCTTCTTAGGGGTTGTGGTGTACACACGCGTGCACACGCCACGGCGCTGGGGGCTACCCTGCATCGCCGGGGACTTAGACTTCGTGGTCTCGGTCTGACGACCGTGGCGCACGAGTTGGTTAATGGTTGGCATTGAACTTGTTCCCGTTTGAAGTCAATTGCGTTAATAAAAGCGCTATTCTTTACGGCACGCAAATGCCGAAAAGCCTTCGATTATATTCGCAGCGCGGCAGCGCGGCAAGCGCAGCCCCCAATTCGGCCTTTTTCAGCGCTTTGAAGTGCTTATGACAACCCCGTTTGACACCCCTACCCAGCCGCTTGCAGTACTTGATACGAACGTGATTCTTGATGCGTTGGTGTTTGGCAATCCGACAGTCACCCTATTGGTACAAGCCCTGAAGGCCCATCAGCTGGTCGCCATCGGTACGCCAAGAATGGTTAAAGAGTTGGCTGATGTTTTGATCTATAAGATGAGCAAGCGCACACATCTTGATCATCAAGACCTACTCAGCCAATGGCAAGCGTTGATGCAAGAACGCACTGCACCTGAGCCCTTGGGGCCAGGCACTCGCCCCATTTGCACCGACGCAACAGATCAAATGTTTATTGATTTGGCGGTCAGCGCCAGGGCTCAGTTTTTGATCACGCGCGACCGCGCATTGCTCAAAACAGCCAAGCGTTGCGCGAAATTGGGGTTCACAGTGTGCACTCCCGAAGGCTGGCTAGGGCTCCACGTTCACCTCAAAGCAGGTCGGATCGACTAAAAGCGGCGCCTTGTGGCTCGATCAAGCTCGACCATGCATAACATCCGCACCGACGTGGGGTCTTTGTGTGGCAAGCACATGCATCAGCTTGACGGCCAAGTGTTGTACAGATGTCAGCGGTGCCGCTGCAGGTGGCAAACCCTGCATCGCGCGCCAAATGACGCGCAGCAAGATCAGCGCAAATAGCAAGATTGCGATTGATTTGTGCAGCGAATACAAGGGCCACACTTCATAATTAACCATATAGAGACCAATGGCGGCCACGCCACAAATCCCGCAAGCGACAATCCGGTGTAAGGCGATGCTGGTACGACTCAGTTTTCTATAGCATCCAATGCGTCTACCTTCAGCTTTTACGCGTTAACGAACCCGCACCATAGATGCCGATGCCAAAGTCTAACCAAGTCATTGCGCGTAGATATAAGCACGCAATTTCACCGCGTCTTGTGTTTGGCTAAACTGAATACCTAACGGTAACACCCGACTTTCCACCACGAAAGCAATTGCATGACCTCAGTCGTTATCAGCGGCACCGGCCTCTATCGCCCGCCTCATGTCATCACCAATGTCGAGTTGGTGGAAGCGTTTAACAACTACGTGCATCTGTATAACGAAAAGCATCAAAGCGCCATTGATTCTGGCGAGCGAGCGGCTCTCACTCCTTCCAGCGTCGAATTCATCGAAAAAGCCTCCGGCATCAAACAGCGCTATGTGATTGAAAAGTCCGGCGTGCTGGACCCGACACGCATGTACCCAAAGTTTGAGGAGCGTGCTGACGATGAGCTATCGCTTATGGCTGAAATTGCTGTTGCCGCCGCTAAACAAGCCATGCTTGCTGCCAACAAAAACGGCGATCAAATCGACTTTGTGCTGTGTGCTAGCGCCAATATGCAGCGCGCGTATCCAGCCATGGCGATTGAAATTCAGCAGGCTATCGGCGCGCAAGGGTATGGCTTTGACATGAATGTGGCTTGTTCTTCAGCCACTTTCGCCATCGAGCAAGCCGTTAACGCCATCAAAGCAGGCACCGCAAAATGCGTGCTGGTTGTCAACCCTGAAATCACCTCGGGTCACTTGGAGTGGAAGGATCGCGATTGCCATTTCATTTTTGGCGATGTGTGTACTGCCGTCATCGTTGAGGCCGTTGACACTGCAACAGCGCAAGATCAGTGGGAAGTGCTCGGCACAAAATTGGTCACGCAGTTCTCTAACGCTATTCGCAACAACTTTGGTTTCTTGAACCGCAGCGAAGATGCCGATCCACAGGCACGCGACAAAACTTTCTGTCAAGAAGGCCGCAAGGTGTTCAAAGAAGTGGTGCCTATGGCCGCAGCGCATATCGAAGCGCACTTGAAAGCGTTGGGCATTGAACCCGCACAAGTGCGGCGCTATTGGTTGCACCAAGCCAACTTGGGCATGAATCAGTTGGTGATCAAAAAACTGGTTGACGGCGAAGTGGGCCGCGATCTAGCGCCTTTGATTTTGGATGAGTTTGCGAACACGGCCTCAGCTGGCTCGATCGTCGCGTTTGACCAGCATCGCTCAGATCTGAAGGCTGAGGATGTAGGTGTGATTTGCTCGTTTGGTGCAGGTTATTCGATTGGTAGTGTGGTCTTGAAAAAGCGCTGATTTTGGCTGGTGGAACGAAGATCACCACGCCACTAGAGCTAACGAATGCCCTAGCCGGTAGACAAAAGCAGCGCGAAACGGCGCTTTTTGTCTGTCCGAATTGATGAACTTGTTAGGCGATATGCTCACCACCTTGCGGCCCCCAAAATACAACCCATGTAGAAAAATCTGCCGTAAAGTTCTCGAACCGATGCTCTGCGCCCGCCGGCACAAAGAAAGTTGAACCTGGACAAAATGTGTAACGCTCGCCAGCCAAGACAAACTCTCCCGTTCCTGAGAGTATGAAATAGAGCTCGTCTTGCGCGTGTGGCGTTTGCGGGTCTGAGCCAATGGGCGCGTAGAGTTCGACCGACATGGATCCGTGCGAAAAGGCATGGACAAATCGCTCACCCATTGGCCATTTTTCAGTGACTTTACCGGGAAGCCTTTTAAGCAACTCTGATGCAACCGCTTTCACTTTCACTCCAATCAACCAAGACCACAAATTCCGCACTATTTTAGTGGCGCAAAACTACACTTTGCTTAGCACCGTGCAATGTAGGTGCGTCAGGCATCGCATCGGAGTTACTTAAAGTCCCGGCTCCCCACATCCAAGCGCCCTAGCAAATTGGACAAGTCCTCAAAGCGCCGCGCCAGCAAATGCTGCACGCCATCCTTAGCCTGCCACTGTCCGTGCACAGCCAGCAAACGCGCTTGCAAAATCATGCTGCGGTTCTGCGCATAGATGGTAGGCCAGACAATCACCTGCACGCTGCCGCATTCATCTTCCAAACTCAGAAATAGGGTGCCTTTGGCAGTTTGTGGGCGTTGCCGTACCGTCACGATGCCGCAGCTATGCGCTAGGCGACCACTGGGCCAATCTTTGAGCTGCGCAGAGTTTTTCAAACCACGTTTGGCAAGACGCGGGCGCAGCAGCTTGAGCGGGTGGCTGCGCAGGCTCAAACCCATGGCCGCGTAATCCCATCGCACGGCCTCGCCTTCGCTGGCCTCTGGCAAATCGAGGTAATCTTCTGATGGCATGCTGCCGCGTAGCAAGGGCGATTGCACCCGCCACGCACTGGCTTGCCAAACCTGCTGCCGACGGTGCCCACTCAAGGAGCACAGCGCGTCAGCGGCGGCCAGTTGCTGCATCTCACGCGGGTCAAGCTCAGCACGCAAAGCCAGGTCTTGCGCATGCGAAAACGCTTGGCGGGCACGCGCCGCTACGACACGTTGCATGGCTAGCTGACTCAAGCCCGCCACCATGCGTAACCCCAGACGCACGGCTGGCTGCCGTTGGTCAGTGTTGGTCACCAAACTGCTATCCACGTCGCTAGCACTCACATCCACAGGTAACACTTCCACTTGGTGCCGCCGCGCATCTTGCACCAACTGGCTGGGCGTGTAAAAACCCAATGGTTGCGAGTTCAAAAGTGCGCACAAAAACACCGCTGGCTCATGACGTTTGACCCAGCAACTGGCATAGGTGAGCAAAGCAAAACTAGCGGCATGGGATTCTGGGAATCCGTAGGAGGCAAAGCCCTTGATTTGCTTAAAAATGGCCTGCGCAAACTCGTCTTGATACCCTCGCTCACGCATGCCCGTGAGGATTTTTTCGTGAAACTTCTCCAGGTCACCCGGACGCTTCCAGGCCGCCATGGCGCGACGCAGTTGGTCGGCCTGCCCAGCCGTAAATCCGGCAGCGATCATGGCGACTTGCATCACCTGCTCTTGAAAAATCGGGATGCCACAGGTACGCTTCAGGGCTTTCTTAAGGTCTGAGCTAGGGTATTGCACATCATCTGGATGTTTGCGCCGATTTTCCAGATAAGGATGCACCATGCCGCCCTCGATAGGGCCAGGGCGCACAATCGCGACTTCAATCACCAAGTCGTAGTAATTACGGGGCCGTAGCCGCGGCAACATAGACATTTGTGCACGGCTTTCAATCTGAAAAGTGCCAATCGTGTCAGCGGCGCAAATCATGTCGTAGGTGGGTTCGTCGCCTTCCGGGATACTGGCTAGATCAATAGGCCGACCGCGTATCTGTTCGATGAGTACAAAAGCACGCTTAAGGGCCGATAACATGCCCAGCGCCAGCACATCGACCTTCATGAAGTTCAGCGCATCCAGGTCGTCTTTGTCCCACTCGATGACCGTGCGGTTGTCCATCGTGGCGTTTTCAATCGGCACGAGACGTGATAGAGGTTCTTGTGTGAGCACAAAGCCGCCTACATGCTGGCTCAGGTGGCGTGGCATACCCATGAGCTGGCGGCTCAAGGTGAAGAGTTGACGCCATCGCAAATCGTCACTCTCGCACGGCAAGACATCTTGACTCCAGCCATGATAGTCAGCCGCAAGTCTTTCGATCAACTCCGGCTCAATGCCCAAAGCGCGGCCCACATCGCGGATAGCGCTACGGGGGCGATAGCTGATCACGGTAGCAGTTAAAGCCGCCCGCTCACGCCCATAGCGTGTGTACAGATATTGAATGACTTCTTCACGCCGCTCGTGCTCAAAATCCACATCGATATCAGGCGGTTCGTTGCGTTCACGGCTGATGAAACGCTCAAACAGCATGGTGCTACGGTCTGGGTCTACTGCCGTGATATGCAGGCAAAAACACACGACGCTATTGGCAGCCGAACCTCGGCCTTGACAGAGAATTTCTCTCGAACGCGCAAAGCGAACAATGTCAGCCACCGTCAAAAAATAGTGCTCGTATTGCAGCTCGGCAATCAAGGCCAGCTCGCGTTCAATTTGCTCCAGCCAGCGCTGCGGAACCCCGTCAGGCCACCGCTTTTGCGCACCATCTAAGGTCAAGCGGCGTAAGTGGCTAGCGGGCGTTTGCCCAACCGGCACCACTTCAGCAGGATATTGATAGCGCAGCTCATCCAGTGAAAAATGGCAGCGCGCGGCCAGATTCAAGGTTTCTGCTAACAAATCGGCGGGATAAATTTGTGCCAGACGCAAGCGGCTGCGCAGGTGACGCTCGGCGTTGGCTTGAAGGTCATAACCGCAAGCAGCAATGGGTTTATTCAAGCGCGTGGCCGTCATCACATCTTGCAAGGGTTTGCGTGAGCGCACATGCAGATGCACATCACCACAGGCCACCAATGGCAGGCCACTTGCCTTGCTAAACTCGCGCAAGCACGCCAGCCATCGCTCATCCGACAGTTCGCGGTGCAGCTCCACCCCGACCCAAGTGGGGCCGACAGCGCATAAGCCGCGGGTTTGTTCCAGCATTTGCACTAAGCTGCATTTTTGTGCAGGCAGCATGATGAGTAAACACCCCTCAAGCCGTGCCTGTTTCAGATGGGCAATATGCAGCCGGTATTGGCCTTTGGTGTTTGAGGCGCGGCGCAAATCAGTGATGAACTGGCTCAGATTGCCATAACCTTGTTTTTGAGCGACCAACACCACCAGCTTGAAAATTGGCGCGCCATCATCGGAACGCACCAAAAACTCAGCACCAATGATGAGTTTTAGCAAGTCCAGGTCAGGGTCAAAACTGGCGTCTTTCTCAAGCCATTCGGTACAGAGTCTTTTAAGTGCCACGTGGGCACGCACCACACCGGCCAGTGAACATTCATCGGTAATAGCCAGTGCGGTATAGCCTTGATGCTGCGCCCGTGCGATGAGCTCATCAGGGTGAGAAGCACCCCTCAGAAATGTATAGTTAGAAAGACAATGTAACTCAGCATAGTCACTAGGGCCGCGTGTGCGCAACAAAGTGGCGGAGCCAAGTCGTCCGCCGGGCCGCTCCTCAAGACGATTTACCTCTCTCTGGGGGGCCTTCGTGTCTTCGCGAGCGGGGGGATCCATCATGCAAAAACTCCGTGCAAGTACCAATGCGACTCGCTGGACAAGCGCTCTGAAAATATCCAGAGCAAGCCTGCTTGTGCGCTGCTTGCCAGGTAGTAATCACGCGCAGCGTGTGCCCCCTCGCCCCACCAGCCACCTTCCACGCGTTGCGGGCCCGCCAGAATTTGCAAAGAGCCTTGATAAACAGGCCGCTCATGCCGGTTGGTAAGCAAACGCAGTGGTGGTGCCAAAAGCCACGTTGGCTGCGGCTGTAGCGGCGCTCGCGTGGATGGCTGTTGACCTGCCCCCGGCCAAGCCTGCCAGCTTTGCATGCATTCCAGCCGGTGGTCTTCTTGCAAAGAGGCCACACGCACGTGCTCAGGTCCAAGGCGTACAGCAATACGCTCAAGAAACTGACTCAGTGATTCGCCCGATGAGTCTGACGACTGCGGCAACAAAGAGGCACTCGATTCTTGCAAAGGTAAAACGTCAACCACACTCAGGCTTAAATCACTCACTGGGGCAGGCAGGAGTGTTTGCGCCAGATGCTCAGCCAGCAAACGGCTTAAATGCGTGAAGTCGCGCGTCGTGTCAACGGTGCCAATACTGAGTGAGCCTGAGCTGCCGCAATCGCGCGCGCGCATTGCGTCAAACGCCCACATCAATTCAAACCGTTTCAGCCCAGCGTGGCGTGCCGCCAACCAGGCACACATCTGCCGCAGCAGGTGCTGTGCATAGTGCAGCA
>ERZ1292633.6285-Hain-H41-02um-R1-6285-length-10428-cov-7_pt1 | contig 10428 bp, 8 predicted proteins | sample MGYA00564406_ERZ1292633 | MGnify/ENA primary metagenome ERZ1292633 (study PRJEB36523, sample SAMEA6512639) | groundwater metagenome | collected 2019-01-08 | study: AquaDiva: Metagenomics assemblies of 32 groundwater samples
ACTACTCCGAGGAGTGGGTCGTCGAGGCCAAGAAGCGCGGCCTGCCCAACGAGAAAACCACCCCGGCCGCCCTCAAGGGCTTCGCGCTCAAGAGGTCCGAGGCCTTGTTCGCCAAGCTCGGCGTCCTCACCGAGGAAGAGACTGAGTCGCGCTACCACATCCTCATGGAGAAGTACGCCAAGGACATCGACATCGAAGCCAAGCTTGTCCTTGAAATGACGAACACCTTGTTCGTGCCGGCGACGATCGGCTACCAGAACGAGCTGTCGAAGACCTTGGCCTCTCTCTCGACCAACGGCGTCGACGCGCCCGCTCAAATGACGCTGCTGCGCCGCGTCAGCGAGACGGTCGAGCGCGCGCTCGCCGCGGCCGCCGAGCTGACGCAGGCTTTGGCCAAGGCCGAGGCCGTGGCTGATGCCGATGAACGGGCCTTCGCCTACTGCGACAAGGTCAAGCCGTATTTCGACAAGATCCGAGTCGAAATCGACGCTCTCGAGCTTCTGCTGCCGGCCTCTTCATGGCCGCTTCCGAAGTACCGCGAAATGCTGTTTCTCATGTAAGGAGTTTTATGCCCAGTCAAGACGAGGTTTTGAAGGCGTTATCGTCCTGCATCGAGCCGGAGCTTCATAAGGACATCGTGACGCTCGGGATGGTGCAAAATCTCGTCGTGGAGGGGGGGGCGGTGAGCTTCGATTACGTGCTCACCACCCCCGCCTGTCCGCTCAAGGGCATGATGCAGCTCGAAGCCGAGGAGGCCGTTAAAAAGGTCGCCGGAGTCAAGACGGTCAAGATCAACATGACCGCCTCCGTCAAGAAAGACGCGCGCCTGGAGAACATCCTGCCTCCCGGCGTCAAGAACTTGATCGCGGTGGCCGCGGGCAAGGGAGGCGTGGGCAAGTCCACGGTGGCCTCGAATTTGGCCGTGGCGCTGGCTCTTGAGGGCGCCCGCGTCGGGCTCATGGACGCCGACATCTACGGCCCCAACCAGCCGCAGATGATGGGCGTGGGCGGCTACAAGCCCGTGGCCGGGCCGGACGATAAAATCGAGCCCGCGCAGAACTACGGGGTCAAGGTGATGTCGATGGGCTTTCTCATGGATCCCGACGCCCCGGTCATCTGGCGCGGTCCGATGCTTCACGGCGCGATCACCCAGTTCCTCAAAGACGTCAAATGGGGGGAGCTCGATTACCTCGTTTTGGATCTGCCCCCCGGCACGGGCGACGTGCAGCTCACGCTGTGTCAGACCGTTCCCCTTGTCGGCGCGGTGATCGTCACGACGCCGCAATCCATCGCGCTCTCCGACGTGCGCAAGGCCGTGGGGATGTTCAAGAAGCTCAACGTGCCGATTCTGGGAGCTATCGAGAATATGTCCGGATTCGTTTGTCCCCATTGCTCCAAGGAGAGCAAGATATTCTCCGAGGGCAGCGCGGCGACGCTCAAGAAGAATTTCGGAATCGACCTTCTCGGCGGCATCCCGCTCGACCCCAAGGTGTGCACTGCCTCCGAGGACGGCAAGCCCATCGTTCTCGCCCACCCTGACAGCCTTTCCGCCAAGGCGTTGCGGGACGTCGCCCGAAAGGTCGCGGCCGCCGTCAGTTTGCGCAACGCCGCAGCCAAGCCGCTTGAAATCAAGCTCGTCAAAGCCTAGGAGACATCATGACCATCGCCGCCCCCTCGTCCGAGACCTCGCCGATTCCCGTCGCCGCCGCCGCGCCCGACTTCACGCTTCAGGATTGCGAAAAAAAAGACTGGACGTTGTCCAATTTCATCGGCAAGAAGCCCGTCGCGCTGTTCTTTTATCCTCTCGACTGGTCGCCGACCTGCACCAAGGAGAACGTGTGCTTCTCGCAGGACCTCTCCCGCTACTCGCAATACGCCGAGATCGCGGCCATCTCCGTCGACTCCGTCTGGTCTCATAAGGCTTGGAAGGAGAAGATGGGCATCAAGCACACCCTGCTGTCCGACATCCACCGCAAGGTGTGCAAGGCGTACGGGCTTTTCCATCCCGGGGGAAATATGTCGCAGCGGGCCACCGTCTTGATCGGCAAGGACGGTTTGGTGTCCTGGGTGCACGTCGAAGGCGACATCACCAAGGAGCGCGACTACAAGGAGCTCGAGGCCCGTCTAGCCAAGCTCAAGTAAACGACTCCCGCGTCGATTCATCAGCGCCCCCGGCCGCGCGGCCGGGGGCGCTCTGTCTTGAAAGGAGTCTGCGGGAGCTTAAAAAAACCATCGATCTTGTAGGACACGAGCGGACAGGCTATACTAAGCCTTCGTAGGAACCCATTACAATCCCATGTTTTCCGGTGAAAAAGTGCTCGTGACGGGGGGGACCGGCGTCATTGGCCGCGAGCTTGTCGATTTGCTAAGCGAGGCCGGGGCGAAAGTCCGCGTCGCGTGCTTTCACGAGCCGGTCGACCCCCGGCCCGTCGTGCAGTATCTGCGCGGCGACCTGACGTGCGGAACTTTTTGCGCTCGCGTCGTCAAAGGCATGCGTTATGTCTTCCATCTTGCCAGCGTCAAAGGCTCGGTGGGAGTCGGACGCACGCGTGCCGCGGATTTTTTCGTTAAGCCGCTGCTGATGAACACCCATATGATGGAGGAGTCCCGCAAGGCGGGGGTCGAGCGGTATCTGTTCGCGAGCAGCGTGTGCGTGTACGCTCCGGCGGCGACTTTCATCGAGGACCGAGCCTGGGACGCGCCCCCGCACCCTTCGGATGCGTTCGCCGGTTGGGCCAAGCGCATGGGCGAACTGCAGGCTCAGGCCTATCGGGAGCAGTATGGCTGGGAGCGAATCGCCGTCGTCCGTCCGGTCAACACCTACGGCCCCCACGACAATTTCGACCCCCAAACCGCGTTGGTCATCCCGGCATTGATCCATCGCGTCCTCTCCGGGGAAAATCCCCTCGTCGTTTGGGGAGACGGAAGCGCGATCAGGGATTTTTTGTACAGTCGCGACGCCGCTCGGGGGTCCTTGCTGGCCATGGAGCGCTTTGCCGGAGGCGTTCCAGTCAACTTGGGCTCAGGCAAGGGCTATTCCATTCGCGAACTCGTAGAGGCCGTGCTCAAGGCGACGGGGAAAAGTCCGAAGGTGGTTTGGGACTCTTCCCGCCCCTCCGGGGAACATTCTCGCGTTGCCGATATCGGCAGGGCCCGCAAAGAGCTCGGCTTCGAGCCTCGCGTCGGTCTGAGCGAGGGAATCGCTAGAACCGTGCGATGGGTCCTCGATAATCCTGATAGAGTCCGTCTTAAAAAAACGTCCTTCAACGTTTAAAAAATGATGTCATACCCACCCATGCGAGGTTCTTGGCAGGATGCGATCGGCTCCCGCGAAGTCATTCGAGTCGGGCTCGTCCAAATCAACAGCAGTTTTTCCCAGCAACACTATTTTCCCTACTCCACGGGTCTTCTGCAGGCTTACGCTCTGCGGCACCTCAAGAATCCGAGCCGATACCGATTTCTCGCGCCGGTCTACACCCGTCTGCCCGTCCAAGAAGCCGCCGATCAACTCGCCGTAGCCGACATCGGGGGTTTCAGCTGCTACGTCTGGAACTACCAGATTTCAATCAAGATCGCGCAAAGGCTCAAGGCCCTTAAGCCCGAAATATTGATCGTTTTCGGCGGTCCTCATGTTCCGGATCGAGTCGAGCCGTTCCTTCGAGCCAACCCATTCATCGATATCGCCTGTCACGGCGAAGGCGAACACGTCTTCACCTCCCTGCTTGAGGCCGTGGTGTCGAAGGATCTCTCGGGTGTGCCCTCAATGAGCACTCTGACCAAGGAGGGACTCTTGAAGAGTTCGCCGCGGGCCGAACGCCTTCGAGATCTTTCCGTCATCCCCTCGCCCTACCTCTCGGGTGTTTTCGATCCGCTGATGACGGCTCATCCCGACCAGAAGTGGATCGCTTTGTGGGAAACCAACCGGGGCTGCCCGTTTTCATGCACTTTCTGCGACTGGGGCTCGGCCGTCGCCGGGAAGGTGAGCACTTGGGACATGGACCGCTTGTTCAAGGAGTACGAGTGGTTCGCGCGGCGCAAAGTCGAATTTGTTTTCTGCGCCGACGCCAATTTCGGCATGCTGCCGCGCGATATCGAACTGGCCAAGCATTGCGCGGACATCAAGCTGAAGCACGGGTACCCGCATGCCATCTCCATTCAAAACACCAAGAACGCGACCGAGCGCTCCTATCAGGTGCAGAAGATTTTTTCCGACGCCGGGCTCAACAAGGGCGTGGTCGTTTCCCTTCAATCGGTGGACTCGACCACATTGGAGGCGATCCGGCGAGACAACATCAGCCTCGAGAGCTATTACGAGATTCAGCGTCGTTTCGCGGCGCGGGGTATTCAGACCATGACCGACTTGATTCTGGGATTGCCCGGGGAAACCTACGAATCGTTCGTCGACGGGGTCTCTTTGGTTATTGAAAACGGCCAGCACAACCGCATCCAGTTCAACAATCTTTCTGTTCTTCCCAACTCCGAAATGGGCGACCCCGAGTATCAAAAGCGCTACGACATGCAGATCGTCGAGACTAAGGTCGTCAATATCCACGGAGAGCTCGAGGAGCCCGTCGATGGGATTTGCGAAACCCAGCACCTCGTGGTGGGAACCAAGACCATGCCCAAGCCTGATTGGGTCAAGGCCCGGGCGTTCAGCTGGATGACCGGCCTTCTCCATTTCGATAAAGTGCTTCAAATTCCCCTGATCGTCGTTCGCGAACTGTCCGGGCTCAGATACCGGGACATCATCGAGTACTTTTCGGAGGGGCGCTTCGGCGGTCCCGCCGATTTTCCGATCCTCACCGAACTCCGCGGCTTTTTTTTGGACAAAGCCGTGGACATTCAAAAGGGGGGACGGGAGTTCTGCCGGTCCAGCGAGTGGCTCTCCATCTGGTGGCCTGCCGACGAGTATTTTTTGATCAAGCTCGTCATGGAGGGGAAAATCGACGCTTTTTATGCGGAAGCGGAGGCGGCCTTGAATCAATTACTGGCCTCCCGACGTCTGGGGTCTCCCGCCCCGGAGGTTGTCGGCGATTGCGTTCGGCTCAACCGAGCCCTCTTAAAAATGCCCTTCCAGACCGAAGATATAGAGCTGGAGCTGGGCCACAACATCGGAGAGTTCTATCGCTCCGTCTTGGTCGGCAAACCCATCGCATTCTCTCGAAAAACGTCCCGTTATCGCGTCGAGCGCACCCGGGAGACGTGGGATTCCTGGGAGGACTGGTGCAGGAAAGTCATCTGGTACGCCAATAAAAAGGGCGCCTATCTCTATGGGAACACTCCCGTCGATCCAAAAGCTCAGCTGGCGGGCCATCACTGATGTTCAAAGGAGCGAAGGTCTTGATCGCCGGCGGCACGGGACTTATCGGCATACCATTGACGCGCAGGCTTATCGAGGCCGGGGCTTGCGTGCGCATCGCGTCCTTGGACGACGCCTCCCGCGCGCATCCCAACGCGGAATTCCTCCGCCTTGACTTGCGTTCACGAGACAACTGCCTGAAAGCCTGCGAGGGCATGGATTTCGTCTTCAATCTGTTGTGCGTGAAGGGTTCGCCCGCCATCACCGCCACCCGCCCGGCGAGTCTGCTGACTCCGATGCTGTTGTTCAACACGAACTTAATGGATGCCGCCTTCCAATCCCGCGTCGGAGGCTACCTCTACACCAGTTCCATCGGCGTCTACTCGCCGGCTGAGGTCTTCCGAGAAGATGACGTCTGGAAGACTTTCCCTTCCGAAAACGACCGTTTCGCCGGCTGGGCCAAGCGCATGGGCGAACTGCAGGCCGAGGCCTACCGCATCGAGCACGGCTGGAAGAACGTCACCATCGTGCGTCCGGGCAACGTCTACGGACCCTACGACAATTTCGACTCCATCAACTCCATGGTCGTGCCCTCACTCATCAAGCGCGCGGCCTCCGGCGAAGATCCCATGCGGGTGTGGGGCGACGGTTCTCCGGAGAGGGACTTCATCCATGCCGAGGACGTGGCTCGAGGCATGTTGCTGGCCGTGGAGAAGGCGCCCGGCAGCATCCTCAACCTGGGCAGCGGCGAAGGCGTCTCCATCCGCGTCTTGCTGGACATCATCATCTCGCATTTGAAGAAAAAACCGCGGATCCATTGGGATGAATCGAAGCCCGTCGGCGACCGGCGGCGCGTCATGGATGTGTCAAGAGCCAAGGCCGTCGGATTCTCGAGTGAGATCTCGCTCGAAGCCGGCATAGAGCAAGTCATGCGGTGGTATCTCGATCACCGCGCCGAAACCGGCAAGCGCTACGATATCTTCAACACGGCTTAGCGCAGGCGTCGCCCTTGAACCGTTTTGTAGAATGGACCCGGCCCCCATGAAATCCGCGATCGATCCCAAATCCCTCACCGTCTTGGTCACCGGAGCCACCTCAGGCTTTGGCATGGCCGTCTGCCGCCGATTCGTCCACGCCGGTTCTCAGGTGATCGCCACGGGGCGCCGGGGCGCTCGTCTTGCCGCGCTCGGCGCGGAGTTGGGCGCACGCTGCCGGACGGTCAAGTTCGACGTGCGCAGCCGGAAAGGGACCGAACGCGCGTTGGCCTCCTTGCCCCGGGGCTTTTCGGCGATCGACGTCGTCGTGGCCAACGCGGGGCTGGCGCTGGGCCTGGAGCCGGCGGCTTCGGCCAAGCTCGATGATTGGGAGACGATGGTCGCCACCAACATCAACGGAATGCTCTACACCGTGCGCGCGGTTCTTCCGGGCATGGTCGAGCGCGACCGGGGGCACGTGATCCTGGTCGGCTCGGTGGCGGGGGACTATCCCTATCCGGGCGCGAACGTCTACGGCGCGACGAAGGCGTTCGTCACGCAGTTCGGGCTCAATTTAAGGGCCGATCTTCTCGGCTCCAACGTGCGGGTCACCACTGTCGAGCCGGGTTTGGCCGAGACGGAATTTTCCCTGGTTCGCTTCAAAGGCGACGCCCAAAAGGCCGCCCAGCCCTACCACGGGATCGACGCGTTGACGCCGGCGGACGTGGCTGAGACGATCTATTGGTCGGCCACTTTGCCTCGTCGCGTGAACGTCAACCGTCTTCAGCTCATGGCGACGATGCAGGCCTTCGGGCCCTTCGCCTTCAAACGCAGGGCGGTTTAAAGAGCCGTGGCGCTCGTTTCGTTGGAGGGCGCGCTTTCACCCGCTTGGTTATAGGCGGTGATTTGGAAGTAGTACTTCGTGTGTCTCTTCAAGTCGGGAATGGTGAGCTTGGGCTTATCGCCGGCGTCGATTTTCCGGGAGGCGTCGAAGGCCTGTCCTTCGGTCCGATAATACACGTAATAGCCCGCCGCCGTTCCCGGTGCGGCGGCGTCCCAGAGCAAAGTGATGCTGGCCGTTTTGGGTCCGCGCAAGCCGTGGCAGCCCACGGCAACGACGCATACGGCCGCGATGCAGAACGCGAAAATCGCGCGTTGAATTGACATGATTCCCCTCTCGTTCACTTTGGGTAATCTACAAATTTTTCTCATGAAATTCGATCGAAATGACATAGGTCGAATGATCTGCGGCCTCTGGGCCGAAAGGCGCACTCATTATCGATGGCGCTCGAGTATCCTATAACTCAGGAGAGTGTCATGAAACCTTCAGAAATCCTGAGACGGTGTCTTGTGTTTATCCTCATCGCGGCAAACAGCTGTCCGTCCGCGTTCGCGCTGACCGTTTCCGTCAATGCGTCGCCTGCTTTCGCGCGGGTCTCGCCCGCCAAAGTCGCACCGGTCCTTTCCGCCAGCGCTTCTCCTGGCCTCGCGCGGATTCTTTCCCTCAACGCTCCGTCCGCCTCGATCGTCTCCCCGGTCCACCTCAATCGGACGGTTCCCGCGGCTTCCGCGGCGCATCTTGCCAAGCAGGCTGCTGCGCCTATTGCGGCGCTCACGAGAGCGGCGGCCACGCTCACGGAGGGGGGTGACCTCTCCGATGGGCAAGCTCGAACAACCCTTGGGGAGCTTTATGGAGAGGGGTCGCGGGTCGGTGGCGCCGTTGTCCCTGTTCAGGAGGGGGGCAGCGACCTCCTGCAGTCGAATCGGCTTTCGGGCGCCGGAAAAAAATCAGGCCTCGGCATCGACACCTCCGCCATGGACCGCTCGGTTCGGCCCCAGGATGATTTTTTCCGTTTCGTGGGCGGGACATGGCTGAAAAACTTCAAGATGCCGGCTGATAAATCCAGTTTTGGCGCCTTCGACGAATTAATCGAGAAGTCCGAACGCGCGCTCAAGGGAATCATCGACAGAGTGTCCGCCGGAATGCACGTCGTCGGCAGCGCGGGACAAAAGATAGCCGACCTCTATAAGAGCTTCGTCAACACCGCGGTGATCGAGGCTAAGGGCCTGCAACCGATCGCGAGCAGTTTGGCGGAGATCGAGGCCGTTGAGACGAAAGCTGATCTTGGTTTGCTCTTCGCGCGAGCCGCGCGAGACGGCGTGAACGCGGCCTTCGGCCTGTTGGTCGATCAGGACAGCAAGAACACCGCGGCTTATATCGCATCGATGCGGCAAGGGGGACTTGGCTTGCCGGATCGCGATTATTACTTCAATACCGACGAGAGCTCCTCGAGGATTCGAGCGAAATACGCCGAGTATTTGGAAACTCTTTTTAGGCTCGCGGGAGAAGAAAACGCGGCGCAAAAGGCCGCCGCCGTCTTCTCGCTGGAGGAAGAGCTGGCCAGGAGCCAATGGACGCAGGTTGAAAACCGCGACGCGGATAAAACTTACAATAAAGTCCGCGTCGATCGACTCGGGGAGATGGCGCCCGGGTTCGACTGGACGTCATATTTGCGGGAAGCGGGGGTTCCCCGGACGCAAGACGAAGTCATCGTCGAACAGCCCAGCTACTTCAAGGGTTTCGCCGAGGTGTTCCAGAAGACGATTCTTGAAAACTGGAAGCTTTACATGAAGGCTCGCATTCTCGACGCCTCCGCGTCGTACCTCACCGAGGCCTTCGTCGAAGCCGCCTTTAGTTTCAAGGGGAGGGTGTTGCGGGGGCAGCCCGAGATGCGTCCGCGCTGGAAGCGCGGCGTCGACTTGCTCGAGAGGGCGGTGGGCGAACTTATTGGCCGGATTTATGTGAAGGAAAACTTTCCCGCATCCTCCAAGGCCAGAATGGAGCGCATGATCGAGAATCTGCGCACGGCCTACGCGGACCGCATCAAGGGTTTGGAGTGGATGGGCCCTCAGACCAAGAAGAAAGCGCTCGACAAGCTCGCCAAGTTCGCGACCAAAATCGGGCACCCCGATCGGTGGCGGGAATACTCGAGCCTCGAGGTTCAAGCCGACGACCTGGTCGGCAACGTGCGGCGCTCCAATCGGCACGAATACGACCGCATGCTCGCCAAGCTCGGCCGTCCGGTCGACCGCGGTGAGTGGGCAATGACGCCTCAGACGGTCAACGCTTACTACAACGCGACGATGAACGAGATCGTGTTCCCGGCCGCGATTCTGCAGGGAGTGTTCTTCAATCCCGAGGCGGATGACGCGGTCAACTATGGCGCGATCGGCGCGGTGATCGGCCATGAGATGGGGCACGGGTTCGACGACGAAGGCTCCAAGTTCGACGGCGAGGGCATGCTCAAGTCTTGGTGGACTCCAGAGGACCGGAGCGAATTCGAATCCCGCACCCGCAAGCTCGTGCGGCAATTCAACGCTTACTCGCCGCTGCCGGGACTTCACATTAACGGTGAACTGACTCTGGGCGAGAATATCGGAGACCTGGCCGGCATGACGGTCGCCTACGAGGCCTACCGACGTTCGCTCAACGGCGCCGTGGCGCCGGTCATCGACGGCTTTACGGGCGACCAGCGCTTCTTCATGGGTTGGGCTCAGGTTTGGCTCATCGCGGCCCGCAAAGAGGCCCTTGAGCAGCAGGTGAAAAACGATCCGCATTCGCCCGGGGAGTATCGGGTCAACGGCGTGATGCCGAATCTCCCGGCTTTTTATGAGGCTTTTGGCGTTAAGGAAGGCGACAAGATGTACCTTCCCGAGAAGGATCGCGTCAAGATCTGGTGACGGGCTCCGGACAACCTGGCCCGGGAGCGGTGCGACCCTGCCTGCGGACCGGCCGTCGATCGCGATATAGGCCTTGACGCTCGACGGGGGCGGGGCTACACTGCCCAGGACGGCCGCGCGGGCGGCCGGCACCGAGATGATCAAGACGACCCGCTCCCGCCTCGAAATCCGTCAAGAGCCCGACGCCACCGCGTCTCTGGCGGGGTTCGCTTTGACGAGCTTCGGCCTGGCCGAAATGATGTTGACCATCGCCGTCGTGGCCGCCTCGTTTTATTTAGGGCGCCGGGATTCGCTCCTCGTTCCTTGCCTGCGCTTCGTGTTCGGCATTATTTTCGTGGTCTCGGGCTGGCTGTTCCTGCGCGGACGCTCGCGCGTCATTCTCGATCTCGAGCATCGCATGGTGGCTCGCTATAT
>ERZ1292633.6286-Hain-H41-02um-R1-6286-length-10427-cov-18_pt1 | contig 10427 bp, 12 predicted proteins | sample MGYA00564406_ERZ1292633 | MGnify/ENA primary metagenome ERZ1292633 (study PRJEB36523, sample SAMEA6512639) | groundwater metagenome | collected 2019-01-08 | study: AquaDiva: Metagenomics assemblies of 32 groundwater samples
TGTATAAGACATGCCCGAACATAAAATTATCCCTGTCCATTATGAAACCCTAATAGGCTGCTGAAAAAGTCTTTTTTCTGTCATTGCGAGCGAAGCGTGGCAATCTCACATTTAATAAAATCAATGGGTTAGAGATTGCTTCGTCGCAGGAACTGCTCCTCGCAATGACATGTGGCGAGTTTTTCAGCAACCTGTTAGTAATAAAAACCAGCCCGAGACTTGTCCCTGTAACACATATCCGCACAAATATGACTACAGCAGGAATGTCGCGAGAGAGATTCTTCGAGCTTTTGGAAAAGGTAAAGTAACAATTTAAAGGAGTCACTTTCTCCGGCGGATTGAGGGGAGAGAATGGGGAGGGATTTTATAATTCAGGGCTAAGGGGATAAATCTCTGGTATAATAAGGCAACAAGGAGTGAAGGTCTCAAAGGAGGCGATAAGTGAAATTAAAAGCAACTATTGAATTATGGCAGAAGGGAAAATGGTGCATAGCTAAAATCCCTGACCTTGATTTTATTGCTCAGGGGAAAACCATGGAAGAAGCAAAGGCGAATCTCAACGAGGTTATACGTATCCAGTTTGCTGAGATGAAAGAAATGGGGACTCTTGAAGATTATCTTGCTGAATGCGGGTTTATACTTAAAGATGATACTGTCGAACCTGAAAATGAGATTGTTGGATTTGAAAAGCAGGTGCTTCAGGTTGCCTGATGCCGAGAATATATCCTACCGACTGGAAAACACAAATAAAGATTTTTGAACTTTTCGGCTGTAAGTATAAAAGAAAAGAAGGCTCCCACCATGTTTTAACCTGTCCGGGCGCAAAACGAGCTGTAGTTATTCCAGAATATAACGAGGTTGACGTTGATATTATCAAGAATAATATGCGTACGGCAAATATGAGCAGGGATGAATATTTCAAGCTTTTGGAAAAAGTCTAAGAAGGGCAGAGGATGGGGAGGGAAAATAGAACCACTGTCCTGAGAAAAACTTATTGGATTTACTGCTTATTGATTTATGATGTTAAATGAATTTTGAAGGCACGACCCTTAGCAACTTCTCTCTTAAAACAACGTCTCTCTTCCTTCCTTTTCAGTCGTTGTTTTTGATGATTATAAATGTCTTCGGCTTTCCCCTGCCTTGCGTCAACATTAAAAGGACATCATCTACCCTAAAGTCAATTTCCCTAATCTGCTTTATTAAATCATTGAGAATCGCCACATCCTTCTGATTAGAACGAGAAAACAAAGGGTCTTCAGCGAATACAAAAATTAGGGTTGACCCACCTTCAAACCGGTAATCTTTTTGCGATTTATCATGGGCCTTATCAAGAATCCTTTTCATTGCTTTTTCAAGCTCGGTGGTGTCATCATCTGCCCAGACTTTGGCTTCTCTCACTCTTGATTCATTGAGTTGTTTGCCCTCCAGCACTATCTGTTTTCCGTCAATTGGCCAAGTGATTTCGACAGAGTGCTCTACATCCGTTGTGAGGTCGTGAACAACAGCATCACGCCCTGGGGTCCCCGGAACCAATGAACATAAAACATCTGTTCTATTTCCATAGTTCCAGGTGCAGAAGGCACTGAAAGGAAGGAGTTCTTCGACAAAGGTTTTGTAAGGTTCTTTTTTCAATCGAGCTGCGTGAACCATTTCCGTATGTTCACGAATGAATTCATACGCATCATCAACGTATTGCTGAAGGTCAATCGGTGTGCGAGGTTTCTGAAAGGCTTCTTTAGATATTTCCATCGGTTTATCCTTATAGCTAGAAATGAAAAATATAAACTGGCTTCCTCTTTTGTTAATATTAAATGACTGCCCCTCTGCCTTACCTAATTTACGTTAAATGCACTTTGAAGATACAACCTTCATCATCTCTCAGAATTTTCTCTTTTGTCATGGCCTTATTTTCTTTTCCCAATACACAATAGTTGCTTCGGCTAATTGAAGTATGGATAATGTCTTTGCACCTAAAGCCGTTGAATCATCATCACTCAGTTCCACAATTAGATCTCCCGTATCAAAAGAGGAATCAAAGAACTCTGGATCAAAAGGACCATCTCGCGTGTCAACACCATCAACTGACTTATGATGATATGCTTTAAAGTGTTTTGCACCATTTGCCAGATGGTGTACCACCCTAAGAATAGGTTCAGATTTTCTCAGTGAGGTTCTATTAGCTCTTTGCTCTTTGTCGGATTTGCAGCTATCGGGATAAACCCAGTCAACCATATGGTCAGCGCTGACTACAAAATCAAATGCAGCATAAACGTCCATCGGATTAGACTTTATACGTTCAAAGTCGTGCCTGAGCTTTTGGAAAAGATCATCTGGTGTTTCTAAACTATAAAACCCCTTAAACTCTGACATGCAGCTCCTTTAACAAGCATTTTCAACGACTTTGTAAAATTCTGGGGGCAGTATATTAAATTCGCTCAATTCAGTATGGTGTCCCAGAAATTCTGAATTCTGCCGCAGTTCCTTTAAAATGTAATGCTGAATGTCTTCAAAATATGCCTGTGTTTCCATATAAGTTTTGCCCTAAGCTATCACACCGCTACTTCTTTTTCTCTCTCACCACAACTGTCTCTGCAACAATATCCCCGAGTCTCTGCCATTTGAGCGTGCCTGACATGGAAATTATCCCGACAAGGTAATAGAAAAAATTATCAGCTATCCGCATTACATTCCTCAGAAACCCTGCAAGGAGCCCGCACTTTGAGAAATCATCTTTAAGAACCACTATCCCGCAGATTTTTTTGCCGGGGGTTTTTCCGTAAAGCCCTTCAAGCAAAGAGTGATACAGGAAATTGCCGAGGATTAAATATATGAATGCCAATATTCCGATAGCGCAGAGTTTAAAAGGGTTGGTCCAGAAGTCCTGACTGAATAAAAAATAGGCTATCACTATAGCCGGTGGAATCATTATTACTATAGTATCAATAACCTTTGCAATGAAACGCCTGAAAAGGCTTGCAAATTCGTATTCAGTGGAATTGACCTGCCATGTCTTTAGCTTGAACTTCCCGATAAAGACTGAAAGCAGATAAATGAAAAAGAAAAATACAAGGCTGCTTAATATTAGCAGCACAATGATTTTACGGAAGAACCCTTTCCCGAAGAAAGAACTGCCGACCCTTACCGGGCTTACTGCATTCTTATTTTCGATTGTATAGAGAGTTTCAGAGGAAAAGCTTCTGACAAAAAGATGAAGCTTGCCCTGATGGATTATCGGAGACCAGTCAATGAACAATCCCTGAACATTCAGGTCTTTTGGCTCGCTCCATGAGCCGTCTTCATAGGATGTAAAATAAATTGAAGGCATCTGTTCGGAATGTTGCCCATAAAAGAGATATATCCTTTTATCATCAGCAATTGCTTTTATAGGGCCGTGCTGTGCGAAGGATTCTGTACTGCTCCACGCTTTGCCGTCGTAAGAGGTCCAGTAAAAATCATTGTCCGAAGGCCAGAAAAGATACAGCCTGCCCTGAAACCACAGCATCTGTGTCGAACATTTTTTATTTTTATCTTCAAGATATTCTTCAGGAAGCGGAATGGACGATATCCCGCTGTCTTTAATTAAATTGAGTGATGGGTTGTTTTTTATCCCGCTCAGCACAAACAGGCCCTCAGGGCTTATCACTCCCACCGGTCTTTTCCCTGCCGCACCTGTTCTTGTCTCGGCCCATTGAACACTGTCAAAAGTCCTGAAAAAACCTTCACTTAAGAAATATATTTTCTTGCTGTCATTGGTAAAGGAATGGAAAGGTTTTATCTCCCTTGAGTCAGGGTTTTTATCGTCAAGGATGCTGAGCATGAATTTTTCTTTGGGCTCTTTTTTGTTTTCAAAAGACAGGCCGCTGAAATCAATTTCTTTTGAGATGACATAGAGCCTGTTGTTGATTCCTGCAATGTTCTTTGATAACGTCGGAAACGGCATGAAACTGAACACAAGCCCCGGCCTTAAAAACATCAGAGCAAACATAATTACGTATAGCCCGACAGAGAAAAAAATTCCTATTGCAGCGACTCCAATTGCAAGTTTTAGATTTTTTTTCTTCTCTTTTTCCAGGTCTATTGCCATGAATAAGAGGATACTTAAAAATCAGAGAAATGTAAACCTGCTAATGGGGTAAATAGAGGCTGAGTTTTCAATTTCATGTTTTGTTGCAATAAGGCTTAAAAATTGTTTACAATTAAACTGTTATGAAACGCAAGGTAAACCTGTTACCTGATTGGCTTATCGGAATCCTGTTAACGCTGATTATCCTCGGCGGTCTTCTCGCCGGTTGGTCTCCGTTACAGACCCTGGAGTATAAGACCTATGATTTAAGGACAAAATTCAGGCAGCAGAAGGCTTCCAGCCCTGTAGTTATCGTTGCGATTGACGATATGAGCATAGCAAATATCGGACGCTGGCCCTGGCCCCGCGGCTATATTGCTGCGATGATAGACCAACTGGCAGGTTACGGCGCAAAGATTGTCGGCGTGAATATACTGTACACAGAACCTGACCTCAACTCAGGGCTTGCTGAGCTAAGGGCTGTCAGGGGCGAAGTGGAAAAACTGCCCAACTTTCAGAGGAATGCACAGCTTGCAAATATCTATAATGCCCTTGTTCAGGCAGAGATGCGCCTTGATAATGACGCAATGCTTTCTGCTTCGATAGCTGCTGCCAAAAATGTCATACTGCCTCTGTATTTCGATATAGGTGAACAGCAGACAGGCAATCCCGATAATAACCTGCCGGATTATCTTAAAACGAATTCTGCGGCTGCGCTGCTGCCGTCCGAGATGTATATCCAAGCGAGGAACGCAACTCCTCCCATCCCTGAGTTTGTTTCAGGCACACTTGCGCTTGGACACCTGAACCTTATTGCTGATGAGGATGGGACCATCAGGCGGGATCCCCTGTTTATACAGTACATGGGGCGTGTTTATCCGTCGTTTGCCTTGCATGTTGTTATGAAATACCTGAACTATAGCGTATCTGATGTAAGGATAGCCGACAGGATCAATATAGGGAAGGTCAGCATTCCTCAGGATAGGAAACAGATGATGCTTATAAGTTATAACGGAAAGTTCGGCACATTCCCTTATTATTCGTTCTTTGATGTAATAAACAGTAAAGTCCCGCCTGAGACCTTCAAGGACAAGATTGTCCTGATAGGCCACACTGCAACAGGGATTGCTACCCTGGAAGTAACGCCTGTGGAGCCTAATTTTCCGACAATAGAGGTTGAGGCTAATATTATCGAAAATATATTGAACAGGAATTTTATTTCCCGGCCCGAATGGGTCTTATATGCCGAGCTTGGCATCATTGTTCTTTTCGGTGTTTTTCTCTCGTTTTTCATCCCCAGGTTCAAGGCAGGTATAAGCGCTGTTATTGCAGCGGTGCTTTTGCTTATATGGAACGGGGTTGCAATCTATCTCTTTGTTGCAAACGGATACTGGCTTATGATGCTTCATCCGACCCTTCTGCTGGGACTGGGCTATACAATAATAATGTCAAAACGTTATATGGTCACAGAGAAGAAAAAGGAGCTTGTCGAGACTGACAGCATAGAGACAAATAAGATGTTAGGGCTGTCATTTCAGGGGCAGGGGATGCTCGACCTCGCCTTTGAGAAATTCAGGAAATGCCCTGTGGATGATGAGGCTGTCAAAGAACTCATGTATAATCTGGCCCTTGATTTCGAGAGGAAAAGGATGTTCAACAAGGCCGCAGCTGTTTATGAGCATATTTTAAAGGCAGGCAATTTCAAGGACATAAAGGAGAGGATAAAAAAACTCAAGGTCGCAGGCGAGACAATGATATTCGGAGGCGCAGTCGGCGCGACGAAAAAAGATGGCACTGTGCTGATGGAAGGCTCAACAACAACGCCTACTCTCGGCAGGTATGAAGTTCAGAAAGAACTTGGACGCGGGGCCATGGGCATTGTCTATCTCGGTAAAGACCCTAAAATCAACAGGCTTGTTGCTATTAAAACGATTAGATTTGACGAGGTTGAACAAAGCCAGCTTGCTGAAACAAAGAAACGGTTTTTCCGCGAGGCAGAGGCTGCCGGAACTCTCTCCCATCCCAATATCGTGACTATCTACGATGCAGGAGAGGATTATGACGTGGCGTATGTCGCAATGGAACTTCTCGAAGGCAAAGACCTTAGCGATCTTTCTTCAAAGGAAAACAAGCTGCCGCTTAAGGAAGTTTTAAGGATAATAAGTTCGATTGCCGATGGCTTGGACTATGCCCACTCCAAAGGAGTTGTACACAGGGATATAAAACCCGCCAATATCATGCTTATAAAAAGCGGGGATGTAAAGATAACGGATTTCGGGATAGCAAGGGTTATGGCGACTTCCAGCACGCAGACAGGTTTGGTGCTGGGGACTCCGAGCTATATGTCTCCTGAGCAGGTGCTCGGCAAAAAGGTTGACGGCCGGTCTGATTTATTTTCCCTTGGTGTTGTATCTTTTGAGCTTCTTACAGGTGAAAAACCCTTTAAGGGAGACAGCATTGCAACACTTATGTTCAATATAGCCAATACCCCGCCTCTTACGCTGGAAGAATTTTATCCGGATATCCCCGGGTGCTGTGTTTCAATTGTCGGTAAAATGCTCGTAAAGGATGCTGAGACGAGATACCAGCGCGGCAGAGAGGTTGTGAATGATATAAATTTATGTATGAAGGAGCTGGGTTAGACATTGAGATTGCTTGCATGCGGGCAGACAGATACCGGGATTTCAAGGACCAACAATGAGGACAATTTTTGTGTTGAAGAAGGCTTAGGTCTTTTTGCTGTTGCAGATGGAATAGGAGGTTCTTCAGCAGGGGAGATTGCAAGCAAGATGGCAGTTGATGTGATAAGGGATTATATAACAAGGTCTGCTTCTGCAAATGAACCGTTCATTGGCGAGTATAATAAAAAACATTCCGAGTCCGCAAACAGGCTTGCATCAGCTATAAGACTCTCAAATAAGGCAATATACGAGGCATCACAAAACAATGCCGCATGGCGCGGGATGGGGACAACAGTGGCTGCTGCCTTGTTTGCAGAAGACAGGCTGAGCATAGCCCACGTGGGTGACAGCAGGGGTTACCTTATCAGGGCCAATTCAATTGTACAGCTTACGGATGATCATTCTGTAGTATCAGAACAGGTAAGGCAGGGCTTGCTGACCAGGGAGGAAGCGGCAGAATCCAATATCAGGAATATCATCACCAAGGCCCTTGGTAAAGACCTTTCCCTGGATGTTGATATTGATGAAATAGAGGTTATGGATGATGACAGGGTTCTCTTGTGCACTGACGGACTGACAACAATGGTACCTGACGATACTATTCTTTCCATGATTAGTTCCCTTGAGGAACCTGAGAAGGCATGCAGCAAGCTTGTAGATATCGCAAATAAAAATGGCGGGAAGGATAATGTAACAGTAGTAGTTGTTCATTTCAGTAAGAAGAAATGGTTTAGCAGCGTAAAAAATCTTTTTAAATTTGCAGGGAGGTAAAAATGCCGAAGGTCACGCTGAAGTTTAAAGAGGCTGTATTGAAAGAAATACAACTGGATAAGGAAGTAATCACAATTGGCAGAAATCCGGATAACGATATCCACATTGACAATCCCGCTGTTTCAGGCTCTCATGCAAAAATAATAAACGAGGGCGGGAAAATTTTTTTAGAGGATATGAACAGTACAAACAGCACTTTTATAAACGGGAAAAAAATATCAAAAAGCGCATTGAATAATAATGACATAATCACTATCGGCAAGCATACCCTGGTTTTCAGCGGCCCTTCTCAGACAGCTGAGGCAGACAAGACCCTGCAGACAAAGAAACCCGGTCTTAATGAAACAATTGTGCTGGACACGAGAGCACAGAAAGCGATGCAGGCTGAGGCTGCAGGAGCAGCAGCTTCCGGTGAAAAGATCGGGGGCTTTACCGTGATTGAGGGGCCTGCTGAAAAAAATGAATATGAGCTTACCAAGAGGCTGACTACAATAGGCAAGACAGAAACAGCGGAAATCAAATTAAAAGGTTTTTTTGCTCCTAAAGTCGCTGCCCTTATCAACAGGACCAAGGATGGCTATTTTATCAGCCCTCCCGGAACCAAGACAAAGATTAAGGTTAACGGCAACTCTCTTGAAGGCCGTCATGAACTTAAAGACGGGGATATAGTTGAAGTTGAGAATCTCAAAATGCAGTTTTATATTAAGGCATAGAAGCACATAACAAAAGCGATTTAAAGATATGCCTAAAAACAAAAAAACAAAAAGTCGGATACTCGACTCGTTCTCCTCGGCGAACCCGCCTGAGTGCGGGCAACCGAGACCGGGCTGGGATGAATATTTTATAGGTATAGCCAAGGCTGTTTCGACAAGGGCCACCTGTCTCAGGCGCAAATACGGCGCGGTAATCACAAAAAACAATATCATAGTGAGCACGGGCTATAACGGCGCTCCGGCAGGGATGAAAGACTGTCTTGAAGTTGGCAAGTGCACAAGAAAAGAGCTTCAGATCCCCCATGGTGAAAGATATGAGCTCTGCCACAGCGTTCACGCAGAGGCCAATGCAATAATACGCGCAGCAGTCCATGAACTTGAAGGCGCAACGATATACGTATCAGGTTCGGATGACTGTGCAGAAGAATGCCTTTCAGAGCCTTGCATGATGTGCAAGAGGATAATACTTAATTCAAAGATTGCAAGAGTTGTTTATTCAGACGGCAATGGAAAGTTTCATGTAATAAATCCTAAGTCGTGGCTTAAGAAGAGGGTTTAGTATTTAAGAAGTTTAAATAGTACTACAGCGGATCTTTTGGGTTAGATTCCCCCTTAATAAAGGGGGACAAAGGGGGTTGTGCTTTTTCCAGTTCGTTACAACCCCCTAACCCCCTTTTCTAAGGGGGAATTTTAGATATTTGATGCGGCGTTTGAAAAGTGACGCTGTAGTAATAGGGCAAGAAGGTTAAGAAGTTTAAGAAAGAGAATAAGATAATAAATGGAAATATTAAAGCAGCTCAGATGGCAGGATTATCTGGACATTGGCCTTGTGTCCCTTCTGATTTATCGCCTTCTTCTTTTTATAAAAGGTACAAAGGCAGTCCAGATGCTCATAGGTCTCGGTGTACTGCTGTTTGCATCATTTCTTTCCACTTACACAGGCCTTTACACAATGGACTGGATAATACAGAGCTTCTGGGCACAGATAGTGATAGCGCTCATCGTGCTTTTCCAGCCTGAGATAAGAAGGGCTCTTGCCCAGATGGGTGAGACCCCGTTCCTTCAGTCCTTCACTTCCGCTGAGGAACTTAAGTCTCTTGAAGAGATAGTGAAGGCAACAGTGGCCCTTGCAAACAGGAAGATAGGAGCCCTGATTGCTATTGAGCGTGAGACAAGCCTCGGAGATTTTGTTGAGATAGGCACGCCATTGGATGCAAAGGTTACCAGAGAAATACTCCTCAGTATTTTTCACCCTTCATCTCCCATACATGACGGGGCAGTTGTTATACGCGGGAACAGGATAGTTGCCGCAGGATGTTTTTTGCCTATCACACTCAAGACAGAGGTTGATAAGTCCATGGGGACAAGGCACAGGGCAGGCCTGGGACTTACAGAAGAGACCGATGCTGTTGTTATTGTGGTTTCTGAGGAAACAGGCATTATCTCAATGGCTATTGGCGGAAGGCTTGAGACCCACATTGACATGGGGACTTTAAGGGATAAACTGACGGATATGTTTACATCACAGAAGGGTCGGAGACTCGACTCTACGAGAAGGCGATGAGAAAGCTCTTGCTCGAAAACATGGGGATGAAAGTTGCCGCAGTTGTCATGGCAATAACCCTATGGTTTTTTGTCACGTCAAGGGGACAATCCGAGGTGTTAATGGACGTGCCTATTGAACTCAAAAATATCCCCAGTGGATTTGAGAGTGTAAGGCAGGGGATAAAAACTGTGAGCGTGAGCATAAAAGGACAGGAGAGGCTTCTCAGGAATATGAAACCCGCTGCTGTGAGGGTGCATGTAGATTTAAGCAAGGCCAAGAAGGGGAAAGGCACATATTACATAAACAATGAGGATGTAAAGCTTCCCTCGACAATGACCGTTACAAATATAAGCCCGTCTTCTGTTATTGTTGCACTCGAAGAGACAGTTATCAGGACAGCGCCTGTTCAGGCTGTTGTTTTGGGTACCCCTAAAAAAGGATTTTTTGTCGGTTCAGTTGAGGTTAATCCGAGGGAAATGACCATTGAGGGCGCCAGGTCGGAGGTCAGCAGGATAAAGTCTCTCAGGACAGAACCAATTGATATTACGGACATGGATGAGACCTCTGTTCAGGAAGTGAGGCTTGATACCGGGGGCAGGAATGTAAGGACAGAGGTTCAGGAAGTCAACGTAAAGATTGTTATAAAAAAATAA
>ERZ1292633.6287-Hain-H41-02um-R1-6287-length-10425-cov-50_pt1 | contig 10425 bp, 13 predicted proteins | sample MGYA00564406_ERZ1292633 | MGnify/ENA primary metagenome ERZ1292633 (study PRJEB36523, sample SAMEA6512639) | groundwater metagenome | collected 2019-01-08 | study: AquaDiva: Metagenomics assemblies of 32 groundwater samples
ACGCAAGCGACAAAAAGGGCAAGAAGGCGAAGATTTCCGCCAAGTTCCCAATAATGGGTATCGAGCAACGGATTGATCCGAGTGCTTGGGCGGGATCTGTATACCTTGGAAGGACGACACTTTATGAAGGTGGTAGCATTTACCCTGCGATTTATATGTGGGGTACGACTGATGTCGTTATTAAAAAGATCGCCTTCCAGCGATATCTTGACAAGGACGCCAAGATTGTTGTCCGGAATTACGGAACCGGTGTCAATAAGGAGTATGATTGCCTTGTTGACAAGGCGGATAACATTACCGCCTGCAATTTCTATAAAAACATAGAATTGTCGGCGGACAATGGCGTTGAAACATTGTTGTCTGAAAATGACGGCATTTACCTGCCAGCGGGGAGTAATATGTATATATACTCTCCAAATAATGCAGGGTTGCTTAACCATTTTGTTGATAACAACGACATTGTTGTTGTCGGAGCAGATATGAATTATCGTTATGCTCCGCAAGATGAAGGCGAAGGCAAGGCTTGTTTTCTTGCTGGAACGATGATCAGAATGGGTGATGGTTTGGAAAAGCCAATTGAGAATATCAAAATTGGCGATTCCGTTTGGTGTGGCGAAGGAAAGGCAGACAAAGTCAAGGGGATTATAAAAAAGAATGATCCCGAGTGGCTTTGCGTTGTGATCGGGGGCAGGTTTGTAAGAACTGTCACTGATCAAATGTTTTTTGTAATGGCGCACGACAAAGACGGCGCGTTGTCGCAAAAAAACGAAATTTTATATACAGCCTTGATGCTGAAGGTTGGGGATGTCATTAAAGACAGTGATGGCAAGCCCAACATTGTGGTAGCAAAAAGCCGTATTTTCAAGGAAAGGGTTCCGACTTGGGACTTAGTGCTTGAAAAAGGAGTATTTTATTATGCTGATGGGCTAAAAGTCCACAGTGTAATGGAATAACTCGCCTCCTTTCTTTAATAATTTTGCCCCGCTTTCTTTGTAAAAGAGAGCGGGGCTTGTTTTTTTTATTATATTTGTTATGATGACTTTTATGTTGCAATTAAATACGGAAACGAGAAATATTTTTGGGAAAAAACTAAAGAACAGCAAAAAGGAAGGAAAAATTCCGGCTGTTGTTTATGGCAAAGGCAAAGAATCAAAGCCTTTATTTGTCAATCTAAATGAGTTTAAGAAAATTTGGAAAAATATTGAAGAAGCAACGATAGTTAAGCTTAAGGGCGGTTCAAGCGACGATGTGCTTGTTTATGACACGGAAAAAGATCCTGTAAGAGGGGAATTTATACACGTGGACTTTTACGCCTTGGATGTGGATAAGCCGATTACCGCTGATGTGAAAATTATTTATGAAGGCGTTTCTCCGGCTGTTAAAGAAAAAGGAGGTGTTCTGGTTAAAGTTTTGCATACTCTTGAGATTGAAGCTTTGCCGAAAGATTTCCCTCACGAAATAAAAATTGATGTTTCAAAGTTGATTAATATTGGCGACAGAATAATCGTTAAAGACTTGGTTTTTGGAAAATCGGTAAAAGTTAACTCAAAAGACGATCAAATAATCGTTTTGGCAAAACCGCATGCGGAAGAAAAAGTTGATGAAACACCAAGAACAATAGAGGACGTTGAACTCTCGGAAAAGAAAGGTAAGAAAGAAGAAGAAGGCGAAGAGGGCGCGGTTGTTGCCGAAGCCAAAAAAGAAGGAAAGAAGTAATCTCACTTAAGAAAAAAATATTTTAGTCCTCGTAGGATTTCCCGTTATGACCGTCCTTAAGAGGACAAAATATTTTTTTCTTAAGCTGGCGCGAAGATCATAAGTTTCGCGATTTTTGTGTTTATAGAGTATAATCATTCTATAAATGCGTAAATTTATTAAAATAGTTATTTTGTCGGTTTTTTTGTTTTTTCTTTTTTCTGGAGTATCTTTTGCGGACGAGATAAGTCAAAAATCAATCAAAGAAAGAAGAGAATATTTGCAAAAACAGCAAGATAATTTAGATAGTCAAATTGAGGCTATCGGTTCCGTTCTTCAGGGTTTGGGAAAGGAAACAGCCAGTTTGAATAGAGACATAGACATACTCAACGCAAAAATAAAAAAGGCCAAACTTGAAATTCAAAAATTGGATATGGAAATATCCAAGACAAAAACCGGCATTATTCAAAAGTCGGAACAAATAGCAGTCCTTGGAGATAAAAGCGAAAAAAAGAAAGATTCTTTGGCTGAATTGATAAGGAAAAATAACGAAATGGATTCTACCGGTTTGGCGGAAATGGTTTTGGGTTATCAAAAAATGTCCGAATTTTTTGTAGTGGAAGATACTTTGGAACCCATACATCGCCTTATCCAAGACACGCTTGAAGAAATAAGAGAAACAAAAAAACAAACGGAAAAAGAAAAAGAAGACTTGACGGAATATAAGGATGAACAGATAAAGCTAAAATCGGCGCAAGAAAGAGAGAGGAATAAATTGGCCAACAATGAAGTGGAGAAGAAAAATATTTTAACGGCGACGAAAGGCTTGGAAAAAAATTATAAAAACATTTTAGCCCAAAAACATAAAGAAGCGGCCCAAATAAGAATTGCTCTGTTTGCGTTGAGAGATACTGTGGCCATTCCGTTTGGAGAGGCTTATGGCTATGCGCTGGAAGCGCAGAAAAAAACCGGCGTAAGACCAGCTTTTTTGCTAGCCATTCTTACTCAAGAATCCAATCTTGGAGAAAATACCGGACAGTGTCTTATTACCAACCTCAATACGGGAGATGGTGTTGGCAAGAACACAGGAGCTTTTTTTAAGAGCATTATGAAACCAAGCAGGGACATTAAACCGTTCATTGACATATCTGATCGTCTTGGATTTGATCCAAAAACGAAGCCGGTGTCTTGCCCACAGTCCGGCGGTTATGGCGGAGCGATGGGACCGGCGCAGTTTATACCGTCTACTTGGGTTGGTCTTGAAAAAAGGATAAGTAAAGCCACTGGAGTATCTACGCCTGATCCTTGGATGCCAAGAGACGCTTTTTTTGCTTCTTCTGTCTATTTGTCTGACTTGGGGGCGGATGTAGGAACATATAATACCGAACACAAAGCAGCCTCAAAATATTACGCTGGCGTTAATTGGAACAAAACAGCAGGGCAAAATTACGGTTCAAGTGTGATGAAGTATGCCCTAAACATACAAGAAAATATGATAGATCCGTTGAATTTATACTGATTTTACTTGGAAGCCTTTTACGATTTTGTCCATATTGCCTTCCATAATTCTTTCTATGTCGTGGAAAGACTTGCCGATGCGATGATCAGTAATTCTGTCTTGCAAGAAGTTGTAAGTCCTTATTTTTTCCGAACGGTCTTGATTGCCTATTTGCTGTCTTCTTTCGTCTGCGAGCTGGCTTTGCGTTTGGCTGGTGTGTCCGCTTTCCAACTTTGCGGACAATATCGCCAAAGCCTTTTCTCTATTTCTTTGTTGAGATCTTTCACTGGTGCATTTGACCACCATACCGGTCGGCTTGTGAGTAATTCTTACCGCCGTTTCCACTTTGTTGACATTTTGCCCGCCGGCTCCGCCCGAACGAGTAAAAGCGATTTCTAAATCTTGGGGTTTTATTAGCATTTTTTCTTCATTTCTTATTGGCAAAACGGCGACTGAAGCGGTGGAAGTATGCACTCTGCCGGATTTTTCCGTCGCAGGCACTCTTTGAACGCGGTGCACCCCGCTTTCTTGTTTTAGTTTATCAAAAACCCCTTCACCCGATAATTCTAATACAACTTCTTTATATCCACCCAAGTCGTTTTTTGATTCGTCCAAGATGGAAACAGTCCAGCCTTCTTTTGAGGCGAATCTAGAATACATATTTGCTAAATCAGCGGCAAAAATAGACGCTTCATTTCCGCCAACACCGGCGCGAATTTCAAGAATTATTGTTTTTGGTGATGGGTTCATTTTAAATATTATGCCAGCCAAAGAGATAAAAACTTTAGTCCTCGTAGAATTTCCCGCTATGACCGTTCTTAAGAGGACAAAGTTTTTATCTCTTTGGCGATATTACTTTTTCGCCTTCGCTTGTCTTGCTTTGAATTTTTCCACTCTTCCGGCAGTATCTATTATTTTCTTATTTCCGGTGAAAAATGGATGGCAAGCCGAGCAAATTTCAACATGAATAGACTCTTGAACAGAGCCAGCTTTTATCTTATTTCCGCAAGCGCAAGCTATTATCGCTTCAGAATGATATTGGGGGTGGGTTTCTTTTTTCATAATGTTATAATATATAACATATAAATAAGTATTCTGCAACGGTTTATTAAGGCTGGTAAGTTATCCACAGGTGAAATGTAAATTTTGACGGTTTATTTTTATCTTTGCGGTATAATGCAGTTGATGTTTAGCTTTACTAAAACCAAAAAAAATAAAGTCGGTATTGTTATTGATTTTGCGGGGTCATCTATTGGAGGTCTTTTGTTTGAGACCAAAGAAGGAGAAAAAATGCGAATGCTGATTTCTTTCAGGAAGCCAGTTAATTTTTTGTTTGAAACTGACTTTAACGCTTCGTTGCGTTGCGCGGGGGAATCTTTGCGTTTTGTGATCAAAGAGTTAAAGAAATTTTATCCTAGGGAAATAGATTTTGTTGTTTGTGTTTTTTCTTCGCCGTGGTTTGTTTCCCATGCAAAAACAATAATAGTGACAGCAGAAAAGCCCTTTGAAGTTAAAAATGAATTTTTTAACAATTTGATTGAAGAAGAAGAAAAAAAACTTAGTAAAAATAGAAAAATAAACAGCAATTTCATAGAACACGAAGTGATGAAAGCTGATTTGAACGGATATGACGTCCAAAATCCTATCGGTAAGATTGCCAACTCGGTCAAATCAAGTATTTATGTAAGCGCCGGAGTTAAAAAGGCGATGGAAAAAGTAAAAGAAGAGGTTGAAAAATCGTTTAATCATGCTTCATTGAGTTTCGCAACCTTTCCGCTTGTGGCTTTTAAAGTTCTAGGTGATATAATTGACAAGAAAGAAGAAGGATTTTTGATAATAGACATAGGAGGAGAGGTGACGGATATTTGCATTGTTCGTAACGGCGCGCTAGAGCAGACAGTTTCTTTTTCCATCGGATATAACTTGTTAATCAAGAAAATATCCTCAAGAATGAATACTTTTTTCGGAGAATCAGTGTCCATTTTGAAGGCATATTTAAGAGAACATTTGGCTATTGATGGGCAAGACAAGACAACGCTGGCGGTTAGTGATTCCGTTAAAGAGTGGGGCGATGGATTTAGAAAAGCTTTGTCCGAAATATCGGAAGAAAGTCTTCTTCCTCAATCAGCGCTTTTGATGGGAGATGATTTGATTTGCAAACCGTTTTATTCATATGTGGACAGCAAAGATTTTTCAGAATTTACGATTATTAGGAAACCCTTTATCGCGAAAAAAATAGAACAGGCGTGGCTAAAGCAATATTTTGATGTCGCTGATTCGTTTCATTATGAAAACAACACAATGCTTACGATGGGGGCGGTTTATGCCGGAGTTTTTTTAAAAAATTTAAAATTAAAATAAATTTATATGCCAAAAAAAACAATGAAAGATGTATTTTTGAGAGAAAAACGAGAAGAGGTGCCTCTCAGGGAAGAAATAGAAAATGAAAAAATCAAAAAAAGTCGTTTTATTTTTAAGATTATAATATCGTTTTTTATTTTTGCTATAATCGTCGGTTTTTTTTATGTGATTTTAAATAAAATTTCATCAACCGCCGTTAATATTTCTCCATTTAAAGAGACGGTTGAAATAGACTCAAGGCTTAGAGCATATACGGACCCGACCATTACCGGCTTGTCTTTTGAAACAATGCAACTGAGCGCTGAAGATTCTACTCAGGTTGCGCCTACCGGTATTTCCTCGGGTGGGCAAAAATCAAGCGGTAAAATAACCGTTTACAACAACTACAGCAATGCTCCGCAAAAACTTATAGTCAACACAAGATTTGAAGCAAAGGACGGAAAGGTTTTTAGAATAAAAGAACCTATAGTTGTGCCCGGTATGGGTATGATAGAAACGACAGTTTATGCTGATCAAGCTGGAGGGGCATACAATGTTGAACCGACGGAGTTCACTCTTCCTGGGCTTAAGGGCGGTTCTCGTTTTGAAAAAGTTTTTGCCAAATCAAAAACAGCAATGACGGGCGGAACATCAGGCAATACAATGGTGGTGAAAAAGGAAGACATTGAAAAGGCAAAGACATCTATTAGCGAAAAAATAAGGACACGATTATTGAGTATGCTTTCCGCGCAAAAGCCGGAAGGGTATTTGCTTTTTGACAAGGCGATAAAGATAGAGTATTCGGAAAATCCGGAAAACGCAAAAGTCGGGCAATCTTCCACTATCCCGATGAATTTTAAGATGAAAGGTGTCGCTACTGGCTATTTGTTCAAAAAAGACTCTCTGTCAAAGGCGCTTGCGGATAACAATGCCGGCAAATTTACCGTAAGGTCTCCCAAGAACGACATTGTTTCCGTAGAAAACATTGAAGCTCTTAATTTTGATTTTATTTCCACTAACTCTCAAAACAAAGAAGTGGTAATAAATTTAAAGGGCAAGGCGGATTTTGTTTGGATAATAGATACCGTTAAGCTTCTTAGGGAGGTCGCTTCGTATAAAGGAAAGGATTATAATTCCGTATTCCAAAATTATCCGGCGATTGAAAAGGCGAATATCGCGAGGAGTCCTTCTTGGTGGAAGTCAGTCCCAAAAGATCCGAGCAAAATTAAATTAAACATTGAGATGGAAAAGATCGTAGCGGAAACAAATCAGCAGTAAAAATGTTTTTATTTGACAGTATTTTTGTTTCTGCTAAGATAACTTCATAAACACTGATGGCAGACATGTCCGACAAAATTTCTATGGGACTGGTTATAGAGGCTTTGCCTAATGCTACTTTTCGCGTTCGTATGGATGATGCGAGTGAAATAATCGCATACCTTTCCGGAAAAATGAGACTAAACAGAATTAAAGTTTTAGTCGGAGATAAAGTCAAAGTGGAGATGAGCGAATACGGCAAGACAAAAGGTCGTATCGTTCATAGAATGTAAAAGATTAAAAAAATGAGAGTAAAGACTTCAATAAAAACAAGGTGCAATGATTGTAAACTCGTAAAAAGAAAGGGAAGGCTTTATAATATTTGCAAAAAAACACCTAAACATAAACAAAGACAAGGATAATTTATGAGAATAGCCGGAACAAACATACCAGATAACAAAAGATTGGAAATAGCCCTAGGCTATTTGTATGGCGTGGGAGATTCTTTGGCTAGAGACATTTTGACCAAAGCGAACATTTCATTTGATAAAAAAGCCAAGGATTTAAGCGAAAGCGAACAAAACGCCATAAGAGATTTGGTTGGCAAACACAAGATTGAAGGCGACTTGCGCAGAGAAATCGCTTCAAATGTCAAGAGACTGAAGGAAATTAAGTCATACAGGGGTTCAAGGCATGCAAAGAGATTGCCATCTAAAGGACAAAGAACGAAAACCAACTCCAGAACATTAAGAGGTAATGTGCGCGTGACTATGGGTAGTGGAAGAAAGAAGGCGGAAAAGACATAGAGCTTGATTGAAATCAGACAAAACAAAATTATGAGCAATAAAAAAACTACAACAGAAAAAGAGATAAAATCGGACAAAACAAAACCGGTTGTTGATGTCGCCAAGACAGCTAAGGTTTCTAAGGTAAAAGTTTCAAATGGAACTCTGTATATAAGATCAACTTACAATAATACTCTTATGACCTTAACCGATAAAAATGGCAACGCTTTGTTCTCCTCAAGCAGTGGCGCGATGGGGTTTAAGGGCGCCAAGAAAGGGACGCCATTCGCATCAGCTAAAATTGCCGAATTCTTGGCAGATAAAGCAATATCTTCAGGTATGAAGGAAATTGATGTCGTTGTAAAAGGGGTTGGAGCGGGAAGAGAATCAGGTATCAGGACATTTGCTTCAAAAGGGATGGAAATTAGCGCGATTAGGGATGTGACACCGGTGCCACACAACGGACCGAAACCGAAAAAGCCAAGAAGAGTGTAAAATGGCAAATATAATTTTATGATGCAAGATAAATGTAAAAAATGCAGAAGAGTGGGAGAAAAGCTTTTTCTTAAAGGAGAAAGATGTTTGACCCCAAAATGCGCTATGGTGAGAAAGCCATATGTGCCGGGACCTGCCACAAAGTCAGGTAAAACAAGAAGGGCTTCCACTACGGAGTATGGCATTAAGCTCAGAGAAAATCAGAAAGTAAAATTCAGTTATGGACTAAGAACAAGGCAGTACCAGAATTACGCCAAAGAGGCGGAGAATAGCGCCGGAGGAGGAAACGTTGCTTCATTTCTTTTTGGATTGCTTGAATCTCGCTTGGACAATGTAATTTTCAGAATGGGCTTGACGGACTCAAGATCAATCGCCAGGCAGATTGTTACGCACGGACATATAATGGTTAATGGACGAAGAGTGGATATACCTTCTTATAGAGTTTCCATCGGAAGCAAAATAAGCATAAGACCGCAATCGGCAGTTAAGGCTGTTTTTAAAGATCTTGATGTAAAGATAAAAAAACACAACGCTCCTGTTTGGTTGAAGGTTGATAAAATCAAAAAAGAAGGAGAAATTATCGGGTCGCCGGCGGTTGCCAATATTTAATTATCATAATTATTAGTTTACCTAAAGAGGATTTTAATAAAAATATGGATTACACAATAGGATTGCCATCAAAACCAAAAAAAGTTTTTGAAGAAGGAAACAAGGGAGTTTATGAAATAAGCGGTCTTTACGCCGGTTATGGACATACTCTTGGCAATTCTCTCAGAAGAATAATATTGTCATCAATGCCGGGAGCGGGTATCACCTCGGTAAAAATTGAGGGTGTGCCTCATGAGTTTTCCAAAATAGTCGGGATAAAAGAAGATGTTATCACCATTCTTTTGAATTTGAAAAAAGTGAGATTTAAGATGAACACCGACGAAATTCAAACAGCGAAAATTTCCATCAATGGAATTAAGGAGGTGACAGCGAAAGACATAGAAGCGCCGTCTCAGCTGGAGATTATGAATAAGAATGAGCATATCGCTTTTTTGACGACAAAGGAATCAAAACTTAATATTGAATTTACAATAGAAAAAGGTTTGGGTTATGTTTCAAGAGAGGAGTTAAAAAAAGACAAGGTAACTATCGGGACAATCGTTTTGGATGCGGTTTTCACTCCGATTAAAAAAGTAAATTATGAAGTGGAAAATATGCGCGTTGGGGACAGGACGGATTACAACAAGTTGAGAATTTCAGTTGAGACGGACGGATCAATATCGCCGGCGGAGGCATTGGAAAAATCCATTGAAATGATGATTCATCATCTTAAGGCTGTAATCGGCTTCCAAGAAAAAGAAGAAGTAAAATCGGAAAGCAAGGTTGAAGGCAAAAAAGAAAGCAAAAAAGAAAACGAAGAGGCTTCTTCAAAAGAAACAGAAGAAGGAGACAAAGAAGTTTTAAAAACAAGAGTGCAGGACTTGGAGCTATCCGCTAGAACGCTTAATGTTTTGGAAGATGCCGGCATTAGGACATTGGGAGGACTTGCCAAAAAGAAGGAAGTTGATTTGATGGATATTGAAGGCGCCGGCAAGAAAGTCGTTCAAGAAGTAAAAAAAGTGCTTGAGAATTACGGATTGACATTAAAGTAAAAAATATGAGACATCATAATTCAAGAAGAAAATTCGGAAGAGAAACAAACCAAAGAAAAGCCCTAATGAGGTCTTTGGCTGTTAATCTTATAAAAACAGAGAAGATGAAAACGACTGAAGCGAAAGCAAAAGAGCTTAGACCTTTTGTGGAAAAATTAGTGACGAAGGCGAAGGTCGGAGATTTGTCCAAGAGAAGATTGGTTTCTTCCGTTATCGGAGTCTTGTCAACTAAGAAATTATTTGATAAAATAGCGCCGAAATACAAAGATAGAAACGGCGGTTATACTAGAATTACCAAAATGCCAAGAAGAAAAAGTGATGGTAGCAAGATATCAGTTATAGAGTTTGTTTAATTACAAATATGAAAGAATATACAATAGACGCAAAAGGGAGAGTGTTGGGCAGAGTCGCCTCGGAAGTGGCGGCAGTTTTGCGCGGGAAAAATGACGCCAATTTCCAAGAAAACATTGCTCCAAACATCAAGCTTACCGTTTTGAATGTTGATTTGATTAAACTAACCGGACAGAAGATGAATCAAAAAGAATACAAATCATACGCCGGATACCCCGGGTCGTTGAAGATCACCCCGATAGAAAGGGCGATTGCTAAAAAAGGCAGATCTTTTGTCTTTAGAACGGCTGTTTTGGGAATGTTGCCAAAAAATAAACTCCAGATAAAGATGATAAAAAATTTGATATTAAAATAATTTTATGAC
>ERZ1292633.6288-Hain-H41-02um-R1-6288-length-10425-cov-6_pt1 | contig 10425 bp, 2 predicted proteins | sample MGYA00564406_ERZ1292633 | MGnify/ENA primary metagenome ERZ1292633 (study PRJEB36523, sample SAMEA6512639) | groundwater metagenome | collected 2019-01-08 | study: AquaDiva: Metagenomics assemblies of 32 groundwater samples
AGCCGGTTGGCCCCAACCACTGGGGCGGCACGCCTGTGATGCCGTACCGCTTATCTGACACTGTCGTCGCTTCCAACCCCTTGCGGCCGCGGCTCGACTGCGCGCAAGTCAGTTCCGCAGTGACATCGTCGGTCACCACAGACGACGCGGAGGCGCTCTTGGTTCGCAACTGGCAGCAACAAACCGTCCGTGCGGCGCGATCTGTGGACCCCGTTTGGGCATGTGTGAGCGACGCGCCGACGCCGGCAGTGCCGCCGGACTTAGCCGCCGAGCTCGGTGGCAACATGGCCGCGCTGCAGGCCATTTTCTACCATGAAGACGACTACTTTCCGCCACCCTCTGCACAGTCGTCCGCCCCGCGCCGCTCACGCAACCACGGGTCCGCGAGCCACAACGTTCGTGCGAAGAGCAGCAAGCGCTAAAAGTTACACCGATTTGGATCCGAAAGAGGTTCAGTGATGGTGATGGATGGGTATTGCGGCTGCACTACGGCATCGGCGTGTTCTTCGCGGGGTCGCATCTGCTTCTGGCGGCGCTGACGGTCGCGCGCAACGCGACGAGCCAGCGCTACGGCCGCCTGAGCAGCGCGGTGTTCGCCACGGAGTGGTGTATCTGTTCGTGCGACGCAAGGCGCAGCACCTGCAGCGTCAACGTGAGCGTGCCGCTGAACAGAGCCGGCAAGAAGAGGTCGAGATGGGCAGCCTGCGCCGCGGCGATGGTGATGCGGCAGTGGCCACCGGCCGCGTGTTGACGCGCAGAGCCAGAACGGGCTCTGCGCAAGCAGCGCCACGGTGTCGTTCGCGAAAATTACGAACCGTCGTCTCCCGTGCCCTTTCCGCCAACATCGTCGTGCCACCCGTCCCTCTGGCAATCTTCATTAAGCCGTGGATGGCATGGCGACGGTCGTCGCGTTCCCAGCGTCGTTTCACGGCATGCGACGGTCATTCACGATGCGCTGGCGTCGCGGTGGCGCTCACAACCGACATCTGCATCGTCTGGAGTGCCTCAATGGGAACAGCGTCTCAACCGCATGCGCGAGGAGGAGGTCGCGTCGCAAGCGCTTCTGCACGACATTACAGATGACCTTCGACAACCTCTTCGCCCTTGCACGGGCTCAGGAGGACTTTACCGCGTTGCAGCGTCGCATACAGATGCATCCCTGGCGCCGATTTGGGGGAGAATAAGAGGAAGTCGAGAGGCGAGCGGCCGACCTCCCCGTCGGCGGCGCCCGCAGAGCTCGGAGCAGCCGCAGCGGCAAATGAGCGATGCTGCCCGTGTGCGACACGACGTTGAGCCGATGAGGGTACAACGCGGGCGGCGGGGACGGGCCGACGTCGATGAGGTGGCATACTGCTCACCGAGGAGATCTACGATCGAACGACACGCTGTTGCACCTAAACATACGAAGAGGGCACCGACGAGATCCGTTTTGATTCTCGTTTCTATTTGATTTCCCTTGTTTGATCATCGCTTCGTTGCGGGTGGCGGCCCCTGAATACTGTGGTTTGTTTTTCCCCAAAGAACTCACCTCCTTTTGATCAAGACCTCGAACTACAACACTCATCCCACCTCAAACATTGAAACGTTCGAAAAAAAATTGTTCGTGTGTGTCTCGGTTTGTCATCGACGTCTCGCTTCATCGCTCTCCCACGGTCACTGCTTAGACCTGGTAATATCCAGAGTCGCACTCGATTGGCAATTTTCGGGGCTTCATTTCCAAAAAAAATTCGGAGCGTGCGAACACCACTGCGATGCCGCGACACTCTATCGTCCCTCGGCGCGTAACCTTCGCGGCGACGCTCATGGTAGTAGTGGTGGTCGTTGGATGGTGTTGCACGACGACGACGACGCGCGGTCCCATTGGTGGCACCGAGGATTGGCACTGGCCGTTGGCCGCGCGACGTCGATCCCCGCCGTCCGTCTCGCCGCATTTCACGATCTTGCATATAACGTTTGTCAACGCAGCGGGAGTCGACGATTTCGAGGCCGCAGCAAACGCGAATGCGATTTCAACGCTCGCCGTACCCAGCGGTGGCACCGTCATCTACGTCGACCTGTGCCCCCGCCTGCAAGCGCGGCGCGAGGGGGAGGTCGCGGTGGATCTGGCCGCGATGCAGAATTACGTCGACCCCCTGGTGGACGGGCCGCCGCAAACGCCGCCCCCGGCCGGGGCGTTCTTCGTCGCGCGACTGCTCAACTGCAGCGTCAACGGCTCGCGGCTGCACTTTTACCACACGTACGCCCGCCGGCGCAACGCGGGTGAGACCAACCTCGGCGTCGCGCCACAATCGCAGGTGCGCGTTGAGATCATCTCGTCGCGGCTGCTCAATACGTCGGTGATGATCGACCTGTACGGGACGCCGGGAGAGGTCTTCTCGCCGACGATCTGGGCGGCGCGCAGCGGCGGCGTCGCAAAGACGGGGGGCGACCCGGCGACGTCGACGCTGTACCCCTTGTCCGGCAGCGTCGTCGTGCGCGGCAGCGTCATCGAGGCGGCGGACCAGCGGCAGGCGCTGCCCACCCCCCTCAACGAAGGGCTGGGCGAATCGGCCCCGTTCGCGGTGTCGACCGTGTGGGAGGCGGCGATGGCACTGTGCTTCTTCGCGCCGCTTTTCTCGCGCTTCACGGTGCACGTGGCGAGCTCGCGTGTCGCGGCCGTGAGTACACAAGCCTCGCTGAGCGCGATGGTCTTGTACATCGGAGCGGGAACGACGAAGGATTCTGCCGAAACGGGCGTCTGGGATGATGCGACCTCCGCCATATTGGACAGCATCGTGGTGGTGTCGGACGGCTCCAATGTGACTGCACAGTCGCTGATGTCCGTCACCGCGTCACCAAACGGCACCACAGCGAACGTCCTGCGCATCGAGGCGAACGTGCGCAACAGCGCCTTTCTCATATCCACGTGGGCCCTTCCGCCCCCGCCCTTCGCGAGTGGCGCACTGTGGCCCGACGAATCGGCTTCCATGCCGAGGGTCCCTGAGGTGCGGACGTCGCTGACGGCGGAAACCAACGGCGGCAACGCCGCTCTCTTGATGTTTTGTGCTCACCTTCAGGACGTATTCGTCGCTATCTCCAACGCCACGCTGCTGGCGGACGCCGACGTGAATGGGGACGATGGCGGCCTGTCGATCCAAGGCGGCCCCCCTCCCCTCGTCGATGTGTCGTTGTACCGCACCGCGGAGATCGGCTACGGTTACGGTGATACCGCGAATGTCACTTGGCTCGTTCAGCGCGACGCCGTTCTGACGGCTTCATCGCGACTCGGAATTTCTTACGCCTTCGGCGGTTCGGGTACCGCCGACATGTGTTTAATTCTCATTCGACATGGCGTGACGATCTCGGCGTCTGGAAGTCAAGCGGTCTTCTCTCTTTTGTTTAGTGCGTCGCCCAGCATCGTGATCTTGGGCAGCAACGTCACTTCGACCGCCACGGGTGGGGCCGCCTCGATTGGCTACGTTGCAACAATGGATAATGTCTTTGTGCTAATTGCGGCCGCGTGGACCGTCGAGGAGGCGCTCGGTCTCACCTATCGTGCCTTTCGCGAGCCCGTCTCGACTGGCGGCGTTGCGCCTTGGCTGCCAGTCGCCGTGTTCAACATCAGCAACAGCGCCACGGTTGCGACGCTCATGAGGACCGTCAGCGGCGTCGACTGCTCCGTTCTCGGCGGCAGCAGTGAAGCGGTCACGCAAACTGCCGCCGTGTGCGACCTTATCGTGGCCACGATGCTCGCCGTTCCACGACTCGACATCGTGCAAGCGTCCATGCAAACGGCCTGGGGATGGTACGTGGCCGACACGTCCATCTCAACGACATCTACCGAGGGCACGGCGACGTTCTTTACGGTTAGTGATACCGTGAGTCGCAGCGTGATCGTGCTGCGCGGCGTGCCGGTCGGCGTTTGCGACGCCATGTGGCCGGTGACGTCACGTCAGCAGGAAGCATCTGTGGTTATTGCGCCGAGGACGCTACATGTGGTCGTCGTGGCGGATCTACAGAGCGAGCTGCTCGTCATCGGCCAGAGCACGTCGCTCACGGATTTTTCAATCGTACACGGAGCGCGACTCGTCGCCAATTCCACAAAGCAGCAAACCTACGTCATGATGTTTAGCCGCAAATTCCTAAGCAATCGCGTGCTCCTCGCCTTTGGATCCACCGTCACCGTCGACGCTGGCACAACCGCGGATGTGATCAGCTTTGCCGTTTGTGATGTTTTCAACTCGACGATCACCATCGCGAGCAACGTGGTCGTGACGGTGTCGCGGAGCATCCGGGGAGGCCAATCGACGAGCAACGGCACCGGGAGCGGCGAGGCGGTTCTAATCTTAGACTTCATCGACTCGACGTGCCGCTCGACCAATATTTCCGTGTCTGGACCAGCTACCCGAATATCTGCGACAGTTCCACATGGCCCGGGAGGCTATGCGTTGTCGTTTTCAAACATGTCGAACGCCAACGTCAACGTTGGAGACGGAGTCACCGTCATTCTCAGCGGCCATCGCAACGGATTTGTGTTTGTTAACGGCCCCGTGAACGGCAGCCTCATCGTCGTGGGCCCCGCCCTTGAGGTGACGTCCTATGCGTCCGCAACCGACGCCAGCTATCCGTACAACGCCAGCAGGCCCCCTATCGTGCGGTGGGTAACCTTCTACGCCCCCCTCCGTGACTCCGTGGTAATCGTGTCAGGGGCTCCTCTCGAATACGCTCTCGGCGTTGGCACCGCTCCCCAATGCGTCTTGCCTTGGATGGCCGGGGCGCGAGACGTCCCCATGATCGTTGTCGGTGACAACGACAATTCACCCTATTCGGATGGACCGTCCGTTCGCTCCTCCACCACCGCGACGACGTTCACGTTCGCCGTTCCGTCGCCTTCAGCGCTGCCACCTGTCACCACCGCCGTTCCTTTCGTGTCGCTTCATCCCCCTGCCTTGGAAATCGTCACGTTTCTCGACGCTATGCTCCGGAGTTGCACGACGGTCCTCCCCGGGGTGACCTTCAACGTCTCCGCGCCCGTTGGCTCTGTCTCCGTGCTCAACGGCAACCAGGTAACGGACTCTGTGCTCTCCATGTACGGCGAGGATAACGTCGCGGCGATGAATCGCATGAGTCACGGCGGCCTGGTCCGCGGTGGTGCCCTCGTCGTGATGATCTTTGTGTCCACGGTGTCAAATGGAACGGACTTCCACCTTTTGCGCATTCGAGGTGTGGTCGCGAACTCTGTGGTCGCGATGCAAGGTGACGTCATCGTGCAGGCGTTCGCATCCACGGTGGCGAGCATCGTCAGTTTCCAATCGAACCTCGCCAATTCAAGCGTGATGGTGGTTGGCGTCCAAGTGAACCTAACGTGCCGCCGGGACCTGACAAGCGGCGCGGTGGACAACGTCAGCCCGGCCGGGCCACTACGGTCCATCCAGTTCCTGTGCTTCGAGGCAAGTGTTACGCAGCTCAACTTATCCCGGGTCGAAGTGCGTTCGGTGACAATGTTGGCGGACGTGTCGACACCGCCGACGCGCCGGGACCGCGACTTGTGGCAGCTCGTCGTGGTGTCATCGCGGAGATCGCCGCCGCTCGCGGTCCCTGGCTCGCTGGTCTCCATCGAGGACAGCGCATTCAGCATCGTCGAACAACTCGATAGCGGCAACGGGGGCTTCCGGCTCGATGCGTTCCTTCAACTGCCGAACACGACGACGGTGGCGGGCGCTTCGTCGCCCTACTGCCTGAGCCTCCTCAACGTCACGATCACGTCGACGACGCCGGCGAATTCGACTATGTTCCTGTACTGCGACGAGCCGTTGAGGGGGCCCACACCGCAACGTGGCAACGGTACGTGTGGGCAGGCCAGCTGCCCGGTCCCGCTGAACGCGACGGTGACTTCGGTGCGCGATATCTGCGCGGCGATCATCGCCGACCAGGCCGCGGGGCAGACGTCGTACTTCGACGCGTCGGACGCGTCCGCCCCCGGCGTGTTCCGGATCGCCGACTGCCGCGTGGCGAACGCGAGCATCGTGTTTGTCGCGTCGACTCCTGTCAGCGGCCCGCCGCCCGGCGTCGAACCGCGTCAGTCGCCGATGGCGCCGCGGCCACGCGGGTGGCTGGCCGTCGAGATCGCGTCGTCGACGCTGCGCAACACAAGCCTCATCGTCGCGAGCTTCAGCGGCAGCAACGACGCGATCGGCAGCGGCCAGCAACCGGGCGACCTTACAGGGTACCTGCGCATCGAGCAGTCCACCATCGACCGCGTGGCGGCCTCACCGCTCATCCGGCGCACGGCGCAGGGCGTGACGTCGACGTGGGCCAACGTCTTCACCGGTCTCATCACTGTGCAGGCCAGCGCTGCCTTCGTCGGTCTGATCGTCGCCAGTAGCTTGGACGGGTTCAACGTCACCGTCGTGAACTCGTCGCTGTCCGCCGTCCTCGACGCGGACGTCTCCGGCTACGTTGCGGGGGTGCTGGTCGTCATTTGCCCACTGTTGAGCACGAGTAACACTTCGCAAGCGAATCTGCTCGCGACGATCACCACCCGTGATGGGCTGTCCGTCACGGGCCCTCCGGCGATGTTCCGTCGGATGTGGCGCTGCAGCTTTCTGGTATCCAACTCGTCGCTCTCTGGCTCTGGGGGTATCGTCTTAGTGCTGGTCGTGTTCCTGTCCGTGGTGGAGAGCTCGATCGTCGTGCAGGGAGCGTTATCGGTGCTGACGGCAAACGACGCCCTCGGAACGAGTGGGGGGAAACTCGCAGTCATGGGGTTCGCCGTCGCCCTCATTTTCCGCAGTCAGGTCAAAGTCACTGACGGCGCACGGCTCCGGATCACCGTGGCACGGAGCTCGCAGACGGGCTCGCCGTCGCCAGTCGTCGCTTACGTTGTGTTCTTCGTCACGTCCGGTGTTCGAACTGGGGGCTGTGTCATTGAGGGCCTCCGGCTCGAAATCAGCGATGCCGCGAGGGTCACCGTCGACCCGCAATCCGAAGCCGGAGTGGCAGGAGGCGCCGCGTCTCTCATCAACGCGACGGCCTTTGCGGTGTGGTTCGACGCGGGCGAAATGCGCGCCAGTTCAATCATCGTCTCTCAGCGTGCCAGCATACGTGCCGTCAGCAATGGGGACAGTCGCGTGTTATTCATGGGCGCCATGATTGTATTGAATTCACTGTTTGCGATCCGAGGGGGTGCCAATCTCACGACGCTGGGAAAGGGCACGTCATCGATTCTCACGTGCGCGGAACCTGCCGTATGGACGGCTTGTCGCGTTAGCATTTTTGATGGGGCCATTCTCCACTCCGCGTCGACCGGAGAGACGGCGGTGGTGAGGACGCTCTCGCTCAAGACACTTGTCTGGTCCAGCATCGTTGTATGGGCTGGAGCAAATCTCGCAGCGACAGGCATTCCGGGCGACGTGACGGCCAGGACGGTGCTGATCCGAAAGCTTGTTTCATCCTTCATACTCGTAAATGGCACGGCGACGCGGGTGGAATCGGACTGCGAAGGTCCGCGCGTCGAGGTCAACGCAGGCACGGGAACGGGCGCAACGACGTACGCGGTAGACGAATGCATTTCCAGCTACATGTTTGTCCAGGGAGGGGCGCGGCTGACATCGTTGGCCCCAATATTAGCGGCTAAGACGATGCTTTTTCAGAACGTCAGCAACTCCCTCATCGTCGTGCAGGGTGGCGGCACCGTTGTCGAGGCGCTCTCAACGGAGCTATTCGCGTCCACGACGTCGATCGTCGAGCACATGGACGAGTCCATCATGATTCTTCAGGATGGTGCTCTGGCGCAGGCCGTTGGACCCCAGGCGATCCTGGCGGCCATGTGCATGCTGGCGGTGGTCAAGGGCAGCTGCTTCATCGTGCGGGGCGCAAGCAACATCACTGCTATCTCATCGGTGGACACGGAACTCGCAAGCGGCAGTTGCGCCCTTTTTGTGGGCAACGACGTGCGCGACACGTTCGTCCTTGTGGAAGGCTTCAGTCGCCTCGACACCAAAGGAACCGGGAAGCCGCAACGAGCGCTGCTGGGCCTAAATGGTGGTGGAACGGCCCTCAGCTTCGGCATCGTGCGTAACACGACTGTCGCCGTGCAGCGGAACGCCACTGTCGCGGCTCGCGGCACGGTCGCCTCGGCAAACTGCTTCTCGATCGCCGCGAGCGCTGCGAACCTGTCAGTCGTGGTGCAGGGCGGCTCGAGCATCGTGGTAACCGGCGCCGCCGATCCCGAGTCGCCAACGGGCGTCCTGTGTGCCACGGCCGCCGTCGACCTCGTCACCGGTGTGAGCTTGTCGCTGCGCGACGGGGCGGTCATCGACGTCAGCGCGACGAGCGGCTCCGCAGTCGCGTTTTGGTACGGACCGGAGGCGAGCGTAGAGGCGGCATCCGTCACAATGGGCACCAACGCGTCTTTGAGCGTCCATGCGTCCGATGGCGACGCGCTGTTTTTCTCGTTCGTGAGGGGCCAGTCGGTGCAGACGTCCTTCGCCACCGGCGCGCGGGTCAACGTGTCGTGCCACCGCGCCGCAGGAGCCACCAGCTGCCGAACCGAGGTACTGGCGTTCTCGACGCTCCTTCAAAGTCGCGTGCTGATCGCCGACGCCCGGACCACGGTGACCGTCTCCGCGCGGGACGACCCTCGCAGCTCATCGGTGCTGCTGCGGGTGGCATCTGCCCTGCGAGACAGCACGATCGTGGTCACGAATAGGGCGCAGCTGATGTGTCTATCTAATCCAGGGAGCACGAACGGGGGTGGTGGCTGCGCGATGATGAGCTTCAACGGCTCGACCCTTTCGTTGATCGCGGTCAACGGCAGCGCCGCGGTGGCGCAGAGCGGCGGCGGTGCGGCCGCCTCGGCCACGTCCTTGCTGCTTTTCACGCAGGGGAGCAAGGCGCCCGCGACGCTGTCCGTTCCGGGTGCCTCGTGTCTCGTGCTGGGCGATGCGCGCTTTCAGCAATCGGACCGAACGACGGCGTACTACTGCGCCGCAGGGGACACGGAGACGATGGTCAGTCGGCCGCCGCCTGGGGCCCCGCCGCCCGTGATCGCAACGGTCTGCGCGCAGCAATACTGCTATCCGCCCTTCGGCACGAGCGTCGCAACCACCACAGCGACGACGTCGACCACATCGACGGCGTCCACGACGGCGACTGTCACGGTGGCGACCTCGACGACCACATCGACATCCTCGCTGACGGCGACGGTGGCCAATACGTCACAGCCGCCGATTGTGACCCCCACAACATTCACCACCATTGCGCCTGTGACGGGCGGCACACCGACATTCGCCGCGAGTAGCACAACGTTCCCGACGACGCAGACGACAACGGCAGCGCCAACGCGGAGACGCACGCCCACGCATCTCGCCAGCCGCAGCCGGACTCTCAGCGCGACGATGGTGCCGGCGCCTCCGGCCGCGACGCCGCCGCCGGCACTGCTGACGGCGGGCGCGACGATCACGAGCGTGGCGTCGGCGATCGGCGCGACGCCGGCGACGGCGCTGATCGTCTCGCGGCTGACGGCGATGCAGTCGATCGGGTCGTGCACGGACGAGCCGGACCTGGAGGCGTCGCTGCCGGTCGCAGACAGCCCGCTGCGGATGAGCGTGCTACTGCCCGGGACGGCGGCGGGCAGCGGCGCGGCGGGGCTGGCGCCGTACTTCGGGCTCATCGTGGGCGACACGCTGCTGCTGGCGGGCCTGGCGGCGCTGCACGCGGGGGTCGCGGGCGCGCGGTACGCGTGGCGCGGGGCGGCGGGGGCGGACGCGTGGGCCGCGGCGATGGCGTGGGCGCGGTTCCCGTCGCTGCTGGTCGTGCCGCACACGATGCTGCTGCCGCCGGTGCTGGAGGCGGCGCTGGTGGTGCTGGTGCAGGGCTCGGAGGCGGCGACGCGCACGCCGGCGGGCGCCGTGGTGCTGGCGTTCGCGCTGGGCGCGGCGTGGGCGGGCGCGACGGCGGCGGGGCTGCACTGGGTCTTCCGCCGCGCGCTGCCGGCCTATGCCGACTTTGCACCGTTCTCCGCGGCGCCGGACGACACAGGGCACGGGAACCGACGGCTGGTCGCGCGCCTGGTGCGTGTGTTCGAGTCGGCAGAGGCGGGCGAGTGGGTCGACAAGCTGGGCATGGAAAACGCGGACGACCCGAGCCCGGGCGACGATGCGCCCAACGGCCGCGGCTCCTTCGTGCGGCGCTTCGAGCTGCTGTTCTGCGACTACCATGGGCGGTGCGCGTGGTACCTGGTGGCCGAGATCGCGGCGAGCTGCTTCTACGGGCTGGGCGCGGCGCTGACGTTCTGGTCATGCAGGGCAGCGAATGGCGTGCTGATCGCGACGGTCGTGGGGTACCTAGGGTCGATGGTGTACCTGCGACCGCACGTGTCGCGGCTGCATTACGGCATCGGCGTGTTCTTCGCGGGGTTGCAGCTGCTGCTGGCGGCGCTGACGG
>ERZ1292633.1974-Hain-H41-02um-R1-1974-length-21394-cov-6_pt2 | contig 10424 bp, 6 predicted proteins | sample MGYA00564406_ERZ1292633 | MGnify/ENA primary metagenome ERZ1292633 (study PRJEB36523, sample SAMEA6512639) | groundwater metagenome | collected 2019-01-08 | study: AquaDiva: Metagenomics assemblies of 32 groundwater samples
GATCGATTTGGGCTTGAAACTGTCAATGCGCTTGATCGCCTTGGCAAGGATCGCCCGATCAAGGGGAGAGCGCTTGCCAGTCGCAGCCAATGTTTCATCATTATAAACGATCTGGATAATTCGGTCATCTTGGTCACGGCGGGGTGCCATGGTTGCGACCTGAAGGTCATAAAAAGCCCGTTCTGCCTGGATGACAAGCGGTATCTGCCAACTGAACCGCGCAAGAAACACTGCGACAACCAAAAGAACTGCAGTCAAAATAATTCTTAGTAAACCGATCTTGCGGAATGTATTCGTTATCGTTCCAGCTATTCTGGATGCGCGTTTAGGCTCAGTCATTCGGCAGGGCTTTCGGATCAAATTTTAGCGTTGCGAGAGAATTTTTCTATCCCCGTCACCAACGATCGCAAAGCCCGACCAATAGTAAGGGTGTGAGGTATTCGCGTCGTCCATAAGTTCGATCTGTGCATTTGCCATGGCATTGCCTATCGATGTCGCGGCAGGTTGTTTAAATAGCCCAGAAATCAAACGTTCTGTTGCTTTGAAATCATCTGGTGCGGGCCAATGGCTCGCAACGATTGATCGGCCACCTGCGCCAACAAAGGCGCGCACTAGCCCATCAAGCGCACTACCACCGCCATTGGTGACGCCCGCTTCGCGTGTAGCTGCTATGCTTGCCTTACCTGCCGTATCGCAAGCCGAGAGGATTACTAGATCAGCATTGAGGCGAAGCCCGTAAATTTCGCTAAACGTCAGCAATCCGTCCGATTTGCCCCCTCCGAACGAAGTAAGCAGTGCGGGTCGGGCAGGGCATTCCGGTTTTGGTGCCGCAACCAAGCCATGCGTGGCAAAATGAATAATCCGGAAATCGCTCAAATCAGTTCGTGCCATTACAGCGGCATCGGTAAACTCAGCCTCAGTTACCAACGCGGATTTGTCAGCGCCAATAATTGATTGGACTTCGCGCAGTTCCGATGCCGAGATCGGCTTGTTCCACTCTGCGGCGGGCCAGTTACAATTATCTGCTTCGGTGCCAGTTAGCCCCCTGACGCTGGCAAAACGGCTAGCGCTACCCACCGGAGCATTTTGCCCGAAACCAAGATATTCGCGTGTTGCCGTTGAAGGTGGGGTGGAGCGGGCCTCCTTGAAGGCGCGAGCCGAGACAGAAGTGCTAATCGCGCGGCCACGTCCCAACCAGTCAACCCCTCTAAAATCAAATTGATCAGAATCAGGCTTTTCCACGCGTGCCACATAGGCATCCACTCCGCCTTGCTTTGCTACGAGGAGGTTTATTGGTAGCCGTAACATCGCACCATCGGGTTCAAAAATTAGATGCTTCGCAGCTTCAACGCGGGCGGCAATAGGGCCAAAAAGATCAACGTACAGTTTGCGCGAAAGTTTAACGTCAAAAGGATAGGTGTTCAGTTGCCCGCCTTCATCCTTGATAACCGAATCGCGCAGTGAATCGACATCAAGCTCAAGTTGCGAGGATGTGATTGGCAACCGGTATCCTGTTGCGCCCGTCGCATCGACAAAAAGCGCATAAATGGCGCTCCCGGTAACGCTCAGTTTATAATAGGCTTCACCGGGTTTAAGCGTCGCCTTCAAATCCATCAACGTAAGGTTGCTTGATGCAATGGCGCGATATTGGGGGAAATCATTAAGCTTTGCTTGCACACCAACCTGGTCGCGTTCGAGCGTAGTGATGGTTGCTGATATAGCTTCAATCGCGGCTTTAGCGGCTTCATTTTGCCCGGCAGCAGCGGTTTGATTGGCGAGGTCAATTCGGGCCTTTTCGATTTCACGGGCCAGTGTGCGTGCTTCGCGGAACAAGCGGGTTGCTTCCCCGGACCCTTCGCTCAACTCACGAGACAGAATCGCTTGGGTGTCGGCCACGCCGGGGCGGACGAGCGTTTGACTAGCCAGAAAAAGATCGTCAACCAACTCGGGTTTTTGCGCAATCTGGTTTGCGAGCAGAGCAAAATAAGGGCTCAGTAGATTGCCAATGCTGCCGACAGATGATGTGCTTCCTGCGGCACCAACGACAATCGAACGATATTCGCGCAAGGCTTCGTCAGTCTTTCCACGCCGCGCTAGAAGCGCTGCAAGCCGCGCGCGCGCGCCGCTCACAGCAACGGTTTGTGGATAGCGCGTTTCGAGTAAGCCAAGGGATTCGCGCATCGCCGCTTCGGCCGCGCCGGCATCGCCATCACCTTCAAGTGCCAGACCTTTTTCGGCGAGTATTTGCGCATGCAATCTGATTGCCGATGTCACACGTCCGCCCCGTACGCTAATAACATCTTTCAAAGCTTCATCAAGAACTTGACGCGCTTCGCCGGGCTTTCCGGAAAGCCGAAGCAACGTTCCACGGAGTTGAGCAGCCTGCGCATCGAGGAAAATCCCACGCTCCTCTGGCGTAAGGGAATTGGATTCGCTTGAACCAAGCCGTCGGCCACCAAGCGCGCCACTGTTTAATTCCGCGGCAACCTCTTCGCTAATTTCCAACGCGGCACCAATTGATTTTTTTTCGCTCAAAACCGACGTGATAGGAACGTCAAGAATTTTGAGTGCGTTGCCGAAACGCTGCTGGTTAAGCAGGTGCATCACGTGGAAATTGCGGCGCAGCCTAAGCTGAATTGGATCTGCGGTGGGCTCCCGATCAGCGCGATCGAACAAAAGATCAGCTTCGGCAAACGAACCGAGATTTGATTTTTGCAGCGCCCGGTTAAGTAAATATTCGGATTGGCGCGCAGTAAAGCCTTCTGTGCCAGTTGATCTCTGTTGCAGTGTTTCAAAAAATTCGGCAGCTTCGGCATAGTTGCCGCTATTGTTACGACGATATCCTTCCGCCAATGCTTGCGCGGGATCAAGCGTTCCGGCTTGCACACGTGCGAATGCAACCGGATCCTCAATTGAGGTTGTCGCGACCGTCACTTTGCCTGGAATAGTCCGGTCTGAAACAATGGTGCGGAGCCCCAATTTCAAAGCGCTATCGTAACCCGACAAACCTTCAGCGACCCACAGAATATTGCCTCTTGATTTGGTAAGCACCTTATACCCTACCGGTGCATCGATCAGTTTGCATTGCTGGCTGCTGATCGCGCCCAAATCTTCAATGGTCTCATTTGCTGGCGGCGTCGCTGCACAATCGGCTTCGGACTTGCGCATGCCCGCCATGCGCTCCAAAATTTGGGATGGATTGCCGCGCAGGGCATAGAGCTTTCCGATTGGGCGAGCAGCATCACGACAAACAATTGACCAAGCGCGATCAAATATGCCGTCAAAAGTGGCATCAGCGGTCAAACTCTGCACCTGACATACGCCGTCATCACCTAGCCTGAAGCTATTGGCGATGCTTGGGCGTTCGGTTCGTGCGGCCACCGACGTCGCCGCCGCCGCGATGCTTGCAGCCAAACCAAATGTAAAACCAATTTTCCGCACTTCAAACATCCCTCGCGTAACATCCAGACGCTCGACTTTTATGAACGTCTGTTGTTCATCATGAAACTGGAATGCGACCCCTTGGAAGCGCTTTAGACCAAAACAATCGCTACCAAAAGGCCTCATTGTCAAGATTCGTAATTCTTCTAGCAACGGTAGACGAGAAAAAGGTGCTAAATGTCATTCACAGCGTTGATGCCTTTGCGCCATTTTTCTTTCCTTGTTGAGCAGCATTCAGGCGCGCTGCCTCCATCTTTGGAACCATGTTTCAGGCCAATGTTTGAAGGCACGGCAAGCGCCAAGCCACACCAGATTGTTCCCAGTCATTGTTGTAATACACGTTTTAGGACTTCTTTGTATCGCATCGTGATGGGATCAGCCTCGATATGTCGTCCGCTTGACACACGCTTGCGACCGTAACGCCACACGGTATCAATGCAGCCATTGTTTGCAGCAAAAATCCAAGAATCAAGCAGTTGATCGCCAGCGCGTCCGTAGAGCGACGGATGTTCGGCATTGAGCGTAACAATGTCGGCACGCCTGCCGTTTGCAATGCCCGCTCTGATACCGAGCGCTTGCGCCCCTCCTGATAGTGAGGCTGAATATAGGCGATGGCCAACCGACGGTATTCTATCATCCGCAAGGACATTGCGCGCCCGGTGTGGCAGCCTTTGGCTATATTCAAGCGCGCGTAATTCGTCTGCAACCCCAATCAGGATGTTGGAGTCGGTTCCGATGCCGATTCGTCCGCCCTCCAAGAGGAATTGCAGTGCCTTGAAAATACCGTCGCCTAAATTAGCCTCGGTCACAGGGCATAAACCCGCGACCGCGCCACTTTTGGCAAGGGCAACAGTTTCGCCTTCCGTCATTTGCGTCGCATGAATCAAGCACCAGCGTGCATCGATCCCTGCATGATCGAGCAGCCACTCGACCGGACGTGCACCCGAAAAGGCAATGCTCGCTTCAACTTCTTTCACTTGCTCGGCGGCATGGATATGTACGGGCCCATCAGGGTGCAGTTTGATGAGGGCGTGAAGCTCATTGGGTGTCACGGCGCGTAAACTGTGCGGGGCGAGGCCCAGAATAGCATCGCTTGGTATGGTGCTCATACACGCCTCAAGCAATTTGACGAACGTATCAATATCGTTGAGAAAACGGCGCTGCCCATGCTTGGGCGGCAGGCCGCCAAAGTCGCTATGCGCATAAAACACGGGGAGTAGCGTGAGCCCGATTCCGGTTTTTTCCGCTGCGGCGACAACACGCTCAGCCATTTCCGCCGGATTGGCATAGCGCTCACCATCAATGCCATTGTGCAAATAGTGAAATTCGCCAACATGGGTGAATCCACCCTCAAGCATTTCGACATAAGCCATTGCGTTGATGGCTTCGACGTCGTCAGGGTTTAGATGGTCGAGGAAACGGTACATCACTTCGCGCCAACTCCAGAAATCATCGTCGCTTGCGCCGCGATATTCGGCGAGCCCCGCCATACCCCGCTGAAATCCGTGGCTATGGACATTGGCGAGACCGGGCACGGCGACGGCATGCCGTTCATCTTCGGGCGTTGCGGGCACGCCGGTTTCCACCCGAGCAATAAGGCCTTCAGCCATTTCAACCCGAACCGATTGCGCCCAGCCATCGGGTAGCAGCGCTGTTTCAAACCAAAGGCTTGTCATTTATTGCCCCTAAAAAATTCCGGCTATGCCTAGACATAAAGCTGAAACAGGTCGAGTCTGCGCGGCCATGACACATGATTCCAACCTTCGTTGCGATGCCATTTGGCGCAATGCCCGCCTCGCGACGATGGCATCGCCGTTGATAGACGATGGTGTGATAGCGTGCCGTGACGGGCTCATCATTTACGCAGGTGATGCGCAGAATGTACCCGCGTTCGATGCGGTGGAGACTATCGAATGCAATCGGCGCTGGATCACACCCGGTCTTATCGATTGCCACACTCATTTGATCCATGCGGGCAACCGAGCGGGTGAGTTTGCGCAGCGGTTGGCTGGCGCAAGCTACGAAGAGATTGCGCGGGCAGGGGGCGGAATAGTTTCGACGATGAAAGCAACCCGCGCCGCGAGCGAGAGCGATTTGGTCGCTAGCGCGCTCCCTAGGCTTGATGTGCTGATTAGTGAGGGTGTGACGACAATCGAAGTGAAATCGGGTTACGGGCTGTCGCTTGAGGATGAGAGCAAGATGCTTCGTGCTGCGCGCAGACTGGAGGATGAGCGGGGCATCGCGGTGCGCACCACCTTTCTTGGCGCTCACGCATTGCCCCCTGAGTTTATTGGTGATGCAGACGGTTATATCGATGAGATTTGCAATCGGATGATCCCTGCTATTGCCGCTGCAGGGCTCGCCGATGCGGTTGACGGATTTTGTGAAACTATCGGTTTTTCGCCAGTCCAGATCGAAAGGGTGTTTGTAGCGGCAAAGGCGCACGGGCTGCCGGTTAAACTCCATGCCGAGCAGCTTTCGAACAACAACGGCGCTGCACTGGCCGGGCGTTACGGTGCTTTGTCGGCGGATCATCTTGAGTATCTTGATGACAATGGCATCGCGGCGATGAGGGCGGCCGGCACCGTCGCGGTGCTGTTGCCTGGCGCTTATTATTTTACACGCGAAACGAAGCCGCCTCCGATTGTAGCGTTGCGTGCATCGGGTGTGCCGATGGCGGTGGCGACTGATTGCAATCCGGGTACGTCGCCGCTCACATCGATCTTGCTCGCGATGAATATGGCCGCGACCATGTTTCGGATGACGGTTGAGGAATGCCTTGCTGGAGTTACCCGGAATGCCGCTCTTGCGCTTGGGCTGAGTAGCGAAGTGGGCACACTTGAAGTGGGCAAGCGTTGTGATCTTGCGATATGGGATATCGATGAGCTTGCCGAATTGGTTTACCGAATCGGCGCAAACCCGCTCTACAGTCGGGTTCGGATGGGGAGAGAATAATGCAGGTTTCACCGGGTGCAGTTCCATTGGCTGATTGGCGCGCGCTCTATCGCGGCGAGTCTCCAGCGCTCGATCCAGCGTGCCGAGTGGGCATCGCCGAAAGTGCGGCTGCTGTTGCGCGAATCCTTGCACGGCATGAGCCAGTTTACGGGATTAACACCGGATTTGGAAAGCTGGCTACAGTCAAAATCGGCGATGCTGATCTTGAGACGCTTCAGCGCAATATTGTGCTGAGTCACGCAGCGGGGGTCGGCGATGCTATGCCCGTGCCGATTGCACGCCTGATGATGGCGCTCAAACTGACGAGCCTTGGGCAAGGGGCATCGGGGGTTCAGCCTGCAACGATTGCCTTGCTCGAAGCGCTGTTGGAAAAAGGAATTACTCCGGTGATCCCGGCTCAAGGCTCGGTTGGGGCGTCGGGTGATCTTGCTCCGCTCGCGCACCTTGCCGCGACGATGATCGGTGTTGGTGAGATGGTCGCTGATGGGCGCAGGGTCGCGGCAGCAGATGCGCTTGCACAGGCGGATCTCGCCCCGCTGACACTTGGCCCCAAGGAAGGATTGGCATTGCTTAATGGCACCCAATTCTCCTGCGCCTACGCGCTCGCTGGATTGTTTGAGGCTGAGCAACTGTTTCAATCGGCGCTGATCACTGGTGCACTTTCGACCGAAGCGGCCAAAGGATCTGACACGCCGTTTGATCCACGCATTCACGCGCTGCGTCGGCACCGGGGTCAGATTGAAACCGCAGTTGCGCTCCGTGACCTGATGGCAGGTTCGGCAATCCGCGCGTCGCACCGCGAAGGTGACGAGCGTGTGCAAGACCCATATTGCCTGCGCTGCCAACCGCAGGTGATGGGTGCGGTGCTTGATCTGTTGCGGCAGGCGGCGGTGACACTTGGCACTGAGGCCAATGCGGTTTCGGATAATCCACTGATTTTTGCTGACACTGATGAAGCACTTTCGGGCGGCAATTTCCATGCCGAACCTGTGGCGTTCGCCGCCGACATGATCGCGCTGGCACTGTGCGAGATTGGCTCCATTGCCGAGCGGCGGATTGCAATGCTGGTTGATCCAGCGCTTTCGGGATTGCCTGCCTTCCTGACGCCGCGCCCTGGCCTCAATTCCGGGTTCATGATTCCGCAGGTGACTGCCGCCGCGTTGGTTTCGGAGAATAAACAGCGTGCCTATCCCGCAAGCGTTGATTCTATCCCGACTTCGGCCAATCAGGAGGATCATGTTTCGATGGCGGCGCACGGGAGTCGGCGTTTGATCGGCATGGCCGAAACACTCGCCAACATCATCGGCATTGAATATCTGGCGGCGGCGCAAGGCTGCGATTTTCATCAGCCGCTCCAATCGAGCGAAAGGCTGGAGGCGGTCCGTTCACTGCTGCGCGCCAATGTGCCTATGCTTGACGAGGACAGGTACTTCCATCCCGATATGGCGGCTGCAACGGAGCTTGTCACTTCGGGCAAACTGGCAGCAATCGCGGGCCTGCCGGGGCTGGTATGAGCGACTGGCTTTCGATCAGTCGCGGTGATGCGCCGCTTATTATCAGCATCCCCCACGCAGGCGCGCATATTCCAGGAGATATAGTGCCTGCGCTGCGGGACCCAAAACAAGCAATTAGTGACGCCGATTTCTACGTTAACAAGCTCTATCAGTTTGCGATCCAACATGGGGTGACGCTGATCAGCACGGCGATCTCGCGCACGGTGATTGATGTCAACCGTGATCCCTCGGGCACCTCGCTCTATCCGGGGCAGACAACAACGGGGCTGTGCCCGACCGAGCGGTTTGACGGCACCCCGCTTTATGTGGAAGGCCGCGAACCTGACGAGATCGAAATCGCGCGGCGGCGGGAACTCTATTTCAATCCCTATCACGCAGCACTCCATGAAGAGATTGAACGGCTGCATGCCGTGCACGGCAGGGTTGTGCTCTATGATGCCCATTCGATTCTGAGCTATGTCCCGCGTCTGTTTCCGGGCGAATTGCTCCAGTTCAACATTGGTAGCTTTGACGGAAAATCCTGTGCGGCGGCGCTTACAGAGAGCGTCAGTGCGGCTTGCGGGGACTCCCAGGTCGTCAATGGGCGCTTCAAGGGTGGCTGGATCACGCGGCATTACGGGGCACCAGAACGCGGTGTCCATGCAATCCAGATGGAACTTGCGATGCGGGGCTATCTTGATGAGGCGGGAGATTGGCCGCCGCTTTGGGATGCCGAGCGTGCCAAATTGCTGCATCCTGTGCTGTGCAACATTATTACTAACTGCCTTAATTTTTCCAAGGACTGACGCATGACCCGTATCGATAACAGCCGCACCATCCGTAGCCCGCATGGCACTGAAATTTCGGCGAAAAGCTGGCTGACCGAGGCACCGCTCCGGATGCTGATGAACAATCTTGATCCTGAAGTCGCCGAGAACCCACAGGCGCTTGTTGTTTACGGCGGGATTGGCCGGGCGGCGCGCGATTGGGCCTGCTTCGATCAAATTGTTACCGCACTCCGCAAGCTCGAGGATGACCAGACGTTGCTCGTCCAATCGGGCAAGCCGGTCGGCGTGTTCCAGACGCATAAGGATGCGCCGCGCGTCCTGATCGCCAATTCCAACCTCGTGCCCGCTTGGGCAACATGGGACCATTTCCATGAACTCGATAAGGCGGGGCTGATGATGTACGGCCAGATGACGGCGGGGTCGTGGATTTACATCGGCACGCAGGGGATTGTGCAGGGGACATATGAGACCTTTGTTGAGATGGGGCGGCAGCATTATGGCGGGAACCTCGCTGGCAAATGGATCCTGACCGCTGGCCTTGGCGGAATGGGTGGGGCACAGCCGCTTGCGGCGACGATGGCGGGGGCATCGTGCCTTGCGGTCGAGTGCCAGCCGAGCCGGATCGAGATGCGGCTGAATACTGGCTATCTTGATCGCCAGACCGACAGCCTTGACGAGGCGCTCGCCATTATGGCCGAGGCCAAAACGCCGGTATCGGTCGGCCTTCTTGGCAATGCGGCGGAGGTTTTTCCCGAAATTTTCCGGCGCGGGGTGCGCCCCCACGCGGTCACTGACCAGACATCGGCGCATGATCCGATCAACGGCTATCTGCCGCTCGGCTGGAGCCTTGACCAGTGGCAAACGGCGCGTGAGCATGACCCTGCATCGGTTGAAAAAGCGGCGCGCGCTTCGATGGCCACCCATGTCCGCGCCATGCTCGACTTTTGGCGGGCCGGGGTGCCGACGCTTGATTATGGCAATAACATCCGCCAGGTTGCAAAGGATGAAGGCGTTGCGGATGCCTTCGCCTTCCCCGGCTTTGTCCCCGCCTATATCCGCCCGCTCTTCTGTCGCGGCGTTGGCCCGTTCCGCTGGGCCGCACTTTCGGGCGATCCAGAGGATATTTACAAGACCGATGCCAAGGTCAAAGAACTACTCCCCGATAATGCCCATCTTCATAACTGGCTCGACATGGCGCGTGAACGGATCAAATTCCAAGGTCTTCCCGCGCGGATTTGCTGGGTCGGCTTGGGTGACCGCCACCGGCTTGGCCTTGCCTTCAACGAAATGGTGCGCAGCGGCGAGCTCAAAGCGCCGATCGTCATTGGCCGCGATCATCTCGACTCGGGTTCGGTCGCCAGCCCCAACCGTGAAACCGAGGCGATGCGCGACGGTTCCGACGCGGTATCCGATTGGCCGCTCCTCAATGCCCTCCTTAATACTGCAAGCGGCGCGACATGGGTTTCGCTCCACCACGGCGGCGGGGTTGGCATGGGCTATTCGCAGCATAGCGGCATGGTGATCGTCGCCGATGGCAGCGAAGATGCCGACCGCCGTCTCGCGCGCGTCCTCTGGAATGATCCAGCGACCGGCGTGATGCGCCATGCCGATGCCGGTTATGACATCGCGCTCGATTGTGCCCGCGAACAAGGCCTTGATTTACCGGCGATTTTGTAAGCCTTACCCCCTTGGCTACCCCCCGGCTGTGAATCCGAAATATGTATCACGGGCGTTTTGTGCGGCTTGT
>ERZ1292633.6291-Hain-H41-02um-R1-6291-length-10423-cov-4_pt1 | contig 10423 bp, 11 predicted proteins | sample MGYA00564406_ERZ1292633 | MGnify/ENA primary metagenome ERZ1292633 (study PRJEB36523, sample SAMEA6512639) | groundwater metagenome | collected 2019-01-08 | study: AquaDiva: Metagenomics assemblies of 32 groundwater samples
GCGTATAGCCGATGCGCATGGCCAGCCAGCCAGGTTCTGCCCTGCGTGTGGCACGCCTGCAGGGGCAGGGGCGAAGTTTTGTGCGAGTTGTGGGGTTAGCTTGAGTCTGTGATGGGGTATTTTATGCAGAGTCTTTTTTACGTTTTCCTTGCCACTTCAGCGCTCTTGATCGGCGGATGTACCTCCTTTGTTGCACCTGATTTTGCTGCGCGCACATCGACATCGAGTCAGCCGGATAGGCCTGCGCAGCGGCGGGTTACATTCGAGAAGTTTGCAAGTAACGTGAGTGCTGCTAACGCCAACGAGGTCATGTGTCGTCAGGTAGGGCCTATCAAGACACCAGGAGGGGGATCGTTTGCAGAATACTTGCATTCAATTTTCGTGCAAGAGTTCTCGCTAGCTGCCTCTGATACTGAGGGTCCGCCGGTAATGCTGACTGGAAGTATCATCACCTTTGATCATGGATCGATTGGTTGGTGGAAGATCGGCGTCGACTTCAAGTCGTCAAACGGCAATGAGGCATCTATCGAGACTCTGTATCGGTTCCACTCCAATTGGTATGGCAACAAGGCATGCGAGCTTACCGCTAATGCACTGCTGCCGGCCGCCCGTTCGTTAGTGACACGTGCGCTCGAAAGCCCAGGCTTTGTCAAGCTAACTCAGTAGAGGCTAGTTTGTATTTACAAGGGACTGCATAGAGGCAAGTCCACACCGTTTCTGGTAAGGGAATCAACATCGCTTTCATGATGATTCACATCAAACGAAAGCAGCCGTTCTACTGAAAGCAATCCGCATTCATTAGGGGCTAGTTTTGACAATGTACTGGGTCTATGATTTGTCAAATTTGCACATGGCGATCGCCATCGTCGCCGCCTTTGTTGTCTATGGAAGCGCGGGGCTTCTTTGCGTATACCGATTTCGCCGCCACCAGTTAGGCAATGACTTCAGCGACAACGATGTGGTCGGCCTATATTTTGGCTCGATGGTTGGCTTTTACGGCATCATGCTCGGTTTGGTTGCCGTTAGCGCTTGGCAGTCTTTGTCGGACGCGGAAAAGATGGCCACTACGGAATCTGCGGCTATTGAGAGGCTCTACCGCAATATCAGTGCTTACCCAAAGCCGATGCGTGGCGCTTTGCAAGTGGCCCTGATCGATTACACCCAGAACGTTATCGAAGTTGCATGGCCGATGCAGCGCAGTGGCCGCACGCCTACCGGTGGGTCAGAGGCGATGACGATGCTGCAAAATCGGATGTTCCCCTACGAGCCCAAAACCTTGGGGCAACTGGCCGTCCATCAAGAGGCGCTCAATCAGTATGGGCATCTATCGGAACTACGTCGTTTGCGAGTTTTCAGCGCCAGTGGCGGTATTCCAGGCACCATGTGGTGGGTCGTGCTGCTCGGTGCGCTGACCAGCATTGCAATGGCCTGGTTTTTCAAGATGACGAGCTTGTGGTACCACTTGGCGCTGACTACCGTCTATTCGTTTTCAATTGGTTTGTTGATTTTCTTGATCGTTGCTTTAGACAACCCATATCTTGGTGAATTCAGCGTTGGCCCAGATGCCTACCAGTTGGTGCTGGATAGGATTCGAATGATCAAGTAATTTCGCACGCTGGTAGGCCTACACTTTGGCGTTCGCATCCCAGCGTTGTCAGCACAAAGAATGCGGGTATCTAGAAAGGAAGCCTTACCATGCCAACCGGAACTGTTCGACTGCATCGTGTCATGCGCGCGCCACCTGAGCGGGTGTACCGTGCTTTTTTAGACGCTGACGCCATGGCGAAATGGCTATCGCCCCATGGATTTACCTGCAAGGTCCATCAGATGGACGCTAAGGTCGGTGGTACCTTCAGGATGTCATTCACGAATTTTTCAACGGGCCATAGCCATTCGTTTGGTGGTGAATATCGTGAATTGCTTCCTCAAGAAAAGATTTGTTATACGGATAAGTTTGACGACCCCAATTGGCCCGGTGAAATGTTAGTGACCGTCAGCTTGAAACAGGTGCAATGTGGCACCGAACTGAACATCGTGCAAGAAGGTGTGCCAGAAGTCATCCCGCTCGAAATGTGCTACCTGGGCTGGCAAGAGTCCATGGGCCAATTGGCGCAATTGGTCGAACCCGACATGCCGGGCTGAGTCATTACTCGCGCACGCGGCCCTGCGAGTCAATGAGGCTGAGGTCTAAGATTTTCAGACCCACTCGGCCTTCAGAGAAGTTGACCCAAATGCCGCCCATATTCATTTCTTTAGACCCATCCAGGACTTTTCGCAATTTGGCGCGTGTGGGTTCTGTTTTGCCCAAGCGGCGCAGCGTTTCCGTGAACACGCGGGCGGCTAGATAGCCCTCTAGCATATAGACGTTGGTTTTGCCGAGCTTGGCGAGATCGGCCTGGGCTTGCATCTCGCGCACCAGAGCGACTTTAGCTCCGTCGCTTTTGGGCACCACGCGCACCACGATAACGCCTGCGCCTGCGGCCCCAAGCTCGTCGGCCAGCAAGCTCTCACCCGTGTTTGAAAACCCGTAAATCGGCCCACGAAATGACTTGGCACGGATGCTCTTGATGGCGTTAGCAGCGCCCTTGGCGTCACCGATCACCAGCACCGATTCGGGACTGGTTGCCAGCACTTTGTCGACTGCATCTAAAGGGATTTTGGCTTGCAAATTGGCACCAAGGCTGGTCATGGTGCGCTCGGCGGACTCAAGCGCCGCCATGGATTCACCGTCTTTGCCATGCACGATGACGAGCTTGCGTGCCCCCAAGGTTTCAGCATGCTTGGTGATCAATGCTGCTTCTTCTGAGTAACCAAGCCGTAGTGAATAAATGTTAGGGAAAAGGTCGCCTCGAAGCTCGTCGGCAGCGGCCATGGGCGCGAACATCAGCACATCGCTTTGCCGCACGGCGGGATAAGAGGCCGTCACTTGTGCCGAACCGTAGTAGCCAAACAGCGCGACCGCGCCCCCAGCCAACAAGCGGGCGGAGTTGGCGGCGCTGGTCGCGGGAACGCCCGCGTCGTCCAGCGTGATCAATTCGATCTTGCGCCCACCGACGCCGCCTTCAGCGTTGACTTGATCAAAGGCGAGCTTGGCTCCTTGGTAATACGGCACGGCCAGCGAAGAGCCGGGCCCGGTCAGGGCCAGCGATTGCCCAATGATGATGGAGGATTTTGCAACGTTGCCGTCAGCTTGTGCTCCTATGGCAGATAGTGCCAGCCATGCAGCGAAGAACTTTACCCACCAAGTGGCGCATATGCGCGCATGGCCTTGTTTCATTTGGTTGATTTCCAACTGTGTTTTTGAATGGTGGCCAGGAGTTGGCCCATTGGTGCTTCCCGTGTCACCTACGCTACATTACCTCATGGCAAGCGCCGTGGCAAAGGTGTTAGTTCTGACATTCTGCTGCGTCCGTTTTTTGTGCTGGGGCGCGGCATTGCATTGCGTAACAAGTTTGGCATCCAACAAGCTAGCTGCGTTGCCCAACTAAATGCGCCCGCAAAGCGTGCCTCAGCGATCCTGAAGCAAGAGATACAACGGCCCACTCTCAGCAGATACTTTGAGGCGAACGCAGTGCTGGCAACTTGGGCGGTAAGCGGTACCGCTTCGGGATCAAACCGCTAAGCTGCCTAGAGACGGCGCGGGCGTATACGCGGCTTCTTTGGCCGGTGTCGGCTTAGGGGCGCTTGCTCACTTAAGCTTGTTACCGCATTTTGGGCAAAACTCTTGCTTCGAAAAAGGACTCTGGTTATCGAGTGTCTTGCCACACGAGTCGCAAAATTTGACTGATTTGAGGTTGAGGCCGGTGATCAAAATGATAGCGAACACCATGAAATACATGGCCTCTCCTTTGATCCCTGAGAACCAGACAAAGGCGAGGAACAAGATACTCGTTCCAACGGAGAAAACGGGCCATATTTTTCGCTTCAGTGCGGCGTCGTTGTTGAAGTGAAAGAATGCTGCCGTACCTAGCCCAAGGACAATCCATAGCGCAATGAAGTAGACGTTTGGTTGATTGGTTTCTGGCATACAACAGTCAATCCATCAGGGTAGGCACGGGAACGGCGTTGCGTCAAGAAACCACCGCTGAATATAAGTGCTAGTTTAACGTGGGTGCGCTGGGTTTTGTAAGGGGCGCGTTGGGCGTCGATGAGGGCGACGCTAATGCCTTCGCTCGTGCCGCAGATCGACATTGCCGGCAAAAAAATACCGCGCCAGCAAAGTAAATCCCCTGAGCCCGGACCTGGCGTTCGTTTAGAAGGGACCAACCAGGCCGGGATTAGAAACGACTCACTGCCAGCTTCACGGATTGCGCAGCATCTTCGTGACCCAGCTATAGCTCGTGCCCAACCCAATCCGGGTGTCAATGGCTTGGTCAAGCACTACCACGTGCTGATTGCCCATGAGCTGCGCAGCGATTTTGACGTTGGCGGCAGGTTTGGGTGTGCGCAGGCCTCAAAAATAGGGCCTGCGTGACGGGTGGCGCTGTATGGCTACGACAAGCGCTTCCAGTTACCGGGACCGCACCAGTCGCACACAAGTTGGCCCAATAGCGTGCAGTTGGGTGCTTCTTGAAAGGCGTAGACCATCACGCCTTCATAGCCGTTCTGCTTGAGCCACTGCACGTCGGTGGCAGGGTTGGGCGACGGGCTACCGCTCCAAAAGCCTAGCACTAGCGCTTGTGTGTTCATGCCCAATTCAGCGTAGGGTGGCAAACGATACTGAGGTGCTCCGCCATAGCTCATTTCCCATCCGTAGGTGAGCGTTTGCTGCAAGGTGACGCCTTTGTAAGGTACGCTGAAGTATTGAATGTCGTCAAACAAGGCTTTTGAAATTAGCTTGTCTGGCATCGATTTTTGCATCAAGCTGGTGACCATCGCGAGTGAATTGCTAATGGGCGTACCGGCTGAGTATTCGTCATCGATATCGATGCCGTCTAGGCCAAACTGGGTGACGATGACCTGAAGCTGTTCAACAAAGTTTTGTGCCAAAGGTTCAGAACTGAACTCGGACCAACCCGCTGCGTCGTGGTTGTTCAGGAACGTCAGCAAGACCGATATGCCTTTGTCTTGCAATTGTTGGATCACGCCGGACTGCAAAGCTGTCAGCAACCCCTGGCTGGAGACTGCATACGTGCCGCCCGATGGAACGCTCACGCCTGGTGCTAGGCGTACCGCGCCCGTGGGTACGGTGGCGTTGAGGTTGGCAGCGAAAATGCAAACAACGTCAATGGCAGGGTTGCCATCGGCGGTGACGTAGCGGCCTGTGTCGGCCAAGTTGGATTGGCTGGCGTCGCCGACATAGGCAACGCTCATGCCGTTTTTGGCATAGCTGTCGCACTGGGGGGCGCTGCCCCACCAAGGTTCGCCGCTGAAAAAAACACTATCACCGATATTGAACTGGCGTGGCGCAGACCATGCTGGGTTCGTCAGAACCATGGGTTGGCGGCAATAAAAGAAGAAGCTGATACTGGGGTCAAGCAAGGCCAATCGGCGAGCTTGCTCGGGCGGGCATTGGGGCACTGTCTTGATGTATGAATCCCAGTTCGCACCTTCATACATGGCGACGTTGGCAGTCTTTGTCCAAGGCATTGAAATCCCCTTACATGCAAATAGTGGATAGCTGCATAGTCGGAAAAGTCAGCATAAAAGTCTAGTGCTGGGCGCGAGGTACATCGCTAAAAAAGATGATGTCAATATACCTAGTGAAACGGTGCAAGTTGCACAAACGGTTTGTACCTAACGAATTCCTATCAGTTGATGAATATCCCCCTGAATAAGGGGGTTAGGATCATGAGCCGCGATGCATACAATCTTTTCGAATCATTGAATTTCGATCAATGATCAATAGGTCACTTTATGGAGGAAAGCATGAACAAGAAGTTGGTTTTGATACTTGCCGTTGCTGCGCTAGCTTCGTCAATAGCGAGCGCAGATGTTGTTGAGTCTTTTGATAGCGGTGCGTGGGGTGCCGGTTGGTCCGACAAGGTTAACGCCGGTGTTGTGACAACGGCAGCGGCGCATGATGGCGCCTATGGCGTCAGCTTGGAGGGGTCAACGTGGACTTACAACACGGCCATCAGTTTTAACGCAGGTGATACGTTTAGCGCGTGGGTGCGACCCAAAGTCAATTCCTACGGACGCGCATACTTTGGCTTTACCGCTGATGCATCGGGCGCTAGTTCATTCATTACGGCCACTAACACCCAAAACCTGATTTTTCAAGATAACACGGGGTATGGTCACCAACAACTTGGTAGCGCAAGTCAAGCCTTTCAAACCGATGTCTGGTATCGCGTGAGCATCGAGCGGTCATTGGACGGCACCTCGGCGACGGGTAGTTTGTTTGCGGCCGACGGCACAACCTTGATCAACAGCTATACCCAAGGCGGCTTTAGTCGCACCGCGAACGGAATTGCATTGCGCGGTTTTGGTGGGTTTGACGTCGATACGATTTCAGTCACAGCGGTTCCAGAACCAAGCTCGTACGCGTTGATGTTGGCTGGCCTTGGGCTTTTAGGTTTTATTGCACGCCGACGCAAAAATGCATGATTGAGTTGGCCTAGGCCGTGGCGTCAAAAACGCTACGGCCGACGCAAAGCCTTGGCAATGAAATGACGTGGCACTTTGGTGCGCGGCGATTTGCCGCCAAACCAAAAACGCACGTCTTCTTCTAAGCCAATGCCATGCATATAGTTGTAAAGCGCTTTCTTGAGCACGACACCCAGCGCGTCGTGGTCAACGCCTGTTGGGTCAATGAAGGCCACGTCGTTTTTGGCGAATGTGGTAGGAGGCAAGTCCTGCAATCTAACGCCAAAGTCCTGAGGATTTTTGCCGACCGGTGAATGCACGGTGCAGGCAAAGCGGTGAAAAAACCCCGACTGAATGCAGCCCGCTTCAAACAATTGCCGCACGTATTCCAGCGCGTCAACCGTGTCTTGCACGGTTTGAGTCGGGAATCCGTACATCAGGTAGGCATGCACCAAAATCCCCGCGTCTGAAAACGCCTTGGTGACACGCGCCACTTGGTCTACGGACACGCCTTTTTGCATGAGCTTGAGCAAGCGGTCTGACGCAACTTCAAGGCCGCCTGAGATGGCAATGCAACCGCTGTCGGCCAGCTCCAAACAGAGATCAGGTGTGAAGGTTTTTTCAAAGCGTACATTGCCCCACCAAGAAATTCCCACTTGACGCTGCTTCAACTCTTGCGCCAATGCCTTGAGTGATTTGGGTGGGGCGGCTTCATCGACGAAGTGAAAACCTGTCTGGCCGGTTTCAGCCACGATGGTCTCGATGCGGTCAACCAATACATGCGCTTCGGCAGCATCGTAGCGTGAAATATAGTCTAGGCTCACATCGCAGAACGTGCATTTCTTCCAGTAGCAGCCGTGCGCCACCGTGAGCTTGTTCCAGCGCCCGTCAGACCACAATCGGTGCATAGGGTTGAGCATGTCCAGCAAGGATAGATATTGATCAAGCGGCAAGCCGTCCCAGGTGGGGGTGCCAACTTGAGAAAACGGCACCTCGGGCTCTATGAAATTGATGTACTTTACTTGGGCTTCGTAACGTACAAAGCTGCGTGCCAAACGTTGCTGAGAGCGCTTGCCTTGCAAATGCTCGACTAAAGCCAAAACCGGGCGCTCGCCTGCATCCAAGGTCACAAAGTCGAAAAAGTCAAACACACGCGGGTCGCTAAGTTCACGCAACTCGGTGTTAACAAACCCGCCGCCTAAGCCGACTTTGATGGACGGGTGTTGTGCCTTGATCGCTTGCGCGATGCGGAATGCTGCATAAACGGCTCCAGGAAATGGCACGGATACCAGCACCAACTGCGGGTTATGTCTAGCGACAGCCTGCACGGTGAGGTCGCGCAGTGTGCTATCAATCCAATTGAGGGGTTCCGCCAATGCTCGCGCCAAAGGTTCAAACGTGGCTTGACTTTGCGCTAACGACTCGGCATAGCGTACAAATTCGAAACGGGGGTCTACGGCGTCGCGAAGCACGTCAGCCAGGTCGTTTAAATACAAGGTCGCTAGATGGCGGGCGCGGTCTTGTGCACCTAGTGCACCAAACGCCCACGCCAGCGGGTCGCCACCGTCGTCGTTCTCATAAACATCAAGGGATGCAAAACGCGGGCCTTCGGGCAGATAGGCCCGCGTGTTGATGCGGTGCGCCAGCGTGGAGTCACGGCCTTGCAGGAAGGCCATGGTTGCGCTGATGGTAGTGTGGTAACGATCATACTGATCGGCAAACGAATTGAGGCTGGCGCTGCGCTCATCAACTGGTTTGGCTAGAACATGTTGGCGTAAAGTGACTATGCCTTCGCGGGATAGCAACTTCAACACCAATGCGAGTGCTAAATCCACCTGCACGGCCGCAATGCCGCGTGATCGCAAAAAACCTGTTAGGTAGGCTGTAGAAGGGTAGGGCGTGTTGAGCTGCGTCATCGGAGGGATGACGGACAACACCTTGAATGTGGAAGTAGACTGCATGCAAGGCGCATTTTGCCAGTTGCAAGCAAGGCGCTTAGTCGTCTACCAAATTGACCTTCTCGCTTGAGCTGGCAAAAATGTAGCTGATGGCCAATCCGCCAGCCAAGTAGTTGCGCCGTGCTACTAATGGGCTGTCTGCAAAAGCGGTACCGGTCAAGTTATCGTAGCGCGCAAAAGCCCCCACCCAAAATTGCCCACCGATACGGCGGCTAACTGCCGCGAGCGCGTGAAACCCGCTGTAGCCGCCATTGGCCTGGTAGGCAGGCCGGCTGGTCGTCGCATAGGACGAGTCCACAGAATAGAAATAGGCGTGTTGCTTCTGGCTGGCCCAAAGTGGCCCTAGGCCCGCACTCATGCGCCAGCCACCAACATCACCCATGCTAAGGGTCAAACTAGGCGTTGCTAGCCAACCAATGTACTCGGGCGAGCGTTCGACAGTGAAGGCGGCTCGCACTGGCAAACGTAGTTTCAGATAGCTATTGCTGCTGCGTTCACGCCAAAGCGTGTAGTCTGCCCTTGGGCCTAGCTCGAACGTGGGCTGAAGGTCGGGCATGCCCAGGCGTTCGTCAATGCTGCCGCTTTTTGCGGGTGGTGAACCAGCGACGCTGAACGTTAAGTCCAGTCGGTCAGAGTTGAATAGCACGCCCCGAAGGCCTTCTCGATCGGCTTTGACCGATGTGCCGTGGTAGGTGAAATAGGGTACGGGCAGCAACAAGGCTTGGGTTTGCGAGGAGCCACGATAGGCCGGGAATGAAAACGCCCCCAAGCCCATGCCAAGCTCCCATTTCGGGACTTCTTCGGCGCGTGCCGATGAACTTAAATAGGCGGTCAACAAAATGCCGATGATTGTCAAAAATTTGGTGCTTTGCATATAGCGTATTGTGTCGCACGGCACCTGCCACAATTGGCGTGGAATCTATGCTGGAGCCTCTATGAATTCTCAAAGCACCATCGCAAGCGAAACGAATGACTTGAACGCCACCGTATTGCCTTGGTGGACTTGGGCTGCGCCATTGGCAGCCTGCTTGGTGCTGGGGGTGAAGTTTTCTGGTGTGTTGCCAGTCCCAATGGTTTTGGCGGCGCTTGCATTGATGGGTGCCGTGCTGGCCGCTGTACACCATGCGGAGGTGGTTGCCCATAAGGTTGGCGAGCCCTATGGCACGTTGGTGCTGGCACTTGCCGTTACCTTGATAGAGGTGGCCCTGATCGTTTCCTTGATGGTGTCTGGCGGTGCAGACTCCGCAACGCTGGCGCGTGACACGGTGTTTGCGGCGGTGATGATCATCCTGACCGGCATGGTGGGCGCGTGTTTGCTGGTTGGTGCGTCACGCCACCATGAGCAATCGTATGGTTTGGATGGCGTTAGTGCCACCCTGGCGGCGCTGGCGGCCATTTCTGTGCTCACCATGGTACTGCCTAACTTTACCGAGAGTGTTCCCGGGCCTTATTACAACGCCAAGCAACTGACCTTTGTCGCTTTTGTGTGTCTGGTTCTTTATGGCACTTTTGTATTGGCTCAAACGGTACGGCACCGTGACTACTTTTTACCGGCAGACGCCGACGAACATCAACACGCGCACGCTGCTCCACCCACATTGATGGTGACGACCTTGAGTAGTTTGCTTTTGCTACTGAGCTTGGTGGCCGTGGTGTTGCTGGCCAAAACTTTGGCCCCCAGCATCGAAACCGCGGTGGCCGACATGGGCGCGCCCAAGTCTTTAGTTGGCGTGATTATTGCGGCGGTGGTTTTGCTACCTGAAGGCTTGGCGGCATTGCGTGCGGCGCGCGCTAACCGGTTGCAAACCAGTTTGAACTTGGCGCTCGGGTCAGCCATGGCGAGTATCGGGCTCACAGTGCCCGCCGTGGCGGTGGTGTCCATCGTCAGTGACATGAACTTGGCCATGGGCCTTGACGGTAAGTCTACGGTGCTGTTG
>ERZ1292633.6295-Hain-H41-02um-R1-6295-length-10418-cov-49_pt1 | contig 10418 bp, 7 predicted proteins | sample MGYA00564406_ERZ1292633 | MGnify/ENA primary metagenome ERZ1292633 (study PRJEB36523, sample SAMEA6512639) | groundwater metagenome | collected 2019-01-08 | study: AquaDiva: Metagenomics assemblies of 32 groundwater samples
TAGGGTCACAAAGCGTTAAGAAAAATGAGACCAATCCACTTTTTGGGTTTTTTGAAATTAGAAATTTGTTAGACATGTTTCGCGCTCAATATTGTGTTTTAAGTATAAATCATCTTTGTTGTTTTTTCTACCATTTTCTCCAGCGAGAATTCTTTTTGAATTTTTTCGCGGAGGTTTTTGGCTATGGTTTCACGAAGAGTTTTATCATCAATAAGTTTTTTGATAGCAAGGGCGAGTTCTTCCGGATTGGCGGGGGATACAAGGATTCCGTTTTTTTCATTATCAATAATTTCCGGAATACCGCCGACATTAGAGGCGATAACGGGTAAGCCCGCCAGTCCGGCTTCTAGAATGACATAGGGTAAACCTTCTTTTATTGACGGTAAGACGAATATGTCAAAATTTTTGAGATATTTTGACGCATTGGGGAGGTTGCTGATGATGTTTAGTTTTATATCCGGAAAATTTTTACTCGCTTCTGTTAGGTATTTATGCCCCTTGTTTTTTGTTGATTCGCCTATTGTGCCAACTCGAAGCCCGCTTGGAAGTTCGGCTTCCAAGCGGGAAGCCGAACTTCCAAGCGCTTTTATTGCTTCATTTTTTGGTAGAAAATTATAATCGGCGGGATTTATGCCGTTGTGAATAACTATAAGTTTTCTTGCCGGAGCGATTTTGTTTTTTATCGCTTCATTATAATCATTTTGCGAAACGCAAATAACCTTGTCATAAAAAAGACAGGTGATTTTGCTAGTCAATTTGATTAACCATATTTGCCACTTAGGGCGAATTTCCAAAAATGCCCAGCCGTGAACGGTGAAAATGGCGGAGAGTGAAGAGGGTGGCAAGTTCGTTTTGTAATCATTTCCCTTGTGACCGTGATGAAAAAACGAATTTGCCATCCTCAAAGTGGAATAAACAAAACTTGCGATTCCTGCCATTCCACCCGCTTTGGAGCTGGATACATGGACGATGTCTGGCTTGGTTTTGAACAAAATTTTTAAAATCTCAAAAAAAGAAACGACTTCTTTGAAAACATTTATGTTTCTTTGAAAACTTTTTATTTCCAGATAAGGCAAACCGGCGGAAATTATTTTTTCCGCCATCACACCCCTTCCTCCACCGGCGATAATAGGCTCAAAATCGTCCTTGGGCAGATTCGTCGCCAAGTCAAAAACATATTTTTGGGCGCCTCCCCAAACGGACTTGGTAATGATAAATAAGACTTTTTTTGTTGATTTGCGAGGCATTTTGTTGTATTGTTGACAATATAACATATTTATGGATTTTTATAAAGACAGCGAAAAAAGAGTCTTAATTTTTTCTTTAGCTTACATTCCATTTGTGGGAGGGGCTGAGTTGGCCGTTAAAGAGATTGCAGACAGGATTAAGAATATTGATTTTGACTTGATAACACTTCGTTTTGACCGTAAGTGGGCAAAACAAGAAAAAATCGGGAATGTTAATGTTTATAGAATCAGAGGAGGGAAGTTGCTATTCCCCTTTTTGGCTTTTTGCAAGGCTTGTAGATTAAACAGAAAAAGAAAATACGATTTAGTTTGGTCCATAATGGCAAATCGCGCCGGATTTGCTTCTTTGTTTTTTAAGATGTGGAATCCGAAAGCGAAATATCTTTTGACACTTCAAGAGGGCGATGCTTTAAATTACCCGGAAAAGAGAATGGGATTGTTTAAAATTTTTATCGGCGGATTGTTTAAAAAAGTTTTCAGAAAAGCCGATCATGTTCAAGTTATCAGCAATTATTTGGCCGATTGGGCGAGAAGCATGGGCGTAAAAGCGCCCATTGAAGTCGTTCCGAATGGAGTGGACATAAAAAAACTAAAAACTAAAAATGAAAAACTAAAAATTGATGAAAAAATTATAATAACTACTTCAAGATTAGTTTATAAAAACGGAGTTGATTCGCTCATTAGCGCGGTGGCGGAGTTAAAAAACATGGCACCAGAAGTTAATTTTAAAGTCCAAATTCTTGGCGCCGGACCGGAGGAAAAAAAGTTAAAAGAGTTGGCGAAAGAGTTGGGAGTTGAAAATGTTGTCCATTTTTTAGGGCATATTGAACCGGAAAATGTTTATGAATATTTGACGAAAGCGGATATTTTTGTTCGCGCTTCAAGGACGGAAGGATTGGGCAGTTCGTTTCTTGAAGCGATGGGTGCCGGTTTACCGATAATCGGAACGCCGGTCGGTGGTATTGTTGATTTTCTAAAAGATGGCGAAACGGGATTATTTTGCGAAATTGATAATCCGAAAGACTTGGCGGAAAAAATAAAAAGGTTGATGAATGATGAATCTTTGTCCAAACGAATAGCCGAAAATGGTCGCCAGTTAGTTTTAGAAAAATATGATTGGAACAGAATTGCCCAACAGATGGATGGTATTTTTAAAACAACGAAAAGGAAGCTGAAAATATTGATTTGTTCCGGAATATACCCGCCGGATATTGGCGGACCGGCAAAATACGCTAAAAACTTAAAGGAAGAATTGTTAAGAATGGGGCATAGTGTCAGGGTTTTGGCTTATGGCGCAGAAAAAAAACTTCCTATCGGGGTAAGGCATTTTTGGTATTTTTTAAGAACGATTTTTGTTTTGCCCAAAACGGATTTGATTATTGGGCTGGATATTTTTTCCACCGGATTGCCGGCTGTTTTGGCGGGAAAAATTTTTGGAAGGAAGGTTATTTTAAGAGTGGGTGGAGATTTTTTATGGGAGACCTTCGTAGAGTCAACCGGCAAGTTGATAAAGCTCAAAGATTTTTATGATAGCCGTCCGCGTCTTTCTTTAAAATTTAAAATTATCGCGCGGTTTCAAAAGTTTGCGTTAAAAAACGCTTCAGCCTTAGCTTTCAATAGTCATTGGCAAAAAGTTTTTTTTGAAAAAGTTTATAAACTTGAATCGCGTAAAAATAGCGTAATTGAAAATTTCTATCCGGAAAAAACAGAAAATTTTGAAAAAGAAAATAAAACAAACAAGTCCGTTTTCTTGTTTGCCGGAAGAAATATAAAGTTCAAAAATTTGAAACTACTGGAGGAAGTTTTTGAAGAAATCGTTTCGGAGGGAGCAAACGCAGAATTGGAAATAGTTGATAATTTGTCTCAAGGCGAATTGCGAGAAAAAATAAAAAATTCTTACGCGCTGGTTGCGGTGTCAATTTCCGATTTTGCCCCAAACTTCATCATAGAAGGATTGGCGTCCAATAAACCATTCATTTTGACAAAAGATTGCGGGTTGACGGAAAAACTTGGCGGAATGGGATTTTTTGTTGACGCTGTGGATAAAAATGGCGTAAAAAAAGCAATACTGTCTTTAATGGACGTGAACAATTATAATAGATGCAAAGAAAAAATATCCGCTTTTAGTTTTTCTCATTCGTGGAATGAAATTTCTGTTGAGTTTTTAGATGTTTATAAATCATTATGCGAATTTTAAGCTTAGGTTTGGATAAATCAATTTTGGACAAAGGTTCGAAGTTGGCAAAGAGGGTTGTTGAATATTCCAGCTTAGTTGACGGGATCGCTTTTATTGCACCCGATAGTGATCACAAAGAAGTAAGGCTTTCGGAAAAAGTTTTTGCTTACGGTTCCGGAGGAAGAAATAAAATTTTTAAATTGATAAATATTTACAGATTGAGCAGTAAGATATTAAAGCTAAACAAGTTTGATGTTATAACTGTTCAGGACCAATATTATTTGGCTCTAATCGGTTTATTTTTATCAAGAAGATTTAAAGTCGGCCTAGAATTACAGGTCCACGGGTTTGAAAAATATTCAGGATTGAGGAAAATTATCGCTGGATTTGTGATACCAAGAGCAAACGCTATAAGATGCGTCAGCCAGAGATTAAAAAGGCAATTGATGAAAGACTTTGGAATTGGAGAAGAAAAAATTACGGTTACGCCTATTTATGTAGAATCACGAATGATAAACAATGAGTTGCCAATTAAGCAAAGAGGCGATAAATTTATCTTTTTGACTGTTGGAAGATTGGTGCCGGTAAAAAATATCGGCTTGCAAATAAGAGCGACGACAGAAGTGATAAAAAAATATCAAAATGTTGAGTTTTGGATAGTGGGTGACGGATCGGAAAGAAAAAAGTTGGAAAATGAAGCATTAAAATTTGGAGTTAAAAACAATGTGAAATTTTTGGGCTGGCAAAATAATCCGGATGAATTTTATTCTCAAGCTGATGCATTTTTGCTTACCTCAAACGATGAAGGCTGGGGCATGGTGGCAATTGAAGCGATGAGCCACAGCTTGCCAGTCGTGATGACCGATGTTGGTTGCGCCGGCGAATTTATAAAAGACGGCGAGAATGGCATAGTAATCCCCATAAATGACCAAGCCAAACTGGAAGAAACGATGGTGAGATTGATTGGCGACGAGAATTTAAGAAAAAAACTGGCGGAAGGAGCGCTTTCGGCTATAAAAAATTTACCAACCAAAGAAGAAACACTGGCTTTGTATAAGCAAAGTTGGGAGAAGGCGATGAAAAATAAATAAAATGAAACTGCTGATAATTACTCAAAAAGTGGATATAAACGACGATAATCTTGGTTTTTTTCATGATTGGCTTAAAAAATTTGCCAGCCTTGCGGATATTAATATTGTAGCGAATTATGTCGGCAAATATGAATTGCCGGGGAATGTCAAAATTTATTCTTTGAGCAAAGAGAATGGCGCCGGAAAAATTATAAAAATTTTAAAATATCAGTGGTTGTTGCTAAAACTGTTGCCGAAAGTTGACGGCGTGTTTTTCCATATGTGTCCGGAATATGTTTTGGGCGCCGGCTTGTTGCCGAAAGTTTTTGAAAAAAAAACATTGCTATGGTATGCGCACAAGTCTGTAAGTTGGAAACTTAAATTAGCCGAAAAGTTGGTTAATAAAATATTTACGCCGTCAAAAGAAAGTTGCAGGCTTGATTCAAAAAAAGTGGAAATAACGGGACATGGGATAGATGTGGAGAGTTTCAAAGGTCAAAAGTCAAAAGTGAAATTCAAAATTCAAAATTCAAAATTCAAAATAATTACGGTGGGAAGAATTGCGGAAACAAAAAATTTACATCTTTTAATAGAAACGGCGGAGATTTTGAAAAGCAAAGATTTTAATTTTAACATTAAAATTGCAGGGGCTCCGATATTGGAAAGCGATAAAATTTATTTTGAAAAGCTTGAAAACTTGATTCAAGAAAAAAAACTTGATGAGATAATTGAATTTGTCGGTCCCATACCAAATAAAGATATTGCGGAGTTTTATCAAAGCGGAGATTTGTTTGTAAATCTTAGCGATACCGGCAGTATAGATAAGGCGGTGCTTGAAGCCATGGCCTGCGGACTGAAAATTTTGACTTCAAATGAAGCTTTTAAAAATATTGTTCCGGAAGAAAATTTTACGGACAAAAACTTGGAGAATGTGGCAAAAAAAATAATTTATTTGAAAGAAAGCGCGAGTAATTTCAGCCTTAGAGGGTATGTGGCAAAAAATCATAATCTTGACAACTTGATCATTAAGACAATCCAACATTTTAAAAAAGATGAATGACGACAAAAAAAAACTAACGGTTTGCTATTTCGGAACCTACACGCCAGAATACAGCAGGAATAGAATACTGATTTCAGGCATTAAAGAAAATGGCGTGGACGTTATAGAATGTCAAACCATTCGTAAGGGCTTGATGAAATATGTTGACCTGATAATAAAACATTGGAAAATAAGAAACAAATATGATGTTATGATTGTTGGGTTTCAGGGAGTTCAGGCGGTAATTTTAGCAAAATTTTTAACTAGAAAAACGATAATTTTTGATGCTTTTGCGTCGCTGTATGATTCAATGATCTTGGATAGACGGAATTTTAAGCCAAAAAGTCTTGTCGCGATATATTATTGGTGGCTGGATAAAATATCAATGACATTGGCAGATGTGATTTTGTTTGATACGAATGAGAATATTAATTTTGTGGCAAAAGAATTTAGAATAAAAAAACAAAAATTCAAAAGAATTTTTGTTGGAGCGAGTACGGATGTTTTTTATCCGATTAAAAAAATAGAACACCCTGAAAAATTTAAAGTTTTATTTTACGGATCATTTTTGCCTCTCCATGGAATTGAATACATAATAAGGTCGGCAAAAACGCTTGAAAAGGAAAATGACATTGTTTTTGAAGTTTTAGGTTGGGGGCCGGAAAAAGAAAAAATCGTAGAGTTGTTTAATTCTCTAAAACCGCGCAATTTGTTTTTTACAGGAGGAACAGATCGGGAACTGCTTAGGGATAAGATTGTTGAAGCCGATGTCTGTTTGGGTATATTTGGCAACACCAGTAAGGCGAAAAGAGTAATTCCTAACAAGGTTTACGAATGCCTTGCTGTCGGCAAGCCGGTTATTACCGCCGACACGCCGGCAATAAGAGAACTATTTGAAGATGGAGAGCTCATGTTTGTGAGTGTGGCGGATCATGCCTCTTTAGCAAAAGCTATAATGGCGCTAAAGAACGATGTATCCTTATCAAGAGACATTGCGAAAAAAGGGCATCAAAAATTTTTAAATTTTGCCACACCAAACATTTTGGGCAATAAATTACTGGAAATAATAAACGAAAAGTTATGAACATTTTCAATGGAGTTGATTTAAAAAATTTTGATTACAATGTTTATTGGGAGAACAGGAGTGTCAAAATAAGACAAAAATTATTGGAAAGAGAAGGGGTCTTTTTTGATTGGATAAAGCCGAAAACAAAAGTTCTTGATATCGCTGTCGGCAATTCCGGATTGTTGTCTTCGCTAAAGAAAAATAAAATGTGCGATGTTTACGCCTTTGATATTTCTCAAAAAGTTGTTGATGCTCAAAATGAAGAAGGAATAATCGCTGAAAAAAGAGATATTTCCGTTGATGACTTTAATAATATTAGAAAATGCGACTTTTTAATATTAAGCGAAATTTTGGAGCACTTACCCCTACCCGAAATGTTAATGAATAAATTATCGGATAAAGCTGATTTTTTTCTTATTTCTATTCCAAATTCTGCTTTTTATAAATTTAGGTTAAGCCTTTTGTTTGGAAGATTTTTTAAACAATGGATTTTTCATCCAGCAGAACATTTGCGTTTTTGGAGTCATCATGATTTTTTGAGCTGGGCAAAAGCTATGGGGTTTGAGGTTGTTAAACATCAAGCTTCTAATGGACTTGATGTTGGACCGTTAAAGCTTTATAAATATATGCCGAATTTGTTTGGTCATCAAATTTGTTATTTACTAAAAGCTAAAAACAAATAGAATAATGATATGAAAGATATCATTGGTGACGCAAAAAAGATTTTAATTGTTAATACTGTTTCAAGCGAAAGAAAACTTATTGGAATGGTTATGTGGGGCGCGTGGGCGGTTGCCAGTTATTTAAAACAGACAATAAGCGGTTCCGATGTTAGGTTTTTAGACGAAAACAACGAGGATAATTTTCGGGAAAAATTTGACGAAATAGTGAAGGACAGAGAAGTTGTCGGATTTTCCATAACATCTATGCAGATAAAATACACCTTACCATTAGTAAAGTTTTTAAGAGAAAAGTATCCAAATATAAAAATAATAGTCGGTGGTATCCATGTTATTCTTTTTCCTGATCAGGACTATGGAAATTATTTCGATAAAATAATCACGCAAGTTGTTCCAAAAAAATTTTTTTCTTACGAATTATTGCCGGAAAAAGTAAAAGATGTTTATAGAAAAAAAAGAGGACAGGTTCTAACAGGATTTAATTGTTCCTATAAGTGCACCTTTTGCATAAACAGCGTTATGAACGCCAAATATGAGGGATTGCCATTAGAGCAGATTAAGAAAGATTTGGATTATGTCGTAAAAGAATTTAATCCGCCCAAAATATACTTCAGAGATGAGGATTTTTTTCAAGATATAAACAAAGCCAAAGCCATTGTAAAACACATTATTGAAAAAGGGCACAAGTTCAACTGGGAGACGACATGCAGGACAACCCATTTTATGCCGGGCAGGGTGGATGACGAATTTCTCAAAAAAATGAAACAATCGGGTTGCGTCCAGCTTAGATTTGGCATAGAAACTGGCTCCCAAAAAATGTTAAATTTCTTGAAAAAAGGACAAACTGTGGAAAAAATAAAGCATGCCGTCAAAAAATGCGCGGAATACAAAATAGACGCTAACTGCTCTATGATGATTGGCATACCAACAGAAACAAAAGAAGACAGAGAACAGACTTACAAGCTTATTGAAGAGCTAAGCGGTTATGGCAAATATGTCAGTATTTTTGGACCTCAACTTTATCGACCTTATCCCGGGGGCTTGCTTTACGATGAGATAATAAAAATGGGTTATAAATTACCCACAAAATTTGACGATTGGGCTGTTTATTACGACACTAACCCTCTAGGAGATATTTTTGATGCGGGCGAAATGGATACCGGTTATCCGTGGTTGACCAAAAAAGAGAATAAAGTTTTACCATATGTTTGGGTGGTGGTTCATTACGGTTTTAATTATTTAAAGTCGGACAGACCGCTAAAAAGATTAATAGGCTATTGGTTTTGGTTGCATTGGAAACTCAGATGGTTTAAATCGCCAGGGGTTACAGCGGTTATGTTTTTAAGAAAAAAGTTTTTCAGGACACATTTGGAGGAATAGTGTATACTAAGGGTATGAAAAGGTACATTTTGGGGATAAATTTGCCAATTAAAGCCAAATGCCACGAATCAGGAGTGGCTTTGATTGATGACGACGGCAATGTTGTTTTTGCGGCTGCCGAAGAACGATTTTCAAGGAAAAAATTGGACGGAGATTTTCCGGAATTGTCTATTAAAAAAATGCTGGAATTCACGGGAATAAAAAAGGAGGAGGTGTTTTATGTGGTGATTCCAGCCATAAATAATTTTGGCAAATTTTTTCGATTCGCGGAGTTTATTTACAGAGAAAGACTGTGGTACCTATTAAAACCAAGCGCATATAAAGTCTTTTATAAATTATTCTTATCGGAAAAAAATGTTTCAAAAATAAAAGATCAAGAAGGGGAAGGCGGGTTCAAAATGAAATTTTTTTGGAAAACTTTCATTAAACAGAATTTTCCAAATGCCAAAATAGTAAAAGTGGATCATCATATGTCCCATGCTTCAGGCGCGTATTTTACTTCTCCATGGGAAGAGTCGCTAATTATCACCAGTGATGGGGCGGGCAATCTTCTTTCTTCCGTTGTGGCTGTCGGGAAAGCGGGCAAGATAAAAAATATAGACAAAACATTTGTTCCGCATTCCGCAGGCGTTTTTTGGGGAAGTGTTACAAAGGTTTGCGGATTTAAGTCAGGCACAAGACATGGTGGCAAGGTAACCGGCTTGGCGGCAAGCGGAGATTCTAGCAAGTTGATTGATAAGTTTAGGCAGGTTATAAAATGCGATGGACTTAGGTTAAAAACAAAAGAAGAATTGTTTTTTGACAACACCAAGCTTATTCCGGATTGGGGTAATTATGAACCGGACAGGTTAAAAAATTTCTTAGGCGAAACAACAAGGGAAGATGTGGCTGCCGGAGCGCAAAAAAGACTGGAAGAAGTTTTAGTGGAGTTGACTTCAAACGCCATAAACAAAACAGGGTTGAAAAAGGTGGTTCTTTCTGGTGGTGTTTTTGCCAATGTTTTGCTTAATCAGAAAATTTTTCAATTGCCCGAGGTGGAAGATATCTATGTATTCCCAGCAATGTCTGACGGCGGATTGGCTTTAGGCGCGGCGCTTTATTTTCTTTCCGTTTTAAAAATAAAAGAGGGACGCAGATTGCTTCCCAAAAATTTTGGCATGGTCTATTTCGGTCCAAGTTATTCCAAAAAAGAAGTGGAAGAATCTCTAAGAACAAACAAAGTAATTTATAAAAAAATGACCGATTCGGCGAAAGAAATAGCCAAGTTGATTTATGATAATAAAATTGTCGCGTTTTATTCTGGAAGGATGGAGTACGGACCAAGAGCGCTTGGGAACAGATCAATAATTTATGCCCCAATAGATCCGACCGCAAACGATTGGCTCAACAAAAAGCTCAACCGTAGCGAGTTTATGCCTTTTGCGCCGGCAACAATGGCGGAGCACACGAAAGAAAATTATATCGGCATACAAAATGATCCGTTGGCGGCAAAGTATATGACTATTACTTATAACTGCACCGATAAGATGAAAAAGGAAGCGCCAGCTTGTGTTCATTTGGACGGAACGGCTCGCCCTCAAGTGATAAAAAAGGAGGATAATCCTTACTATTACGACATAATAAACGAGTACTACAAATTAAGTGGTATCCCCACTCTGATAAATACGAGTTTTAATATGCACGAAGAGCCGATAGTGGCGAGTCCAGAAGATGCCATTAGAGCATTCTTGGATTCAGGGATTGATTATTTGGTGATGGAA
>ERZ1292633.3991-Hain-H41-02um-R1-3991-length-13942-cov-6_pt1 | contig 10415 bp, 10 predicted proteins | sample MGYA00564406_ERZ1292633 | MGnify/ENA primary metagenome ERZ1292633 (study PRJEB36523, sample SAMEA6512639) | groundwater metagenome | collected 2019-01-08 | study: AquaDiva: Metagenomics assemblies of 32 groundwater samples
CGCCTGCTCGGCCGGGGAGCATTCGAGTACCTGAACAACATGTATGTCTTCGTCAGAAACAATGGCCCGAGCGTCGACGCCTCCCTCAATGACTGACGGCAAGCCAAAAGCAAACCCGATCGAGAACAGCAGAGCTGCCACGACCAGGTTCATGAAGACGCCTCCAAAGAGCACAATAAACCGCGCCAAGTAACCCTTGGTGGCAAAGCTGCCGGCCTCAAAACGATGTTCACCGTTTTCTCCCTGAATACGCACAAAGCCGCCAATCGGAATGAGGTTAACCGACCAAACAGTGCCCTTCTTATCCTTCCAGGAAAACAACCGTGGTGGGAAACCGATACCGAATTCTTCTACAACCATGCCGGACTTCCGAGCAGCGGCAAAGTGACCCCACTCATGGGCTAAAACAAGAATCGACAGGAGAACAAGGAAAAGTAAAATGGTGCCAATCATACCGGGATAGTGTAGACCATCCATCACCTAAAAACAATCTGACCTGGAATAATTCAATCACTCCAACTAAATCTCGAAGATCTCATATCGGTGTGATTTTATATCCCGAACAATGCTCTCAATGTTCCTTTCGAGAACTTTTCTAAAGTCAGGATTATCTACGGTCATATTCGATCCGATCTGCTTATCTGTTTTCAACCGCAGCATAACTAAGATAGCTTTATCCGCATCGATCTGAATCAAAAAGATCACTCTTGCCGCTCCGCTCGGGGTAGTGATATATACTTTCTTTAAAAGCGTTCCAGCTTGCTTGCGAGAGCTCTTTATAGTCACACCCAAGCCTTCAAGAGATTTGCGTGCTGCAGCCTTGAGTATTTCAAAAGTGATCTTTCTGCTCAAAGACTCATATTCCTTAGCTCTAACCGTTGCTGCAATAAGCAGTTTCATGGCTTAAAGCTTTGCAGCGAGTCGACCAAGCGCATCCATTTTTTTCTGGATAGCTGGCGTGACCGACATAGTTTCCGATTCGCCGATCACAACCTGGGGTGATTTTACAAAATTCACCAAGGCATTCTTGATGATCAAGGTCAAAGGAATACCGAGTTTCTCGGCAGCCTTAACAGCTTTCCCCTTCAATTTGTCCTCGATCCTAATAGTGAGAGTCGTCATACATTTCAATTATATAGCACTAACGATGTTAGTGCAAACTATCTTCCTGCTACCCAACGGACCCACAGACGTTCCCGGCACAAAAATAAATACAAACTCCGCCAAATAAATGGGGAGTCTGTATTTACGTCACCTTGCGTGGGGTACTTTACCCAACAGGGTTAGAAATAGTTAATCATCAATCGGCGTCGCGGTCAAGCGATTTATCCGCCAATAATTTTCGCTACCTCATCACGCTTAGCCTGCATCGTCCCGTCATCGACAGCCTCAAGGTTCAGACGCAAAAGCGGCTCGGTGTTCGACATACGAACATTGAACCAGAACGTTGGGTAAGTGATGAGCAAGCCGTCGAGTTCCGACTGCTCACCTTCCGCGAAGTGCTCTTTAAGGCGAGCAATGGCGGCGAGTTTGTCTTCGACGTGAAAGTTGATCTCACCGGAGTGGGAGTATTTACGCAGTGGAGCAACTATTTCAGACAACTTTTTACCTTCGCGAGCCATTTCAGCCAACACGACCAGCATCGTGGCCACCGGAGCCTCGTAAACGCCTTCCGGCATGCTCATATAGAAGTGACCAGACGATTCACCAGCGAAAACTGCGCCAGTTTTGATCATAGCCTCCTTGATGAGCGCATGACCAACGCGAGTCACAACCGGCTTGCCGCCAGATTCCAAAATCATGTCTTCGGTGATCTTACCCGGACGAATGTCATAACAAATCGTGGCTCCCGGAAAACGTCTAAGCATCGCGCGAGCCACTAGACCTCGAATAATCGCCGGCTCAACAACCTCTCCCTTGTCATCCACGAAGAAAATACGGTCACCATCACCGTCGGTCGAGATTCCCACATCAGCACCGATCTCCGTCACCTTATGGCACAGGGCTTCGGTGTTCTCGGCTTTGAAAGGATCGGCTTCATGGTTTGGGAAGGTGCCATCGAGTTCCCAGAACATGCGCGTAATGTCGAACGAATATTTGTTGAAAGCTAAATCGAGATACTGCGCGCCCATGCCGTTAGCCGAATCAACAGCGATTTTGTAGCTTGGGAGGTCGCCAACTTCAGCGAAAGCAATTTCGGCTTCAACTTGTTTATCAGCGATACCGGTGACGATTTCGATCGTACCATCAAGGTCGGCAGAGCCGAGCTCTGCCTCTACGGCAACATCGAAATCCTCTTGCTCCATGATGTCCCCGATCGTTTGGATGCCGGTCTCGCCACTAATCGCAACTGAGCGAGCTCGCACCATCTTGAAACCGTTGTAAGCAGCTGGGTTGTGAGAAGCTGAAATCTGAATCCCACCATCAGCATCGACATGACTCACACCGAAATAAAAGCCTGGTGTTGATAACAATCCCATGCGAATGACGCGAGCGCCTTGGGCCACCAAACCTTTCACAACCTCAGCTTCGTACGGAATTGAACTTGGTCGCATATCGTAACCCACGGCGATCGTCGGAGCCTCTCCGCCAATCTCGCGGCGAATGAACGTCGCAAACGCTCGGCCTAAGTTGTAAGCAAATTCCGGAGTGATGTCCTTATCAACAAGTCCGCGGATATCGTAGGTTTTGAAGATGTGACGTGGAATTTTGCCCATAAGGACGGATAGAGACGGATTAGGACGGAGGTCTTACTTCACTGCATTCGCGATTAGGATATCAAGTAGCTGAGGAAAAGATAGTCCGGCCGCGGCGGCTGCTTGTGGCAGTAGACTCGTTTCAGTCAGGCCCGGCAAAGTATTGGTTTCGAGCACAACGAACCCCTTGGCGTCGAGCATGAAGTCGGTTCGCGAATAACTCCGACAGCCAAGAACGCGATGAGCGGTTAAGGCTAAGTCTTGAAGCTTAGCGATCTGTTTACTCGACAGTTTCGGCGGCGTGATCTCGAGACTCGCGCCTACAGTGTACTTCGAAGTGTAATCAAAAAGCTCGGCGGACTTGGGGATGATTTCGGTTGGCGGCAGGGCCACAATGTCGTCACCACGCTCAAGAACACCGCAAGTAAATTCGCGCCCCTCAAGACATTTTTGAATAAGTACACGTTCATCCCACTTAAACGCCTCGTCAACCGCCTTCACAAGCGCGGGTGCCGAACTCACCTTGGCGGCGCCAACACTCGACCCGCCAGACACCGGCTTCACAATCACCGGCCACTCCGCTTGCGGCGCTGACTTGCGTAGCTGCCAATCGGTCCTTGAAATAACAATCGACTCTGGCACTCGCAAACCATGCGCTCGAAAAATATCAGTCGACATCACCTTGTCCATAGCAACTGCCGAGGCGAGCACTCCCGAGCCAGTGTACGGAAGCTTGATCGACTCAAGCAAACCTTGCATTTTGCCATCCTCACCGAACGTGCCATGAAGAGCCAAAAGGGCGACCTCAAAATCCCGGAGCCGATCGAGTGCCTCGAGTAAACTAAGCTTTTTAGTGCTCTCCCCAAAGCGCCAGCTACCGGTGCGATCGATAAAAATCGGCTTAACGGCATACTTGTCAGTGGACAAGTTTTCAAGCATTTGGCGGCCGGTGGCCAGAGAAACTTCGTGTTCAGAACCGGGGCCACCCATGATCAAAGCAACTTTCTTCATACCTTAGCCAAATAAATGAATGGTCGCTTTGACATCTCCCCCTTAAGAACGTACGATTAGCCTAGCAAAGATTGTAATAACTGTCTTATGGCCACAATAATTGGCTTGGTACTCGCAGGCATCGCGGTTCTGATCCTTATTTGGGTCATTGGAGTTTACAACATGCTGATTCGTGGCCGCACCCGAGTCGAGGAAGGTTGGTCAGATATCGAGGTCCAGCTCAATCGCCGCTACGATCTTATTCCGAACCTCGTGAATACAGTGAAGGGCTACGCCAAGCACGAAGAAGGTGTCTTCACAAAAGTGACCGAAGCCCGAACTGCCGCCATGTCGGCCGCTACCCCTCACGATCACGCCATCGCTGAAAATCAACTGTCTCAGACCCTGAAATCTCTGTTCGCCGTGGCTGAGGCCTACCCTGATCTTAAAGCGTCTTCCAATTTCGCTCATCTGCAAACCGAGTTAGTTGATGCCGAAGATAAAATCCAGGCTTCCCGCCGCTTCTACAACGGCTTGGTCCGTCGCTTCAACACCGCCGTGCAAACTTTCCCTACCAACCTGATTGCCGGCTTGATTGGTTTCAAAACTTTCGACTTCTACGACGCTCCTGAGGTTGCTAACGCCGTACCTAATGTAGCCTTTTAGGGAGTAGGTTGTCGGGTGTAGGGAGTAGGGCGCGGTCCACCTACAACCCACCACCTGCGCCCTACAACCTGTAACCTATGTACGACCACATCGCCGCCAACAAACGTAAAACCTGGTTCTTGATCGTGCTCGTGGCTGCGATCATTGTAGGCCTGTCGGCACTCTACGGCTACATTCAAGGCATTGACCCGACGACCACTATTCTCATTGGAACGGTGATCGCCAGTGTCCACGCCTTGATTAGCTATTTCTTGTCTGACAAAATTGCGCTTGCGAGCAGCGGTGCCAAAGCCATCAAGAAACAAGATGCTCCCGAGCTCTGGAACCTGGTGGAAAACCTGTGTATCGCAAACGGCCAGCCCGTGCCCGCCATCTACATCATTAACGATGACAGCCCGAACGCCTTTGCTACGGGCCGTGATCCTGAGCATGCTTCGATTGCTTTCACAACCGGCATTATCAAAATTCTCGACAAACAAGAGTTACAAGGGGTAACTGCTCACGAGCTATCACACGTCAAAAATTACGATATTCGCGTCATGACCGTGGTCGTTGTTCTGGTTGGCGCCGTCATGCTCCTAGCTGACATCATGCTCCGCACCATGTACTTTGGCCGACGCGACGAACGCGGCAGTTCGACAGCCATCTTCGCCCTGATCGGCATCGTACTCGCTATCCTATCACCGCTCTTCGCTCAGCTCATCCAGTTGGCAGTTTCTCGTAGCCGAGAGTACTTAGCTGACGCCTCAGGCGCCATGTTGACCCGCTATCCTGAAGGACTGGCTCAAGCCTTAGAAAAAATCGCTCTTGCCGCCCGACCAATGCAAAATGCTAACCACGCTACTGCCCACTTGTTTATTGCTAACCCTTTTGGTAATGAACATAAACGACGGGCCTCTTTGTCGACCATGTTCTCGACGCACCCGCCTATGGAAGAACGTGTGCGCAGACTGCGAGACATGGGCCGTTAACCCCTCATTATCTCCCCCATTATCGGCAAGGGAGAGAAGTGACCTGATGAGCATATGAACGATATCCTGGATAAATTCACAAACCATTTAAAAGGTGTGCTCACCCGAGCCCTAGTTTTTGTTGTTGAGACCGGAGGAGAAACTATTTCTCCGACCCACCTCCTGTGGTCGCTCGGGATGCAACAAGGATCAATTGGGTCTGAGATCTTGTTTAAAGCCGGTCTCTCTAACGAGATCCTGAAAGGCTTGGTCGGACCTCAAGAAATAAAGGATCTACCCCCGCTCCCCAACGTTACGGGAGCTACACCACTCTTATCTGAAGACTCAAAGAAGGCCGTTGAGAAAGCTGTCTTATCCGCGAGCATGCACGAGCATCGCTACGTAGGTACCGAACACCTCTTGTTTGGCTTACTCCAGACCCGCACTCCAGAAATTAGTCAGTTCCTCACCGGCCAGAGCGTCAATCCCGACACGCTCTACGAACACCTCAACACCGTCTTTAAAACCACCGCTCAATTCCCAGACTTCCCTCGACCGTCAGAAATTACCAAACCCAACGCTCAGCCGTGTGAGGAATGCGGAGAAATTCATGATAAGCATGAGCACGCGGACGAAAAATCGGCGCTTGAATTCTTCACCACTGAACTTACGGCACCGGATCACGTGAAAAAACTCGATACCCTGGTCGGCCGCGAACATGAAATTGATCGCTTGGCCGCAGTCCTGTCGCGTCGTACCAAAAATAATCCCTTGCTTTTGGGCGAACCAGGCGTAGGCAAGACCGCGATCGTGGAAGGCTTGGCCAAGCGAATCGCGAGCGGTCACGTACCGGCCACGCTCCAAGGCCGTCGCATTTTCGCGCTCGACATGGGCTCTTTGATTGCCGGCACCATGTATCGCGGTGATTTTGAAGGACGATTAAACGATGTACTTGAAGAAGTTCGCGACATGAAAAACGCCATTTTGTTCATTGATGAGATGCACACCATCGTAGGCGCTGGCGCAACCACCGGATCACTCGATGCCGCCAATATCCTAAAGCCCTCATTGGCGCGCGGAGAACTCCGCTGTATTGGCGCAACCACCCACACTGAATACAAAAAACATATCGAACTTGATCCGGCTTTAGCTCGACGTTTTGCTCCGATCAATGTCGACGAGCCAACAACCGCCGAAACCCTCAGTATTCTCAAGGGCTTGCTCCCACGTTACGAAGAACACCACGGTGTGAGTTTTGCCCCAGGCACGCTCGACCTGATCGTTGAACTAACCGCAAGACACATCCCTGGTCGCCAATTCCCGGATAAAGCTATCGATCTACTCGACGAAGCTGGCGCTGCCGCCCAATCAAACAAACACACCAACCGAGGACGAGATGAGCTCACCGTCAAGGTAGAAGAGCTGACAAAAATTAAACACGAAAAATCGGCCGCCGTGGCTACCGAGCATTTTCCGGACGCGCTTGGTCTTAAGGCTGCCGAAGAGCAACTCAATAAAGACATTGAACGTCTAGAGCGTGAACGCGCCAAACAAGAAAAGACTATCATCGATCCCGCGATCATTTTACGAGTAGCCTCACGCATGACCGGCGTACCGCTTGAAAAACTCTCAGCCAATGACACGGAGAAACTTCGCGGGTTGTCTGAGCGCCTTGAGAAGCACGTAGTCGCCCAACCTCAGGCTATCGCAGCCGTGGCCGATGCCGTGCGCCGCGCCAAACTTGGTATCTCGCGCGAAGGCAAACCGCTAGCCTCATTCTTGTTCGTTGGTCCTTCCGGAGTTGGTAAGACCGAACTTGCTAAGGCACTCGCCAAAGAAGTCTTCGACGACCCAAAGGCCCTGATTCGTCTCGACATGAGCGAATTCGCTGAAGGCTTCGCGGTGAGCAAACTTGTGGGCTCGCCGCCGGGCTATGTTGGCTTCCGCGAAGGCGCCAAACTGACCGACGCCGTGAAAAATCGCCCGCACTCGGTCATTTTGTTCGACGAATTCGAAAAAGCCCACGGTGACGTCCACAATCTCCTCCTCCAGGTACTCGACGACGGCATTCTGACTGATGCCACCGGACAAACCATCAGCTTCCGTAACAGCATCATCATTCTCACCACTAACGCCGGACGTGAACGTTTTGATCGCGGTGAATTAGGCTTCGGAGGAGCAAAATCAGGCCCGCCAAATGCGCTCGACCTGCGTCCGCTCTTAGAAGACCATTTCAAACCCGAGCTTTTGAACCGCATTAATCGTGTGGTTGTCTTCCAGCGACTGGTTGAGAAAGATCTCTTGCAAGTAGTGAAGCGCGACCTAGCCGAGCTTAGCCAACGCCTCAAAAAGCGTGGATACGTCGTAAAAACCGAGGCTGCTGCTGCCCAAGCCCTGGTTAAATCGATCAATCCTAAATTCGGAGCTCGCGACGTACGACGGGTGGTTGAAGAGCACATTGAGCAGCCACTGGCGGAACTCCTCCTCAAACGCACGACCAAGAGTAAAAAAGCTTACAAGGTCAGCGCAGCCAAAAGCGGCACAATCTCCATTAGTTAGTTACGAAAAAACGAGCTCAAGGCTCGTTTTTTCGTGCTATAATTTGGCCGTATGGCAGCAGGAGTCGCGATCAAGGACCTAAACTCAACCGACACCCGGGCCACGCTTCAGGCTGCCAAAAAAACCGAAGCCAAACGTCGCTTGCAATCCCCCGCTCGATCCGGCTTCATGGGCGGCCTCGGAGGTAAGCGAGCACAAACCGTAATGCTCGGTGCAGCTCTCTCTGGAGCTCCCGGAAATTTTGACCATCTCCCCACACCGGCCGCTCACACTTACTCAATGACTGACCAAGATCAATCAGACGAAACCGATACAGACGATTCGACACCAACAACTGCTGGCGAAGAGTATCAAAAAGCCTTCCAGAGCCGACGGATCAGTCACCAGATTGGGGGCGCAGTTGGACTCGATGTTGGCCATCGCTCGGGCAGCGAAGATACTTCAGAATTAGAGCAGATCCAACAGAACACGGCCGCGCAAGAAGCAGAAGCTCTCCAGAATAACCAACAAGGCATAGACACACGTTCAAGCGCTGCCAAACGCGCTGCGCGACATGCCATACAAAAGTCTGGACTCGATGAGGGCGTGAAAGCCGTACAAGATGCTGTCCAAAAAGAGCTGGGAAGTTTGGGGATGAATTTGTTTGGCGATGGCGTCATAGGCGCTGACGCCATAGGTGAAGACTTTTACGTGAGCCAAGGGGTGGTGTTTGTACAACGTAATCTTCAAGCTGCCAGAACCATCCTTTCGCCCGTCCCACCGTCGGTCGACGAGATGACGAGCGTACAAGACATCCCCGTTCAGGCTGTTGAAAAGGGCCTCGATTTCTTCATACCTCGGTTTGCGCTCTACAGTATGGCTGGCATGGCTGGCATCCTAGGCTTTATTTTGCAATGGTTCATCATTAGCGCCGCCACCATTGTCCTAACCGGTCTCGTCTTGCTCATTTCCTCAGCCTATAACCTCTGGGAGAACCCTCTAACTTCGATCTGGACACTTTTCCGCGCCCAGGCCGGGCTTTAGCTTATGACCGAAAAACAACAAATGGTGCTCAAAATTGTTGGCCTCATAGCCGTAGCCGGACTTATGGGTTTAACTCTGTATTTTATGATCTTCGGAGGCAACGGCCCGAGCCTTGCTCCGCCAGCTTCCGAACCCGATGCGCTACCTGGCGGTGGCCTGCCTACCGCTGGTCAGGGCTCACCAACCCCTGGAGACGCTGGCGATACTCCTAGCGGACCGGGCACTTTAGAATCTTCTCCAACGGCCAACGGCGGCATTACTACCACGACACTTCTCACCACCGCCGGCGTGCTCCAACCGACCGTCACAAGCAACGGCACCGTAGCCTATTACGACCCACGTGATGGCAAATTCTATACTATCGACGCCGACGGCAATGTTGTTCTGCTTTCACAAAGCACTTTCCCTTCAGCAGACAGTGTCGTCTTCTCGCAGCACGCCGAGTCGGCGGTGATTGAGTTCCCTGATGGCAGTAATGTTGTTTACGATTTTCTGGCCGGTACACAAACAACGCTTCCCTCTCACTGGGAAGAGTTCTCTTTCTCGGATGATGGGAGTGAAATTGCCACAAAGAGTCTAGGTACCGATCCCTCAAATCGCTCTCTGATCATTACCTCAGCTGACGGCTCGCAGGCGCAGGTCGTGGCTGCCCTCGGTTTTAGCGATAACTTGGTCGATGTCAACTGGTCACCTGATGGCAACGTGCTCGGCTTTTCAAGAACGGGTTCAAGCGGCAGCGCCTTTGGCCAAAACGAGGTTTATCTAATTGATGCAAACGGTGAAGCGTCTGGTGTGCTCATTGTGAACGGTACAAACTTTAAAAATATCTGGTCACCGGACGGAGCCAACATTCTCTATTCGGTGGCGGACGCCGGCGACGACTACCGAGCCAGTCTCTGGTACGGCGATGCTGCCGGTGATCGAACCGGTAACACTCGTCTTAGAATCAGCTTGAAAACAACGGCCGATAAATGCACCTTTGCCTCAAGTACAGTGGCCTACTGTGGCGTTCCCCTCGAAATGCCCTCAGGCGGCGGCTCAGCTCCGTCGCTCATCATTTCTCCCGATCACCTTTACCGTATCGATCTCCCCTCCGGACGCTCAAGTCTGGCAGCAATCCCCGCTCAGACTACCAAAATGTTCAATCTCAGCGTTTCAGACGATGGTAATGAGCTCTATTTCACTGACGCGCAAGGTCGGCTTAACCTCATTCAACTCGACTAGCTATGCGGTATTTCTGGCACTTCCTTGTAGGAGCTAGCGTAATCGTTGTCTTTATTATTCTGTTTTTCTCGTTCTCGCTCGGCGTGAAAGATAAGATCAGCTTTACCGATAACGTGACTCTCACGGAACCCACCATCACTATTGCTGATCCAAGTCTAGGTTCAGCCACGGCACCGGTAACTATCGTGAATTTCGGCGACTACCAGTGTGAAAGCTGCGCTCAACTGGAGATGAGTTTGGTGGCGCTCCGGGCCGAATACACGGATAGCCTCCGGATCGTCTGGAAAGACATGCCCAACACCTCTCA
>ERZ1292633.6299-Hain-H41-02um-R1-6299-length-10409-cov-32_pt1 | contig 10409 bp, 10 predicted proteins | sample MGYA00564406_ERZ1292633 | MGnify/ENA primary metagenome ERZ1292633 (study PRJEB36523, sample SAMEA6512639) | groundwater metagenome | collected 2019-01-08 | study: AquaDiva: Metagenomics assemblies of 32 groundwater samples
CTGTTATCCTTTGCTTATACTTTATAAATAAAACTAAGGAGTTGAACTAAACCTCTCTATAGGACATTAATATAATAAAAATGTAATGACAAAAAAGACAAAGTATTCTAGCAGACAGCAACAATTTGTCAAGTAATTTAATCGCTCTTAAGTTCACAGTAATACAGAAAAAAATTTATCAATATATTGTATTTAATACTTGAAAAGCTATCTACATATTGTATAATTCATCGAAATTTTAGAGAATTTACAGTGAGGCAATTTTTTATGAAAAAGTTGATAAGAAAATCTATGTATTTGAAAGCAAAGATTGTCTCTGTGCGAATCGGCAACTATCGGTTCAGGCGTCCGCAGGGGATGTCTGCCACAATTCTACAAGGGTTTGCGCTAGACCCCGAACCTCCGCCGCGAGGTCGAGTCCGGTGTAACACCACATCAGGAGAGAAACCATTTTACAACTTATTGAACCCAGTCTCTCGCAAACAATAGATAGTAGTAGTAGCCGTAATAGTAACGAAGAAAAATGTAAGCAGTACGATTTAAACCGATTAAAAATTGAAGATAAAAAGCTTTTTGACAAATATGTAATAGAAGAAGGCATAAATTTATGTGATTATTCTTTTGCAAACAATTATATCTGGAAAGGCTCAATAGAATTATTATGGAAAATAATTAATAACAATTTTTGTCTCTTTGGATTAACTTCCAAAGGGATGTGTATGATGCTCCCACCGCTTGGGAAAGACAACATTCAAAACACCCTGAATGAATGTTTTTCCATGATGAAAGAAATAAATGATTCCAGTGGTTCTGAGTCATATATTAATTACGTTTATGAAGGCTTTTTGAATCTTTTTGACAACACTTCCTATCGCATTGTTGAAGGCTATCCCGATTACATATACAAAACAACCGACCTCATAAAACTTGCCGGCAGAAAATACGAAAAGAAGAGAAACGAGATAAATTTTTTCAAAAAACATTACGACGCTTCTTTTGAAAAGTTCTATCCAAAACATATTGCAGACGCCCTTCTGATGATTGACCAATGGAAGAGGGAAAAGATTCACGAATCGAATGTTTCAAACCACAACGAACCCCATTATCAGTATAGTCTTATCCATGAAGCAGAAGCTGCAAAATGTGCAATTATCTTTTCTGAAGAGTTGGGATTAAATGGGGCAATCATTGCAATTCAGGGTCAAATTGAGGGTATTACATTAGGGGAACGTATTACATCCAACACCGCTTCTGTTCTCATAGAGAAGACCAACAATAATTTCCATGGCATGCCGCAGTTTATCTACCAGCAATTTTGTGCAAGTGACTTTTCTGATGTTGAATACATCAACGCAGGCGAAGACTGGGGGATAGAAGGTCTGAGAAGGGCGAAGATGTCTTATCATCCTTGTTTCCTTGCAAAGAAATTTCTTATTTACGAGAAATAAAATTTTGGTGAATTATTGCAAGACAAACCTTTTAGATCTTTTGCCTATCGAACAACTGGAAAAGGATTGTTTTCCGACGGAGGCTTTTAATCGACACCTTATAAAAAATTTATTGACCAACACCAAATCCGTTATTATTAAAGCAACAGAGCCATCAGGGGAAATTATTGGTACTATTATTGGTACTACAAAAAGGGAAAATTGCATATCCGTGGGCAGGATATTCTCTCTATGTGTTCTTGATGAGTATCGTAAAAAGGGTATTGCCACTCGTCTCGTTCAACTCATGGAAGAAGAATTTTCCTTAAGGGGTATCAAAAAAATCAGACTGGAAGTCAGTACGCACAACAACATCGCCAGAATGTTTTACGAACGACAAGGATATCAAACGACAATCGGTGTCCTTCCTAATTTTTACAACGATGGCACAGATGCCTTTGTCTTGAACAAGCGCCTTCCTTAAAACTTCCTTATTTTCCAAAATAATGCTTGCAATTCAAATTTTTTTTTGTACTATACTCGGACTTTTTAGCACGCGGATTATAAAAATAGAGAGTGTCTGAAATTTATGTTCCTTGTATGGTATAAAAAGTGATATTTTATATGCGCGCTACGTATTATTTAAATTTTCATATAGCTGGCTATGGCTGAGCATTTATTTATACTATCGATAATCTTATTTGCAACAGGTTCGTTGTTTGCGTTATGCTTTTATGGATGGCAACGGGTTGGTAATTATATTTCTCTCATTTTTGCAGCAATTGCGTCATGTTTTGGTATTGCAACAGCAGTAGTTGTGCTTTCCGGTGGTTCTCCCGTTCATATTGATTTTCACCTCCTTCTCCCCATTATTAAATACAACTTTTTGTTAGATCCGCTTTCTGCATATTTTATCCTTACTATTTCAGTTATCAGTTTTGTAGCCTGCATATATTCTCTTGGTTATATAAATTTATATGTTGGTAAACGAGACATACGCTTCCTGGGCTTTATTTACAATCTTTTCCTCCTATCAATGATTCTGGTTGTGAGTGCTAACAACGCATTTGTATTCATGATTGTCTGGGAGCTTATGACATTTCTTTCATACTTCCTTGTTATCTTTGAACACGAGAACAAGGAGAATAGAAAAGCAGGATTGATGTATATAATCATGGCCCATATTGGTTCTGGATTGCTTGCAATTGCCTTTTTCATTATGTTTACTTACGCCGGATCGTTTAGCTTTGACGACTTCAGGCAGGTCGCTTCTCAGATACCTGCTGTTTACAAAAACATCATCTTCTTTTTGGTACTCGTCGGTTTTGGTATTAAGGCGGGCATTTTCCCATTACATTTATGGTTGCCTATGGCACACCCAGCCGCTCCGAGTAATGTTTCCATGATCATGTCCGGCGTGATGATCAAAACGGCGATTTATGGATTTATACGATTTTATTTTGAGTTTGTCACACCCTGCCCTCCCTGGTGGGGTGTTATTATCCTCATCTTTGGGGCTGGTTCTGCTCTTCTGGGAATTTTGTATGCATTGCAAGAGCGTGATATCAAGACGATGCTTGCATACAGTAGTGTCGAAAATATTGGTATCATCCTTATCGGTATCGGCTTGTCGATGATATTTAGGTCTTACAATTTGATGGCATTGTCCTCACTTGCTATGATTGCAGGTCTCTATCACTTGATTAACCATGCGGTATTCAAATGCTTGCTTTTCGGTTGCGCCGGAAATATCTATTACTCTACTCATACGAAAAACATAGAGGAATTAGGTGGTCTTATCAAACGATTACAGGTAACTGCTCCTTTATTCCTGGTAGCCGCTCTGTCAATTTCTGCAATCCCTCCATTAAATGGATTCATGAGTGAGTGGCTTATTTTCCAATCCTTGCTGAATGGGTTTAACATACCGTCGGTACTTATTAAGATAGAAACTATCATTTGCGGCGCTGTTGTTGCTTTAACAGGGGCGTTGGTTGCCACATGTTTTATAAGGGCATTTGGGATTTCATTCCTTGCTTTACCCCGCACAGAACACGCTAAACATGCCAAAGAGGTCCCTGTTATTATGTATGTGAGTATGGGACTTTTGGCCGGGCTTTGCGTATTTATGGGTGTTTTCCCTGCCAGAATTATGATGACTGTGAATCACGTTAGTTCGCATCTCGTAGGTATAAATATCATAAAATCCATTACGGCGTATGATTGGATGCAAACCAAGATTGTCCAGACTAACTTTACAGGAATATCACCGAAAAGCGCTGCAGTTTTTGGTTTGATGCTTCTAGCGATTACGTTTGGCGCTCTAACGGCAATAAGGCCACGTTTTGCCAGAAGATTTTATGAAACCTGGACGTGCGGTATATCGCCTGAGCCGAGATTGGAATATACAGGGGCTGCATTTTCTCGTCCCTTCGCAGTAATTTTCAAGGGTATTCTTAGGCCAAAGCTTGACGTCGCCAAGGTATATTCAGTTCCAAATTTCTTTGTCAAATCCATGACTTATGTTGGAGGAGTTACCTCGATATTTGAAAGTTATTTATACACACCGGTTTCAAATTTTGTCTTAAAAGCCTCCGATAGAGTAAGGTGGATACATACCGGAAATATTCATGTGTATCTTGCTTATATTTTTGTAACGCTAATTATATTGATCATGTTTTTTAGATAATTGATTATGGACTTGTCTTCTAAAATAGCACTTCCTGTATTACAACTTATTGTTATTGTTGGTTTAGCGCCGCTTGTTAAGGGATTTATCAACAAGATAGAGGCGCGCTTCCAGAACAGAAGAGGCCCCAGTATCTTTCAGCCGTATTACAACCTTATCAAATTACTACGGAAAGATGCAGTTGTTTCTGAGACGGCATCGTGGATATTCAGGGCTACCCCTTACGTAACCTTTATTTCAATATTGATAATTGCGCTGCTTGTCCCTGTCTTATCTTCGGCAGTTCCTGCAAATTTTACCGGGGATGTAATTCTTATTATCTATCTATTTGCATTGGGTAGATTTTTCCTTGCTTTATCTTCTCTTGATACAGGAAGCGCCTTTGGCGGCATGGGCGGTATGAGGGAGATGATGGTGTCTACCATGGCTGAACCAGCCCTGATGTTATCAGTCTTTACGGTGTCTTTAGCTACTGGTTCTACGAATCTTGGTAATATCACCAGTACCATGGTCGATCAGAGTACTATCTTATTAAATCCTTCTTTATTTCTGGCATTTGCTGCACTGGCAATTGTTATCATTGCTGAGGCTGGCAGGATACCAGTTGACAATCCGTTTACTCATCTTGAATTGACGATGATCCATGAAGGTATGATTCTGGAATTTTCGGGAAGGTATTTAGCACTCATTGAGTGGGCTTCCAGCATGAAACTATTATTGTTACTGACTATTCTGGTGAATACCTTCTTGCCTTGGGGAATTGCCAGGGACATGACATTTCCGGCAATGCTTATTTCGTTTGCGCTTTATGTCGTAAAGATTGGTTTCTTTGCATTCTTGATCGTTATTTTAGAGATGTCGTTTGCTAAGCTTCGTATATTCCGTGTACCGAATTTATTAGGTACGGCGTTAGTCTTATCGATTTTGGCTATTATCTCACTTTATGTAGTTGGTTAATTTTGATATGACACATCAAATCATAGTAAATTCCAGAACGGTTGATATCCTCGCAGTTTTGATGCTTATGTCGACTATTGTACTTATTGGTTCGAGCCGATTAAGAGTATGTATTTGGGCGTATGCACTTCGTTCATTTGTCTTGGCTTTAGTGAGTGGTCTTATAGCTTATTTTTCTGGTATCCATCATATCTATGTTGCAACCGGGGTTTCTATCGCGCTTAAGGTAATTGTTATTCCGGGTTTCCTTTTTTACATAATAAATAAGATTAAGATTAAAGAAGATGTAGAATCCTTTATTAACTATACTATGTCGCTTTTTATTGCATGCGGGCTTATTCTTATTGCCTATTACTCTACGCAATCGATCCTTACGTTTGAAAATGTATTTATGAGGCATTGTTTGCCTGTTTCGCTTGCAATAACGCTTCTGGGATTCTTTGTTATGATATCACGCAAGAAAGCTATTACGCAGATACTTGGTCTTCTTGCAATGGAAGATGGGCTTTTCTTTGCTGCGCTATCGACTTCTTACGGTATGCCTTTGGTTGTAGAGTTGGGTGTGTTTTTTGATATCCTGGTGAGTGTGATCATTATGGGAATTTATGTATATAGAATCAAAGAAACCTTTGATACCATTGATACAGACGTCTTAAGGGAGTTAAGGGAATAAATGCTCATATTTTGGCTTTTAATTATACCCATGGTAACCGCTGGTATATGCGTGTTCATACCGAAACACAGCGTATCAAAGTATGTAAGTATTGCAGGCAGCTTTATTACGTTTGTATACAATATAGTGTTGAATTGTATTGCTTATAAATACCACACATTACAAGGTTTTGATGGCTTCTTTTATTTAGATTCACTCAGTATTTTAAGCACACAGATTGTTTCACTTGTTGGTTTTGCAGCGGCACTCTATTCAGCTGGTTACATGGAAGCGGAATTACATGACGGTGAGTTCTCTGAAAAAAAGTTGCGCTGGTATTATTTCCTCTTCCATATGTTTATATTTACCATGCTTTCAGTTTGTGTGTGCAATAACCTGGGGATCATGTGGGTGGCAATGGAAGCAACAACACTGGCGACTACGTTTTTAGTAGGCTTTTATAATAAAAAACCGCATCATGAAGCCGCCTGGAAGTATATCATTATCTGTACTGTCGGCATTACTTTGGCTTTATTTGGAGTTATTCTGACGTATCATTCGGCTAAGGGTACGCTTGGTGGTATCGGTTACGCCTTGAACTGGTCGGAATTGCTTAAAGAAGCGGATAGATTTGAACCACATCTCATCCGGCTGGCGTTTTTATTCATACTGGTCGGATACGGTACGAAGGCCGGACTCGCTCCGATGCATACGTGGCTGCCAGACGCTCATAGTCAGGCCCCATCTCCGATTAGCGCTTTATTTTCCGGTGTGTTGTTGAATTGTTCTATGTATGGAATTATCCGATACCATATTTTAGCGTCTAAATGTGTCGGTGCAGAGTATTCCGGTACGCTGTTGATGATTTTCGGATTCATATCCATTCTTGTTTCCGTTCCTTTTATCATTGTGCAGAAGGATTTTAAGCGTTTATTGGCTTTCAGCAGTATAGAGCACATCGGTATTATTGCCCTTGGTTTTGGCTTTGGCGGCATGTATGGGGTGTATGGCGCTGGGTTGCATGCCTTTAGTCATGCGATCGTAAAATCACTCCTGTTCTTCTGCGCCGGTAACGTTTTCCTGAAATATAAGACAAGGGAGATAGATAATATTAAGGGCGCAATCAAAATTATCCCGGTTACCGGGGTGATGTTTCTCATTGGTATTTTTGCAATTACCGGTACTCCTCCTTTTAATATATTTTTAAGCGAGTTTTTGATTCTTGCCGATGGCTTTTCCAGCGGAAGACCTCTCGCGATTATTTTCTGCTCCTTAGTAACGATAGCCCTGGTACTCATTTTTGTTGGTTTTGTATATAATATGTTCAAGATGATTTTTGGATCTTCAGAACCGAACCCGGAGAGGGGCGAAGTAAGCAAATTTACCATAGTGGCAATGGGTTTTCTTTTATTTTTCGTGTTAGTAGTAAGTATTTATGTGCCGCCTTTCTTAAATAAAATACTTCAAGATATCTATGATATTGTAAGGAATGTGTAATGAGTATCAATAGACAGCCTTATCTCGACAACATATTGAATCGATTCAAAGGGAATGTCATGGTCGCCAAAGGCTCTTTGGAAAATGAGATATACATCTCCACAAATAAGGATAATCTTGTGGATGTTTGTACGTATGTCTATAACACGTTCCAGTCGCCTCTTTCGTCTATCATTTGTAATGATGAAAGAAGCCTCAACAAAAGTTTTACCATTTATTATGTCTTTTCTTTGCCGGATAAAGATTTATTTTTTATCGTTTATGTTCCCATAAGTGAGCAGTTCCCTGAGTTTCCATCGATTACTCCCTATATTCCTGCCGCACATTGGTATGAGCGTGAAATAAAGGATATGTTTGGCCTCGAACCTGTAGGACATCCGGATCCTTATACACTTGTATTGCATGGCAATATGCCTGAGAATACATATCCGCTGAGGAAGGATTTTGCCGCGAATACAAGGTTGCCCCATCTTGAATCGAAGCTGCCGTTTGCGCGGGTAGACGGCGAGGGCGTGTTTGAAATACCCGTGGGTCCAATACATGCAGGTATAATAGAACCGGGTCATTTCCGATTTAGCGCAATAGGGGATACCATTCTCTATTTGGACGCAAAATTATTTTATACCCACAAGGGCACGGAGAAAATCTTCGAAGCTATGCCGTATACAAAGGCGTTATTTCTTGCCGAGCGTATCTGCGGTGTTTGCGCTGCTTCACATGCAACCGGCTATTGCCAGGCTATTGAGAAGGTGGCGGGTATTGAAATACCACCGCGTGCAAAATTTACAAGAACTATCATTCTGGAACTAGAAAGACTTTATAATCATATAGGCGATGTTGGCAATGTTTGTGTCGGCGCTTCCTTTTTAATGTGCGGGTCACATGGCTTCAGGATTCGCGAGAATATACAACAGCTTAATGAAATTATTTGCGGTAATCGTTATTTAAGAGGCATGCTCACTATCGGCGGTGTGCGTTTCGATATTAATGACGATTTGAAAAAACATATTTTAGGCCTGCTGAATCGCGTAAAAACAGACTTTAAAGAACTTACGGAAATTATGTTTCAATCGTCCTCTTTCTTAGACCGAATTGAGACTACCGGAATACTTTCTTTAGAGCATGCGAAAGGGCTTGGTGTCGTTGGTGTGCCTGCAAGGGCATCAGGGATTTGTCGGGATACGAGGGTTAACCACCCCTATGCTGCTTATGATGAAGTTGATTTCAATATCCCTGTCTATTATGATGAAGGCGATGTGTGGGCAAGGGTCAAAGTAAGGATCGATGAGGTTTATCAGTCCATTTCTATCATTGAACAGTGCTTTGATAAAATGCCTGAAGGTCCTATCAAAACCTCAATGAAGGAACTTCCTCCTTATAAACAGGCATTGAGCTATGTTGAATCGCCTCGGGGTGAAGATATTTACTGGATCATGACAGCGCCGAACAATATGTTATACCGATATAAGGTACGTTCCCCTTCTTTCTGTAACTGGCCGGCTATTCCTTATACGATCCCCGGCAACATCGTTCCTGATTTTCCATTGATTAATAAGAGTTTCGAATTATGTTATTCGTGTACTGATTTATAAGAATATGGCCCACGAAATACGCGAAAATCACGAAAGGGCGGATATGTTGGGAATCTTATATCCTGATGAAAGTTATGCAATTATGGGGGCATGCTTTCATGTTTATAAAGCAATTTCTAATCTTTTGGAAGAGCATAAAGCGCAAGTTCTTAATTATTTATGTTCCTGTTCAGGAATTTCAAACTTGTATAATTTCCCCTCTAGAAAGAGGGGATAAAGGGGTGTGTAATTTGCCGTAACACACCCCCAACCCCTCTGGTAGGTTAGGCGTCCTCGCCTGACATTACGATGACAAGCGGGGACGCTTGTCCTACCAATGAGGGGAGCTAAAAAGTCGCTGCCTTTGGCAGCCTAATTTAATGTTCAGGAATTTCAATCCTTTTTGATTCCCCTCTAAAAAGAGGGGATAAAGGGGTGTGTAAGTTTGCCGCAACACACCCCCAGCCCCTCTTTCTAGAGGGGAGCTTAAAAAGTCGCTGCCAAAGGCAGCCTAGTTTAATGCATCTGGATTGAAATTAGGTATTCTTATAAACTTTGGACATTATCCAAAGTTAGAATACGAAAGATTTGTATTAACAAGGGAAAAAGAAGTTTTCTAAAAAGTTTTTGTTATAAAGATTTAAATCTATTTTCGCGTTTTTTCGTGTATTTCGTGGGCTAACGTAAAATGTTTACAAAATTTCAAAAAAGTTTCCAAACAGGCGTAGTTACCTCAAAATATCCAAAAGAAAGAGAACCCGCTCCTTTGCGTTTTCGAGGCAGGATCGAGATAGATAACGAGCGGTGTAAGCAGTGCAATGTGTGCGTGGAGGTATGTCCAACAAATGCTTATACATGGATAGAGGAAAAGGGAAAACGATATTTGCAACTCTCTCACGCAAAATGTGTATTTTGCGGCATGTGTGAGGAGGCATGTCCTTACAAAGCGATCAGGATTACGAATGATTTTGAGCTTGCGGCAACAAATAAGGAAGACCTTTTAGTTAAGGCTGGGTTAGACACAAAGGCATCAGTTGAGGAACTCGGGGAAAAACTAAAAGAAAAGATATTTTCGGTGTTCAGACGTTCACTCCACGTTCGTGAAGTGGATGCCGGATCATGTAATGGTTGTGAGTGGGAATTTGTTGCCTTGTACAACAGCCCTGTCCATGATTTACAGAGATTTGGCATTGACGTTGTAGCTTCGCCACGCCATGCTGATTGCTTACTCGTTACTGGACCTCCAACAAGGAATCTCGAAACCGCGTTGATAAAAACCTATCATGCTACCCCTGATCCGAAGATGGTTATTGCCTTGGGTGCGTGTGCATGCAGCGGAGGTATCTTCAGTAATTGCTACGCCACAAAAAATGGAATCGATAATGTTGTTCCGGTGGATGCTTATATTCCTGGTTGCCCTCCACGGCCACAATCTATTATTTACGGATTTCTGCTTGCGTTAGAAAGAGTGCAAAAGTGAGTATTTTAGGGTGATGGCTTTTTTACCACCTCAAAGGTATTCAAACACGAAATTTAGATTGTCGTTCTAAAGGCGAACCTTGCGTTTGCCTTTATTTTTTTGATAAAATAAATCACGCATTCCATCCTAAGCCGGA
>ERZ1292633.6300-Hain-H41-02um-R1-6300-length-10409-cov-6_pt1 | contig 10409 bp, 4 predicted proteins | sample MGYA00564406_ERZ1292633 | MGnify/ENA primary metagenome ERZ1292633 (study PRJEB36523, sample SAMEA6512639) | groundwater metagenome | collected 2019-01-08 | study: AquaDiva: Metagenomics assemblies of 32 groundwater samples
GAACTTAACCACAGAGTTTATTTCGGTAGCAACCATGTCTGTTAGCTTCCAGCTCAAGCATCCGGCGAAAACAGTCGTCGCGTTTCGGGCGTTCTGTGCGCTTGGCATGCCCCGGGATCCATGGGCGACGCTCACGGTGACGGACACGCACGTCGTGTTGCACGTTGCCTCGGACGATTGTTGCGTCACCGCCACAACGGCCCTGCCGAAGGCCCTTTTCACGAACTTTCACGCCACGCCGGCCCTACAATTTGGCGTCAGCCCAGCGTCGCTCGCGAGTGCGTTAGCCGCGTGCGCCGCGATTCAGCCGGCGAAGGTGGCCTTTGCCTTTCCCAACGTGCATGACAGGTTCACCGTTGAAGCCGTTGAGGGGTCGAGCGTGGCGCAGGCCGCGGTGCTCACCCGTCCCGTTCGGCCTTGCTCCATGCTCGACCTGCGTTTTCACGATTCTCTTGTGCCCAACACCGTGGTGCTCTCCAGCGAGGTCGCCCGGGAAATCGCCATGGACCTCATTTCCCTCGGCTTAGTCGAGCACATCAACGTTGCCTTCTCCGCGACCCGAGGGATGTCGTTGACCGCGATCGGATCCCCATTGGGCGTCGCGATGATCGAAGTGCCGCTTCCCATCACCGCCCCCGGGGGGGCAGGTGGTGGCCGAATCGGAAGAGACCTCCTGGCGGCTCCCCCTTCCGCCGCCGCGCTATCGTCGTCGTCCTCCTCTCACGCGATGCTGCACGCTGAGATCGCCGACGACGCTCTCCAACCGGCGTATCTGACTGCCCATTTCATTTACGCGCTGTCAGGGGGGGCGATTTGCCTTCCAGGTCAGCGCAACGGCGGGCTGTCCAGCGTTGCCGAAAGTGCGCACAATACTTTTTTCGCCGCGGCGAATAGTAGTGGTAGTGGCGGCCTACCGCCCCACCCCCAAGCGGGTGGAGGGGCAGGAGGACCGGGAGGCAGCACCGCGGCAGGGGGCCGGCAGGCCCCTCCATCCGACGTCGTCACCATACAGTTTAACACGGAGCGGCAGCTTTGCGTGCGCCACCACACCGCCGCGGCCTCGCTGCGGCCCGACTCGGCTCCATCCGCTGCTGTCGGGGGTGCAGATGGCGCCGCTGACGTCCAGGTCATGGTGATCGTGCAGCCGCTCGCATTTGCGTACAGCGATCTCCGCTGTTAAGGAGGCGACTTTCTCCTTCACTTTCTTTTTGCTTTTGAAGGTACGTTGCTCCCGTCCTTGCGCCTGAGAACTTCTTGATCCCACACACCGTGTCCTGCCTGCGTGCCGTCACGGATCGCCGCCCCGTCGCTCACACCCTTCACATAGAAGTGACCCAGGAGCATCTTACACTGTATCTAAGGGTTCAATTCGGGTGACGCGGAGGGCTGCAAACATGTCGATCGTCAAACAGCAACAACGTGGATTCCATGCGCGGATCGCCGACTTTGTTCGCAACAGCGCGATTCCAGGAACGTGGACCGCGCTCTCTAAGGTGTGTCACACGCTTCGCGAGACGTCGGCGGACGACGCCGCCCCTCAGAGAGATGACGATGCGCTGTGGGCATGGGTGGTGCAAACTGCCCTGACGGCCGCGGCAAGTGATCTTCATAGGGGGGCAGCCCACCCGGCGGGCGGCATGGCCGCGCTCGATGTACTCGTGATTTCCTGTCGTGACGCCTCCGCGGCCACGGCGGGCCGCGAATCGTCCGTGGTCACCCCAACGGAGGCGGACGACGATGACGTATCGGCGTTCCCCTTACCCCCGAGTCGCATCTTCCCCCGTCCACCCGTCGCCGTCGATGAGAGCGACGACCCACGGCGCCGGCGACGGGTCCTACTGGACACCACCATGCGCCCTGGGTATCATGGGTTTCGGTACCTGCAACCGGCAGCAGCCAACAACGACGACAGCGGTGGCAGCCGTGGCGGCAACGCCGACACAGCGCGCGCGCGGCTCTGTTCACGCTACGTGGCTGAACAGCGGGCAGCGCTCGTCGATTTGGTCGCGTCGGGCGGCAAAGCACTTCTCAGCGCCATCTATATGAAGGGACCCTCGACGACCGACGACAGCAGCGCACCACCGGCTCACCATTCGGCGAGGCCACCAGCAGGCGCAGGCTTCGCGCGCGCCGATGTCTATCTGAAATGGTCTATTGTTGCGTTGCCGTTCGACAGAATTTACCCCTCGGTGTCCGCGGCGATATCCGCGAGAGGTGCCTCCAGACTCGTCGCCCCGCAGGCCCACAAATTTGGACGCTGTAGTCTGTCGCAGGTTACAAACGGCCTCCAGGCGGCGGTGGAAAGCACGATGCGCGTGCCGGCGACGCTCCGTCACCGGGGAGAAGGAGTGGAGAACGGCCCATGTGAAGGACCTCCTCCCACCCCTCCTCCTCCCCGGGGAATCGCAGCGCCGCAGCACCCGCCGCGATCATTCGTTGGAGAATGGCACGACGACGAATGGCACGTCGGCACGGTGCGGACGCCGCATCGCGTCGGGATCGTGACTGGAGGTCAACTCCACCTTCGAAGCTCAGAGGCCGTCGCCGCCGTGGAAGCCGTCGTCCGCGAGGGTCGATGCCTTGCTGTCCAGTGGGCAACTGGTTCCACGTCGTCCACCGGCGCCTCCGGCTCGACGACGGCGACCCTCGATTCTGATGCGACCGAGGCAATGACGGCGAACGTCGCTGGGGGCAGCGCGCAGGGTGACGGCCACGTTCCAGAGTGGCTCGGCTTGTCGCCTGTTTTCACGTGTTACCGCTTTACGGGAGACCTACCGATGGGGGGTGAAGTAGGAAACAATGGAAACGGCAACGACGCGGAGCCGATGAGTTTACTGATTCCCGGAACGGTTGCGGCGCTCGTGACCCCAGGGCAACAACAGGCTGCCACGCTCTTTTTCGCCCGGCGCCCCGGCTTCGTCCGGAAAGCCTCAGCAGCGACCGGGGGAGGTGGAGGTGCCGGGGCGGTGGCCGCCGCGCATCGTCCAGAGGGAGACCTTACCATCACCATGGGGCTGTCCTCCGAGAAGCGATTCGTTCACGTGCAACCGAGCGTCGTTGTGCTGCCCCCGGGAGACACCGCCTCCGTCGGCACAGCGGCGGCGCCTAGCGATCTATCGGCTGTGGCGGCCACGAGGAGCGTGGTGCTCACGGCATTGGCGGAGGGCTCCGGCTCCCTCACCATCGACATCACCGACCGCGCCACACGGGAGCGCTGGTCCGGGATGGTCCCCATCAGCGTTGCTCGAGCCTCCGCGCCAGCGTTTGCCCCAGAGGAGGCGGCGTCGTCATGGGCTACGCGTACCAAGCTCAGCGCGACGACGAACGAACGGGATTTTATCACCTCCCCGCTGCTGATTGCCGCGGCGGCACGCGGAGGAGGAGGAGGACCCCAGGGATCGGCGATCGGGCAGCCCTCGAGGCCGGGCAGCGGCGGTAGTCCGTTTCCCGGGCTCGGCGGTGGGCTGCTAGGGGTACGCGCCGCCGCGAACAGGTCTTTTCAGGCACCCGACGTTGGCGGCGCCGTCGATGCCGCCGAGTCGGTCACCGCCATCGCTCGCCCGCGTCTTTGGGGATTGAAGGATAACCACAGTTCCCGCGAGGCGCAGTTCGCAGGACTATATCCCGCGCGGGGGGAAGACATTCGACGCTTGATGGGCCGCGTCACGGGAGGGGTCATCACCAGTGATGCCGACGACGACGTTGGGGTCGGTCGGACCGGGGCACCCGAAAGCGAGGATGATCGTCTACCCACCCACCGTATCAGCGCGCTCTGGAAGGCATGCGTGGCGCCCGCGCAGTGGGCCCAGGCGCTCGCGTTCGTATCCGAAGACGAGCGCCAGCGGTTGCACCAGCCCCCACCGGCTGCGGCCGTTGCTAAGGGCCGCGAGGGTGACGACGGACACGACGTCAAGAAAAGCGGCGGCACGGCGGATAAGGGCGCCTCAAGGCGAACCGCCTCCAGGTTCGTGCGGGTTTCCGTCACCGCGAGACCCACGCATCATTTACTGTGCCTTCCCATCGAGATGCTTAAGGACGTGCCCCTCGCAGCGTGGCCGCGGGGTGTGAAGCGGCCCCGGGAGGGAGCGGACGACTCTCGTGCACGAAGGGACATGCCCTCGCTGACAACCGCGGCCAGTGCCGCAGCCGCTCAGCGCTTCGCCCGGCATTTGTCAAACCGACACATGTTGGCACGAGGATTTGACTTCCGGCAGCCCGGCGGCGGGGACGCCCTGCCCGTGGAGCTCTTCGATGGCGAGAGGAGTGCAGAAGGGAATCCCCACCACCGCGGAGTCGCCGGTACCGGCGGAGGTTCGGTGCTGATTCCGTTGCAGCCCATTTGGATGCGCTGAACCTGTGGAAAGTCAGCCTCACGGCCAAACACTTCCAAGCAGCAGTAGCAGCAGCAGGCACGTCCGTGGTGTAGGACCCCGTGTCCTTAACTGTTACCATTATTATTATCTATTTATTTGTGTTGAAGAGCATGTCATCATGGATTGCACACCACACCTTTTGCGTACGTCCACCTTCCCTCGGCACGAGGGCTGCCAAAGGCCTCCGCAGCTTCTCTCAGCAGCTTTGTGTTTCTTCCCCTTCCCGCTGTCCGTCGCGTCTCCCTTTTCCTTCGGTTGTCCAACGGTTCATCCAAACAGCCAAGCAACGACACCATGCCCGCGCCAAGTGACGGCGGACGTTGCCCACAGCTCCGTCCGTCGTGCACGCCTCCTCCTCGGCAGACTGTCCCTCCGCCGTCAACCCCCCTCGTTGCGCGACTGAGTGCCCTTAGCGCTATCGTCGTTCTCGTCGTTCTCCTCCTTGTCGCGTCGGCGTCGTCGCATGGCGAGTATGGGAGGAGGTCCCCTCCCTCATGCGGTGACGGTGGTGGTGAGGCCACTCCGCAACAGGGAGTCGCAGGCCGATCATCTTTTTTTTGGCGGCCGCGCCACGCCTCACCGAATCGTGTCTCTCATGGGCGTCCGCAAGCGCTGCCGTTCGTGTTGTTGGCCGCTGCTCAAGCGCCGTCCACACCCACGGTGACGACGACGTTGACCACGGATTCGCCTACGGCCACGACGACGCCGACCGTCACCCCGACGACCACGACGACCGCCAGTGTAAGCAGCAGCAGCGCGGCGGTGGGTGGCACCACGCAACAAGTTACCACCACCAGCGCCAGTGCAGCAGGGGGAAGCACGACGGCCACCACGGGCCTTCCGTCGACGACCACGAGCAGCAGCAGCCCCGTGGTGCCTCCTCCCGTGAGTACGGCGAACGTCAATCCTGTGGTGGTCGGTATCGGCGTCCTGCTCCTCCTTATGCTCTTCGGTGCTTCCTTCTACTACGTCGTGGTGTGGCCGAAGCGCGCCTTGCTGGAATATCGGCACGCCTTCGAGGACGCTGTCTCCCGTGACAAGGTGGTCGGTCGCGGGGGCGACAAAGGCCGCGGCGGTGATGCGGGAGAAGCGTATTCGGGCGCGGCCATGGCAGGCTCGCCCGCGGCTCAAAGCCCGTCCCCGGGAGGTGGCAAAGAAAGAAAGGCGATTCCAACCTTCGCGCGCATTTCCGAAGCGCGTGAAGCGCAAGAAATGCTCAAGAGGCGGGGGGCCAGTTCCCCCGGCAACCACAACGCTAGTGGCAGTCCCTCCGGTGGGTTGTTGTTTGCGCCCGATCCGGAGCTGTAGGATTTGAAATTTCCGTTTCCCGGTGTCCCTCGATTTTTTTTGGCCCAGTCCACACATCTGACACCGGTGGTACGCAAAAACTCCCTTCCCTACTTTAGAGGGAAAGGAGAATTCCCTCCCGCAGTGTGTCATTATTACAAGTGTTCACCTCTCTCTCTCTGTTTCTGTCGCGTATCTTCGCTTCACTCATCACGTGTCTTCGGGGCCTAGTTGTACGTGTTGATGTGGTCGCCCTTTCTCTCTCTCTCGACAATCGAGCGGCATTGGGAGGTTCGCGGATGACCCCAACAATCGTCGCCGTCGTGTTGCTCTCACGACCCCCCTCTCCTCTGCTGCAGCAGATTATTAATTCCCCTCTTACAGTTCTGCACCGAACACACAATTTATCGGCGGCACGGCAATGCAGACCACCGCGCACGATCAACAGGGAGCCAACGTCGTCCACCTCGAGGACGACGACGTGTTGGATGTCATCGACATCCCGACTGTCCACGCACCCAGCGCGACGGCGGGCAGCGGCGGCCACAGCGAAAGGCCCGCTCAGCGAATGAATAACTTTTTCTCCGAGTCCGCCGGGACGCCCATCGCCGGGGAAGAAGAGCAGCAGCTTCCTCATCGCGGCACCAACCGGTCTGCGCCCCTCGATTTGTCCACGACGCAGCGCTTCAACAACCGCCGCGAAGTTGTCCAGCGGCGCGAGGGTGACCCGCCCAATTACCCTCAGAACGGAGCGGATCTCCAAAGCCCCGTGGAGGACGGAGGGGACACGATCGTACGGCGGGCATCGCTACAATCTCAGGATGTCGAGGCAGGGCTGCCTGCAGCGAACCCGATGCTGCTTCCCCCACTTCGGAGTGGTGGAGTGGAAGGAGACGGTCAGCTGCATGAAGGAGGCGAGCGAAGCGCGTCCGCGTTGACGGAATTTCCGTTGCTCGCCTATTCCACGAGATCCGACATTGGAGGAGCACCCGATAGTCTCGCGGCGTCGGCGGCGCCTTCTTCTCACCTTGGGGTGGAACGCATCGGGTCGTCGGCGTCTGCGATTGAAATGTATGGCCACCTTGGGCGTCGGCAGGACATGCAGCATCCTCCCCCCCATCACGAGCCGGGAGCGGCGGGGCACCACCTTAGCCGCCCCGCTCCCGTGGTCCCTGTGCCTGCAAGGCCAGCCGCCGCCGCGTCCCTTCCAACGCCGCGCTCCCAGTCTACCGGCCGCCAACCCGCGGCGGTCTCTTCGGTCAATCCGCTGCTGCAGCGGCCGATGCCCTCGCCGCACCCTGCGTCCACGGACAGTGTGGAAGTGGGATCCTCGAGAACGCCGCGGGTTGTCTCGTCGCACGGGGATGATCCTGGCGGGGACACGGCGGCCCCGTCGAACAACCCTGATGCCGCCGCCGCCGGGACCGCTCCCCCCGATATGATCAATGAAACGCCGATTTTCAGATTCCTGTGCCAACTCCGACTCGACATCACGGTGTTTGCGCTCTCCGCTAAGTCTGATCGCCCTGGACGAAAACTCCGGTTCAGTCGCCTGTCAGCATCCGAACGCATGAGGACCGTGCTGCGGATCGCGGCCGGCATGGCGAGGCTCATCGAGCTGGGACGAGGGGCAACCACGTTGCGCTGGCTCGCGGCCCGACACCCCGCCGACTCAGATGGCAAGAGCACGGACTGGTCACTGCTCGCCCCTTCCGCGTGCGGGACCGTCGAAATAGTCGCCGCGGCCTCGGCGGCCCTCTCGATGTCCGCTGGGAAAGTGGACGTGCCGCAGAGAGGCAACGACGGGGGGCATCATCCCCGTCAGCAAGAGGAAGACGACGACGCCGCTTCCCTGTCCAGCGGAGCCGATGATGAGCCGCCGACGGAGGGCCATGGGCAACCTAGTCTGGATCCCACGCAAACGACGAGGGGACCCGCCACCGAAGAGGAGGCGGAGGGGTCGTCCCAGGGCTCCTCGCGGGAGGAGGGATCGTTTGACGACGACGACGACGACGACGAAGACGACGAGCAGAATGACGATGACGCCGGTGGCAGTGCCCACGACGATTCCGACGACGACCCGCCGCATGGCGATAACCGTCTTCGTCGCCGTGGTCGTCGCTCCTCCGACAGCAGGAGGAGAGTCGACCGAACCGACGCTTTCCGCAGCGTGACGGACTTGACCTCGTGTGAGCCGATCGAGACGTTCTGGCGGCCGTACGCGAGCATCCTCCTGTGGAAGTGGATGAAGTGCACCGCGCTGCATCGCCACCTGGAACTCGTCGAGCAAGAGGTGGCGATGTGGAGCACCTCAACGATACGAGGTGCCACGCGAGAGGAGGAGCGACGGGAGGCGGCCCATCGCCGCCGCGTCGATGCTGCAAGTCTTACCTTCCTAGACGCCTTCGACGACTTCGCCGTTCAATTTGAGACCTTGAGTAACATGATCCTGGATCATCAAGCACCATGGATGCACACGCTTGCCGTGCACGGCGCCGGCATTCACCCCGCGACGTCGGCGAACCGCACGGCCGCTCGTTTCGTGCCCATTGCATCGCTGCTGTTCGCGATCTCCGCGATATGTCTCGTTGCCATCTACGCGACGACAGTGGGCGCCCTTGCGACGCGAGCGGCGACGCTGAAGGATACCTTCGCCAAACAGTCCTCTCCCCTTGATATCAGCGCGGACTGCAAGACCGCTGCGGCGCTCAGCAACATAAGCAGCGGCAACAGTAGCGTCTCCAGTGCCGTCGAAGCGGCGGTCGCCCGGTGCCTATTGGATACTGCCGCAGTGTCGGTCGCCAATTTTATTCGAGGTTCGAGGCAAAGTGTGACGTCGGATGCGCTTCAAGTCGCGCAGATTCAGGCGGCGGTCGGCCTGGGCGGCTTCTCCCTCGGGCTGTGTCTCATGACCGGATCGGTGATAGCCGCCCTCGTCAAGGCGCGCAAGCGGGTGCGTCCCGCCTACCTTACCTGTCGCACGCAGCGCGCCCGTGACGGCGAGCCGATCGCAGCGACGCGACCGGGCGACGACATGCAGCCGGTTGCGCCCGTCCGCGGCCCTAGCATCATCCTGCGGTTTTGGCAGCTGGGCTTGGCGCTCGGATGCGCAGGAGTGGTAGTCGGCCGCGGCGTCGCGGTGATCGTCGCTTCCGATTTAGCGAGCAAGTCCGACCACCTCGGGGGCGAGGGACTCCGTGGCGCTCTTGTACGGTCCATCCGCATCGGGTTTGGCAATTATAGCGTCTCGACGACGTCGGTGTCGACGACGACGTTTGTCGAACGCATCGCCCTCGTGGTCAATGGCGCGGGCGGGGCGCTCGGATTGGATAGTAATCGCGGGTCCTTGATAGAAGCCCACATCGACGCCGCGGTGCGGCTGCCGTGGGCGATGCTACTGTACGGAGGGCAAATTCAATCGCAGTTGGGCGCCACGACGATGGTTGGCATTCTGATCATGTGGTTCGCTTTTTGTGTCGCCTCTGCGGCTCGGATTCGGGCGTGGCGCGGAGACCGAGGCGGTGATCCGAGGAGCGGCCGCACCATGGTGGCGACCCCCGGCGAGATCGGCGGTAACGACGGCGCGAGCCGGAAACGTCGTCGCCGCCGTGATCGCCTCGGGGAGGTGACCCCTCTTGCGGAGGACGACGCCGATGATGATGATGATGATGATGTATCGTCCAAGGCATCCAGCGTGTCCGACTCCTATTTGCGAAAGTTCGAGTCGAAAAAGTTCAAACGCGGCGCCGATGTGGCCGCGGCGTCGTCCTCCTTCGTGCAGCTTCTTGGGCCTCGGGACGGGCGCCGCGTGGCCGGCCTCCGCGGGATGCAGTGCGTCACCGTGGAAAGCCGGCGAGAGCGGCTTGTGCCCATCGTGGCCGTCGCGCTTGCCGTCTACGCGCTGTGCATGCTGCACCCCGCCGTCTCTGGGGCCCTCTTGGCGAAGCGCAGTCTTCACCGGGCGAGCGACGAGATGCGGTTGCCGTCCTTGGCGGCAACCCCCACGGCTCCGTCGTCGAACGCGACTCTGGCAGCGGTGATCGGCGGCAACAATGCCGCGGCCTTCGGTTTCTCGCCACTGTTGACCGATGCCGCGTTGGGCATCCACCTCCTGGCTGCCATCGCCGCGGGGGCCGCGAACGCGGACGTGGCCAAAGCGTCCTGGATTCCCGAGGCGCCTCTCGAATGGGCAGTCACCGTGACGTATGTGCTCGCTGTGGGCCTGACCGTATGTTGCATCGTGGGGTCGGGGTACGCCGTCTTCCGATCTCGACACTTTTCGATTTTGCAGCACGCGCAGCATTGCATGATCGAGTTGCACACCGCGGCGATGCAAAGCGTTGCACGATGCGTCGACGCAGATGACCCCAGCACCGGCGGCACCCACTCCTCCTGCGCCACGACGGATATGGGCGACCCAGTTCGGGTGTTGTGGACGGGAGCCATCCGGCGAAAGCAACATTGCAACTCTGGGGACTCAGCTGCGTCGTCAGACCCGCCGACGGCTCGTCCGGACGAGGAGCCGACCACGAGTCGCGATCAGCAGCCAGCAACCGCTCCCACGTCGCCCCCGACACTCCCGATGCTGTCACCCGATGTAAGGCTCGTTGCACTCGACAATGGAAATACGCTGCTGTTCGGCCTTTTGTCTGCTGCTGCGGGTCGACACTTGCGTGGTGGGGCCACGCAGGCAAATGGCGTACGCAAGCACTTGCTCTGGGCCCCGTCCTATTTGTTGCGAGGGACCCA
>ERZ1292633.6302-Hain-H41-02um-R1-6302-length-10407-cov-6_pt1 | contig 10407 bp, 8 predicted proteins | sample MGYA00564406_ERZ1292633 | MGnify/ENA primary metagenome ERZ1292633 (study PRJEB36523, sample SAMEA6512639) | groundwater metagenome | collected 2019-01-08 | study: AquaDiva: Metagenomics assemblies of 32 groundwater samples
GGCGGCGTTTGCCTCGGCGGTTCGTTGTCCTGCTTGGCGATTGGCAATGCTGATGATAGCGATGAGCGCCACGATGGCGACGGTAACTCCGACGACTTTTGTGGTTCGAGAGGCACCATTCACAGCCGTAATGCCAGCATGACGGAGTGCGCCGAGTCTGCCGGCAACGCCATCAAGACGCCCACGCGCCGCTCCGGTTCGGCCACGATTTGCCGATGCGGTGTTTGCTCGCTTTGGAATCTTTGCGACGAGTTTTTCTGTCAGGGTCAGGATTGCTCGACCTAATCGTTTGATTGTGCGCCAAAGACCGCTTTCGCTGTACGTCGTCAGTTGCTTCTTCATGCTTGCCGCAAGGTTGGCAATTTTTTGTGGAACGTCTGGCGACTGTTCTCCAAGAAGATCGGCAGTGCGCGATTTGGTTTCTTCAAACGTCGACAGCGACACCATGGGATTTGCTTTCTTTGGCGGTCCAGCAACCTCATCCTCGTTCACATGAAAACAAAGTCCACCGAAACGCGTGGCCGGGGGAACAAACTGGGCAATGCGTTCCAATGCGCCGCTTGGGGGAAGGGTGACGAGAATGTCTTGGAGGTCGCCGAGTGTTAAGGCGTGAGGGGGAAGGCGAGTGGCAATGTAAAAGACGTCGCCTGCGTGGAGTTCGCCATCAAGAACCGTCACCAGTGGTTTTTCCCAAGACAGATCGTCGGCAACGAGCTGGGCATCAAGTTCGTACACGACGTATCGACGTTCGGCGGTTCGGTGCAAAAAGAGTGCGTGGTTTCCACCAAGGCCGCTGAAGAAGACTTGGCTATTCGTCATGACGCCCACGAGGACGTTCATTTTTTTGATCGGAATAGCGTGGCCACTCGCCAATCGTGCTAAATCGGCGTTGACGGTAACGAGCATGGCCTCGAACCGTCGGGGGATATTTCCGCCGTCGTTTTCCATGTCGGAGCGGAGAACTTCCAGGTGGCTGGCAATAATATGCAGGAGACGGTCGCGAACGTCGCTATCGCGGTAGTTCAGTTCGGCAAGCCCAAACACATGCCCTTGTCCGCCCTGTAAGGGCAAAAGGACGGTTCGGATACTGGAATGTTCGGGGTTAGTGCCCGGCACCAGGAGTTCCGCCGATTTGATACGATACGCAGTAGGAGCCATGTTGCGGGGGAGAGGGTCTTCTCGTACAGTATAGTAGGACTTTTCCATTTTGCCCATTTTCGGCTTACGGAGCCTCGTTGGCTCGTCGACGTACATTTTTTGTACGTTTCCTCGCCATCACTCCGTGCGCCGAAACTGGTCGAAAATGGCAAAAGTCCTATCGTTCTTCTTCCTATGGACAATCACAACGAGACGGCTATCCCCCAAAGTCCACATGAGTTCCGGATTGAACAACTTTTTGGTTCACGCACCCGCGCCCGACTGCTCACCCTCTTTTTGGAGAATGCGGATCGTGCGTTTTACGTTCGCGAGCTCACTCGACGTATCGATGCGCAACTTAATTCCGTTCGGCGAGAGCTCAAAAACCTCGTCGAGGTGGGAATTGTGCTGGAAGTAGAAGGAAAAATTATCGCGACAGAAGCGAGCGAGGATGAACCGGAAACCAAAGGGGAGAAGAAAAAATACTATCGGGCGAACGTCGAATTCCCGTTGTTTGAGGATTTGCGTGCAGTCATGCGCAAGGCAGCGGTGTTGATGAACCAAGAAGTTGTTCGGGTCCTGCGCTCGAAGGGCGACATCGACCTCGTTCTGTTGACTGGTCGCTTTATGGATCTTGCCGATGTCCCAACCGACCTCCTTATCGTCGGTACGATCGACGCGGCCGATTTGTCGACGGCAGTTCGCGAATTCGAGCGTGACATCGCTCGCGAAGTAAACTTTACGGCCATGCCCAAAGAAGAGTTCCTCTATCGTCAGGACGTCGGTGATCGTTTTTTGGCGACGATTTTGGATGCAAAGCGCGTCATTCTTTGGAACCAACTGCCGAACCTATGATGTTGTTCGTGAACGGATCTGATATCGCGTCCCTTTCATTGGGAATCGTCACGAACGATCGTGCAGGTTTTTCTATCGATCCGGTGCAGCATCTGGTCCGACCGGAGGAATACTTGGCGATGATCGATGCCTTTTGTACCGAGCACGCGGCAGCAGTGCAGGATCTTTCCGGCATCGTGGCGGTGCTTGGCCCAGGATCGGCGACGGCGTTACGCTCGAGTCTTTCGTTTGTGAACACCTTCGCGTTCGCCCGATCGCTGCCGATTTTTGGTGTGACGCTCGAGCAAGCAGCGGACGATCGAGCGGTACTCATCGGTCTGCGCCAGGTGGTGAGTGCGGAGATGGTGCGCCCGGTCTACGCGAATGCCGCGCGAATCACGGTGAGTGGAAAAGATGCACTCGGCCGCGATATCTCTCGCAGCCCATCCTGAGGCGAACGCCGAAGGACCTCGGGATCACTACCTGGAGGCCTCCGGTAGTCATTAGGAGGTCCTTCGGCGTTCGCCTCAGGATGGTGATAGTAAAATGGAATGAACTATGGCGACGCGCTTTGGTCAATATGGACGGTACCGATTTTTGGAAATGATTCCGGGTCTTTTTGCCTGGGGCGTCTTGATCACCGCATTTTCGTTGTCAGTCTTCGCGCCGGTGGTCGGCATCGTTTTTATCATCGTCTTCGACCTCTACTGGATGTTGCGCGTGTACTACTTTGTCATTCACGTCGTGGCAGCCTATCGCTCGTACCGAAAGACGCTTGCTGTTGATTGGTACTCCGAGGTGCAGAAGATTGCGGGTTGGGAACGCATTTATCACTTGGTGATGTTGCCGACGGTGAAAGAAGACGAGTCGATTGTGGAAGAAGCGTTTCGATCGTTGCTTCGCAGCCCGTATCGCACGGATCGGATGATCGTCGTTCTGGGGGGAGAAGAACGCGATCAGGAAAACTTCCATCTCATCGCTGAAAAGATGCGCGCCAAGTACGCCGATCGATTTGCGGACTTCATCACGACGGTTCATCCGTACGGATTGTCCGGTGAGATCGTCGGCAAAGGTTCAAACTTACATCACATGGCAGGGGAGACGAAGAAGGTGATCGACGGCAAAGGAATTCCGTACGACGACATTATCGTTTCGGCCTTCGACATTGATACCGTTGCTCACCCGCAATATTTTGCGAAGTTGTCACACCTTTTCCTGACTGAACCGAATCCGACGCGCACGTCGTACCAACCGGTAACAGTTTTTTCAAATAACATTTGGTCAGCGGCTGCTCCTGTACGCATCGCCGCCTTCGGTACGACATTTTGGTTGCTCGGCGAGCTCGTTCGCCCGGAACGACTGTGGACATTCTCGTCGCATTCCATGCCGTGGCGCATGCTCGTCGACGTTGGTTTTTGGGAGCCAGACTTGGTGAGCGAAGATTCGCGCATCTTCATGCAAGCATTCTTACGCTACGACGGTGACTATCGCGTAACGCCAGTATTCCTTCCCGTCTCGATGGATACGGTGACCGGCGGAAATTATTGGGAGAGTTTAGTGGCGTTGTATAAACAGCAGCGCCGCTGGGCATGGGGCGTGGAACATTTTCCGTACATGATCAAGAAGTTTCAAGAGCACCCGAATCTGCCGCGTTCCAAGAAGATCGTCTATCTGTTTAATCACCTGGAAGGAATGTTCACATGGGCCGCAGCACCACTTCTCATCTTTATCCTCGGCTACATTCCATTTTGGACGATTGAGGGATCGCAAAGTGCACTCGTGGTAAATTCGCCGTACACGTTAGAAATCATGATGCGCCTGGCAACGTTCGGCGTCTTCATTACAGGTGGATTGAGTTTCTTCTTGCTGCCGCCGCGCCCACACAAAACGTCTCGATGGTCATGGCTGGTGATGCTCGGGCAGTGGGCGCTGTTGCCGATTACATTCATCCTTTTTGGCGCCTTCCCCGCGCTTGATGCGCAAACACGATTCATGGTTGGAAAATACCTTGGATTTAATGTGACGAAGAAGGTTGCATCATCTCGACATTCGTAACGACGCGCGTATGCACGTTTCCGTGAACATCGTCACCTGGAACGACCGCCGATATCTTCCCGATCTTTTTGCATCCATCCGTTCGCAAACATACACCGACTATACGGTTCGTCTTTTGGATAACGGAAGTGCGGATGGGGAAACGGTTCCGTACATCATGCAGAACGAACCACATTGGTTGGCGGCGCGGAGCACAAAGAATCAAGGATCGACAGGCGGATATAACCAGCTCATGCGCTTAGCGATGGATCGATACACCGGTGATCCGACGAAGCACGTGATGGTGTTTGCGAACAGCGACACGGTGTGGCATCACGAAATGCTCGAAAATCTTGTACGAGCACTCGAGGAGCGTCCTGATGTTGACGCCGTTCAACCGAAAGTATTTCGTGCGTACTCGGAACGAGGAGACATCGATGCGGATTCTGTAAAGTCCGACATCCTCGACACAACAGGTATGCGGGTGGAGCGGGGATGGCGAATGCTCGATCGCGGAGCAGGAGAGATGGATCAAGGACAGTACGACGACAAGCGTGATGTGTTTGGGCCAACCGGCAGTGTCATGATGGTGCGCGCATCGGCGTTGCAAGACGTCGCGATTAATGGAGAAATGTTCGACAGTGATTTTTTCTCGTATCGTGAAGATGCGGATTTTGCGTGGCGATTTCGTCGCGCTGGTCATGAAACGCTTTTTGTGCCAACCGCGATCGCACATCACTATCGTGGACTCCCGCGAAACGAACGTCGATCGTGGTGGCGACGGTTTACTGATCGCCGACGGCAGCGTCCATTTTTCACGGCGCTCTCCACGCGTAACCAGTTATTCGTTCTCCTCAAAAATCTCACTCTCGGTGAAGCATTGCGAAGCGCACCGCGACTCCTCTTTTTCGAGGGGACTCGAGTACTTGCGGGAATTTTTTTTGAACCAGAAACTCGTCGCGTGCTTTGGCGAGCACCGTTGCTGCTCCCCGCGATGCTGCGCAAACGCGCGCTCGTGCGACGAAATGCGCGTGTTCCGATGCGGGAATTGCGTGCGTATCTTGAGTAAAGAGCTTCGAGGGTGAGGTGTTTGCGTGTTACAATGGTGCTATCAATCTCGTTTTTTTCGTGCATGTTTCCGTCGCAAGAACCACTTTACGCTCCGGCTCCTATTCGTCGTCGACGCGCAACGTCGCCCTATGTTTTTTTAGTACTCGGCATCCTTGCCTTTGCGATCTGTATTGCGTACATCGGGGTGGGAGTGACGCGAATTTTGAACGGCGCGCTCAGTGCCCGAACGGCTATCGCGGCAGCGCAGATTTCGATCGCGGATACGGATTTTTCCGAGGCGAGTGAAAATCTTACTGTCGCGCACGACGGACTTGTGCATGCCCAGAGCGGTGCGGCGATGATTAGTTTTGTTTCCTACTTTCCGTGGTTGGGGCAACGGTATGATGCGGGTGTCGCCGTTTTGAATGCCACAGAAAAAACAGTTGACGTGCTCAAGGAGGCGATGACGATCGCGGTTGATATTTATGCCGTCGTCGAAGAAGCACGTGCGACGTTGGCCTGGCAAGATCCGGCGCGTGCCGATCAGCCGCTTCACGACATGCCGCCGGCGGTGAAGGCAGAACTGTTTACCCGTTTAGCGAATGCGTTGCCAGATTTGCGCACGATGCAAGTGAAGCTCGCGTTGGCAGAAGACGACATTGCGCGTTTTCACGAATTACCGGTCTCGGGAAATCTTGCCAGCCTGATCACTCCCTTCGAGGAAATCCTCACGAAATTGAAATCCGGCGTCGACTTTTTGGTGCCATTCGCTGGCATTACTCGGGAACTTGCGGGAATTGATGGCGATCGTCAGTTTCTTCTTATGTTCATGAACGATACGGAGCTGCGTCCGACCGGAGGATTTTTGGGAACGTACGGGCTTGTCGTTATTCGAGGGGGGGATATGAAGAGCCTCACGACTGACGATACGTACGCCGTGGATGCACTCGTCATGAACAATCCGAGTTACGTTGTGACGTCGCCGACGCCGATCGCAAAATATCTCGAGCAACCGATTTGGTATTTCCGAGACGGGACGTGGTCGCCGGATTTTCCAAGTGGTGCTCGCGACACCATTGCACTGTTGCGGCAAGAAATCGCGGCTTCGGGACAACCCGTTCCTGATATTCACGGCGCGATTGGCATCACAACAACATTTTTTAAAGATCTCCTTCGTTTCTTGGGTCCAATCACCGTTGATGGAAAAACATATACCGCGGATAACGTCGTTGATACACTCGAGTATCAAGTGGAGATTGCGTTCGAACAGCAAGGCGTGACCCGTGCGGATCGGAAAGATATTGTGGGGCATCTCACCAACGAAATTCTCGATCAGGTTCTCGAGTTACCTCCGTCACGTCTTGAAGATGTCTTTGCACTCCTTGAGCGTTCGTTTGCGAAAAAGGAATTAGCGATGTGGATGCGGGAAGATGACACACAGGCTGTGCTTGATGACGCCGGATGGTCACAGCGGGTAACAAACGAAAATGCGGTGGATACACTCATGGTGATTGACGCCAATATGGCATCTTTGAAATCTGATCCCGTCGTTCATCGCACGATCGATTACTCCATCACGCCATCTGGCGCAGGATACCAAGCAACGGTGGCGATTACATACGATCACCAAGGGTCATTTGATTGGAAAACGTCGCGGTACCGAACATACACGAGAGTCTTTGTGCCCGAAGGGTCGGGGCTGCTTTCGGTAGAAGGATCGTTGGCGAACGATGCGATTCGAAATCCGCAGCGATTGCCAGGCGAAGTCATCACCGAATCGGAATTTGGTCTGACGAGTTTTGGAACGTTTACGTCGGTGGAGCCTGGTCAGAAACAGACGTTGACGTTTACGTACACCGTGCCGTCTGCAGTTGTGACGGCGATTCAAAACGGTACGTATACCCTTCGTGTGTTGAAACAAATGGGAGCGGACGCCTATGATTTGCTGCTCGATTTGGATTTCAACAAGTCTGTACGCAAGGCGGCCCCGTCGGAAGATGTCTCTGCTTGGGGTGACGACACCTACACTCTTCGCACGGAACTCGACGAAAATAAAGAAATTCGGGTGGATTTTTAAGGATTTGGTGGGGATAGGTCGTTCGTCAGCAGGGGAGCGATGCGGTAGTGTTGGGGAGGAAAAAGTCGCCTCTCCCCGCTATGCTTTTCAACAAAAAGATCGGAATCGACCTTGGGACAACAACGGTGCTGGTGTACGTCCCCAAACGCGGGATCATCATCAACGAACCGTCCGTGGTTGCGATTTCAAAAATCGACAAAACCGTTTTGGCCGTCGGTAAAGAAGCCAAAGATATGCTTGGCCGAACACCAGATACGATTATTGCGCGTCGACCACTGAAAGATGGTGTGATCGCCGACTATAAAACGACCGAAGCGATGTTGCGGTACTTCATGAACAAGGCGTTGGGCGGTATGCGCATCTTTCGTCCCGAAGTCATGATTGCTGTGCCAGGCGGTATCACATCAACGGAGCGTCGTGCGGTGGTTGATGCCGCAATTTCGGCTGGTGCCAAGAGCGCCTACATCATTAAGCAGCCGATCGTGGCCGCGATTGGTGCGAACATTCCGATCGGTTCCCCAAACGGCCACATGATTGTGGAAATTGGCGGAGGCACCAGCGAGATGGCCGTCATCTCCCTCGGCGGAATCGTCGCTTCAACATCGGTGCGCATTGGTGGTGTCAAAATGGATGCCGCAATTATGGAACACATCCGACGCACATACGGACTCGCGATTGGTGAACGCACCGCGGAGGATATTAAGATTCGTTGTGGATCGGCAATGTATCTGACGGATAAACTGCGCATGGAGGTGAAAGGGCGCGATATGATCACCGGTCTTCCGAAGATTATCGAGGTAACGTCGGATGATGTAACCGAGGCGATTCAGCCGTTACTTGAAGGAATTCTTTCCACGCTCAAAGAAGTATTGAACGAAACGCCACCAGAACTTTCGGCAGACGTCATGGATAAAGGTATTGTTATTTCGGGTGGATCAAGCCAGTTGCGCAACCTCGATCGTCTCATTGCCGAGGCAACGGGCGTGCCAACATACCTCGCCGAAGATCCGCAGCTGTGCGTGGCGAAGGGAACCGGTCTTGCGCTTGAGAATTTGGAATCGTATAAGCGAAGTTTGTTTACGGCGTAACTATGACGACGTACGGCATTGATGCCCATCTTCTTTTGCGACAACACACTACCGGTGTTCCGCGGTATGCGTGGTTATTGTTGCAGCACATGATGACGAAGCCGTTGCAGGACGGCGAGCGCGTGGTTCTCTACGGACACGCCGCGCAACCCTCAGATCTTGTTTTACCGACGGGCTGGTCGTGGAGTGTTTTACGTTGGCCGATCCCCAGGGGTTGGACACACGGACGATTAAGCTTCGAAATGGTGATTCATCCACCGGACGTGTTGTTCGTTCCGGGCCACGAGGTCCCTCTTTTTGTTCGAGCATCAACGAAAGTGGTCACAACACTTCACGATGTTGCGTTTCGGATCGCGCCGGAGGTGTACGATCCTTCGTCGCGTCGTCGCCAAGAAATGGCGGTGCAACAAGCCATTCGTCGTGCCACGATGATCACCTCGCCCTCGGAGGCGACAAAACACGATCTCGTGCATCTGTACGGCGTGAAGCCGGAACACATCATGGTGACGCCACTTGCACCAACGATTCTGCCGAGCAACAACGATGCCTCGGATCTTCTTCGTCGATTACAGATTGGTGACGGACAATACGTGCTGTCGATCAGTCGATTAGAAAAGAAAAAAAATACCGCGTTACTCATTCGCGCATTCGCCGCGCTGAAACGAAAACTCGGTAAAGGCCACCCACTGAAATTGGTGCTGGCGGGTACGTTCGGCTATGGCGAACAAGAAATTCGACAGGTGATTACACGAGAAGGTGTACAGGATGACGTGCGATTGACGGGGTATGTGTCTGACGATGATGCATCGATGCTTCTGTCGCACGCCTTGTGCTTTGCATTTCCGTCGCGAGCCGAAGGATTTGGGATTCCTGTTTTGGAAGCAATGGCGCACGGCACACCGGTGGTGAGCGTGAATATTCCGGCTATTCGTGAAGTTGCTGGGGACGCTGCGGTACTGGTATCGCCGAATGATGCCGCAGCACTCATGTCCGCCATTGAGCGGATGCTGTTTGATCCATCGCTTCGTGACGATTATCGTGCGCGAGGTTTGGAGCACGTCAAACGCTTCTCATGGGACACCACGGCGGAAACCACTTGGCTGGCACTCCGCAGCGCCTATCGGATTCAATAATCACCGAACGTTTCGTGAGCCATCATACACAGGAGCCATCACGGCTCCTTTTGCATACTCGACGCATATGATTGCTCAACTTGTTGATGAACTCACCGAACTCGGATTTTCCGCCCGGAGTGCCGAAGCGTATGTTCTTCTTGCTCAGCGAGGAGAGGTCTCGGCACAGGACGTGGGAAAGACGTGTTCACTTCCACGATCGACGGCGCATGATGTGATGATGACGTTGGTCGATCACGGATTTGCGCGCATTCGCACTCTTGGAAAGCATCGACGATTCGTCATGCAATCGCCAAGTGCGGTGCAATCAGCATTGGATGAACGACGAAAAGAAGCAGAGATGCGCTTAGCGAAGTTTGAGCACATGTTACCAAGTTTGCGTGCGTTGCATCACGTTGGTGGGTCTTCGCCTGTCGTTCGGTACGTCGAGGGTGCCGAAGGGCTGCGAAGCGTTCAAGAAGAATTCGAAGCACTGACTGGTGAGATTCTGCAACTGTTTGATTACGATGCGTTTTCGCGATGCGAAGAGCGGCGCGCGACCGATCGTCATCGTGACGCGATTACTGGTCGACAACGGATGGTGCGAAGTATGGTGGTTACTCGGAGCGATGCCGGTATTCGCACAGAAGATCGATACATGATCCGTGCAATTCCGTCGTCACTTTTTCAGATCTCGGGAGAAATAAGCGTATGCGAGGATCGCGTTCTTCTTCTGTCCTACACTCCAGATTTTTCGGCCGTCGTCATCCGCTCATCCGTCATCGCGGACGTCTGTCGCGCCACCCTCGAACTTGCCTGGCGCACCGCGGGGGAGATTGAGAAATGGATGAAGTGATTGTTCATCAAAGTTTAAGTTTAAAAAGGAGACCATCCTGAGGCGAACGCCGAAGGACCTCGAGGGAGCCTACCGGAGGCCTCCGGTCGTCATTAGGAGGTCCTTCGGCGTCCGGCCAGCGGGGCTGGCCTGCGCCTCAGGATGGGCCTTACGCATAACGTACGGCCCAAATTACAAAACCCCGATCAATGTCGGGGTTTTGGCGTTCTCTTCGCAATA
>ERZ1292633.6304-Hain-H41-02um-R1-6304-length-10405-cov-5_pt1 | contig 10405 bp, 7 predicted proteins | sample MGYA00564406_ERZ1292633 | MGnify/ENA primary metagenome ERZ1292633 (study PRJEB36523, sample SAMEA6512639) | groundwater metagenome | collected 2019-01-08 | study: AquaDiva: Metagenomics assemblies of 32 groundwater samples
ACCCATTGCGGCAGCCGTCCACGCGCTGGTTGTGCTGGCGGCGGTTTTGGCGTTTCGCCCGCTCGGGCTGCGGGCGGCTTGCTCCATTTTTTTGAGCGCGGGGTCTTTGGAAATTTGCTTCAGCTCGTCTTTGAGTTTCTCGCTGGCGCTGGCGAGGTCTTTCAAAGCTTCGCTGCGGGTGAGGGACATTTTTTCGAGGCGCTCGCCGAGTTCGGAAACGGATTCGAGTGATTTCTTGGTTTGCTCCAACGCGGGCGGACGTTGAGCGATTTCCTGTTTCGTCAACGTTGCGACCTGTTTGCCGATTTCTTTGATGATCTTTTCATCCTCCTTTTTCTGCACGGAGGCTTTGCTGCGGTATTCCGGGACGAAGCCGAGTCCGACGGCGAGTACGAGAATCAGCGCGGCCCAGCGTGCGGCTTTGGTGAAGGAGAAGGGGACGAGCTTCTTCGGCTCGATCTCTTGCGCGTGACTGGCGGCGTCGTGCATGACGAGATCGCGCCACGTGCCGGGCGGTTGCGTCTCGGCGACTTCGAGCGCGGTGCTCATGCGTTCGCGGAGGTTTTGTTTCACATCCACCCAGCGGGCGGTTTCGGAGAGAGAAGGTTTGCGCCAAAAGCCGATGATGAAGCCGAGCAAGGCGGAGGTTAATCCGATGGCGCCGGCCCAAATAAATGTCGCTTGAGGGAAGTCGTGGAGTTTATAGACGCCGACCGTGAGCAACCAGATCGAGCCGCCGGCCAGCAGGCCGACGAAAAGTCCCCGGACGCCCCGCTCCAAGCGGCGGCGGCGCGCGGCGCGTTCGAGCGTGGTTTGGATGATCTGCAACTCGCTCATGATGTCAGCGGTAAGTTGAACTGAAGGCGGCGGATTGGCGAGTGAATTAGCGGTGCGATTTTCGACGGTGATGGTTTCATGTGAGTTGGCTTCCCGCAGTCTTTGACCGATGGCGCGGCATTTCGTTCTGCCGCAGTTTGATCGTGATGTGCAGGCCGGTACAGTTGCAGTGATCAAACAGGGGGGACAACCGGTGTAACCGGCCTTCCCACATGTACATGTTGGGCTTGTCTATTGCCAACCTGAATACGCGGGCGTTAGCTCTAATTGTTCACCAGATTATGGTTTATGGCCCCGGTTGCGGGTACTGCCCGGCACGGTGGTTGCAACGGCGATGTGGTGGTCAAGTCGGTTGAGTAAAACCAAATGGAAGATTGTAAACAAATTGTCGGGAAGGTGCGGAAGGATGCTGTCTCCTCGCTTGGTCCTGAGCCACAGTTGCGGCGTTCCGCGTTCACCCTGATTGAATTGCTGGTGGTCATCGCCATCATCGCGATTCTGGCAGCGATGCTATTACCAGCCTTGGGCAAGGCCAAGGTGAAGGCGCAGATGATTTCCTGCGTGAGCAACAACAAGCAACTCCAGCTCGCTTGGATGCTTTATGCTGGAGATAACAATGATCGTGTCGCCACGAACAACACCGACTATGGCGTGGTCAATTATGGTGGCTGGGTCACTGGGGTGCTGGATTGGATTCGCGGCAATCCGATCGGAGCCAACACGGATCCCAAATACCTTACGGATGGGTCGCTCGGACCATACACGGCCAAAAATGTCGGGGTTTACAAATGTCCCGGAGACATTGCGCAGGGTCAGACCGGCCCGCGCAATCGGAGCGTTTCGATGAACGTATTCGTGGGTGATTATCCCACTGCCGCTCATCCCACGGGGGTTGGTTATTCCCGATATGGCGCTTCAACTTTCCGCACTTTCCGAAAGCTTGGAGATTTCACCCTCCCTGGACCTGCAAAAACCTGGGTGTTTATTGATGAACATCCCGACAGCATCAATGACGGCATGTTTGGGGTTTGGATGCCACCGGCGGCCACTTGGCGGGCTGGCACGGGTACCGCGACGTGGGATGACAGTCCCGGCTCGCAGCACAACGGGTCTTGCGGGTTTTCATTTGCTGATGGCCATGCCGAAATCAAGAAGTGGCTTGATGCGAGTTCGCTGGGGCCGGTGACAAAAACCGGATACGGCCCCGCATATCAAAAGACCTCGGCGCGTGACCATGTTTGGATCAACCAGCGGACGAGTGCCCCCAGGTAATCGGCCACATTTACGCCACCGCGATGCAATCAGTCAAAAATACCAGAGGGTTCAATCGGCACCATGCAGGTTTCACATTGATCGAACTGCTGGTGGTGATCGCCATCATTGCCATCTTGGCCTCGATGTTGTTGCCCGCACTTGGCTTGGCTAAAGACAAGGCCAAGAAGATACAGTGCATCAATAATCTGAAACAACTTGGACTTGGGCATTTGATGTATGCCCACGACAACAATGGCGCGCTGACTGGCACAACCCAATATTACGATGACAACGTGAACTGGCTGTATCGTGATTATGCCAAAAACATCAATTCGTTCATCTGCCCCAACACGCAAAACTTCATCCGCACAACGAATCAGGTTCTGACAGCGGACGGTAAGCTTGACATCGTGGACTTGGGGAAAATGGCGCTGAACAAAGGATTGCAGCCGGGACACAGCTACGAAAATTTCACCTGGTGGCAAACCCCCAACGAATACCCGCTCTCTGTTCCTTTGCTGACCGGAACAAGGAAGACCGAAAGCCGCGTTAATAGTTACACGAAGCGAGCTGTTTCCACTTTGTTTCCGCGTGGTTCAAGGGTTAGTCCCACACAAATCTGGTTGCAGGTGGATGCTGATAATTTCTTTGGTGGATCCATAGACGACTACCCTGACGCCACCAACAACCATGGCAAGGAAGGTTCAAATGCCAGCTTTGCGGATGGACATGCCGAATGGGTCAAAACGAAGGGAAATTACTTCCTCTTGATCCGCGAACTTTCAAAGGACGAAGGTAAAAGCTCGCCATGACTGATAACCACAATCCAGCCAATCTCTCGTCACCCGCAAAATGCGGGTGGCTTGGTGCTTTGTTGATCGGTTTGCTCGCTTTTGGCTTGGCTGGCTGCAACAAACCCGCCGAGGAAGCCGCTTTGGATTCTGATGCCAACGGCTACGCCTGCCGTGATTGTAAAGCCAAGTTCTTCACCGCGCGGACAGTGTTTCCAACGCATTGCCCGGATTGCAAAAAGAAAAACATTGATCAGGTCGTGGGCTTTGTTTGCCCGGCGGACAAGCAGATGACCGTAGAAGGACGCAGCCGCAGCTCCGCCAAGTGCAAGCAATGCGGCGCAACTGTGGCGGGACTTGGGATGCCTCAAAAAAGCGACTTAACCGCATGGGGAGCGACATTAAAAACCGCGGCCGAAGTGACCGGCCAATGATTACCAGCCAAAATCATGTATCCTTAAAAATCAAAAAATATTTCCACAAACAGAAGATTTCCGAGCAAATCGAAACGTAAACCTAAACAAGCCATGAAAAACAAGATACACAAACTCCTAGCCCTGCTAGCCCTGACCACAGCCTTTTGTTGTGGCAACGTAATGGGGCAGGTGACGTTGTTCTCCGACGACTTCACCACCGACACCTCCGCCAACTGGAACATTAAGGCTGGCTCGCAGACAGCTGTGGATGATTACACCGCCCAATTCGGGTTTTACTATGCGACGAACCGATTTGTGCGCAATGGCGTGACGAATACGATTCCACTTGCACCAAACAGCACGATTGGCGTGGCGACCAACGGGATCAAAATTACGGTGAACAATAACGACGAAGTTGCTGATACCTCTGGGGTAAATTTGTACCCCAACCTGTCGCAGACCTTCTCGAACGACTACGCGATGAAATTTGACCTATGGGTCAATTACAATGGGGGCGATGGTGGCGGGACGGGCTCAACGGAGTTCGGAATCTTTGGCATCAACATGAGTGGCATCCAGACCAACTGGGCCTTCTCCACGCTCGGCGACGGCATCTGGTTCGCGGTGACATGCGAAGGTGGGGCCGCGCGCGATTGGCGGACATATGTCGGCGATGCCGTGATCCCTGGAGCACCGCTCGAGTTGCAGGGCATCCCTGGCGGTTTCCTGGATCGCGACGGTGTTGGCGGACCGGAACAGGAACGCTTTGACGAGCCTTCCACCGCCCCCCTAAAGCTGATGTTCCCCAAACCGACCTTTGAAACGGACGGCGTGCCCGGCAAGCAGTGGGTGCAGATGGAAATCCGGCAGCGCACCAATGACATTGGCGAGCATCTCGTGACTTGGCTGGTGAATGGTTACGTGATTGCCGAGGTTAAACACGACCCCTATCTCTTGTCGCCCGCAGACGCCATGGGCAATGTCATGATCGGCGCGATGGATTCGTTCTCCTCCATTGCCAGTCCCCGGGAGGATAACTTTGTAATCTTTGACAATATCCGCGTTGTGGATTTGAGTGGGGTGACCACCAACGAAGTAGTCAGCATCACCGCCACACAACCGAGCGCTGCCGAGCCAGCCACCGACGGGGTCATCACCATTTCTCGCACCGGTAGCACAGCCAGTGCCTTGGATGTTCCGTTTCGCACTGCCGGCGGCGCGGTCCGCGGTTCTGACTACGTGACGCAGACCAACGGGGTGACATTCACGGTTAGCACTGTACGTATTCCAGCTGGGGCGTCCTCGGTTGATATTGCCATCAAGGTTCAAGATGATCTGGTCGGAGAACCGACGGAAGAAGCCTACATCGTTCTGGCGGGCAATCCGACGGCTTATGATGTGGGCGTTTCCACCTTTGCAAAGGTGGAGATCGCGGATAACGGAGACCTGCCGTTCGTGTCCGTTTCGGCGTTCCGCCTCGCGGCCTATGAAGGCAACACCAACAGCTACGGTCAGTTCCGCGTCCAACTCTCCAACCCGTACGCGCTGGGTGATGTGACGGTAAACTACACCCTCACGGGCACGGCAGCCAATGGCACTCATTATGAAACGCTGCCGACTTCTGCCTTGGTTCTCCAAGGTGAAACCAATGCCTTCGTGACGGTGCTGCCAATTGATAACAGCGATACGGTCAGCAACCGCACCGTCATCCTGACCATCACCACCGGAGCCAACTACAATCTGGCTACGACCAATACCAACACCACGGTCACAATCTTCAATAATGACTTGGTGGTGACAGCGGTGGCCACGGCATTCTCGGATGACTTTGAAGCGGACACATCGTCCGCTTGGACGGTCAGCTTGGGCACCTCGCCAACGCGCGATCGCGCCACCTTTGCCTATGACTACAGTGTTGATGGAATCCCTTCGGCACCGCGTTCAGTTGGCGGCGCGACCAAGGCTTTGAAATTGGAGGCTAACGTCAGCACGCTGGCAACGGCGGCATTTAGCGGACTCAGTGCCGCGCCAACCGGCCAGAACTTCACCGGCGATTTCCGGGTGCGGTTTGATTGGTGGGCGAATTTCCCGGGACCGTTTCCGGGCGGCGGCTCCGGTTCGACCCAGTTGGGCACGTTTGGCGTCGGCAGTGGTGTCCGGGCGCATTGGCCCGGCGGCGCGTTGAGCCCGCAGGATACGATCTATTTTGGCATGACGGGCGATGCCGGCACAAATCCAGACATCCGGGCTTATACAAACGGGAGTGCTGTTTTGCCTGCTTCTGTACTTGAGGCTGGCAGCGGTAATAATTTAGTGGCCTATTACGCGGTCTTCGGCAATCTGACTGCTCCCGCCGCCCAGCTCAGTGCCCCGGTTTATGGCGCGCTTCAGACGGGTCGCACGCAGTTGGGTGCGCCGGGTTTAGTCTGGCACGATGTGGTCATCACCAAACTGGGCAGCACTTTGCAATGGCACATGGACGGGGTGCTGATGGGCACGGTGAACGCCGCGCGGGTCGGCTACACGCTGTCCACGAATATTTTCGTGGGGCAGTCGGATATCAACACCACGGCGTCAACCATCCCTGAGGCATTGTTCAGTTTGTATGACAATCTGGTGGTGGAAACGTTGCCGGCACCAACGGTAAGTATCACCAACATCACGTTGTCCGGATCAAGTGCTGTGCTGACGTTCACCGGCGGCACGAATGATCCGGCCGCAGCGTATCTCCTCCAACAAGCGCCGTTGGTGGTCGGGCCGTACACCAACGTTCTCTCAGCCACAATCACGAACGTGAGTTCGGGCGTGTTCCGGGCGGTCACGACCACGAACGCCACCACGCAGTTCTATCGCATCCGGCGGTAAACGGGGCTGCGTTTGCTGACATTCAGGGGCATCCGCTGCGGCGGATGCCCCTTTTCCCAAAAGACGCATCTTTGGCGTGCATAGTTCCGGAAAATGGCCAATGTTGGCGGCGAGGTTGGACTGGAATTGGAAATTTTATGAGAATCCGAATTGCTAAAAAGCGCACGGCCCATTTCGGCGGCTGGGCGTTCACCTTGATCGAGCTGTTGGTGGTCATCGCCATCATTGCCATCCTGGCAGCGATGTTGTTGCCAGCCTTGAGCAAGGCCAAAATCCGGGCGCTGAAGATCAGTTGTTTGAACAACGGCAAACAGATGGGGATCGGAAGTCAGATGTATGCCGATGAAGATCCCAAGGGTGCTTTGAGTGGCGTGATCAATTACTCGGATGACGACTTGAACTGGCTTTATCCCTCTTACGTTCCCAGCGTGAAATCATTTGTTTGCCCGGCGACCAAGAATTTTGTGCCGTCAACGAATGCGATCACCATTCCGGCGGGCATGGAGCATCCACAGGGATATGCTCCGTACGCTTCAACCAGTGTGGCCAGTTATACGGAGCGGCTGCATGGAAACACGACCTATCTGCCTTTCTTGGTGGATAACGCCAGCGGCAAGGAAGGGCTGTTATATCACAGCTATGAGATTTCCGGTTACTTGAATGGCCGGACAGCGGCGGGAGCCACGGCCAACCCGCCTCGCAAAACGCAGGCGGTCATCGCCGGTTACACCTACAAGTTGGATAATCGCGGGTCGGCCACCTTTTCAACTTTCAATTTCCTTAATCAACGGGGTGGTCCATCGGATTTTTGGGTGATTTATGATGCGGATGATTTTGGCACCGGTGACCCCAACCGGAAGAATGGCGACTATCCTGATCGTGGCGATAACCATGGCAATGAAGGCGGCAATGTCATCTTTGCCGACGGACATGCGGAGTGGGTGACGCAGAAAAGATACATTGGAAGTTTCTTCCGGGGGACTGACGAATACCACGATCCCATCAACCCTTGAATCGGTCAGATTTACACCGACACCTCTCGATAATTTATCCGGCAGGCGGTAACGGCAGACTGAAGGTAAAGACCGCACCACCCGCGTGATCGTTCCGCGCGCTGATGCGGCCCCCGTGGTCTTCGATGATTTTCTTGCAGATGGATAAACCAAGACCAGTGCCGTGCGCTTTGCCATGCGTGGCGAAGGGTTGGAACAAGCGCTCGGCGATCTCGGGCGCGATGCCCGGCCCGGTGTCGGCGAGTTCGGTGAGCAGTTCGCGTTCGGTCTGGGTGAAGCGGATCGTTAGCGTTCCCTCGCCGGGCATGGCCTCGACGGCATTGTGCGCGAGGTTGTAAAAGACCCGGCGCAATCGTTTCGCGTCAATTTGCAGGGTGACTTCCGGGGGTGGATTGGCGCAGTGCAACGCCACGCCGCGATATTCAAATTCCGGACGGAGTTCGCCCACAAGTTGCTCGATGAATTTCGCATAGTTCACCGGAGCCAGCGCGATGGCCTGGCCGCCTTGGGTGAACTGCAGCATGTCCATGATGAGATCATTGATGCGCTCCACCTGTTTGTTGATGCGGGCCTGGGCGGTGGCACGCAGGGCGGGCGGGGCATCCGCCTTGCAAAACATCTCGGTGGTGAGGCTGATGATGTTGAGCGGATTTTTCAGGTCGTGGATGATCGAACTCGCAAACCGCCCGATGACGGCGAGGCGTTCGGCCTGCACAACTTCGCGCAGGTAATGCTGGTTGAAATCCCGCAGGCGATGGCTGACCAGTTGCAACAATCCCGCCGCGAGCGCCGGAGTCCGGTCAATCAATCCCCGCATCTCGGCGTGGGCTAAAAAAGTGACGACGGTCGGCTGGACGGCAGTGGCGCAGGCGGAGCGGGGGAGTTGTTCGATGAGGGCCATCTCGCCGAAGATCTGGCCGGGCTGGACTTGCGATAGCACCTGGCGTTGCGCTTGATTGAGCTGGCCGGAGATTTCCACGAGGCCGGATTGGACGACGTAGAGGCCGTCACCGGGATCACCTTCGCGAAAGATTTCCTGTCCGATGGTGAAGGTGCGTTCCTGCGCTGCAGCGCGCACGAGTGCCAGTTCCGCCGGCTGGAGCAGGCGGAACAGTTCGGCGGATTCCAACGCGACCATGCGGGTAATCTAGGAGAATTCGTTGCCGGGTAAAGCTCCGAAGGGTGGATAAATCTAGGTCGGGCAATTTTCCGGGCGGGCGCTGGGGCGATTCAACGAACTGTCGCACTGGGGCCGTCCGCCTTTTCCAAATCCGGCTGATACGTGCCCGTGCCGACGAGGCGTTCAAAGATGGGCGAAGCCATCAGGGTCGTGATGACCGCCATGATGACGAGCACGGCGAACAGTCCTTCCGAGATGACGCCGCGTTGCAGGCCGATGTTGATGATGATGAGTTCCATCAGGCCGCGCGCGTTCATCAAGGTGCCGATGCCCAGGGCTTCGCGATTGGAGATGCCAGTCCACCGGGCGGCGAGCCAGCACGCGACGCCTTTGCCGAGAATGGCCGCGATGAGCACCGCGCCACACATGAGCCAGAGGAAGCCGGAATTAAGCAGGCCGATCTTGGTGTTGAGTCCTGAGTAAGTGAAGAACAGCGGCAGCAACAACGCCACGGTGAGCGGCTGAATCCGTCCGATCAAATCCCGCGTGACGACTCCGCGCGGCATCGCCGCGCCCATCACGAACGCCCCGAAGACGGCGTGCAGTCCGATGAGATCGGTGAACCAGGCGCCCAAGGCCATCAGCGCCAGACCGACGACCAATCCTGCTTCCGTGAGGGAATCTTCTTTGTGCAGCCAGCCTTGGATGCGGGCGAGCAGAGGTTTGATGAGCAACAGGGCCACGGTCACATACGCGATGCCGCCCCCGATGTTGATCAACGCGTGACTGAAGTTTTGATCGAAACTCGCCAACACCACGGCCAGCAGACACCACGCGGTGGCGTCATCAATCGCGCCCGCGCCGATGGCCACCGTACCCATCGTCGTGCCGGTGAGTTTTTTGAAATGGATGATGCGCGCCAGCATCGGAAACGCCGTGATGCACATCGAAGCGCCGAGGAACAACATGGCTTCCGTCAGGCTGGTCTTTTTCGGGAACAACTCGGTGTGATGGAAGAACACCCACGCCAGCGCGGCCCCGAGGAGGAACGGCGCAATCATGCCGGCGGCTGAAACGGCGATGGAGCTTTTGAGTTTCTTGCGGATGATGTCGCTGCGGAATTCCATGCCGACGACGAACATGTAGAGCGCGAGGCCGAGTTGGGATGCGGGAAAGAGGTAGCTTTGCGTGTCGCGGGTCGTTTGCGTTTTGTCCCATGGAAACAACCACGCTTGCGCATCGGGTGCGAGCATTCCAAACAAAGACGGCCCGAGCAACACCCCCGCAATCATCTCGGCGACCACTTGGGGCTGGCCGAAGCGGGCCGCGATGGCGCCCACCATCCGGCAAAAGAGCAGGATGACGGCGAGCTGCAGGAAAAACTGGACGGCGAGGTGCAGGTTGTTCATCAGTGCGGATATTGATCCTTACCGAGAATAGAGAATCCCTGCGGCTGTCAGAAATAGAATCTCGCTATCAGACTCATGCCGATTTGTTAGCAGTGGAAGTCAGCGTCACCGCTCCCCGGTTGCGGATGACCACTGCCCGCACTTCCCGCCCGAGGCGGACCGGGCGATTAAACTTCCCGGAGCGGCACCATCTTTTGCGCGTCCACATCCCAGACTTTCAAGCGCAGGCAGCGGAAGATGTCCATGAAGTGGAGCGAGGTGGTTTTTGGGGATTTTAATTCTGGGATGGCGGCCAGGACTTCCGGCAACCGGTAGAAGGGGATGCGCGCGTTCAGATGATGGATGTGGTGATAGCCGATGTTGGCCGTGAACCATTGCATGATCGGTCCGGTCCGCAGGAAGGATGAAGATTCCAACGCCGCCTTCTCGTAAGCCCACCCGGCCCGGTCATAGAACGATACGCCTGGGAAATTATGTTGGGCATAAAACAGGTAGGTTCCGATGGCCGCAGCGATGAACAACGGCACTACCAACGCCAGCACCATCGTGATCCAACCGAAGAAATAGGTGAGCACCACCCCGAGCGTGAGGTGCAACAGAAACGCCACCAGACAATCCGCGTGTTGCTTCGGTTGATTGATGAACGGGTATAGGCACATTCCCCACAGAAACGCGAAGATATAGCCGAACAAGATGGGCA
>ERZ1292633.297-Hain-H41-02um-R1-297-length-63096-cov-42_pt1 | contig 10401 bp, 9 predicted proteins | sample MGYA00564406_ERZ1292633 | MGnify/ENA primary metagenome ERZ1292633 (study PRJEB36523, sample SAMEA6512639) | groundwater metagenome | collected 2019-01-08 | study: AquaDiva: Metagenomics assemblies of 32 groundwater samples
CTAACCTCTTGATTTATTGGTGGGTCTGGCTGGACTCGAACCAGCGACCAAGGGATTATGAGTCCCCTGCTCTAACCAACTGAGCTACAGACCCTCAGGATTACTTATTAAGTGTTACCTGTATCTAAGAAACTTCGCAAACGTTCAGAACGCGCTGGATGCCGAAGCTTTCTCAACGCTTTGGCCTCAATTTGACGAATACGTTCTCGCGTAACATCAAATTGCCTACCAACCTCTTCTAATGTGTGATCGGTATTCATTTCAATACCAAAGCGCATGCGCAAAACCTTGGCTTCACGCGGTGTTAAAGAATCCAGGATATCTTTTGTCACGCCTCGTAAACTTGCATACACTGCCGCATCTGATGGTGCCATTGTTGCTGCATCTTCAATAAAATCACCCAAATGCGAATCTTCATCATCCCCAATCGGGGTTTCCATTGAAATAGGTTCTTTGGAAATTTTGAGTATTTTACGGATTTTTTCTTCCGGCATTTCCATTTTTTCAGCCAATACCGCTGGTTCTGGTTCTTGCCCTGTCTCTTGTAAAATTTGACGTGAAATACGATTCATCTTATTAATTGTTTCTATCATATGCACCGGAATGCGTATGGTACGTGCTTGATCAGCAATCGATCGGGTAATGGCCTGACGTATCCACCATGTTGCATAAGTCGAAAATTTATAACCACGTCGATATTCAAACTTATCGACCGCCTTCATCAAACCGATATTACCTTCTTGAATCAGATCAAGAAACTGTAATCCACGATTGGTATATTTTTTAGCTATAGAAATCACTAACCGTAAATTAGCTTCTGTCATTTCGCGTTTAGCGCGGCGTGCTTTCGCCTCCCCTGTTGACATCTTGCGGTTGATTTCTTTTAAATCCTTGATAGGTATACCAATAGCGCCCTTCAACGTCAACAAGTTTTGTTGCTCTTCCATAATAGCAGGCTTATAGTGCTCAAGCGCCTGGCTATAGGGCTTATTCATCTTTATTTCCTGGTCAATCCACTCCAGATTTGTTTCGTTTCCGGGGAAACATTTGATGAAATAGTTGCGCGGCATTTTTGCTTTAGTCACACATAAATCCATGATCTTACGTTCATAACTACGAACATTATTGACCAAATCACGTTGCGTATCACAAAGCTTCTCCACCATTTTTGCAGAAAACCGGATTGTCATTAATTCTGCGGAAATCTTTTCCTGCAATTCGATATATCCATCATGATGAGGTCCTTTTTTCTCTAGTAGCACCTGCATTTCATCATAAATACCGCAAATAACAGCAAAACGTTCTAACGCATCAGATTTTAATTTCAAAAGATTAGCACTTGCAATTGAAGCAGCGTCGCTACCTTCTTCGTCTTCATCGCCGCCATCCAGGTCACTAGCTTCTAATTCTTGTGCTAACGAATCTTCTGAGAACTCTTCATTCATAATGTCTTGCGCATTGACATCCAGTAAACCGTCAACAACTTCATCAATACGCAGCACATCTTTTTCAATGTCTTTCGCTAAAGCAACAATACCGGCAATGATGGGTGGACAGGCCGATATTGCCTGAATCATATGGCGTAACCCACCTTCGATACGTTTAGCGATCTCGATTTCACTTTCACGCGTCAACAATCCTACCGACCCCATTTCTCGCATATACATTCGCACAGGATCAGTGGTTCTTCCAAACTCGGAATCGACCGTTGAGAGCGCAGCTTCCGCTTCTTCTGCCACGTCTTCATCCGCTACCGTTGTAGCAGCATCTGACATGAGTAACGTTTCCGTATCCGGTGCTTCATCATGTACGGAAATACCCATATCGTTGATCATGCTGATAATGCCTTCAATTTGCTCGGCATCTAGCATGTCATCAGGCAGGTGATCGTTGATCTCTGCGTAAGTCAGATAACCCCGTTCTTTACCTAATCCAATTAAGATTTTCAGGCGCATCCGGCGCGCCTCAATGTCTTGTAGTAAAGCTGCGCTTTGCCCAACAGATAAAGAAGGTTCTAATTCATTAGCCGAATCTTTATCCGAGGTAGATTTTGCTTTCTTAGCGGTTCTTCCCCTGCCTTTTTTGCTGCTAACTGCCACATCAACACTTTCATCAAAAGCGGTTTCGGCAATTTTATCCAAACTGCTATCGGTTTCTATGGAAGCGCCCTCCAAATCTAAAGCATCATCATGTATAAAAGTTTTTTCATTTTTTACTGTTTTTGTTGCTTTTTCTATTTTGGAAACCGCTTTAGAGTTTCTGCTTATTTTATTTTCGGCCGCACTGGCTAGGTTATCTTTTTCTTTTTTAATCATTTCGTTATCAATATCTTTTGCCTTTTTAATTATTATTTTTGTAGCAACATCAACCCCATCACTTTTAGCTTTGAGTTCCTTTTTTCTTGGCATATTGAATTCCAACTATTAATATGGATTTTAAAAAAATTAAAAGCCGTTGATTATAACAAAAGCTGGCAATGCTGGCATTAGACAATTACTTAAAAATTACTCCACAGATTTAAGACGAAGTCAGTTGTTGCAATTCTCGTTTTTCTTCGTCTGTCAATTGCGCTAATGATTTACTATGCAATTCAGTCATACGCTTATTTCGTTGCACCTGTTGCAGCAATTGTTGTGCGCCCACAAATTCCACTTCTAAATCAATCACATCATCCCACTTTAGCACTTCACTTTCAATACTCTCCAGCAGGGCTTTATGTGGAATATCATTGAAATAAGTCAAAATAGAATGTGTCAATGGACTTTCAATTAAATGTAAGTTTTTATCCAACGAATCAACCAACGCTTTTAATGCGCCTTGTTCCTGCTTGGTTTCATCACATTCGACCAATAATTCTCGATCGAGTTTTTCGAGATAGCTCGGTCTGCACAATAACATCATAATGATACGCCGATAGGGCGTAATCAATTGCCTCGCAAGATGGCCCTGTTGGGTGTTCGTTTTTTTTAATATGGGCTTTAATTGCATCAAGCCTATCACCTGATTTTGATTAATTCCACTGAGCTCTTCTAGCCGCTTTAAAAGTATCGAAACCAATGCAGGTGCTTTAATTTGCTGTAATAATGGTTTTATTTGATGAATTAACCTTGCCCTACCCTCACTGGTTTGTAGGTTGATATCCAAGCATAGTTCTTTGAACATAAACTCAGATAAGGGTGTAGCAAGCGTTAGTTGTTGCTCAAATAATTCCTTACCGTTGCGACTCACATAACTATCCGGATCTTCCCCTTCAGGTAAAAAAAGAAAACCCAAATACTTGTTATCCGATAAAAACTCCAAACTATTTTCTAAAGCGCGCCATGCAGCCTTACGTCCAGCATTGTCGCCGTCAAAGCAAAAAATAATATTATCGGTTTGACGCATCAATCGTTGTATCTGAAAACTCGTGATAGCTGTACCGAGAGTAGCGACCACATAATCAATACCATGTTGCGACAATGCAATAACATCCATATAACCTTCGACAACGATAACACGATCAGCTTCACGAATAGCACGGCGCGCTGAGAAGAGATGGTAAAGTTCTTGACCCTTACCAAAGAGCACTGTTTCCGGAGAATTTAAATACTTGGGCTCACCCTGCTCGATTACCCGACCACCAAAACCAATGATACGACCTTTTAAATTAACGATCGGAAACATAATCCGATCTCTAAAACGATCATACTGCTTATCTTCATCGACAATCACTAATCCTACCTGTTGCAATACACTTCGCGTTTGTTCTAATTTGTAATTAGGAAATGCAGCACTCAAACCCTGCCAACCTGCGGGCGCATATCCGATACCAAATCGGGCTGCGGTTTTACCAGATAATCCGCGCTTTTTTAGATAATCAATCGCTTTCTGCGATAATTTAAGCTGAGATTTGTAAAACTGGGCTGCAACTTGCAAAACTTGATTCAAGTCCTGCGTCGAAATATCAGCTTGGTTTTGCACAAATTCTTCTGAAGATCCAGAGTTCCCATTTGAATCTGGTAGACTCATCGGAACAGCCATAGGTACAGGCATTTGCATCCCAGCATATTCGGCCAACTGGCTCACTGCATCAGTAAAGCTTAAGCCACTGTATTCCATTAAAAAACTAATCGCGTTCCCGTGTACCCCACAACCAAAGCAATGATAAAATTGTTTTGATTGACTGACCGTAAAGGAAGGCGTTTTTTCGTTGTGAAAGGGGCAGCAAGCGATAAAATTGGCACCTGCTTTTTTCAGTGGAATATACCGATCAATCGCATCAACAATATCGATACGATTCAGAAGATCGAGAATGAAAGACTGAGGAATCATTTAGCGAATCCAATAACACTCAGCAAAATTATAAAGACACTCGGACAAATTACGCAAAAATTGCCCGATTGTGCTTTTCTTTTCAATACGAATTTCAGCCCGATAATTTTTCTTTGATTAAGACCGATACCTTGGCCATATCAGCACGTCCGGCAAGTTTCAGTTTCAATATCGACATCACTTTACCCATGTCTCGCACACCTTGCGCACCCGATGCAGCAATCGTTTCTGTAATCAATGCGGTTATTTCTGCATCATTCAGCGGTTGGGGCATGTAGTCCATTAAGATCGACACTTCCCCTTTTTCAATATCGGCCAGATCCATGCGCCGTGCGGCCTCATATTGCGCGATAGAATCTTTGCACTGTTTAAGCATTTTCTCGATCACAATAATGATAGCAGCATCATCGAGCACAATACGTTCATCAACCTCGCGCTGCTTGATTGCGGCTTGTAGTAAGCGGATCGTATCGCGTCGCTTAATATCACCCGAACGCATGGCCGCTTTCATATCGTCAGTAATCTTTTGTTTTAAACTCATTAGAAATACCGTAAAGCAACAAATGAAGAGGAATCCATGCTGCGCAATAAAGCATGGAAATTTTATTCGTTTCGCTTATTACCTAATATGAATGTCAATAAAGTTTAGGAGGTAACAACTGACTACGCAAACGTTTGTAATTACGTTTGACAGCGGCAGCTAATTTACGCTTACGCTCGGTGGTGGGCTTTTCGTAAAACTCACGGGCACGCAATTCTGTCAAAATACCTGTTTTTTCAATAGACCGTTTAAATCGTCGCATTGCAACTTCAAATGGTTCATTTTCCTTAACTTTAATGGACGTCATAAATCTCCTTTAGATTAATTCCTATATAATGTGAATAAGCAAAAACTGATGAAACGAAAAGTTGCGAATTATAACATTAACAATATTGCCTCTCCAAGAAAAACAACTTATTTTTCCCATGCTTGTTTTAGGTATCGAAACTTCCTGTGATGAAACTGGAATAGCACTTTTTGACACGCAACACTGCTTACTTGGTCACACACTGCATTCACAGATCGCAATGCATAGTGAATATGGCGGTGTTGTACCAGAATTAGCATCGCGTGATCATATCCGACACATTCTGCCACTCATTCAACAAACGTTGCTTTCTGCCAATCGCACATTAAATCAAATCAACGCTATCGCGTATACGCAGGGCCCTGGCTTAGCAGGTGCATTATTAGTTGGCGCCAGCGTTGGTGCTGCATTGAGCTTTGCACTTAATATCCCAGCCATCGGCATACACCATTTGGAAGGACATCTGCTATCCCCCTTATTATCGAAACCCGCTCCAGATTTTCCTTTCATTGCATTGCTGGTATCGGGAGGGCATACACAACTGATGCAAGTCAGTGCAGTCGGTCAATATGTGTTATTGGGTGAAACTGTCGATGACGCAGCCGGTGAAGCGTTTGATAAAACTGCCAAGCTACTCGGCCTGGGATATCCCGGTGGTGCAGCCTTATCGAAACTTGCACATCAAGGACAATCTGGACGTTTCAAGCTACCGAGACCGATGCTGAACAGTAAAGACCTCAATTTTAGCTTCAGCGGTTTAAAAACAGCCGTACTGACATTAATCAATAAGCACGAACTAACCCCACAAACATGTGCAGACATTGCTTTGGCTTTTCAAGATGCGATTGTCGAAGTCTTAGTAGAAAAATCCTTAACTGCCCTATCACAAACCGGCCTAAAACAATTGATTGTAGCAGGTGGCGTAGGCGCCAATAATCAATTGCGTAATAACCTCAGCGCTAAAGTAACACTCTCTGGAGCGACTGTCTTCTATCCCGAATTAGAATTCTGTACCGATAATGGGGCAATGATTGCCTTAGCAGGCGCTTTGCGATTAACCGCACAAAAGAACCATACCATGCCGCAACCAGCGCGTAGCTTTACCATCCACCCACGCTGGAATTTGACAGCACTTCCCACAATTGACCATCATTCAATCTTGAAACTCTAGTAAGATGAATCCCAGGTGTATGTTTAAGCTGCCGAGAAGTGTTTTTTTGGTAGTCAAGCAAACCTGGAGATAAAGGAGTGTTTATTCTGGCATTCTAATCCAGCCTACTGCCCTATCATATCCTCCGCAATCTTTCCTCCATGCACTTAAATACTTTTAAACCGTTCTGTCGGGTGATCCAACCAGTAAACTAAGCCCTGAGCATTAAGCTTGATATCCGATCGTAATATCTGATTAACCTCCGCTTCAGATAAGCGACAGTCATGGGCCGATAAGCATTGTTTGAATAATGCTTTTAACTCTTCTGAAATAACCGATTGCCGATCCGATTGCGACGTATTGGCGTTTTGTGCGATAGCGACATGCGCATCGATTAAACGGTGCATCGCATTCGCATGCTGCTCCAAATGCGTAATACGGCTGTAGTGTGTCAGATAAGCAAATTGCGGTTTAAAACTCATGATTCGATCAAGCGAAGCATGGGCTGCATCTGGATCAAATTGCACCGGCGAAGTAGTAGGAAAAACAAACTCCATTCCATTCACATCAAACTCTCGATATGACACGCCAAATGTATCACCGGTAAACATACTTTGGCTACGCTCGTCATAAATACAAACATGATGGCGCGCATGCCCCGGTGTATCCAAGAAGCACAGTAACCGACCATTCAGATCAATGCAGTGATTATCGGGTGCTTCGATAATCCTATGCTCATCAATACACTGAATTTCGCCATACACGCGCTTGAATTCTTCTGCACCATACACGCTAGAAGCACCTGCCACCAATCGAGTTGGGTTAATCATGTGGCTAGCCCCACGCGGATGCACCACCAGTTTCGCATTGGGGAAAAGGCGCATACATTCGCTCGCACCGCCCGCATGATCCAGGTGAATATGCGTCAAGATAACATAAGCAATATTCTCAAGCGGAATGCGCTTTGACTTGAGGACATCCACTACACCCGGTATGGAAAAATTCGTTCCGGTATCGATCAATGCCGCCATACCTTGCTCAACGAGCAAATGAATGGCAGCACGACAAGGCCGATGATATTGTGCATCAATGGCACTGATGCCATGACCAAACTCAGTTACCAATGGTAATATCATAGCGATTATTCAACGATCCTATGAAAAAAATCTGTCAGCATTTACTTGGGGGTTGATTTTAATTGTTCAAGAATAGCAGGATTCTCCAAGGTAGAAATATCCTGTGTAATTTCCTCGCCTTTGGCCAAAGCGCGCAATAAACGGCGCATGATTTTACCAGAACGGGTTTTAGGCAAATTCTCACCAAAACGAATTTCATCTGGCTTAGCAATTGGGCCAATTTGCTTGGCTACCCAATCACGCAAGGCATTGGTAATCTCAGTAACCGCATTACCATCGGGATATGATCCTTTGAGTGTCACAAAAGCGACAATGGCTTCACCCTTTACTTCATGGGGCTTGCCGACCACCGCAGCTTCTGCTACCAAGGGATGTGCAACCAGCGCCGATTCAATTTCCATGGTTCCAAGACGGTGACCGGAAACATTCAAAACGTCATCAATCCGTCCCATAATCCAAAAATATCCATCTTGATCGCGGTAGGCTGAATCACCAGCAAGATAATATTGGCCACTTGCAATCCCTGCCGGAAAATATGTTTTCTTGAAACGCTCAGGATCGCCCCACAATGTCTGCACTTGTGAAGGAAACGGTTTTTTAATGACTAACAACCCCCCTTTTCCGTTACCCATTTCATGTCCTTCCTCATCCACAATCGCGGCGGCAATGCCGGGCACCGGAAAAGTACAGGAACCTGGTTTAAGTGTTATGGCACCCGGCAATGGAGCAATCATATGGCTACCGGTCTCGGTTTGCCACCAAGTATCGACGATCGGACAGCGGGCCTGACCTACTTTCTCATAAAACCACATCCATGCTTCAGGATTAATGGGTTCCCCCACGGATCCCAGCAATCGCAATGATGACAAATCATATTGTGCTGGCAAATCAGCACCCAATTTTATCAACGAACGAATCGCGGTAGGTGCGGTATAAAAAGTTGTCACCTGATGCTTTTGAATAATTTCCCAAAAACGCCCGGGATGTGGGAAAGTGGGTATTCCCTCAAAAATCACTTGCGTAGCGCCCATGGCAAGCGGTCCATAGGCAACATAGCTATGCCCGGTAATCCAACCGACATCGGCCGTACACCAAAACACATCGGTCGGTTTGTAGTCAAACACCCACTGCATGGACAATTTTGCCCCTAGCAAATAGCCTGCGCTCGAATGTTGCACACCTTTGGGTTTACCGGTAGAACCAGAGGTATAAAGCGTAAACAAGGGATGCTCCGCATCGACCCATTCAGGTTCACACGAAGCATCGGCATGCTGAATGATTTCATCCCACCAGACATCTCGCACTGGATCGAAGGGTACTGCAGTACCCGTGCGACGATACACAATGACACGCTTGATTGAAGCCGTACCACCCATATTCATGGCTTCATCAACGGTCAATTTAAGCGGGTTTCTCTTGCCGCCACGCACTTGTTCATCGGCAGTAATCACGGCAACGGCGCCAGCATCCACAATACGCTCATGTAAGCTTTTCGCGGAAAATCCCCCAAACACGACCGAATGTATAGCACCAATGCGTGCACACGCTTGCATCGCCACGACAGCTTCAATCCCCATTGGCATATAAATAATGACGCGGTCGCCTTTATTAACACCTTGCTTTTTCAAAGCATTGGCAAATTGGCACACAGACTGGTGCAACTCACGATACGTCACTCGAGACACGTCACCTTCATCCGATTCAAAAATAATCGCGATCTTTTCGGCTTGTGTCACCAAGTGTCGATCAAGGCAGTTATAGGAAACATTCAACAGACCGCCCTTGAACCATCGGCAAAAAGGAAAATCCTGATCATCCAACACTTGATCGAAAGATTGTTGCCAAATAATTTGCTCACACGCCTGATTACCCCAAAAGCGCTCATAATCATTCTCTGCCTCTTGACACAAGGCAGTGTAAGCCGCAAAACTTGACACATTGGCTTGGGTGGAAAATGTCTTCGCAGGGGGAAAAATCCGCGTTTCATTAAGCGTTGATTCAATCGTGGACATGCATTATCTCCGGCGTGAAACTGAATAAATAGACGGGAATTGTATCATTTTCGCCATCAACAAAATGTTACCCCACTTTCCAGGACAATTCTGCACTCGCGTACAAAGGTACCAATACTTCTCCAGCAAAAGCATACTGTTTGGGAATCATCCAGACTTTCCGCTGCAGCGTGATCGTATTGGTATTGCGCGGCAATCGGTAGAAATCTGCACCAAAAAAACTGGCAAAACCTTCCAATTTATCGAGTGCGTCGGCTTGTTCAAAAGCAGCAGCATATAACTCCATTGCAGCATGTGCGGTAAAAATGCCAGCGCAACCACACGAATGTTCTTTATTCATCAGTGCATGCGGCGCGCTGTCCGTGCCTAGGAAGAATTTAGCATTGCCACTCGTGGCAGCTTGTAGCAATGCTTGCCGGTGCGTTTCCCGCTTAAGAATGGGCAAACAATAATGATGCGGTCGAATGCCACCTTGAAACAATGCATTTCGATTCAATAAAAGATGGTGCGCCGTAATAGTTGCTGCAATTTTTGCCGAGGATAGTTTGACAAACTCAACCGCATCCCGAGTCGTGACGTGCTCAAACACTATCCGTAACTGTGGAAAACGTTGCGTCAGTGCGATTAGCACACGCTCGATGAAAATTTTTTCTCGATCAAACACATCGATATCCGGATCAGTTACTTCCCCATGAACCAATAGCGGTATATCCTGCTTTTCCATTTCAGCTAGGGTCTCAAAGCATTTGGAAATATCAGTGACTCCCGCATCAGAATGGGTTGTCGCTCCGGCTGGATACAATTTTACCGCCTGCACAATGCCGCTGTTTTTTGCGCGCACAATTTCTGATGGCTGCGTGTTATCGGTCAAATATAGGGTCATCAGCGGTTGGAACTGGCCTCGCAACTCTTCAGGCAGCGCCGATACGATACGAGTGTAATAC
>ERZ1292633.6305-Hain-H41-02um-R1-6305-length-10400-cov-12_pt1 | contig 10400 bp, 12 predicted proteins | sample MGYA00564406_ERZ1292633 | MGnify/ENA primary metagenome ERZ1292633 (study PRJEB36523, sample SAMEA6512639) | groundwater metagenome | collected 2019-01-08 | study: AquaDiva: Metagenomics assemblies of 32 groundwater samples
AGCTCGTGAGGCTCATAACCTCAAGGTCGCGGGTGCAATTCCCGCCCCCGCAACCGCGTAAAACGAAAAGGCGCACACGAGTGCGCCTTTTCGTCACGTGGTTGGTCGCGTGCCGCGTAAAGCCGCTCTGCGGCTACGCGGTTTTACGCGACAATGGATGAGTATGGCAAAGGTTTCGGTGCGAAAGTTGTTAATTCACTCGTTGAGATGGCGAAGAAAAATAATATTAACGTTGTGGCAAAGAGGGTGATCCCGACTGCTGAAAATTTCTGGCAGCGCAACGGCTTCGTGCGTGCCCCTGAACCAAATCCTAACAACGACTATATTTATCAAGTTGAACAAAGCCAATCGTAGATTAGTTGCCGATCTCGTCCTACGAGCGCAACAGCATTGTGACGTAGAGCGAGTGCAATGCGAAAGCATCGCTTTCATATTCTCCGAGTGCCGTGGGCAAGACCCGGCGAAACCTTCGCAAGCCTGTGTTCGTCGGGTATACAATATCGCGATGACCCAAGACGAAGCTCTCGCGATCTTGAAAACCGGCGCGAATGTTTTTTTGACCGGCGAACCCGGCAGCGGGAAAACGCACACGATCAATCAGTACGTCGCGTATCTGCGCTCGTGCGGCATCGAGCCCTCGATAACGGCCTCAACGGGAATTGCGGCGACTCACATCGGAGGCTACACGATTCATTCATGGAGCGGGATCGGCGTGCGGCGCGATATTACGAAGTACGACATCGATCGTATTTCCCAAAATCGCAACGTGGTTCGGCGAGTGGGAAATGCGCGGATACTCATCATCGACGAAGTCTCGATGCTTTCGGCGCGGACGCTCGGAATGGTGGAAGCGGTATGCCGCGAGATTCGGCGAAACCAACAACCATTCGGCGGATTGCAGATAATTTTAGTTGGCGATTTTTTCCAACTACCACCCATCGTTTCCAGAGAGATCTCCGGAAACAATAAAATAATTGACGTGGCGAGAGACGAAAATACCAAATTTGCCTATCGATCTCGCGCATGGGAAACGCTGAATCCGATTGTCTGCTATCTCTCCGAACAGCATCGGCAGGAAGACGCAATTTTTCTCGAATTCCTTTCTGCGATGCGGCAAGCAACTATTGTAGAATCGCACAAACAACTCCTGCGCACACGCTATTCTCCCGAACCAAAGAATGGCATCACGCAGCTATATTCGCACAATGCCGATGTGAATGCGATCAATGATGCGGAGTTAGCGAAACTTGCGGGCAAGACGAAAACATTTGAAATGGAAAGCCACGGCAGTGAGGTGCTCGTTGCGGCACTGAAGCGCGGCTGTCTCTCTCCGGAAATACTTTTACTGAAAGTCGGCGCTCGCGTCATGTTCACGAAGAACGACATCGCTACGCATCGATATGTAAACGGCACGCTCGGTACCGTTTCCGGATTCTTGGATTCGACAGGCTCACCACAGACCGACACAGGATATCCGATTGTGAAGACGAATGCGGGAAGAACCATTTATGCAGAGCTGGATGAATGGCGCATCGAAGATGGTGGGCGCGTCTTGGCTCGCATCATTCAAATTCCCCTTCGCCTCGCATGGGCGATTACGGTACACAAAAGTCAGGGTATGTCATTGGATGCCGCGCACATGGATCTCTCGGATACGTTTGAGTACGGACAGGGTTATGTCGCCCTCTCCCGTGTGCGGACGCTCGCAGGGCTCTCGCTTGCTGGCCTTAATCAACGGGCGCTCGAAGTGCATCCAGAAATCTTAGAGAAAGATACCGCATTCCGCAATGCGTCGGAGATGGCGCGCGAAACTTTCGGAAAGATTCCTGCGCAAGAATTGCGGACGATGCACGCCAACTTTCTCCGCGTGTGCGGAGGCCTGCCTGCCGCGTCGCACGTGGCGCAGACAGGGAAGCCGGGTGCGGGGCGCGCTGTGTCGAATTCAAAACCGAAGGTTTCCACGTATGAGGCAACCAGAGACCTCGTTGTGCAAAAGTTGTCGCTGAAGGATATGGCAAAACGACGCGGTCTCACTGCCGGCACCATTATCGAACATCTCGAGAAACTCGCAGAGCGGAAACAGATTGATCCCGTGCATGATCTTGCGCACATTGATCGCGACCCGGACAGATTCGAGGAGATGAGAAAGGCTTTTGCGACCTCCTACAAGAAAGACAAAAGCATGCCGCTCTCTCCCGCCCGTGCAATTTTAGGAGAAGGATACAGCTACGACGAATTGCGCCTTGCGCGGTTGTTTATGCAAATATAAGCCATCACACTATATGATCAATGACCCATATTCCATCACTGCAACAAAGCATTGAGAACAAGCTCGCTCAACGAGACCGCGATGAATGTCACGACTGCGAGTAAGAACAGTTTCCAATCGAGCGCGACTATAAGCATTCCGAAGGCGTAAGAGAGGAATCCCACGGCTATAAACCAAAGGCCAGAATTCAAGGCGAGCATAGCATCCCAAAAGTATTTCTGCATGTGGCAATTATATAGCATCCCTCCTCCTCTTCTTGAGGGCGGAGCAGTAAACTGGTATCGTGCGCTCATCGTCGGGGTAGCTCCCGCCTTCGCTCAAATTGCATATGAGCTTCGGCGGGCGAGAAGTGGTTGGTTCGACCGCGACTTGCCCTTCGGAGCTCCGATGTATATCGGAGCGTAGTAGAGTCGGGGTAGCTCAGTGGTAGAGCGAGCGTTTCATAAGCGCTAGGTCGACGGATCGTTCCCGTCCCCCGACACAAGGTTCAGCGCGGTACATATGCCTGCGGAGACGGAGCTCATCATTGTGCACATATATGGCTAGAGTAATGTACTGTTATGATAAAATACACATGTGTCAGTGACAAGAGTCGTCAATCACGATTTTTTTGAAAAGTGGAATTCTGACATGGCATATGTGCTTGGTTTCTTTGCTGCAGACGGTTGCATGATAAAAAAACAATCGCGGAGCACATTTTATCGAATTTCATATAACCGATAGAGATTTGCTCTTTGCAATACGTGCGACAATGAAATCGAATCACAAAATAGCAATACGAACAAGAAACCCTAAACATAAAATTGGATACAGAATCCAAATAGGAAGCATAAAAATGTACAATGATTTACGAACGCTAGGATTTACTTCGCGGAAAAGTCTTAAATTAAAAATGCCGAAAATTCCCCAGAAGTACCTCGGGCATTTTGTGCGCGGATATTTTGACGGTGATGGGTGTGTTTATTTTAATAAACATCAAGTAAAAGATAGGAAAAACCCGCGGTATGTCTTTGCCACGAGGTTTACTTGTGGTAGCCGATCTTTTCTCGCCACTCTTGTAAGGGTCTTAAGGGCGCGTGGACTTAGACGGGGCTTTATTTTAGAGAAATACAATACGGCGTATGAACTTGTTTTTAGCCATAACGACAGCGTTGCTTTATATCGAATTATGTATAATAATCTTCGTGACAGTGATATCTATTTAGGTCGTAAATACAAGTTATTTACCCATGCAATAGAGACACTGTATGGTAAAATGCGGGTGTAGCTCAACGGTAGAGCGCGTCCCTGTCACGGACGAGGTCGCGGGGTCAGCACCCGTCACTCGCGCAAATAACAGTAGATTGGTTCAGGAATCTATCTTCGGACGCCATGCTGTTATATTTGAGTCATGGAGCATTACAACAAATTAGTGAGAAATGGAATTCCCGAGTTACTCGACAGCAAGGGAGTGTTATATGAGAAACGGATTGCTTCTCCGGAAGAGTATAAGCAAGAGTTGATTAAAAAACTTCGGGAAGAAGCTTGTGAGTTCTCCGAAGCCGGTAGTCCAGAGGAGTTGGCAGACGTGTTAGAGGTGATTGATGCACTTAGGCAATTACCTGAATATAACAATGTCGCCGATCTTCAAAAGAAGAAGAACGAAGAGCGGGGTGGTTTTGACGGTAGAATAATCATTAAGGGCACAAAGGGTTAAGTACAAATTCCGAACTTGAAAGACTTGCTCATGCCATTGTCAAATGGGATCGGTTAGTGCTGCGAAATTATCGGTTCGCATGATATTATCGTTGCGTTCCTATGCAATATGCAAGTCGGGGCAAGATAGTGCCGATGTAGCTCAGTTGGTAGAGCACGTCATTGGTAATGACGAGGTCACCGGTTCAATCCCGGTCGTCGGCTCAAGAATCAAAGAGGTCTCGATTTTGCCGATTTTTTCGCGGGCGGAGCGAAGCTCCGCCCAATGATTCGCCGCAATTCCGCACGCTTCGCGGCTCTTTAGGGTGAGGTTCAATCCGAAGATTTTTTGGAGGGAGGATTTTTTGGAGGGGAGGTCGTCCGTATTCCGGATTTCGTTCAGTATTGAAGCGTCCCGAATCCAATTTCGGGCGGGTTCAATCCACGCGGAGGGGGTTCGTTCAAGTCGTGCTATTTGCTCCTCGACAGACTTCTTTTGCGATAAGAGCGAACGACGCCTTTCAAGGTAGTCGTCTCGCTCTATGTCTTGTGCAACGTAGACATCGGTAAGTCTGGCGAGATTGCGGGATAGCTCGAGTTAAAGAAACTTTTGGGAGGCTGATTTGGGAGTATTGTGGCGTACATACTAGCTAAACTCTCGAATATTTAATATGACAGTTAAAAAGGGGCGAAAATATGCCCATATTGCGTTAGTGGCTACACCATCAGATCAAGCAGGTAACGAAGTATTTGACCCGGCATCCCGACACAGAGGCTGGAAAAGAATTACGGACGCTGATTTTAACGCTCACTGATGTTGATGAAAAAACATTCACTAACACGCTCACTGCATGGTACGCGAAATGGGGTGCCTACATCGAGGAAAAAACTGTAAACTCATTCGTGACCGGGAAAAAGAAATGGTACTACACTCACGGCAAAGTACGCTCCGCGTATCGTTCAATCAAAAATAATCTGCCATACCTATTCACCTATTTAAAATATCCCGAACTCAACATCCCGAACACCACCAACGACCTTGATGGCTCGTTCTCCGCGCTCAAGAAGAAACTCGCTGCTCATCACGGCTTGCGGCGCGACCGACGCTACAAAGTGATTTCGCAATTGTTAAAAAACGCCCGCTAAATCCAGCCTCCCATTTCTTTCTTTAAACCTCAATCTTCCAACAGATAACGCCCTGCGCTTCGCCCTGTTGAATCCGCTTTAGCATTTCGTTGAACACAGGGCGGCCGGGCATTTTCGCGGAGCGTTTTTCGATAAACTCCTCCGCGATATGGAGATTGTCGCGTTTGGCGATTTCCCGCAATTCGGCGAGCTGCGCCTCAATGGAAAGAATTTGCTTGTCCTCAACATCGGTGCTTTTGCGGGCGTAGAGGAAGTATTTCATAGCCGATTGACTTAGTATTTCATATATAATACACTATTGTAGTAGTTATGAAAAGCACTAAAAACCTATTGGATCAGCTGGATAACTTGCCTCATTTCACCAAAAGCACGGTGTATCAGCTCGGCAATCAGTTGGGACTCTCAAACAGTACGGTGAATACGTACATCAGTCGCTTTTTGAAGCGCAAGGATATTTTGCCGCTAAAAAACGGCCTGTATATCTCTGCCAAATTTTTCGCAGACAATAAGAGCGACATCTCGTACTCTTTTTATCTCGCAAACATTCTCCGTACGCCATCGTACGTAAGTTCGTGGGCCGCTCTTCAGTATTACAACCTTGCTACCGAGGCGATACGGTCCGTCACCTCCGTTACATCGAAAGTCACTCGGGGTTACGAAACGAAGGCTGGCACTTTTTCATACCAGTCAATCAACAGGAATCTTTTTTCGGACTATTCGCTCGTAAAAGGTAAATTTGATTTCTATATCGCTTCACCGTCAAAAGCGTTGTTCGACTTGCTGTATTTCAGAACGCATCAGTTCCGAAGCGTCCGGTTTGGGGATATTGCAAAAATGGTAGAAGAATTGCGGATAGATATTGATGAGATGGACGAGGAGGACAGGAAGAGATTTTATGAAAAAGTAAAAGGATATCTCCATGAGTGACCAGATACTAACAGTTCTGAAAAGTAAACTTGATGGTCTTTCGACCTATGGCGTTAGCATTTCCGATCCAGAAACGCGACTCAATGCTCTTAAAGAGGAGTTGCAGTTCTATGTTCTCGATTTCATCTATCACCACCCGGAATACAACAAATGGATAATGTATGGCGGTTCGGCGCTCCGTATTTGCTACGACCTTGACCGCATGTCCGTGGACTTGGATTTTGAGGTAAGCCACAAAGTTGATAGCGACTTTCTCAACGAGTTCAAGGAAGAGGCAGAAAAGCATTTTGCAAAAGTCTATGGCGTTGACGCGGATTTTTTGAAAATCTCTATCACGAACAATCGAGGCATAACGCTTAAATTCCGAGCCGGCGATTTGGTTGAGGGCTATGCGTCCGAATGGGTCCATGTGAAAGTCGATCTCAATCAGTTTGCGCCGCCCGGCGGTGTTGTTACGGAAAGAATGCCGCAGAATCACGGGCAGCTGTCATTCGTGATACTGACATATAACCTTTCTTCTCTCATGGCGAGCAAGATTGCCGCAATTTTTCTCCGCGGCATACGCGGCGTGGGCGAGGCGACATACGAAGAAAAGGGACGTGATATTTACGATTTGCTTTGGTACATGAGTAAAAAAATCGTACCCGACCTCGACTACCTCAAAGCAAAAAACGTGGCGGAGGCGAAAGACTACCGGACACTGTTTACCAAACTTGCGGTGAAGATGAATAACGTAAGTGAGGAAAATCTAAAAAATGATCTCACGCCCCTCTTTCTTGACCCTCGGTTCGTCACAAACTGGCTCGCAAACTGGCGCGACACCTTTTTTCAGTTGCGCGACGCATACAAGATTAGAACCGTATCAAAATTTGAAAAGGTACGAGTCTTCGAGGACTTTCGTACCGATGTGTTTTCTTTCATCTTTGAGTACAGCACGAAAGAGGGCGATCATGTGCGCATTATATGCAACTTGAGCGAGTACTGGTTCCTCTTTAAAGATATTGAGGTGTCGTACACGATAAACAATACCGTGAGCGACCACATAGAATTTTCGGCGAATGGTGTTAGCAGTCAGCCGACATCCGAGAAAAAACAGAAAGAATACGCCTCGCTGTTCTACGACAAAATCGAGGCTTACTTAAAGAAAATCAATTACGAGCTTGTTGGCGACACGCTCTCGACGAAACTTGTCCGCATAACCGCTTACAATCTGAATCAGAAGGAACAGATTGTTCTCCGGAAAGAAGATTTAATCAGATGCGACTTTGACGATTTATTGAAGTAGATGCTGGGGAGCTTCGCTGATTACCGCGTTTTCAGCGAAGGAGTTGGTGCGCGCGAACGGGTGGGTGGGTCAAGCGCACATGTATTTGTACGACCTCCCCTCCAAAAAATCCTCCCTCCAAAAATCTTCGGATTTGCATTTCTTGAACCTGACGACACGCGAAGCGTGCGGAATTGCGGCGAATCATTGGGCGGAGCTTCGCTCCGCCCGCGAAAAAATCGGCAAAATCGAAACCTCTTCGATTCTTGAGCCGACGACCGGGATTGATTATCCACATATCGCGTCGCATTGTTGTGCAAAGCCGTTTTTGATGCTATCTTGTTTCCAAAGATTACGATTTTTCGTAATCTTCAGAAATATGCAATATCGTGAATTTAGGAACAAACTCAAGGATTTCAGTATCTTTTCGCTTGCCGACATTCGCAAGTTTTGGCCGGATTTTTATGGCGCCCGCCTTACGGAGTGGCAAGGCAAGGGCTATATCCGCAAGCTCCGCCGCGGCCACTATATGTTCGCGGATATCGCGCTGGATGAAGAGGCATTGTACATGCTGGCGAATCGATTATATGCGCCATCGTATGTGTCGTTCGAATCGGCGCTTACCGTATACGGGCTCATCCCCGAGGGAGTATACGCTGTCACTTCTGCGACGAGCAAGAAGACGGCTCGTTTTGCGACTCCCGCCGCCGAGTTTTCGTATCGCACCATGAAGCCGTCGCTGATGTTCGGATATGATGTGCGGGAAGGCGCTTATGGACGGTATAAGATAGCCGAACGAGAAAAGACGGTGTTGGACTATCTGTATCATCATCCGTGGATGGCGCAGGAGGACGATTTTTCGGCGTGGCGCTTTAATAGTGCAGAATTTCTTGCGCATGCCGATGAACGGAAGTTTCGCATGTACGCGCGCGCATTCCGCAACAAGGCGTTTATGATGCGTGTCGAGCGCTTGTTGGCACTGATGCGCGGCATCGTTGCCGAACCAAAGATATGATCACCTTCGCCTCCATAGAACAGCAATACCCGGAGAACCTGCGTCCGTTCAAGCGCGCGATTTTGCGCGAATATTTGCAGTACAAGATATTGGAAATAATCTTCGCGTCCGCGCATGCCGCCAAATTGTCATTCCTCGGCGGCACGGCTCTGCGTATCCTATGGGGCAACATGCGTTTCTCCGAAGATCTCGATTTCGACAATTTTGGCATGGGGGAGGGCGAATTTTCGGCGTTGGCCGAAGCTGTACGTGTCGGGCTCGAGGCGGAAGGTTTGCATGCGGAAATGACGCTTGCGGGCAAGGATGCGTACCGATGCAATATCCGTTTTCCCGATGTCCTCCAGGGTGCCGGGCTCTCGCCGCATGCGGACGAAAAGATACTGATTCAGATCGACAGCCTGGCGCACGGTTTCTCGTATCGTCCCGAAGGCAAACTGCTCAACAAGTTTGACGTGTTCACCGAGATATTTGCGACGCCGATCGACATCATCCTCTCCCAGAAATTTTACGCCGCCATCAATCGTCGTCGCGCCAAGGGGAGGGATTTTTTCGACATCGTTTTTCTCCTCTCGCTCACGCGTCCAAATTATGCGTATGTGCGGGAAAAGATCGGCGTATCGGATGCCGAGGCATTGCGCGCGAAGATATTGGATGTCACCGCGGATTTCGATTTCATGGCGCTCGCGCGCGACGTGCGCCCGTTCCTCTTCAAGGCCGACGACGCGCGGCGAGTCGAGAAGTTTCGTGAATACATGACGCAGGTTGATTTGCGATAGCCGACCTCGCTGGAAAGGGTGCATGTGTGGACAGCGGCGCGCGCGTGGTGACTTGAGAGTCTTTCGTACGCTCCGCGCGCGTGCCAACTCGACGCCACCCGCGCCTCGCAGAGCCTCGGCGCGTCCGCCCTCGCCCCATTTCCGCCTCTCCATGCTTTTTCTTTTTCGCTGGGGTGAGCCAGTCCGGGGGACTGGCGCAAGACTCATTGAGGATTTTTGTGAGCGTAGCGAAACAAAAAACCCCAATGAGTGGACAGTCCCTGTAAGGGATGCATTTTGGAATTGAACGGGGCGGAAAGCGGGGCTCGGTCGGGCTATATCTAGCAAGTCGTCGTGCAACTCTGTTATAATTTTATTGTGGGTCGCGTATCTAAAAAACTCGGTCAATTTATTTTGATATTTACGATTTCTGTCGGCTGGATTTTTTCCGGCTGGCCGCAAGTTTTTAATTTTCCACCGAAGGCGGGCATTGCAGAGGCGGCGCTACCGACCTTTGTCGCTGCTGGCGCTGTAACGAAAGGTGCAGGAGCTATCACGCCGGGCATGCCGAGCGGAGTCTTAACGAATGACGTTTTGCTTCTCTTCATTGAAACGCAGGACCAGTCCATTACCGTATCGGGCGGGACGGAAACTTGGACGGCGGTTACCGGCTCGCCGATTACGGGAGCTGTTGGAACGGATCTTACAGTTTTTTGGGCCAGAGCATCGCAGGACGCCCCGACGTCTCCGACCACAAGCGACTCCGGTGATCATCAACTTGCCGTCATCTTGGCGGCCCGTGGTGTTATTACCTCCGGTGATCCATGGGATGTTGTCGCAACCGGCACAGCAGGCTCCGGCACAGCAGTGTCTTTCCCGAGCGTAACCACAACAGTTGTTGACACGATGATTATTCATGCCATCGCCGGTGATGGTCCGGACGGCAACAGCACCGCGAACCTTTCCGGAGAAACAAATAGCGCACTAACCAATCTTGTCGAACGGAGCGATGAAAGAGTAAATACGGGAGGGGGCGGATTGCTCGGTACATACTCAGGAGAGAAAGCATCAACAGGTTCAACCGGCAACACTACAGCTACGCTTGCCAATGCGGCGGTGCAGGCAATGATAACCATTGCGCTCAAGCCGGCGCCGTCAACGATTACGGTTGGGACAACCGGGACACAAACCGCCAATATGAATATCCCTTCAACCAATCAGTATGTGGGCGGCGCATGGACTTTTGTTAGAAACGAAAGTACGGCAAACGTTACCTCAATAACTATCAGCGAAATCGATGCTTCGCTCGTTGCTCAGACTTATCTTGCCAATCTGGATTTATACTATGAA
>ERZ1292633.6307-Hain-H41-02um-R1-6307-length-10399-cov-5_pt1 | contig 10399 bp, 13 predicted proteins | sample MGYA00564406_ERZ1292633 | MGnify/ENA primary metagenome ERZ1292633 (study PRJEB36523, sample SAMEA6512639) | groundwater metagenome | collected 2019-01-08 | study: AquaDiva: Metagenomics assemblies of 32 groundwater samples
TGCCTTCAATGTCATTCACGGCACCTTTGGCGAGGATGGACAGCTGCAATCCATTCTTGATCAACAGGGAGTGAAATATACCGGTGAGGATGCCGAAAGTAGTCGACTGGCATTCGATAAGATACGCACAAAAGAACGGCTGATTGAGCAAGGTATTCCGACTGCCCGTTATGAAATCTTGACCGGGAGCGATACGCCTTCCTTACCACTACCGATCGTCATCAAAACACCCAACCAAGGCTCGAGCGTTGGTGTGCATATTGTGAAGAATACAACCGACCTCCAGACAGCCCTCGCCGACGCCCGATCGTTCGACACAACGGTTCTTGTCGAAGAATACATCCAAGGACGAGAATTAACTGTTGGGATTCTTGGCGAGCAAGCGCTGCCTGTGATCGAGATTCTACCGAAAGAAGGATTCTATGACTGGCAGGCGAAGTATCCATTCCTTCACGGCGGCACTGGCGCCGATCACGCTTGCCCCGCCTACCTAACCGACGCCGAACGCGACCTCGTCCAACACACTGCGCTCGCGACCCATCGCGCACTCGATCTTCAAACCTATTCGCGCGTCGATATCATTTTGAGCGCCGACGGGACACCCTATGTGCTCGAACTCAACACCATTCCCGGCATGACACCATCGAGTCTTCTGCCAGAGGCTGCCGCTGAAGCAGGGATCGACTATCCGGCGCTCTGCAAACACATTATCGATCTATCACTTGCGCGATATAATTCAATTACAAGGAGAGCTACACGATGAATCCCATCCACAAAGACATTGAAGCCTACAATGATACCCAGGAAGGTAACAACCGCGAGATCTGCATAAAACTAGCCGACGAAATCCAACGGGGCTTGCCCGAAGCAGAGAACAAGATCTGGCATAAGGGTCCGGTCTGGTTTCTGGACGGTAATCCGATCGTCGGCTACTGGGTCAGAAAGAAGGGCGTCCAGTTACTGTTCTGGAGCGGCCAGTCGTTTGATGAACCCAATCTTAAACCAGAAGGCTCATTCAAGGCTGCCGAGGCGAACTACACCGAGACTAATCAGATCGATACCAAGGATCTCGCTCGCTGGCTCAAGAAATCCGAAGAGATCCAGTGGGACTACAAGAATATCGTCAAGCGCCGCGGCCTGCTCGAGAAACTAAAATAGAACGTACATCACCGATCTTTTGTGAGTGCGTACGCCTGGCGAATGTACTCGATCAAACTGCCATCAAGTTCCTCGGGAGAACCTAACACGATCTCATTGTGATATCGATTCGCTGATACCTGCTCAACTTTCTTGATGCGTGGATCATCTACCGACTGATTGGTGACAATATTCAGCAGTAGACCTGCCTTCCGCGGGTGAATACCCAGGAATGCTCGGCCATGGGTGATATGCAGCGAGGTTTTCTTCACTTCAACCTCAAACGGCCCAATTTTCTTCAGCGTCTTCAGTAGTACCTCGTAGATCTCAGCGCTCACGCTATCAGCCTGAATCTTTCCTAAGCCAGTTTCATTCATAGAGCTTCCCTTTCGCATCTAAAAGTTTTCTACTTTGCGGCCCGCCATAGGTATTCAAACTGCTGCCGCTGCAGGTCTGCAATCGTACTATTGGTGATAATCGTGGCAAACGGTTCATGCTCCGAGTGCGCAATAAACATCACTGTGTCGCCAATCAGGATCAGCTCCAAGCGCGGATCAAACGACGCCGTCGGTAGAAACCGAGTTTCCCGCAGCTCGACCTTGTCGCGCGGCTGGACGCTTCGGTTGCTGGGCGTATCAGGCAGAATCGCCTTGACACTAACCCGATGTTTCACCCGATCGGCCATGTAATCGTGAATCCAGCCTTCAAGAATGACAAGAACATCAGCAGTGCCGTAAAGCAGCATCTCACTACCCTTGGGCTGATCCAGCGTTGAGCGGTACGCTTCCTTCACGCCTTCCACACCCTCAAGCAATCGCACCTCAGGCTTTTGGCCGCTCTTACTCGCAAGAGCATCGAGATCACCAAGATATTTCTGCAGCCTATCCTGGCGGGTCGCAACCCGCTGCAAGAGCTGCTTGGGACTCAACACGCTATATCGCGCAGCCTTCTTTCCCTCAGTCCGGCTAGCAAAGCCTCGAAATGTCAGCTCGTCAAGCAAGACGTAACAGGTGGGGCGCTTGACGCCGCTTTTGCGGGCAATATCCAAGACCGTACTTGGCCCCAACTCGAGGGTTGCTAGGTATACCTGGGCCTCATTCTCAGAGAGTCCAACCCCGCTCAACACCTCAAAAATGTCTGCTGAGTATGTTGTCATAAGTATTGACACTATAGCTATTATTCGTTCGAGAGTCAATGATCTACAGTCAATTCTAACCTGTTATACTGCTGTTTTAAGGTTAGAATTCTGAAGATAGCATAGTCAATATTATTGACAATATAGCCATTCCGCGGTATGCTACCCCGTTACGCTGTAGCACTAAAGAGACTGCGTAGCACCACTTAACAATTTAATACGGGTAGAAGCCGCAGGTGGGACACGCCACCGGGCTTTGGAGTAGTTATGAACATTGTGGAATGTTTAAATTCCGATTCAAGCGAAGTTGGTTTGATTGCTCTTATTGAACGCGAGGACTATTTGGCTGCATGTTGCTACCTTCATCGCTGTTGTATGACATGCAACAGTACTATTTATGAGACGCTGATGAAAATTTCGTCTGAGCGAAGACTAGCTTGGTGGGGTGATTCACATCATGATAAGAATGCAGGATTCATAGTCTCGGATAATTTCATCATCGGCTCGGAGTACGTTGATTCAGATTGTCAAATCATCAGCCACGAAAAGAATCTGATGGCCCCGAAAACATGGCGCGAGGTGCTGCAGCAGAGAATTGGCATTGTCAACGAGGAGATTAAACAGGAAAACGAGTCATTTGAAGGATGGCACAGAATTAAATCCCTTCGAGCAACTTGTGATGTACTTGGCATTCGAACTTCTCCCCAAAAGCTAGGATGTGACGATTTACTAATTCGCTCGAAGATGCTTATCAATGGTGCTGTTCACGCTGACATTGGTAGGCTTGGTCGTGGTTTGATACATGTAGTTGAGAGCGGTACTGGAGGAAAGTATGCCGCGTTTGATTCTCTTTCCAGAAAATCGAATGAGTTGCTTTTTCAATTTGAGAACTTTTCGGCTGCGATTGCAGAAGGAGATCTTTTCCACGCTGGAATACCACTTCTTTCCCTAGATAACTGGGGAAACGAAGCAAGAGAGTCCTGGGATAAACTTCCTCACAGAGCTCGAAATTGCTTCAGTTATAGATGGCAAGAAAACATGGAATATGCAATGAGTTTAAAAAGTTAGAGCCCCGGAGCAATCCGGGGTCTTTTTTTTGTTCAGAATCTAAAACTGCTGCGTTTTCCAAAGCTGGGCGAAGCGGCCTTTCTTTTTAAGTAACTCGTCGAAGCTACCTTCTTCGATCAACTTCCCACCTTCAAGGACGAGGATGCAATCCATCTCACGAATGGTCGAGAGGCGGTGAGCAATGACGACCGCGGTGACTGACTTAAAGACATGGTGGAGCGAATCCTGGATCTTCTGCTCGGACTCGGAATCGAGGTGAGAGGTGGCTTCATCCAGCAAGAGCAAGTCGGGTTGCTTAAAGACCGCCCGCGCAATCCCAACCCGCTGCTTCTCGCCACCAGACAGCTTCACACCCTTCTCGCCAATCAGCGTTTGATCGCCTTTTGGCAACCGACCCATGAAATCCGTAACGTGGGCGATCTGCAATGCCTGCTCAAACAACTTCCCGTCTCTCGCCTTCTTACTATTGGCAATCGTCACATTCTCCTTGAGCGAGAAGTTGAAGACCTCGGTATCCTGTAACACAACTGCTGTATGTTCAACGAATGATGATCGCTTAATTTCCCGTAATGGAGTCTTGTCGACCAAGATTTCACCCGTATAGTCCTCGTATTCCTTCAAGAGTAACTTGAACAAGGTCGACTTCCCTGCGCCAGATAGCCCCACAACCCCCAACTTTTCGCCACGCTTGATGGTAAAGCTCAACCGCTTCAACACCTTGTCATCACCATAACTAAAACTCACGTCCTTGAATGAAATGGACTGCCAATGCTTCGGGAATGATTTCTCGCCACGGGCCTCAATACCAATTGGCTCGTGGAGTATCTGTACTAGTCGAGCAATGGAAAGCCGGGCAACCTCAAGCCGAATCGTTTGGTCGGCAATTCGCCCAAGGGATGCCCAAATCTCGGTGAAGTAGCCGTAGACAAGGATCAGGAATCCAGCCTCGTATGTTCCGTTGAGAATGTTTCGAATGACATAGATCAGCAAGCCAATGCGGAATAATTGGCCCCAACTATGAATCACCAAGTCACGCGTGCGAAACCGCTGAATTCTGATCTGAATCTTTTCAAATAACGTACTATTCAGCTGCTGCATCCGACTCATGATGCTGCCACCAAAACCTAGAACCTTGACCGTCCGAATGTTATTAACTGCCTCAAACTCTAAACCGCCCACATTTTCTTCGGCTTGATTGACGGCATCAACCGTTGTAGTTGCCCGTTTGGTCATGAATTCAGAGAGGACAAAGTAGGAAACAAGGAAAACAACCATCCAAGAACCGATCAGCCCATCAACAGCGCCAATGATGGTAAGTGCGCCGACAAATCGCACGATGCCGGGCAGCAGGCTATCAATCCAAAGATCAAGGAGCATTTCAACGAAATTGCTTCCGCGCTGGATCTTCTTGATCTTATTGCCGGCATTCTCGCGCTCCTGCCACGCCAAATCGAGCTTAAGCATGTGTCCCACTGCTATCATCTCCACATCAAGCGCCAACCGCTCGCCAATCTGGTAACCGATGTACTTGGCAATCTGCTGACTGACGTAGTGGAAGATAGAGAGCCCAATCCAAGCAACAACCAACAAAGACAGCTGTTCCTGAGACGCCTGCACTCCCGAGGCAGACAGCAGGGTGACAATCTTGGCGAGCGCATACGTTGGATAGAGCCAGGAGATTTCTGACAACAGCAAGATGAAGCTCGCTGCAAGAAATCGAGCCCGGTACTTCCCGAGCCACCGCCATAAATCGCGGATCAGATCCCAGTTGGAATAGGTGTCAACGAATTGCGTTGATTTCGAAGCAGCCACGGATCAACCAGAACTACGCTTCAACCTGCTCGGCAACACGAGATTCAAGGGGCTTTTTCTGGTCGATATACCACTCACCGATAACTCGATCAACGTTCAAGCTTTTTAACATTGAGTAGCTACTTGGGGTTCGACTTCTATATTTATCCATCTCAAATGTAAGCATGGTGCGAACTCTTGCTTCGTCTTCTACGACTTTCAGCGCAGTGCCTGACAGAGATTTTTTGATTGATCGGATCTCATCTTGACGTAGGTGTTCGGCATTTACAGACGACTCAAGTTCATACGCATCTTGTAGTAGTTTGTCGCGGTCCGTCATCGTTTCACTTTCAATTGTTTTTCTAGTTTACGAACTTTAGGCTGCAGCTTTTTGAGCGCTATCAGATCCCTGCCAACCTCAAACTGATCACCCTGAATCATCTCGGTACGCTTATCGATCTTTGCTGAGAGTCGAGCTTCTGTCGCGTCAAGATCTGACTTCGATGCCATTCTTGATTCTATTAAATTTGCACGAGCGTCAATAACGTCTTTTATCTTTTCGAGATCACTCTGGGTCAATGTCATACAACTATTCTAGCACACAGTCTTTGGGCGATTTGTCGTCGCGGAGGCGGATGAATGAGGGGGCACGCAGCCGCGTACCAGCAGACGGTACACGGCGGGGAGACGCGCCTTTGGTCAGTTCGAGGTACTCAACTTCGCAGACTACTTTGGGTTTGACCCAGGTGTAGGCTTTGGTGCCGTTGTAGGCGACTGGTGGTTTGGCGGCTTTGATCTTCGACAACTCCTTCAGGAGATCGGCAAGAAAATCATCGGTGAAGCCAGTGCCGACGCCACCAAGGTAGGTCAACTCACCTTTATGATAGGCACCGAGGGCTAGGGCCGAGATGACGCGCTTGCCAGTGGTGTAGCCGAGAATTACGGCGTCGATGGTTTTGAGAAATTTCACCTTCCGCCAACGGTCAGTCCGCTCGCCTGGTTGGTAGTGGCTGGCCGCATCTTTGGCCATCACCCCTTCAAGTTTCCGTCGCTTGACTTCCTTCCAGAGTGGCTGGCCATGCTCGGACCAGAAGATCTGCTCGATGTGATGAGCGTTGCGGATCGTATCGGCCAAGATCTCTTTGCGTTCTGTGAGTGGTCGATCGATGAGTACCTCGCCATCCTTCTCAAGCACATCAAACACTACATAGGTGGCCGGCAGTGTCTTCATTCGCTCCTCAATCAGCCCCTCATCATCGACGTGGTCGCGCTTAGCGAGCGAGACGAAGTCTGGTCGACCCTCGGCATCATAGACCACGATCTCACCATCTAAAACGCATTGTTTAGCCCGGATGTGTTTACGGACATGGAGGAATTCAGGGTACCGGTGCGTCAAGTTCCGCCCATTTCGATTGATGAAGGTCAGCTGGTCGTCCTTGAGATACATGATCGCCCGCGTCCCATCGAGCTTGGGCTCAAAGAGCCAGCCTTTCTTTTTGAGATCTGCCTGCTCGCCAATAGAGGCCAGCATCGGTTCGTACTGCATTTACTTGACGCTCGCCTCGAGCGCGTCCATCAGGCTCTTGTGGGCTGGTCGCTCGGGTTCAGCCTCTACCTTCACCTTCTTGCCGTGGGCCAGGTGCTCGAGCTTCTCGGCAAAGTGATCCTTGTAGCGATTGAGTTCGATGTGCTTCTTAGCGTGCTTACTAATGATTTCTTTGGCGAGCGCTAGTTCGCCTGCCTCGAGCTTAACCGCTTCACGGATCTCTGGGGCGCCTTCGAGCGAGGCGATCTCATCGACGTAGTGGAGTGTCGTCAGAAAGAGCGCCCGCGATCCATCAACGGCCTTGATCGCCGCCAAGTGCTCTCGCTCGTGCATCACAAAGCGCGCCAGCGCAACCTGCTCGGTATCAAGCAAGGCTTCGTAGAGCAAGCGGTAGGGCTTAGCAGCGGTCGTAGCGCCTGGGAGCAAGAAGTAGTGCTTGTCGATCCAGTAGGTCCGAATCTCCTCGTGCGGGTAGAAGCCCTCGATCTCGATCGTCTCGGTTTTGTGAGGCTTCAAGGAGTCGAGCTTCTCTTTAGTGAAGAGGTAGTACTTATTGTGCCCAACCTCCATCCCCTTCATCACCTCGTCCCAAGGCACGTCGTGCTCGCCCTTCTCGCACCAGCGTTTGTAGTGCACCGGTACCTGGTGCTCTTCGCAAAAGAGCGAAAAATGCTCCTTCTCCTGCGTCTTAATCGCCGAGACGAGCTTGACTGGAATCGAAACTAGGCCGAATGAGATATTGCCAGTCCAAATTGCGTGCATGAGACCCTCCTACTACTACATCTAGCCTTCGCCTATAGTGTTAATGTCTAGAAATTAATGCCAGAAATAGCACGACTCCCAAGACACTCAAAGAGATAACAATCAAACCAACAATTGCACCCCAAAAGTAAGCATGTTCATTGTGCCTTCTCCATCTCATGATGCCATAGCCAATATTAATAATAACGACAATTGGAATGCTGATATTAATCAGTATAGGCAAATTAAAATTACTTGATGAATCAGGCAATTGATTAACCAAAATCACTATAGCTATTAGGATAGCATTTGGAAGTAATCCAAGGAAAAATAGATTTTGCGGGCTCATTCTTGATAGTCCAATTAGTTGGTCTTAGTAAATAGCTCAACCTGATTAGCTGTTAAACAAAAGAATGATCCATGCAAGAAATGCGATCGTTACAGCGATAACAGACAGCACGCCGATCAAGAAACCTTTGCCTCGCTTTGGAGCCAAGGCCAACCCTACCACCACGGCGACAACATCGGTGACTACGATAATCACAAACATTGTAATAACTTCCGAAATAACTCCACCAATCCCATCATTTGGATCACGTTGCAGATAAAAGAAAAGGGGTACGGTAAAATACTCAAGCGCATAGAGCAAAAGCAAAAAACTCAGGCCAAGGAACACATCAGATATTCGAATGCCTAACTTTTGATTCATCTGACGGCCCAGTAACAGTTCATGATCCCTCCTGCGCTTGATCTACCCTACCGCTCGATCTCGATTCAGGCAACCGGCTTTGGACTATTTGTAATATACGCATCCAACTCATCATTTAGTCTAGCTACATATTCTTTCGCTGGAGAATCTTCGCAACTCTCTAAAAAGCTACGGATATACACGCAGTATTCATTGTGTGTAAATTTGGGAAGATCGTTTTCCCCCGCGAATGAATCATTAAACGTTGCTAGATGCGAGGCAAAGTCGGCCAACTTAATTAGTTTTCCACCCTTTGAAATATGTTTAATTTTTTCGTAATACTCTTTTTTCTGTTGGGCGTTATAGTTTTTAGGGTGAGAAACTTCTTCAACCAAATTAGCTACGCTTTTTGAGAAAACCTCGGAAATCTCTTCATAGGTAGTCACGGTATTTTCTAGCGTGTCATGAAGAATTCCAGCGACAAGCACCTCTTCATCCTGCACATGAAATTTATTCTTTAGAATCTGATACACCTCGAGGAAGTGGTTTTCAGTTCCAGCTTCTTGGAATTTCCTCGTTGCAAATTTCTTTGCTACATCAATCATCTATACCCGACTGATTTCGAGATGCTCCACTCGTACTGGTAGATCTTTGAGTTTCTCGAGATCTTCGACTACCGCAGCATGATCACCTTGAAGCATCGTCTTTACGTTCTCAATCTTGATTGCAAGTCTTTCTTCGGATTGCTGTACGTTCTCCTGAACAACCAATTCCATCCGCGTTTCAGACTCCGAAATCCGCTGATCAACATACGTCCGAGTCAGCTCAACACCAGCCGAAACAACCGCCTGAATTTTATCGAGATCTTCATCGGTCAGTGACATGCTTGCATTTTACCAAGCAAGACGTTGTCAATCCAATCGCGTAGATCGGATCCTCCTAGGATACTACATTGATTAGTACCTAGATTTCTGATGCTCAAACAATAGCTTGATGCACTATTGAAAAAATCCGCTCCTTGTTGCATACTTTGCCGGCTATTTGATTTGAATGGCAATAAATCTAAGGAATTTAATATTGTGCGTGAAGGGTACAGTACAGATGAACTAATCGTGCAATGGAGTGAGCGTCAAACCGCAGCAGTACAAAACATCATTTATTTGGCCTGGCTTCACAATTCCCTCGACGAAATTTACGGTCAACTTCAAAAGCTACCGAAAGAAGTGCGAGGAACTGTCAAAAAGCCACTGGATACTATTAGCATAATAATTGGGGCTCTTCGATCTCGAATCGATCTAGAGCAGGGACAACGAAAAGTATGCGACGAAAGATGCGAATCTCTACTACAGTCACGAGAAATCGGAACAAAAAAAGAAAAAGGATCGTCTGGTCCAAAAAAGCAACGCTCATCCAGACACAAGAATGTATCCAGCACCTAAACGCCCCGAATACTCGGGGCGTTCTTCGTAAGAATAAGAACTATTTCGCTAACTGCCCAACCATCTCCACAAGGCGCATCGAGTAGCCGAATTCGTTGTCGTACCAGGCGAAGACTTTGACTAAGTTGCCGACGACTTGGGTAAGCGAGAGGTCGATGATGGCCGAGTGGGGGTTGCCGACGATGTCTGAGGAGACGAGCGGTTCGGTGGTGACTTGTAGAATGCCTTTATAGCGGTCGGAAGCGGCGGCATCGGTGAAGGCCTGGTTGATCTCCTCAACCGTTGCCTCGCGCTTGAGGACTGCTGTGATGTCCGAGATTGAGCCGCAGGTGACAGGCACGCGGATGGCGACGCCGTCGAAGTTGCCTTTGAGTGATGGGATAACGTCAGCCGTCGCTATGGCTGCGCCAGTGGTCGTTGGGACAATATTCCCTGCCGCTGCCCGGGCACGCCGCAGATCCTTGTGTGGGCCATCTTGAAGGTTCTGGTCGGCCGTGTAGGCGTGGATGGTGGTCATGAGCGAGCGCTCGACACCGAAGGCGTTATCGAGTACCTGGATGGTTGGCGCGATGCAGTTGGTAGTACAGGAGGCGTTGTTGATCACCTGCTCGCCGGTTAGCTGCTCGTGATTGACGCCCATGAGAAAGGTTGGCGCCGGATCATCACCCTTACTGGGCGCCGAGATAACGACTTCCTTAGCACCAGCCGTAATGTGGCTACTCGCGCCAGCCTTGTCGGTGAAGCGACCGGTAGACTCGATGACGACATCGATGTTCAGATCAGCCCAAGGCAGCTTAGCTGGCTCTTTCTCGGAGAGGACTTTGAATGACTTGCCAGCAACGGTAATGCTATCG
>ERZ1292633.6308-Hain-H41-02um-R1-6308-length-10398-cov-5_pt1 | contig 10398 bp, 11 predicted proteins | sample MGYA00564406_ERZ1292633 | MGnify/ENA primary metagenome ERZ1292633 (study PRJEB36523, sample SAMEA6512639) | groundwater metagenome | collected 2019-01-08 | study: AquaDiva: Metagenomics assemblies of 32 groundwater samples
CTCCGGGCGCGACCGGAGGACGACGAGACGAGCGCTGCGCCGCTGGCCGTCCAGCGCGTCGGACCGTACCGCAGCACGGTGGAAGCGTCGTCGTCGGAGCGCGACCTCGTGCGCGTCATGCTGCTGCATCGCGCGCTGGCCGACCGGGTGATCGAAGGCGTGGGCCGCCTGAGCGACGATGAGACGGAGCGTCCCGACTGGTTCGGTATCGACGAAGACCACGTGCGGGCCGGCGACGGCCTGCGCGACCCCGCGTACCGGGCGATCTACGACGCGTTGCTCGAGGCTGATCCTTCGGTGAAGGGCGGGGCGCTCCTCACCTGGCTGGCCGACCGGCTGGAACCGTGGGTGGTGCAGCTGGCCGAAGGAATGCTCGACACGCCCGAGAGCATGATGAATCCGCCGGCAGCGGTGGACGGGGCCCTGCGGCGGCTGCGCGAGCGGGCCATGCGCGACGGACTCGCCGAGCTCGACCGCATCACGCCCATTGCCACGGGTGAACAGAAGGACCGGCTGATCGCCGAGAAGCAACGCTTGAACAACGAGTTGCGCCACATGGGCGCCACGGGTTGGAAAGGGTACCGGCGCCCCTGAGCGCCGCGACATCACGACGGAGGAGTACGTGCACACCGATTTGCAGGCGTTGTTGGCGGTACAGGCAGATGACCTCGAGATCCACGGGCTGGAGGAGCGGCTCTCGGCGCTGATGCCACGCCTCAAGGCGCTCGACGACAAGCGCTCGCGCGTCACCGGCGACATCGAACGGGGCGCGGCGCTGGTGGCCGGCGAGGAAGTGAAGCAGGCGTACCTGCGCGAAAAGATCGTGGAGCACAAGGCGCTGATCGAGCGCAACCAGGCGCAGATGGACCTGGTGAAGACGATGCGGCAGGCGACGGCCGCGGTGAACCAGATGGACGAGGCCAAGCGCATCGTGGCCAACGAGGACGCCGAGCTGGTGGCGATCAACCGCCGGCTGGAAGAGGCGCGCGCCACGCTGCACGCGCACCGGAAGGCGCTCGAGGCCTGCGAAGCGGAGCAGGTGGATGCGCGCGAGCAGGTGGCCGTGGAACAGGCGTCGATCGAGGCCGAGCTGGCCGCGGTGCACGCGGCGCGCACGGCCAAGGCCGCGGCGGTGCCGGATACGCTGCTGTTCAAGTACGACAAGATCCGCGCCCGGCGGAAGGCGCAGGCGGCGTGGTCGCTCCACGGCATGGCGTGCGGCGCGTGCGACACGACCATTCCGATGCAGCGACGCAACCTGATGCTGAACGGCGGGGGAATCGACGTCTGCGAGGCGTGCGGCGTGTTGATGTACCACCCCGACTAGAGGTGGGTTTGCGCGCGCGCGCCGGCCATTATTAGGGCATGAGCGCTCCATCCATGCCCCGCCGTCGCGGCAGCGCGCGCTGGTTGCGCGCGCCGCAGCCCGACGCCGCGCAGGTGCGCGCTCTCGAGGAGGCGCTGCGCCTTCCGCGCGCGCTGTGCGAATTGCTGGTGGCCCGCGGCCTCTCAGGGGAGGCCGAGGCGCGCCGCTACCTGCGTCCCCAGCTCGAGCAGTTGCATGCGCCCGGGCTGCTCAAGGACATGGACGTGGCCGTGGAGCGGCTGTCGCGCGCCATCGGCGCCGGCGAGCGGATCATGGTGCACGGCGACTACGACGTCGACGGCATGTGCTCCACCACGCTGATGACACGCGCGCTGCGGGCGCTGGGCGGCGAGGTCACGCCGTTCATCCCCGACCGGTCGACCGACGGCTATGACCTCGGCCCGGCCGGTGTGCGGGCCGCCCTCGACGCCGGGGCCGGGGTGGTGCTCACCTGCGACTGCGGCACCAGCGCGCACGAGAGCGTGCGCGTGCTGCAGGACGCCGGGGTGGACGTGATCATCAGCGACCATCACCTGCCCGGTGGCCCGCTGCCGAATGCGCTGGCGGTGCTCAACCCGAGGCGCGCCGACGACACGTCACCCGACAAGGACCTGGCGGCGGTGGGGGTGGCGTACAAGCTGGCGCTGGCGCTGACACGCGCGATGGGCGGCAACGAGAACGTGGTGCTGAACATGCTCGACCTCGTGGCGCTGGCCACCGTGGCCGACGTCGCGCCGCTGCGGGGGGAGAATCGCGTGTTCGTGCGCCGCGGACTCCCGATGATCACTGCGTCGAGGAGTGCCGGCCTGCGGGCGCTGGTGCGCGCGGCGGGACTCGATGAAAAGGAGATGACGGCCGGACGCGTGGGATACATCCTGGCGCCGCGCCTGAACGCGCTGGGGCGCATCGGCCGCGCGATGGACGGCGTACGCCTGCTGCTGAGCGATCGCGAGGACGAGGGGAACCAGCTGGCGCGCCAGTGCGAGGAGTTGAACCGCGAGCGGCAGGCACTCGACCGCCGCATCCTCGATGAGGCGATGCGCCGCGTGTCGGGCCTCGACCTCGACGACACCTGGGGGCTGGTGCTCCATGGCGACGGGTGGCACCCCGGCGTGATCGGCATCGTGGCGTCGCGCGTGGTGGAGCAGACCGGACGACCGGCGGTGCTTATTGCGGTGCAGGACGGCATCGGCAAGGGGTCGGGGCGGTCGATCCCGGCGTTCGACCTCCACGCCGCGCTGCAGGACTGCGATGACCTGTTGATGAAGCACGGCGGACACAAGGCGGCCGCGGGACTGACGATCGACGCGGGCCAGCTGGACGCCTTCACCGCGAGGTTCAACGAGGTGGCCCGCGCGCAGCTCACGAGCGACGACCTGGTGCCGGAGATCAGGGTCGACCTGGCGTTGTCGCTCGACGACGCCAACGCGGCGATGGAAGTTCTGCTTCGGCACGTGGAGCCGTGCGGCATGGGCAATCCCGGGCCGGTCTTTTCGGCGCGCGGAGTGCGCCTGGTCGGTGGTCCCGACAAGATCGGCAGCGATGGCCTGAAGGTGCGCCTGGCCACCACCACGGGTCCGGCGGAAGCGGTGGGCTGGGGCCTGGCGCACCGGGCCGATGAATTGGCCGCCGCGCGCGGGGGCAGCGTGGAGATCGTCTTCAAGCTCGGCCGCAACGAGTATCGCGGAGCGAGCACGCTGCAGGCGACGCTGGTCGACTTTCGCGCTGAGGCGACGCCGGCGGACGTTCGCGCCGAGGCGACGCCGTGAGGATCATCGCCGGCGAATGGCGTGCGCGCCGGCTCGAGGCGCCGGCGGGGCGCACCACGCGCCCGACGACCGACCGGGCGCGCGAGGCGTGGATGAGCGTCCTGCATTTGTCGCTGCCGGACGCGCGCGTACTCGACCTGTTTGCCGGGTCGGGCGCGTTGGGGCTCGAGGCGCTGTCGCGCGGCGCGGCGGAGGCGACGTTCGTGGAGAATGACCCGCGCGCGATCGCGGCATTGCGCAAGAACCTCGCGACCTTTGACGCGACCGACCGGGCGACGATCGTGCGCACCGACGCGGTGCGGTTCGTGAAGAAGCTGCACGCCGGCGCCTTCGACATCGCCTTCGCCGACCCGCCGTACGAGCAGGGACTGGCGACGGCGGTGGCCGACCGCTGGCTGGAGGCTGCGTTTTCCCGCATTCTTGGTGTGGAACACTCGCCGCGCGAAATCCTGGGCGGCGGGGAGGACACTCGCCGCTACGGGGACACGGCGATCACCTTCTATCGAGCCTGATGATGCCCAAGGTGGCACTGTACGCTGGCAGCTTCGACCCGATCACCAACGGCCACACCGACCTCATCAAGCGGTCGCTGGAGTTCGTCGACACACTGGTGGTCGCCGTGGCGGAGAACGTGCAGAAGCAGTCGCTGTTCACGACGGACGAGCGCAAGGCGCTGATCAGCGCCGCGCTGGACAACGACCCGCGGGTCGAGGTGCGCGCCTTTCACGGCCTGCTGGTGGAGTTCGCGCTCTCGCTCAACGTGCGGATGGTCATTCGCGGCCTGCGCGCGGTGAGCGATTTCGAATACGAGTACCAGATGGCCCTGATGAACCGCCACCTCGCGCCGTCGCTGGAGACGGTGTTCATGGTGCCCTCGCTCGACACCACGTACATCAGCTCGAGCATGGTGCGCGAGGTGGCGAAGTTCGGCGGGGACATTACGTCGCTGGTGCATCCGGTGGTGGCTGCCGCATTGAAGACGAAATACGCAAAGGGGTGAGGGGGGCGATTTCAGGGTTGGGGTTCGGGGTGGCGGGTTCTGGTGAGGGGATCGAGTGGAGATTTGGTGAGGGGTGTGGGGGGCACGCGCACCCACCACGCCACACCTGCACCCGCCACCCCGCACTCCTTCTGTGTTTTCCCCGCGCTGCGCTTTCACTCCATCCCCTCACCTGCACCCGCCACCCCGCACTCAACCCGCAGTGCAGGTAACCCGCCGCTCCACCTCCACTCCATCCCCTCACCAGAACCCGCCACCCCGCACCCGTGCCTTTTCTCACAGATCTCCACACCCGCGCGTCGGAGTCCCTGCGCCGCATCGTCTTCGCCGAGTCGGCCGACGCGCGGGTACTCGAGGCCGTGCGACGGCTGCGGCGCGCGGGCGTTGTTGCGCCGGTGCTGGTGCTGGATCCCGCGTCGCCCGCGACGCACGAGGCGGCACGCGAGACCGGCTGCGAATGCGTCGATCCCCTGAGCGACGCGCACGGCGAACGGCTGGTCGAGGCGCTGATCCTCGCCCGTGCGCACAAGGGACTTACCCTCGAAGGGGCACAGCGCCTCGCCCGCGATCCGCTGGTCTTCGCCACTTGGCTGCTGCACGAACGCGCCGCGCACGGGTGCGTAGCGGGTGCGGTGCGCACCACCGCCGAGGTGGTTCGGTACGCGCTGTGGCTGATCGGCCCGGCCGAGGGTGTTCAGACTGTTTCCAGCAGCTTCTACATGGTGCTCGGTGAGGGCGACGCCAACGGCCAGGTGCTGACGTTCACCGACTGCGCGGTGGTCGTCGAGCCGACGGCCGTGCAACTGGCCGACATTGCCATCGCGGCCGCGGTGGCGCGCCGCCGCATCGTCGGCGACGAGCCGTGCGTGGCGCTGCTGTCCTTCAGCACCAAGGGGAGCGCCGAGTCGCCGTCGGTGACGAAGGTGCGGGAGGCGCTGTCGCTCATTCGCGCGCGCGAGCCGGAGTTGCGGGTGGATGGGGAACTGCAAGGGGACGCCGCGCTGGTGGCCGCGGTGGCGGTGCGCAAGTCGCCGGGGAGCCCGGTGGCCGGGGCGGCCAACGTGCTGGTCTTTCCCAGCCTCGATGCCGGCAACATCGCCTACAAGCTCGTCGAACGCCTGGCCGGGGCGCGGGCCATCGGGCCGATCCTGCAGGGATTGGCACTTCCGGTGTCTGATCTCTCGCGCAGCGCGAGCGCAGATGCCATTTTTGACGTGGCGGCGATGACCGCCCTGCAGTCGCAGGTGAGCGCCGGCGCTCGAACGCGCTGAGGGAACCCACTCTTGAGGATGCAACCGACATGAGCTTCACTGTCAAGAAGCATGCTGACGTCACGATTCTCGAAGTCGAAGGCACGCTGATCGTTGGCAACCGCCAGGAGTTGAAGCAGAAGGTGCTCGAGGAACTCGAGGCCGGCACCCGCAAGGTGCTGGTGGACTTCGAGCACACCACGTACATCGACAGCTCGGGCCTGGGCGTGCTGGTGTCGCTGGCCAAGAAGATCCGCGAGTTGGGCGGCGACCTGCGCCTGGCCAACCTCAACGACGACCTGCAGACCCTGTTCGAGCTGACCAAGCTCGACACGCTGTTCCAGATCTCCGAAAGCCGCGAACGCGCCCTCGAGAGCTTCTGAGTGGGGCTCACGGCGCTGCCGCTCGAACTCGAGATTCCCAGCGACATCGGGTGCATCGAGGGTGCCGTCGCGCAGGTGATCCGCCGCTGTGAAGAGGCGGCGTTCTCGCGGCATCACCTGTTGTTCCACGTGCCGGTCGCCCTGACCGAGGCACTGTCCAATGCCATCCTGCGCGGAAACTGCGAAGACGCCACCAAGTCGGTGCGCGTGCGCCTCGTCGTCGACGCGCGGCTGTTGGTGCTCGAGATCGAGGACGACGGCTCCGGCTTCGACCTCGAGGCGTGCACGGCCGACCCCACCACGCCCGACAACCTCGGCCGCGAGGACGGTCGCGGCCTGTTCCTGATGCGGCGCCTGATGGACCGCGTCGAGCAGTTTCGCGCGCACGGCAACGTGGTGCGCCTGACCCTGCGCCATCGCTCCAGCGACGGTCGCGCCGCGTGAGTGAACTCGACGCCGTCCTGTCGGCCTTTCGCGAGGCCACCGGATGCCCGGCGTCGGTCTGGGCGCAGGTGGCAGCACACGAGCCCCTGCAACTCGAGAGCGGCGATCCGGGTGAGGCTGACGCGCCGCCTCCGGGCTTGAGGCCGAGCGAGGGCGCGCAGGAGCACGAGACCGCGCGCGGGATGCAGATCGTGGCGCGCGTGCCGGGTGCGCGCGTGGCGTGGCTGTCGGTGGGACCCGCCGCCGACCGCGCGATCGTGCAGCTGGGCGCGCGACTGCTGCTCCCGGTCACGGCCCAGGTGCTGCGCTCCCAGCTCGAGGTGAGCCACGCGGCCCAGGACCTCGCCGAACGGTACGAGGAGATCAACCTCCTGTATTCCATCGGCGAGATTCTCGGACGCACGGTGCTGCTCGAGGACGCCGCCTCCACCATCCTCACCGAGATCTCGGAAACGGTGGGGGCGCGACGCGGCGCGATCTACGTGCTCGACCGCACGGTGCAGATGCTGCGTCCGGTGGCGGTGCTTGGCACCGCGGGTGCGGTGGCCGACATCGCCGTCGATGACCCCGCGGCCGTGACCGCGCGCGTTTTTCGCACACAGCATGCGCTGCTGGTGGCCGAAGGCGCCATGCAGGCCGACGTCGAGGCCCCGATCCGGCGCGGGGCGATGCTCAGCGTCCCCATCATGTGGGCGACCCCGAAGGGCGGAGTGCCGCTGGGCGTGGTGAACCTGTCGGGGCGTCGCGGGGGCCAGCCATTCACCGCCAGCGACCAGAAGCTCGTGTCGGCCATCGCCACGCAGGTGGGGACCACCATCCAGAACACCCGGCTGGTGCGCGCCTCGCTCGAGCAGGAAAGGCTGACGCACGAGATGCTGCTGGCGCACGACCTGCAGATGAAGCTGCTGCCGCCGGCGGGCGCGCTGCTGCCCGATGCCACCTGCGCTGCGCGCGTGGCGCCGGCGGAGAGCGTGGGCGGCGACTTCTACAACCTGTTCCGCCTGGGCCCGGGGCAGGTGGGCGTGATGATCGGCGACGTCTCGAGCCACGGGTATCGCGCGGCGCTCATCATGGCGCTGGTGATGAGTGCGACGGCCATTCATGCGCGGGGTTCGGCCGACCCGGCGGCCACGGTCGGCGCGCTCCTGGCGTCGCTGGCCGACGAACTGCGCGAAACCGAGATGTTCCTCACCGTGTGCTATGCCGTGGTCGACAGCAACGCGGGGACCATCACTTGGTGCAACGCCGGGCATCCGCACGCGTTCGTGGTGCGCGGCGACGGCACGTCGATGCGACTGGACGCAACCGACCCGCCGCTCGGCCTGGTCGACGACGCGCCGCACGCGACGTCCCGCGCCTGGCACGGCGACGACCTGCTGGTGCTCTTCACCGACGGCATCAGCGACGCGCGCGACCCGCAAAAGAAGCGACTGGGTGAAGCGCCGGTGCTCGAGGTCGTCAAAGCACGCCGCGCCGACGCGCCGTGGCGCATCGTCGACGGCGTCTTTGCCCTGGTGGAAGGGCACATGGGAGCGGTGCCGCCACGGGATGATCAGGCGCTCGTCGTCTTGCGGATGACGGATGACGGATGACGGATGACGGATGACGGATGACGGATGACGGATAACTGACGGCGGTGGGCGGCCTCACACTGGGGCTCCACTCGGTATGTTCTTCTGATCGGTCATCCGTCATCTGTCATCAGTCATCAGTCATCAGTCATCTGCCCCGATGCACTATCCCCCGCCACGCAAGCGCCTCGGCCAGCACTTCCTGACCGATCCGCGCATCCTGACCCGCATCGTCGACGCGCTCGCGCCCACGGCGGACGAGACGGTCATCGAGATCGGGCCCGGGCGTGGCGCGCTCACCGACGTGCTCGTGCCGCGCGCGCGCCGGGTGATTGCCATCGAGCTCGACCGCGAACTCGCGCCGCGACTGCGCGAGCGCTATGCGGGTGATGGGCGACTCACGGTGGTGGAGGCCGACGTGCTCTCCGTGGACTTCGGCGAGCTGGCCGGCGGCCCCTTCGTGGTGGCCGGCAACGTGCCATACAACATCACGACGCCCATCCTCTTTCACGCGCTCGAACGGCCGCGCCCGTTGCGCGCCGTCTATCTGGTGCAGCGCGAGGTTGCCGAGCGCGTGGTTGCCGCGCCGGGGAGCGAGGCGTACGGCGCGCTGTCGGTCAACGTGCAGTGCGTGGCCAACGGCGAGATCGTCTTTCGCGTGGCGGCTGGTTCCTTTTCGCCGCCGCCCAAGGTGGAGAGCGCGGTGCTGCGCATCACGCCCCGCGACGACCCCGTGGTGGACGTCGAGGACGAGGCGCGCTACCGCGCGATGGTGCAGGCCGCGTTCAGCCTGCGGCGCAAGCAGCTGCGACGGGTGGTGCGCACCATCTGTTCGCTGGATGCCGAGGCCGCCGACCACGTGGTTGCCGCCGCGGGGCTCGATCCCGAGGCCCGGCCCGAAGTGCTGTCACCCGCCGATTTCGCGCGGCTGTTGCGCGCCAGCCGCGCCTGATGTTGCGGGCCTTCGCCGACTGCCGGTTCGTCGTGGTCGACGTCGAGACCACGGGGACCAGCCCGCACGCCGGCGACCGCGTGACCGAGGTGGCCGCCGTGGTGCTGGAGGACGGTCGCATCGAGGACGCGTTTCAGTCGCTGGTCAACCCGGGGCGTCGCATCCCGGCGTTCATCACCGGCCTCACCGGCATCTCCAACGCCATGGTCGCCGACGCGCCGTCGTTTCGCGACATCGCCGGCGCGTTCGCGCAGATTCTCGAGGCGCGCACGTTCGTGGCGCACAACGCCCCGTTCGACTGGGGCTTTCTCGCCATGGAATTCGTGCGGGCCGACCTGCCCGATGCGCTCGCCGGCGCGCCCCTGTGCACAGTGCGGCTCGCGCGGCGCCTGCTCTCGCACCTGCCGCGCCGCAATCTCGACTCGGTGGCCTGGCATTACGGCATTGACATCGAGAGCCGCCATCGCGCGCTGGGGGATGCGCGCGCCACGGCGCAGGTGCTGCGTGGCCTGCTGCACGACGCCGAGCGGCAGCATGGAATCGATTCCTTCGCGGCGCTGCAGGCGTGGCTGGCGACGCGCAGCGGCGCCACGCGGAAGCGGCGCAGCGCGTTGCCGCGCCCGGTGGACGACCGGGGTCTGGGACCGGGCGCCTGAGGGGGAGTTGGGGCCCTTCGCCCGACCCGGCGCCCGACCGGGCGCCTGACCGGGCGCCTGACCGGCGCTAAATTGCCTTCATGACTCCTCCGCTTCCTCTCGTTCAGACTCGCCGCGTCGGGCGCTTCACCGTGCATGCGCTGCAGGCCGGCGGCCAGATGCTCGATGGCGGCGCGATGTTCGGTGTCGTCCCCAAGCCGCTCTGGGAAAAACGGATTCCGCCCGATGCACGCAACCGCATCCCGATGGGGATGCGCTGCCTGCTGGTGGAGCACGACGTCGGCCTCGTGCTGATCGACACCGGGGCGGGAAACAAGGAGACCGCCAAGTTTCTCGACATCTACGGCATCGAGAACGACGGGGGCGTCGAGCGCACGATGCTCGAGGCAGCCATCGTGGCCTCCGGTCACCGCCCCGAGGATGTGGCGCTGGTGATCAACACGCACCTGCACTTCGATCACGCCGGCGGCAACACGGCGTTCGACGCCGAGGGGCGCGTGGTGCTGGCATTCCCCAATGCCCGCTACGTGGTGCAGGGGGCCGAAGCGCACTATGCCATGAACACCAACGAACGCACGGCGGCGTCGTACTTCCCGCGCAACTGGGAGCCGATACGCGAGGCGGGGAAGCTCGACCTGATCTCGGGAAGCACCGAAATCGTCAGCGGCATCCGCTCCCTGCCGTCGCCGGGGCACACGCCGCACCACCAGAGCCTGCTGATCGACGGCGGCGGCGAGATTGCCTGCTTCCTGGGCGACGTGATCCCCACCAGGCACCATATGCCGCTGCCGTGGATCATGGGCTACGACGTGGAGCCGCTGGTGACGCTGGAGAGCAAGCGGGCGCTGCTGGCGTCCGCTCTGGCCGAGCGGTGGCTGCTCGTGTTCGAGCACGATGCAACGACGGCTTGGGGATACGCGGGGCATGACGGGAAGAACTACTATCTCGAAAGTGCGGGGTAGGGGTGCGGGGTGGCGGGTGCAGGTGAGGGGGAGTGAGTGGGTTAG
>ERZ1292633.6309-Hain-H41-02um-R1-6309-length-10396-cov-5_pt1 | contig 10396 bp, 8 predicted proteins | sample MGYA00564406_ERZ1292633 | MGnify/ENA primary metagenome ERZ1292633 (study PRJEB36523, sample SAMEA6512639) | groundwater metagenome | collected 2019-01-08 | study: AquaDiva: Metagenomics assemblies of 32 groundwater samples
ACTCGCTCCGACTGGCGAGCGGCGAAACCATCGAGGCGGAGCCGAAGCGCGGGTCCGAGCGGCTTCGCGAGCGCCTCGACCAGCGATTCCATCCCGCCACGCAGGGTCCATAGGGCGCGTCGTCCTGGACCCGAAGCCGCCGCCAAGCCGGGCCCCTTCTTCCCTCGCGCGCGCGCTTCCTTTCCCGCCGCGACCATCGCCAGGACAAGCGACCGGTGCTTCCGCTCCATCTCGCGCATGATCGGAAACGCCGAGTCGAGCGAGAGGCGCCGCGCGTCTCCGGCGAACACCCCTCGGACGACGCTTCCGATGAGGGCGACGGCCGCCTCCTCGCCGATGTGCCGCACGGCGTAGTCATGGACCGACTCGTCATGCGCCACGCGGCGGGCGTAGAACGGCTCGAGGAGGACGCGAAGCCGCCCGGCGGGGGAGAGTCCGCTGAATTTCAGGAAGGCGACGGGGTCAAGCGGCACGAGGTGGAGCCGCCCGTTTCGGGCGATGTAGCGCCGCGCTGCGTCGGACCTGGAGAGAATTCGATCCGCGGCAAGCCCCACCTCCTCGGCCACGCGCCACGCGGCTCCTTCGGCGCCCTGGATCGCGTTCGCGGCCCACTCGATGGTCCAGCCATTCTCGCGCGTGGTGCGGACGCGGCCTCCCGCGCGAGGGCCGGCTTCGAGGATCTGGACGTCGAGGGGAAGTCCCTGCTTTGCCGCGTCGCGGCGGAGGGCGTGCGCGGTCGCGAGGCCGGCGATACCGGCGCCCACGACCACGACGCGGCGCATCAGCGGGAGGCGGAGACGGGGACGCCCGGCATGACAGCCGCCGAAATCGCCGGGGCCGCCAGCCGCGGCTCCACGATCGCCGCGAGCGCTTCGAGGAAGCGCGGATCGTCGTTCAGCGCGGCCGCGCGGACGAAGGTGGTGATGCCGCGCTGGCGGGCCAGATCGCCGTACTGCTGGTCGATCTCGTAGAGCGTCTCGATGTGGTCGGAGACAAACGAGATCGAGACGACGACGACTTCCTTCACGCCCTCGGCGCCGAGCCGGATGATCGTCTCCTCGGTGCTGGGTCCGATCCAGGGAACGGGCCCGACACGGCTTTGGTAGGCGAGGATGAGGGGCAGCCCGGCCGTTTCCGGGACGCGGGCGAGAAGGCCGGCCATCGTGGCCTTGATGTGGTCGCAGTAAGGATCGCCATCGTCGATGAAGTGCTGCGGGAGACCGTGCGCGCTGATGAGGATCGTCGGTTTCATGCCCGACGGAAGCGACGTCATCAACTGTCGGAGCGGCGCCGCCATCGCGTCCAGGTAGCCGGGGTGGTCGTACCACGCCTCGATCGTCTCCAGCGGAAGTCTCGAGCCGCGGCGCTTCAGGACACGGCGGAGCTCCGCCACGCTCGACCCCGTCGTCGCGACCGAGTAGTGCGGATACATCGTGAGAGCCAGGAGCCGGTCGCACCCCGCGCGCTCCAGCTGGTCCAGCGCCTCGTCGGTGGTCGGGTGCCAGTAGCGCATGGCGAGCGCAAATTCCACGTCGTGCCCGCGCGCTCGAAGCCGCTCTGCGAGCCCGCGCCCTTGGAGCGTGCTCCAGCGGACGATGGGAGAACTGCCGCCGATGTGGGCGTAGTTCTCCTGCACTTCCTTCGTCCGGCTGTAGGCGATGATGCGGCCGATGAAGAACTGCCCAATCGGTCCGCCGGGGAGCTTGATGATCTCCCGGTCGCTGAAGAGCCGCGTGAGAAAGGGCCGAACAGCCTGGAGGCTATCGGGCCCACCGAGATTGAGGAGCACGATTCCGGTCTTCGGCATCGGTTAGACGGTCCGCGAGAAGACGGGCTTCTCGCCTCCTTCTTGCTTCTTGAGGTAGGCGTCGAACGCCATGCAGGCATTCCGGACGAAGAGGCGGCCCGCCTCGGTGACCTCGATCGCCTGTGGCGAGCGCTTCACGAAGCCGTGCCCCACCAGGCCCTCGTCCAGCTCCTTCAGCGATTCGGCGAAGTAGGAGGCGAAGTCGATGCCGTACGCGCGCTCGATCGTGGGAATGTCGAGATGGAAGTTGCACATGAGGCTCTGGATCACGTCGCGGCGGATCTCGTCGTCCTGGCTCCGTTCGAACCCGCGCTCGATCGGCGGCTCGCCGCGGTCGAGCGCATCGCGATAGCGATTCAGTTTCTTGGTGTTCTGGGCGAAGGCGCCGCCGATGTCGCCAATGGAGGAAACGCCGACGCCGATGTAGTCCTTCGCGGGGTGGGTGGTGTAGCCCATGAAGTTCCGGAAGAGGGTATGTTCCCGCGCGGCGACCGCCAGCGAGTCCTCCTTCACGGCAAAGTGGTCCATCCCGATCTGCTGATATCCGGCCGCCATGAAGAGTTCGTAGGCGACACCGAAGAGCTGGAGCTTCACGTCGCGGGGCGGCAAGTCCTCCAGGCGAATCGCCTTCTGGTGCGCCTTGATCCAGGGGACGAAGGCGTAGGAGTAGATGGCCACGCGGTCGGGCCGCAGCTCCAGCGCCAGCTCGATCGTCTTCCGAAACGTCTCGGGCGTCTGGTGCGGAAGTCCGTAGATGAAGTCGAAGTTGATCGACTCGAAACCTAGCCCGCGCATGTAGAGATGCAGGTCCTTGGTGATGGGGAACGACTGATACCGGTTCACGGCGTCCTGGACGTCCTCGTCGAAGTCCTGGACGCCCATGGAGATCCGGTTGAATCCGAGTTCGCGCAGGAGTTCCGCCTGGCGGCGCGTGGTGACGCGCGGGTCGACCTCGATGGCGATCTCGGCTCCGGGGGCGAACGTGAACTGCTTCGCCAGCGCGTTCCAGACGCGCTTCATCTCGTCCAGCGACAGATAGGTCGGCGTGCCGCCGCCCCAGTGGTACTGGACCAGTTCTCGCCGCTTCCCCAGGTGCTTCGCCACGATCTCGATCTCACGCTCCAGATCGTCGATGTAGGCCGAGGCGACCCCTTGTTTCTGCGTCACGATCACGTTGCATCCGCAGAAGGTGCAGCGCTCCCGACAAAAGGGGAGGTGAACGTAAAGCGAAAGCGGCTCCCCCGGCCTCTGCGCCGCCTCTTCGAGTTTCTCGATGTAGCGCTTCGGCCCGAATTCCTCGTGGAACTCGATGGCGGTCGGATACGACGTGTAGCGGGGGCCCGGCCGGTCGTATCTGGCCAGCATCTCGGCGGTCAGCGCGGCGACGTTGCTCATGACGAGCCTCCCGTGGGGCCGGCGCGGAAGCGCTTCACGGTATCCACCAGGAGCGCCACGTTCTCGAGTGGCGTGTCGGGGAAGATGCCGTGCCCCAGATTGAAGATGTGTCCGGGCCGTCCCGCGTTCTCGCGGAGAACCGCCTCGGCCTGCGTGACGATGGTCTGGGGCGATCCGAGGAGAACGGTCGGATCGAGATTCCCCTGTACGCCGCGGTCGTCCCCCAGCACGGCACGCGCGTGCCGGATGGGGACGCGGTAGTCGATGCCGAAGACGTCGGCCCGCACGTGGCGGAGCGCTTCGATCTGTCCTGTCGAGGGGGCGAGCGCGAAGTAGATCGTCGGCGTCCCCTTCGGCAGTCCGGCGAGAACGCGTTCGGTCCAGGTGGCGGCGATCCCGCCGAAGAGATGCGGCGGAAGCCAGCCGGCCTGCGTGTCGAAGAGCATCACGGCGTCGGCGCCCGCGGCGATCTGCACCTTCAGGTAGTCGATGGTCGCCTCGGTAAGGAATTCAAGAAGCGAGAGGAACGCCTCCGGATCGCGCGCCAGGAACGCGCGCGTCTTTGCCAGGTCGCGCGAGCCGCCTGCCTCGATGAGATAGGCGGCGACGGTGAACGGTGCTCCCGCGAAGCCGATCAGCGGCACCCGGCCCGCCAGGCGCTCCTTGACGGCGCGGATGACGGGGCGAATGTGGGGAAGCCCCGCGTCGGCGCCAGCCCAACGAAGGGCCAGGACGTCCTCCCGCGACTCGATCAGCTTGCCCAGTTTGGGTCCGGGATCGAACGCGAGCGGAATTCCCATGGCCAGAAGCGGGATCAGGATGTCGGAGAAGAGAATCGCCGCGTCGAAGCCGAATCGCTCGATCGGCTGCGCCGTCACCTCGGCCGCGAGTTCCGGAACGCGGCAGCAGTCGATGAACGACTGCTTCTCGCGGAGCGCGCGATACTCAGGAAGGTAGCGACCAGCCTGGCGCATAATCCAGATGGGAGTCTGCTCGATCGGCTCTCCGCGGCAGGCGCGGAGAAACGAGGAGGCAGGGGCCAGCGAGGGGATTGTCGTCACTCCAAACCTCCTAGGGATTCATCGGCCGCTTCGAGCGTCCGGTCGATCTCCTCTTCGTGGTGCGCGTCCGAGAGGAAGGCGCTCTCGAAGGCCGAAGGCGGCAGGTAAACGCCGCGCTCCAGCATGCCGCGGAAGAAGCGCGCGAAGCGCTCGCGGTCGGAGGAGCGAACGTCGGCCATCGTGGCGACGCGCGCCGGGCCGAAGAAGAGAGTGAACATCGATCCGACTTGATTGACGGCGCCGGCTATCTTCCGACGGGCCATGATCTCGCGAAAGCCCGCGGCGAGTAGAACCGCGCGAGCCTCGACACGCGCGAAGAGCGCGGGGTCCGATTCGAGTATCTCCATCGTGGCGAGACCAGCCGCCATGGCGACGGGATTTCCAGAGTAAGTGCCCGCCTGATAGACCGGTCCCTCGGGCGCCACATGCGCCAGGAGATCGGCGCGTCCGCCGAAAGCCGCCACCGGAAGTCCGCCGCCGATCACCTTGCCGAGCGTGACGAGATCGGGCTTCACGCCGTAACGCTCCGCGGCGCCCCCGCGCGAGACGCGGAAGCCGGTCATCACCTCGTCGAAGATGAGCACCGCACCGTGGCGGTCGCAAAGGGTTCGCAGCCCGGGGAGAAAATCGGGTGATGGAGGAAGGCAGCCATAGTTGCCGACCACCGGCTCCACGATGACAGCCGCGATCGCCTGGGGCTCCTTCTCGAAGACCGCGGCGACGGAGGCGAGGTCATTGTAGGTGGCGATGCGGGCATCGTTCGCCACCGACTCCGGCACGCCCGGCGAATCGGGGGTCCCGAGCGTGGCGAGGCCGGAGCCCGCCTTCATGAGAAACGCATCGGCGTGGCCGTGGTAGCAGCCGTCCAGTTTCACGTAGCCGGAACGCTTCGTGGCGGCGCGGGCCACGCGAAGCGCGCTCATCGTCGCCTCGGTGCCGGTCGTGACGAAGCGGAGCCGCTCGGCGGCGGGGTAGAAGCGGCGGACGCGTTCCGCCAGTTCCACCTCGAGGGCCGTGCTCGTGCCGAAGATGAACCCCAGGCGGGCCTGGCGCTCGATCGCCTCCACTACTTTCGGGTGGGCGTGGCCAAGCAGCATCGGCCCCCAGCCGAGGACGTAGTCGAGGAGCCGGTTCCCGTCGGCGTCGGTCAGGTAGGCGCCCTTCGCCGACGCGATGAATCGTGGCACGCCGCCCACCGCGCGAAATGCCCGAACGGGCGAATTGACGCCGCCCGGAAAGAGCCCCAGAGCGCGGCGGAAGAGGGCTTCGCTCTCGGCCGTCTTCGGAAGCGCGCGAGTCTCGCTCATGGGAACTTCTTTCCGAGAATCGGCGCGATCTCTTTCGCGTGATAGGTGACGATTACGTCGGCGCCGGCGCGGCGAATCGAGGTCAGGGCTTCGAGCGCCGCCCGCTCCCCATCCAGCCATCCGCGCTCGGCGGCGGCCTTCAGCATCGAATACTCGCCCGAGACGTTGTAGGCCGCGACGGGCACGCCGAACCGCTCCTTCACGCGGTGGATGATGTCGAGATAGGGAAGCGCCGGTTTTACCATCACCATGTCGGCGCCCTCCTCCAGGTCGAGCGCCACTTCGCGGAGCGCCTCGTCGCCGTTCGACGGGTCCATCTGGTAGCCGCGGCGGTCGCCGAACTGGGGCGCCGATTCGGCCGCCTCCCGAAACGGCCCGTAGAACGCGCTCGCGTACTTGGCTGCGTAGGAAACGATCGGCGTCTCGGCAAGACCCGCGGCGTCGAGCGCCTTCCGGATCGCGCCAACTCGCCCGTCCATCATGTCGCTCGGCGCCACGATGTCGGCGCCCGCCTCGGCGTACGCGACCGCGGCGCGCGCCAGAAGGGGGAGACTCGCGTCGTTGTCCACACGTTCTCCCGTCAGCACGCCGCAATGTCCGTGGTCGGTGTACTCGCAAAGGCAGACGTCTGCCCACAGGAGCAGCCCCGGCGCCGACTGACGCATCGCGCGAAGCGCGCGCGGGACGATGCCGTCCTTGGCGTATCCCCCGCTTCCTACCGCGTCCTTCTTCTCGGGGATCCCGAAGAGAATGACGCCGCCCACGCCGAGATCCGCCAGTTGCTTCGCCTCCAGCACCGCCTCGTCGATGGATAGCTGCGCCTGACCCGGCATGGAAGCGATCGGCCGGCGAATCTTCTCGCCGGGGCATACGAAGAGAGGCGCCACGAGGTCGCCCGGTTCGAGCGTCGTCTCGCGGACGAGGGCGCGAAGGGCGGGCGTAGCCCGAAAGCGGCGGAGTCGTGTCGTCGGAAAGGTCATCGTGGGGTCTCGTCCATCAAGTGTAACGCAAGGAAGGCGAGCGGGTGGCTCGGCCTGGGAGTCACGGTGCGAAGCCCGGCATCGACGCTTCGGAATCCACGCGCGCGAAGGGCCGCGGCGGTGGTCGGTCCCTTGGCGGCGACCGGGATCGCATGGAGCGCCTTCAGAGCGTCGGGTGCCAGGAGCGCTTCCAGCGCCTCGGCGCCCGACGGGCTGAAGAAGACGGCGCAGGCGAGGCGCCGCTCGCCAAGGACTGCGAGGAGATCGTCGACCTCGGGGCGAAGGTAGCGCGTCTCGTAGACCTCGAGCCGCTCCATCGGAACGCCGCGCGCCGCCAACCCCTCCGGAAAGTCGGGAAGGGAGCGGTTGCCAGCCAGGAAGAGCACCCGGCGAATTCCGTCCACCGCCACGCGGGTCGCGATCAGGTCCGCCAGGGAGCGCGCGCCATGCGGCCCGAAGCCCTGCGGCGTGGCGACCGCGATTCCACCCTTCGCCACTGGCTCCGCGCTCGAATCGCCGAGCGCGAAGAGGGGGACGTTCACGAGCGCCGCATGGTGGCGGGGAAACGCCGCCTTGGCCAACGCTTCGCCCGCGCGCCGGCTTGTCCAGGCGAGGGCCGTCCCCTCCGGAAGCGATGCCAGCACCGAGGGGAGCCGCGCCGCGTCACTGCCGGCCACGGTTTCCAGAAGCGGGACGCGGAGCACGCTGAAGCCGTTCGCTTCGAGACCCGCCGCGAGCCGGTCGTCTTCGGAATCGTCGCGCGCCACGAGATACACGAACGGCCGGTCGCGGGGAGCCGTCCAGCCGTACGCTTCGGCCGCCTGAAGAAGGAGTCCTTCCTCGCTCCGCTCCTCCGCCGCCATCACGGAAACACCTCATCGCTCCGGACCTCGGCCAGGATCTCGCGCGCGCCCTGCGAGAGCAGGGTCACCGCGAGCGCGCGGCCGAGTTCCACGGCATCGGCGATCGGCCCCTCGATCGTTCGGCGAACCGTGGGGCGCCCGGTGGGATGGCCGACGAAACCGGCAAGGAAGATCCGGTCGCCGTTCACACGGGCCCGCGCTCCAACGGGGACCAGACAGCCACCACCCAGCCCGGAGAGGAACGCGCGTTCGGCGGTCGCCTCGGCCGCGGCCACGGGGTCGTGGAGATGGCGCACCGCCGCCAGCGTGACCTCGTCGTCCGCACGGGCCTGCAGGCCCAGCACGCCCTGGCCGGGCGCGGGGAGCATGATCTCTTCGTCGATCGATTCGGTGATGCGGTCGGCGAGGCCGAGACGACGAAGCCCCGCCGCCGCGATCACCACCGCGTCGAAGCGTCCTTCTTCAACGCGTTTCACGCGAGTAGGCACGTTGCCGCGGAGGTCCTCCACGACGAGGTCGGGCCGGCGCGACAGGATCTGCGAGCGGCGCCGGAGCGACGAGGTGCCGACTCGAGCGCCACGCGGCAGCGCCGCAAGGCCGAGTCCGTCGCGGGAGACCAGCGCGTCGCGCGGATCCTCTCGCGTCAGGAGCGCCGCGATCACGAGCCCCGGGGGATTCTCCGTGGGGAGGTCCTTGAGCGAGTGGACCGCCAGGTCGACGCGGCGTTCCAGCAGCGCCTCCTCGATCTCCTTCGTGAAGAGGCCCTTCCCGCCGATCTTCGTCAGCGACGCCTCGGCGAAGCGATCTCCCGACGTCGTGATGATCTCGAGCGGGATCGTCTCGTCGGTCCCGCCCAGGAGCGAGCGAACGTACCGGCTCTGCGTGAGGGCGAGTTCGCTACCGCGTGTTCCGATCCGCATCCGATCCCCCTTGACCCGAATGTCCACCGGCGTCGCCGGCGTTTTCACCTTCGCTCTCGATGCCAAACAGATCCCGCACCGTCTCCAGCCGTGCCGCACCCTCGAGGCCATCGGCCTCGGCGTTCCGGAGCCGCGTCGTGGGACGGTGAAGCAGTTTCTGCACGATGCCGTGCGCTAGCGACTCGGCCACCGCCACGTCTTCGGGGCGGAAGCGTCCGCGATGGCGCTCCAGTTCCTCTGCGGCGATCTGCTCGAAGTGATGCCGGAACGCCGTGACGGTCGGCTTCACCGCCAGCGAGCGATGCCATTTCAGGAATCGCCCCAGTTCCTCCGTGATGATCACCTCGACGCGCGGGATTTCGGCCCGCCGCTGCGCCAGGCTCTGGGACACGATCTGGCCCAGCGCGTCCAAGTCGTGAAGGAAGACGTTCTCCAACTTGCCAACCTGCGGGTCGATGTCGCGAGGCACCGCGAGATCGAGGCAGAAAAGAGGGCGGTTCCGCCGGATCTTCATCGCGGCGCGCACCATCGACTCCGTGATGACGGCGTCGGGCGCGCGCGTGGCGCTGACGACCAGGTCGGCGCCCGGAAGCACGACTGGCAGCGCTTCGAGCGACACGGCGCGCGAGCAGTACTTCTCGCCGAACGCCTCGCCACGCTCGCGGCTCCGGTTCGCGACCATGAATTGCGTCACACCCGCGTCCTTGAGATGCGTCCAGGCAAGGGCCGACATCTCGCCGGCGCCGACCAGGAGCGCGCGCTTCTCGCCGAGATTTCCCAGCACCTTTGCCGCCAGGCTCACGCCGGCGTAGGCGCTGGAGACGGGGCCGCGCCCGATGCCGGTCTCGGTCCGCGCGCGTTTGGCGCAGCGTAGGACCGTGTCGAGGAGCCGCTCCGTGACCGGGCCCGCCCCGCCGAGGCGGGTGGAGAGTTCCGAGGCGTCCTTCACCTGGCCCAGGATCTGCGGCTCGCCCAGGACCATCGAATCGAGGCCGCACGCCACGCGGAAGAGGTGCTGGATCGACTCCTCTTCCCGCAACGTGTAGAGGTGCTTCCCGGCCTGGAGCTGGAGATCGACGCCCTTGATCTCGCGCAGCAGGGCGGCGATGAAGCCGGCGGGGTCGGGAATGCGCGCGCCACGGGCGTAGATCTCGGTCCGATTGCAGGTCGAGAGGATCATTGTTTCCGCGGCCCCGCCGCGCAGACGGAGCGCCTCCATGGCCCGCCCCACTTCCTCGTCGTTCAGGACAACCGCGTCGCGAACCTCGATAGGAGAGGTGTGATAGGAAAGTCCAACGCAGAAGAGGTCGAGCGGTCCGGCCGCGAATTCAGCCATCGCGATCACTGAAACGTGTGGAACGAGTTCACGAAGAGGTCGGTCACGACGCGCGAGAGCAGAAGGGTCGTGAAGCCGGCCAGGGATGCGTAGACGGCGCGAGGTCCGCGCCACCCGAGACGGTGGTACGCGAGGACGGCAAAGCCGAGGAGGCACCAGGCGGCGATCGTCAGCCATGTCTTGGGATCGGCGAAGGGGTGGAGCCCCGCCGCCTTCCCCCAGCCGATCCCCATGAGAATCGCGAGCGCCAGAAGGACGAGGCCAGCGCTTGAGGCGCTGACGTTCATCCGGCCAAGCGATTCGAGAGGCGGCATGCGGGTGAAGAAGAACGACATCCGGTGGCTCTTGATCTCGTGGTAGAGCAGGAGGAAGAGAACTCCGTAGATCGCGGAAACGAAGAACGCGCCGTAGCCGAGGACCGCCGCCAGCGTGTGGAGCTCGAACCAGATCGGATTGATCGGTGGCTTGCTGACGGGAACCGCGGTTCCATACGCCGAGGCGACCAGCTGGATCAGCAGCACGATCGGCAGCACGAAGATGCCCGTGGTGCGGACGCCCTGGCGCATCTCGAGGTAGAGGTAGACCGACGCGAGCGCCAGCGCGGTGGCTGACAGGAAGTCATAGATGGAAGCGAGCGGCAGGTGCCCCTCGGTCCAACCACGCGCTATCAAATAGAGGAGATGAACCACAACAGCCGCACGAAGAACCCGATGGCCCCAACGGTGGC
>ERZ1292633.4995-Hain-H41-02um-R1-4995-length-12120-cov-17_pt2 | contig 10395 bp, 15 predicted proteins | sample MGYA00564406_ERZ1292633 | MGnify/ENA primary metagenome ERZ1292633 (study PRJEB36523, sample SAMEA6512639) | groundwater metagenome | collected 2019-01-08 | study: AquaDiva: Metagenomics assemblies of 32 groundwater samples
GTAAATTGACTAATCCTTTTCAAAATGCTATTAAAGACTGATGCGTGATATGCTTGGCAGAGAAGAAGTTGTTACTGTTGAAAAGGCCCTTGAACTCATATTTAAAAATTTTTCTCCTCCATTACCTCCTGAAGTGAAAATAAAGATTGAAGATTTTTATCAGAGAATCCTGTCAAGAGATATATGCTCACCTGAAGACCTGCCGCAGTTTGCGCGTTCAACAGTTGATGGTTTTGCAGTTGATTCTTCAGATACATTCGGAGCCGCAGAAGGCTTGCCGTCATATCTGAATGTTACAGGCGAGATATTGATGGGTGAGGAGCCTTCCTTTGAAATAAAAAAAGGAACAACCGCAAAAATAGCAACAGGCGGAATGCTCCCAAGGGGCGCTGATGCAGTTGTGATGATAGAACATGTTCAACAGGTCGTTGCGACTCGAAACCGAGCAGACAAGAAGTCGTTGCGACTCGAAACCGAGATGATTGAGGTTATGAAACCTGCTGCACCCGGAGAAAATGTGATTCAGGCAGGCGAAGATGTGAGAAAAGGCGATTTGATATTAAAAAGGGGACATCGTCTCAGGCCGCAGGATGCGGGCGCTCTTGCAGGCATTGGAATAACAGAGATATTCGTTTATGAAAAGCCCGTGGTTTCGATAATATCAACAGGTGATGAGATTGTTCCCGCAGACAGCAGGCTTAAGCCCGGACAGGTGAGAGACATAAATTCATTTAATCTTGCCGGACTTATAGCAGAGGCAGGAGGCAACCCTGCGAAACAGGGGATTTTCAGCGATGAATATGCCGTGATTAGAAATATCGTTGAAAAGTCTCTTGGAGATTCTTCGATGGTGCTGATTTCAGGCGGAAGCTCTGTTGGCACAAAGGATATGACCGCAAAGATTATAAATGATATTGGAAAACCAGGCACTCTGTTTCATGGTGTATCAATAAAACCCGGCAAACCAATGATCGGAGGCATTGTAAATAATAAACCCATATTCGGCCTTCCCGGACATCCGGCTGCCATTACTGTCTGCTTCGAGCAGTTCATAGGGCCTGTTCTCACAAAGCTGACAGGACTTTCAGAAAATAAGTTCAAAGGCAGAAAATCCGCTGTAACTGCAAAGATGGCAAAGAATGTCGCCTCAAGCTCAGGTAGGGAAGACCATATAAGAGTTGCACTTGAAGAGCGTGGCAGTGAAATCTGGGCTAATCCAATTCTGGGGAAATCCGGGCTTATAACGACACTTGTTAAGGCTGATGGGATTGTTGTTATCCCTCTTAGAAAATTGGGGATAGAACAGGGAGAGGTAGTTGAGGTAAGGTTATTTTGAATTAGTGCCATTCTTGAAACATAAGCTGTTTTTATGTTTTAATTGTATCTCAGGCTCGTAGCTCAGGGGGAGAGCGCTTCCTTGACACGGAAGAGGTCGGCGGTTCGATACCGCCCGGGCCTACCATATTTTTTAATTACATAGTCTTATAAACACTTTACCTATACAACCTCAAAAACCCCTCAACTGTCAGTCCTGCCTTTTTAATCTGGTCTCTTAACAGTCCCTGCTTTATTGTCTTGCCTTTATGCACAGGGATTGAGAGGACATACTCACTTCCTTCTTTTGTGAGCTTTACATGGCTTCCTCTTTGCCCTTCATTTCTCCATCCATCCCTTTCAAAAGCCTTTACAACCCTATCAGGCTTAAGGTTATGAAGGCTGCTCATGCAACTTTTTTAACTCGGAATCGAGCCGTACCGACCTTTCTCTTTTCCTCTACAACCTCAAGATGTCCTGCTATTGCATCCCTTATCATCTCAAGCGCTTCCTCTATTGTATCGCCCTGAGAGGCACATCCGGGCAATGAAGGGCACTCAACCCAGAATCCGCCGTCTTCTGTATCTGCATGAAGAACTACAGAATATTTTTTGCCTTTGACTGTAACAGTGTATTTCTTCTCTCTTTGCAAGGCTACAACCTCACCCTTAAGCCCTTCCACTATCTCGCCCAAAGCAATAGAGAAGACAAGCTGTCCGCTTTTCAGGGTGTCAATGATTTCCTTCTTGTCTTTTGTAAGCACAAAGATTGTTTCACCGTCTGTCAAAAACCTCAATTCAGAAAGAGGCTTCTCTATCTCCGGCATGTTCTTTTTGAGATAGGTTATAGCCTTTCTTATTTTTTGAAGGCTGATGCCTTTATCCATAAGGGTCTTTGCAACTCTCAATTGAATAAGGTCATTAAAAGAATAAAGCCTTACAGAGCCATAGCCTGTTGCCTCGCTTACAGAAGGCTTTATAAAATGGGTGCTGTCCCAGTAATCAATCTGCCTGAAACTTAAACCTGTTATCTTTGATACGGCCTTGCTGTTAAAGTTCATCTTAAACCTCCATTAAGGTTATAAATACATTGTTGTAATTATGATACTGAAAGGTTTGATTGATGTCAAGGGAAATTTATTGGACTTACGCTAATTGATTCCTGATGTTAAATGAACTTTGAAGGCACGACCCTCATCACCTTTTTTCACACGGAAGAGGTCGGCGGTTCGATACCGCCCGGGCCTACCATTTTTTTTAATTACATAGTCTTATAAACACTTTACCTATACAACTTCAAAAACCCCTCAACTGTCAATCCTGCCGGGCAGGACAGACAGGTTTTAATGAGCAGAGGACTCGACGTGGAACTTAAGCCCTAACGCCCGCACAACTTTCAGTATCGTAGCAAACTCGGGATTTCCGCCCGGTGACAGCGCCTTGTAAAGACTTTCACGCCCAAGCCCTGTTTCACGGGCGATCTGTGACATCCCTTTGGCGCGGGCAATATCTCCGATAGCGGCTGATATTACGACTGGATCGCTGTCCTCAATAGCAGCCTCCAGATAAGCAGCCATGTCCTCCTTGGTTTTGAGGTGTTCAGCCGCATCCCATGGAGTGGTTTTAACTTTAGTCTTTTTCATGTTCGGTCCTCCTTAAGTGTTCGTAATAATTGTATCCCAAGAGATACATAAAGGCAAGCCTCAAAAATTGGCGACCCATGCCTATTGACAAAAACACTCAAATATCCGATACTTTGACAAATATTTAAGCAGGGGGGCGGTATGAGATATTACTTTTTAGCTTTTGTATTTCTTATATTTGGATTTTTTTTAGCAGCACCTACGCAGGCCGCTTTCCAGTTTAAAACCAAGGATGGTGTGACATTTACATGGCTCAATTTCTCATTTACAGAAGATGGTTATTGCACTTTAAAAAACGGTGGCAAATTTTGCATGCCAGCAAGCAATATTGTTAGCATCAAGGAAGTTGAACCCGATGCGTCTGTTACCAGCACAGAAAAAGAGACTTCTTCCGCCGTTGGTGTCATGAACAAAAATTTTAGCCGCGATAGCGGGGATGTAAATTTAAGTGGGAGTGGACACAGAGGCCATGAAAAAACCGATGGATACTATAACCGCGAGGGGTCAACGACGTCTTACACGAAAGGAATTACTGATGCCGACGTTAGGAGGCTTGAATTAGAAGAATTGGCGAATAAGCAGACAGCTGAGGAACGACGTGAGCAACGACAAAGGGAAAAAGAACAGAAAGAATATATTGATAAGGAGATAGCGAAGACAAAAAAACACGAAGCGAAACAAGAGGCAACGATGGAAAAATTTAGAGAAGAGGCTGGGGTAGGAGGACGGACACCTACTAAGCCTAATGAGACAGTTATCATTGTAGTACCACCCAAATAATAATTAATAGGGGTAACGTTGCTTAATCCCCTTTAAAAATCCTACACCGCTATCTCACGCAGAATCTTTTATCTTTTTATTCATCGGCCTAACCTATTGCCTCTGCTTCTTAAATGCCTTTAGCACATCAGGGTCAAACACTATATTCTTTCCAATCCGGCTGTGCTTCAGGATACCATCCTTTACCCATCTTCTAACTGTAATTTCTGCAACCTCAAAATATTCTGCTGCCTCTTTGATAGTGAAAGGAGACCGCCTTATATCACTGAACACTTCCGCATGGGTATAATGCTCTTTTTCAAAGCCAAGCCTTGCAATAATAGAAAAAAGTCGTTCCCTTTCTCTTATCGGCATATCAAGGATTTCTTCATAAACTTTTCTTGCTGTTAGCATGGTTATTCCACCTCCCTGAGATATTGTTTAAGTTCACGATAGAAATTTTCATGCGTGCCTATCGTGTAAAATACTATGCTATTGCTTCCTGTTTTATAGGCTATTAAATATTCCTGTCTCTGAAACTTAAACTTATGCACTCTCAATCCTGTTAAGTCGCCTTTTTTAGCCTCTCCCATATCAGGAGTATTTCTAACGCCTTCAACTTCATCCTCAATCGCCAACTGAAATGCTCTGGATTGCTTTTTAACAAACTTCTTGAATGGCGGTTTGTATAAAATATCCATGATTAGCTTAATGATAATTTATTTTATCATGCATGTCAATAAAAATTCTATCTTGTGTCAAGGCAAAGTAGAAAAATAAACAAGGGATAACACCCTGCAAGATGCTATCCCTTGTTTTTCAATTAAACCGCTATTTCAAGCAGAATCTTATCGTAATTCACAACAGGCATTGTCTTTTCCCTGCCATTAGATTTACCCTTTTCAAGTTCAATCAGTCCCATCTCTGCAAGGTAATGCACATCATCCGATACATTTTTTGTATCCCTGTCGAGTATCTTTGCAAGCTCATATATTGACTGCGGATGATGCTTCTTTATTGCCTTCAAAATCCTTAACCGCTCATCAGTGATGAACTTTCTCATAGCTTTTAATGACTCAAAAGATACAGCAGATTTCTTTACATCCTTGCCTTTGGCAATTTTCTTAACATCACGCATTACCTCAGCTATAAACTCTTTTTCGTTCTGAATTTCAATCTTAATGTTTTTTACCTTCATGTTTAGCCCTCCTTACATCCTCAAAAAAGTCTCTTATAAGATTCTCAATGCCTTTGAATGAGTATTTAACCTCTCTGTCTCTATAATGCCTATGGTCTCCTTTATACTCTCCGTTGTCATAACCGATAACCCTTTTGCCGTCTTTGATAAAAGCCAATGAATATTTAAAGCCATGTGGTTTATCTTTGCTCTGCTCTACACGCCATATCTTTATCTCTATAATATCTCCATTCTCATAACCTCTTTTAAACATATAAAACGGTTCGGCTTTCATATAGGTTATATTATACCATAGGCTTAAAAAAGGGAATTTAAAAAGGGGATAACACCTGAGATGCTATAACTTAAAAACTCCTACACCACTATTTCAAGCAGAATCTTATCGTAGTAATTATCAGTGAATCTTCTTTTAATCAGGGGAAGCTATCAGGAGTAATAGCTTCTCGGCCTCTATAGCCGATCCCCGGTAATCAGTTATGCCTTCAAAAACTTCTTAATCCTTTTCGCAACGAGCTTGTATATCTCCTCTTTATCACGCTTTCCTATGCCAAAAATTTCCACCACCTCAATATAATCCCTCAATATCCTATAGACAATGCGATACTTTTTCTTGTGGAAATAAAGCTTGTAAAAACCGGTTAGGTCTATTCCAAATTTATTGCCCAGTGGTTTTCCCAGGAATGGATTTTCAGAAAGGGCGTCTATCTTTTGGCCTGCTTCTTTTTTTAATGACTTATCGAGGTTTTGAAGATCGCTTTCAGCATCAGGGATGAATTCAATCTTATAAGCCATGTCTCTTTTTTATCTTTTCCCATGGGATATTTTTAGAGCGGTTATGACCTTTCAGTCTTTTCTCCACAGTCTCGGCTACCTCAAGATGTTCAAGAATGTCCTCTGCCTGTTTTAAAAGCTCATATTCATCCGCAGAAAGAATCACTGCTGCCATTTTATTATTCCTGAGAACATATAATGGCTCTCCTGTCTCAGATACTTCCCTTAGTTTTTGCGTAAGCTCTTTCTGCAATTTCCCAACAGGGATCATCTTTTCTGTGTTTACTAACATATTTCACCTCGGATAATTTAATACATACTATTATACATAAAATATTACTTATGTCAATAATACCAATTGTCTCCTCTTTTGGATGATAACAGACAGGCAGAAAAATAGGGGAAAGGGCAGTAAAGCCTCTTCCCCTGACAAACCAAACCTCATTAACTGGCAAGCACTTAGAAAAATATGGTAAACTTTCATGTGCTTCAGGGGTACCATTTTTTTAAATATAACTTGGAGGGTTAAAAATTAAATTACGATTTGCGGATAACAGCGAAAAAGAGCTTACTGACCTCTCAGAGATAAAAAAAGAATTCAGGAAGAGCGGGGCTTTAGCATTCAGGCTTGCTTCAGATTTAAAAGACCTGGATTTTGTAAAAGACATTTCATCCGAAGCCACGATTGATATTATCACTTTTGATTCCCCTGAAGGCAAAGAGATTTACAGACACAGCACGTCCCATATACTGGCACATGCTGTCAAGGAATTGTTCCCTGCTGCAAAACCTGCAATAGGCCCTGCAATAGATGACGGCTTTTATTATGACTTTGATATGGACAGTCCATTCACGCCTGAAGACCTTACTGCAATAGAAAAGAAGATGTCCGAAATAATCAAGAAGAATAATCCGTTTGTAAGAAAAAATATACCAAAGAAAGATGCGATAGACTTGTTCAAGAAAATGGGCGAGGATTATAAGGTTGAGCTTATTTCGGAGATAGCTGATGAGGAAATGTCCATATACGAGGAAGGCGGTTTTGTTGATTTATGCCGCGGGCCTCATGTTTTTTCAACAGGGGCAATTAAGGCATTCAAGCTTCTGAGCATCGCAGGCGCATACTGGCGCGGTAATGAGAAGAATAAAATGCTTCAGAGGATTTATGGAACGGCTTACGATTCTAAAGAAAAGCTAAAAGAACATCTCGATTTCCTCGAAGAGGTCAAAAAAAGAGACCACAGAAAACTCGGGAAAGAGCTCGACCTGTTCAGCGTAAGCGAGGACATAGGCCCCGGACTGATTCTCTGGCATCCTAACGGAGCGATTATAAGAAAGACTATAGAAGATTTCTGGAGAGACGAACATTACAAGGCAGACTACAAACTGCTTTATTCACCGCATATAGCAAAACTCAACCTGTGGCAAAAGAGCGGGCATCTCGACTTCTACAGGGAAAACATGTATTCGCCGATGGAGATAGAGGGCGTAGATTATGAACTTAAGCCTATGAACTGCCCGTTCCATATAAGCGTTTACAAGAGCTCTCTAAGGAGCTACAGGGAGTTTCCTGTCAGGTACGCGGAACTCGGAACTGTTTACAGATATGAGCGTTCAGGGGTATTACACGGGCTGCTTCGTGTCAGAGGGTTTACTCAGGATGACGCCCATATATTCTGCAGGGAAGACCAGATGGAAGACGAGATACTGAATATACTCGATTTCACGCTTTTTATCCTTAAGACATTCGGATTTGATTCATATGACGTCTATCTCTCAACCCGGCCTGAAAAATATGTAGGGACTCAGGAGAACTGGGAAAAGGCAACTAATGCGCTCAGGCAGGCCCTTGAGAAAAAGGGGCTGTCATATCAGGTAGACCCCGGAGAAGGCGTGTTCTACGGCCCGAAGATAGACATAAAAATAAAGGATTCCTTAAACAGGTACTGGCAGTGCAGCACGATTCAGGTTGACTTCAATAACCCGGAAAGATTTGATATTAACTTCAGAGGAAGTGACGGAAAAGACCACAGGCCTATAATGATCCACCGCGCCCTGATGGGCTCGCTGGAGAGATTCTTCGGGGTTCTCATAGAGCATTATGCCGGTATATTTCCTCTCTGGCTTGCGCCTGTTCAGATCGGGATAATTACAATAGCAGAAAGACATTCTGATTATGCGCTGGGAATTGCGCGCAGTTTAAAGGCTGAAGGCCTCAGGGTCGAAACAAATCTTGAAAATGAAAAAATTGGCCATAAAATAAGAGAGGCCACTATCAGAAAAGTGCCTTATTTGGTTATAATAGGCGACAAAGAGATAGCTGAAGGGAAACTGACTGTAAGAAAGCGCAGCGGTGAAAACATAGGGCCGTTTACGGTAGAAGAATTTACCGGTGTAATAAAAAGCGAGATAAAAAATAAAAAATAAGTTACAATATTCAGCTTTGGCAGTTTTGAACTGCGGGTATTTTATATGGAGGTGAAGGTATAAGCAAGAACATAAGAGTAAACGAACAGATAAGGGCAAAAGAAGTAAGACTTATTGACGGAGAAGGAAAACAGGTAGGCGTTATCCCTGTGAGAGAAGCATTAGTTATGGCTGTAGAAAAAGACCTTGACCTGGTAGAGGTATCGCCGGAAGCAACCCCCCCGGTCTGCAAGCTGCTGGACTTTGGTAAATATAAATATCAGTTGAGTAAAAAGCAGACTGCAGGTAAAAGGATTGATGTAAAAGAAGTAAAAATCAGGCCCCAGATAGATATACATGATCTGGAGTTGAAAGTTAGAAATATAAGACGTTTCCTGGACGAGGGTAATAAGGCAAAGGTCATGATGTTCCTCAGGGGAAGAGAAATGGCCAGGCCTGATCTCGGGATGAAAGTCTTTGAGAAAATTTCACAGATGCTGACAGGAAAGTTCAATATAGAGGTTATGCCGAAACTGGAAGGCAAGAGTATCACAATGGTAATAGCGCCAGGCGGCAAGTAAAGGAGGTTAATAATATGCCAAAAATTAAAACACATAGAGGGGCAGCCAAGAGATTCAAGCTTACAGGCACAGGCAAGGTAAAGAGGAGCAAGGCTTTTAAGAGCCATATTCTTACACACAAGTCTGCAAAGAGAATGAGGGGACTGAGAAATGCAACTCTTGTTGACAAGACACAGGAGAAGAGCATAAAAAGACTTTTACCGTATATGTAAATAAAAAAAGATGCGAGATGCAAGATACATGATACAGGTCGGAACAACTCGATTCCAAGATGCAGGACGGGGCAAAGAAAAAACATCGTGCATCATGAATCGTGCATCATGATTAGGAGGAATTAAGATGCCAAGGGCTAAAGGTGGATTTAAAACAAGAAGAAGAAGAAAAAAACTGCTTGAGAAGGCAAAGGGATACTATAGTGCTAAGAGCCGCCTTTTCAGGATAGCAACGGAGGCGGTTGACAAGGCATTACAATATGCCTACAGGGACCGTAAAGTAAAGAAACGTGAATTCAGGTCTCTCTGGATTATAAGGATTAATGCTGCGGTCCGGGCAGCAGGTTTAACTTACAGCCAGTTTATAGCAGGGCTTAAAAAGGCACAGATAGCATTGAACAGAAAGACGCTTGCGGATATGGCCTATAATGATCCAAAGGCATTCAATGCCATTGCAGAGACAGTTAAGAAAAAACTTGCCGCATAGAAGCGGCGGGTAACTATGCCTGATAACGATTCCCTTAAAAAAATCTTCCTCGCTGAATTAAACATAGCTGCGTCTGTTGCGGAACTTCAACAGCTCAGGGTCAAATATCTAGGTAAAAAAGGGGCGCTGACCGCGCAGCTCAAAAGCCTTTCCACTCTGCCGGCTGAAGAAAGACGGTCTTTTGGAAAGACAGTAAATGAACTTAAAGAATTCATTGAGACTGAAATATCTGCAAGGGCATCTGTTTTAGGCAATGCAGACCTCAGAAAGAGGCTGGCCTCAGAAGCTATTGATATAACCCTTCCCGGCAAATATACACCATGCGGCAGTGAACATCCGATAAACAAAGTCCTGAAAGAGATTATAGATGTATTTATCACTATGGGATTCGGCGTTGAGGAAGGGCCGCAGGTAGAACTCGACTACTATAATTTCGAGGCCCTTAATATGCCGAAAGACCATCCTGCAAGGGATATGCAGGACACATTCTATATCACTGACGATGTGATGTTGAGGACTCATACTTCACCTGTGCAGATCAGGGTGATGGAGCAGAAAAAACCTCCGCTGAGATTCATAGCTCCAGGCAAGGTTTACAGATGCGATGCGGATGTATCTCATACGCCGATGTTCCATCAGGTTGAGGGACTGATGGTGGATACGGATATATCTTTCAGCGACCTTAAGGGTGTTTTAGAGACTTTCATCCACAGGATATTCGGCCCTGATACTCCTGTAAGGTTCAGGCCCAGCTTTTTCCCTTTCACAGAGCCCTCAGCAGAGGTTGATATCGGTTGTGTCTTTTGCAAAAGAAGGGGATGTCCTGTATGCAAGAGCACCGGATGGCTTGAGATACTCGGAGCAGGAATGGTTAATCCGCATGTATTTGAGATGGTTGGCTATGACCCTGAGGCTTATACGGGATTTGCATTCGGAATGGGAGTTGAGAGGATAACCATGCTTAAGTATTCAATAGACGACATACGCCTCTTCTACGAAAACGATATACGCTTCCTGCGCCAGTT
>ERZ1292633.6310-Hain-H41-02um-R1-6310-length-10393-cov-6_pt1 | contig 10393 bp, 6 predicted proteins | sample MGYA00564406_ERZ1292633 | MGnify/ENA primary metagenome ERZ1292633 (study PRJEB36523, sample SAMEA6512639) | groundwater metagenome | collected 2019-01-08 | study: AquaDiva: Metagenomics assemblies of 32 groundwater samples
CGGCTGCCCCGGCATAGAGTGCAGGTCGATCAGCACCGCCTGCCCATGGTTCGCTATCGCCTCGTCTAGCGCCCCTGCTATTGCCGCGTGATAGGGGCGATGCACCTGTTCAATCCGCACGGCCAAATCGGCGTGGTCAAACCGGTGTCGCCACAATTCCCCCGGCCCAGACAATCGGCGCGGAATGATACCAAGCCCGCCGTGCACCCGGCTGCTGACCGGATGCGCAGGCGTGCCGCCCACAATCAGGCTGCTGTCCCATTCATCCTCGGCGCGGTTCATGTCTATCCACGCGCGCGCATAGGTGGCGGTTATGACCCGATACCCTTGGCTCCCCAGCCCCTTGGCCAACAGGTCAACATAGCGGTCCTCCAGCCTTTGCAGCACCGCGCCCGTCACCCGCGCCGCGCCCAGCAAGGCGGGCAGATAATAGCGCCCCGCATGCGGGATAGAGACGATAACCGCGCGGAGCGGTTGCGCCGGACCGGACAGGATAAAGGGCGGTAGCGATGGCATGAGGCTATTCAGTGCATCACGGCGCAATTATGTGCAAATAGCACTAGAAAATGTTAAACAAATCTGGCCTATTGCGCATCCTCAACATTGCGAACGGAATCGACCCAATGACCCGCATCCTCTTGGCCGAAGATGATGACGCTATGCGCGGCTATCTGGCGCGTGCGCTCGAACGTAATGGCTATGATGTCACCACCGCAGCGACGGGGCGCGAGGCGCTCGATTATGTCGAATCGGGGACGTTTGATCTGCTACTGACCGACATTGTAATGCCGGAAATGGACGGGATAGAGTTGGCGCAGCGCGCACAGGCCCTGCCCCACGCGCCCAAAGTCATGTTCATCACCGGATTTGCCGCCGTCGCGCTTCAGGCTAATGACGCAGTGCCCAACGCACGTTTGCTCTCCAAACCCTTTCACCTCAAGGATTTGGTGGCACAGGTCGATCAGATGTTTGGCGGGCAGGGCCGCCTCGACAGCGCGTAATATAAGCAATTAGCGACTTGCTTATTCACTAACTCAGCCTTAGAGGCCCGTTCCAGTGTGGGCGTGTAGCTCAGTGGTAGAGCACTGTGTTGACATCGCAGGGGTCGCAAGTTCAATCCTTGCCACGCCCACCATTTTTGAACGCAACCATGCCGAGAGCATGGCTATCACGAAAAACCCATGCCGCAGGATGGCGATCATTGCAGGCTTTGGCTGTGGGCGCTGTTCCGATAACCAATGACCCTCGCCTTCGCAGAAGCGCTTTCCTACAGCAACACAGGCATGGTAAGATACGCGCTGGCATGCTCAAACCCAAGGCTCTTTGAACTGTTTATCGGCACCACCACCCGCGCTCGTTTACGAGTGGGAAAGGGCAACAAAAAACACCTCACCGATACGGGGGTAATATCATCATTCTCCGCGCCTCTGCGCCTCTGCGCGAGCATTCTTTCCTTGTCATTGCGAGGAGCGCAGCGACGAAGCAATCCAGTCTATGGCAGCGCTTCTAGATTGCCGCGTCGCTGCGCTCCTCGCAATGACGAAGTGTATTATGTGTATCATACGACTGTGTATCGTTGATACCACAGCTCTGTAACCCGCAGGCGGCCGTTGTTTTACCCCCTGTCCCGTGTCAACCAAACCGCTAACGGAAGCTAGGGGAAGGGCAGAAAGGAGTTGCTAGGCCTGCCTGCTGGGATGGGCAAATGGGCTTGCGCGTGGAAATGGTGCTGCTGGGGAGGATTGAACTCCCGGCCTCACCCTTACCAAGGGTGCGCTCTACCACTGAGCTACAGCAGCAACCGGTGCGCTGCGGACCTTTCGCCGCAAGGCAGGCGCGGCCTATGGCGGGCGACCCCAAAATAGTCAAGGCACGTTGCTTGCTTACCAGAGCCATCCCCCGCTAAACCTGCGCGATGAGCAACGCCAAGCCCCCTGCCCCACCACAAACGCCCACGCCTGTTGATGCCCGCGCCGCACGGCTGGCGGAGCAACTGCGCGCCAATTTGCGCAAACGCAAAGCGCAGGCACGCGCCGTTGCGGATGGTAGCAAGCCGCAATAACCGCGTGCTCCGCACTGGTTGCGGAGCGCTGGCAAGTTGTCACAGCGCTTGCCGGCCAACGCTCCGGATCAAGTCCGGAGCACAAGATAGGGTTAAGGTGCCGGAACCCGCCGCACGGGCACGGGGACATTGCATATATCGGCGCCGCCCGCTGGCACGATGAAAAACGCATCGCGGCGGTTGGCGCGCGCATCGCTATAGCGGTAAAAACTGCTACTATTGGTGTTCAGATATTGAAAGCGCGGCAGATCCGCCGCCGCCAGCTCGCTCCCCAGCCGCACCGAGGTTATGACGGCACGCTCCTCCGCGCTCTCATAAAAGCCCAGCGCCCCGGTGCCGCGCGGCAGACTGGAGAGGTGCTCGATCCCCTCTATCACCCGGCCGACCAGCGCGATGTTGCGGTCCAGGTGGCGCGGCGCATGGCCGATAACGGTGTAAAGCTCTGCCCCCGTCCCCGTGTCGGGCGACAGGCCGCGCCCCACCCCGACCATGCCATAGCAGTGCACGGGCCAGACATGGTTTCTGGCACGCAGCCCGGTGCCGACAAACATCGATGCGACGGGCCAGCCCGCATAAAACTCGCTCCGGCCATAGGGGTCGTTACCACCACCAAAGAAATTGGGCGAAACAGCGGAATAGCGATCAGCGGATAGTGATGCGCCTTGAAAATCGACCTCATACTCCGCCTGAGGCACCGTGCGCAGGCCATCGGGCAGCGGCTTTGCCTCGCTCGCATCGCCCCATTGCACGACATAATTGTCCTGCACGCGGTTGACGCTGGTCCCGTCCCACCAATGCGCGGCGGCCAGCGCGCGCATATTACTCACCCAGCCTTGGGCGAAGGGCGCGGGCATCAGCTGGATAATCACCCGCCGCGCACGCCCTCTCGCATCCGCGCTCAGCTCCATCACCAACAGGTCGGCCGGGTCAATCGCCACCCAATCGGCTGCGGGCGCGCTCGCCACCACTTCGGACGGGGCCATCGGCGAAGTAATCGCGGGAGGCGCGACGCTGGGCGGCGGCACGCCTTGCGCGACAAGGGCGAGCGGAAAAGCGAGGGCGAACGTAGCGGCGTTCCATATTGCGGTGTGTTTCATAGTCCCACTTTGACAGAGCATATGATGATTGCAAGCTGAACGGCATCCCGCTAGGGGGCGGGGCTTCCAGTGCGACTTGGTTGTTCACCTGATTCATGCTTGCTGCCATTTCGCTGCGCGACTTGCCATCAAACGATCAGGTTCATGTGCGGAGCGGTGGCCGAGTGGTCGAAGGCGCTCGCCTGGAAAGTGAGTATAGGTCAAAAGCCTATCGTGGGTTCGAATCCCACCCGCTCCGCCAACTTGGCCCGTGACTTTGTAAGCGCGCCTGCCTGCCCGACCTCCGCGCTTGCATTCGCGCAGCACAGAGGCGACTTGCCACAGAATTTACGCTCACTTTACGCTCCCGCTCCATAATTCACCGCGCGCCTTAACGAACTTCCGTGCGATCAGTCCTCCAAACCTGTGGAGGACTTCATGCCATTTGAAATCATACTTGGTGCGATCACCGCCTTTGTCATCCTCGTCTACCTGCTCGCCGTGCTGGCGCGGCCTGAGCGATATTGAGGGGCACGGTGATGACTATTTCCGGCTGGGCCATGATCCTGCTCTATATCGCGTTGCTTGTGGCGCTCGCCAAGCCAATGGGGGCGTGGCTGTTTGCGATTTACAATGGCGAAAAAATGCCGATGGCGCATGTCATTGGCCCTGCCGAGCGCGGGTTCTACAAACTCTCGGGCATTGATGCGTCGCGTGAGCAAAGCTGGGCCGGCTATGCCGTCGCGCTGATGGTGTTCAATATCGCGGGTATCGTCACGTTGTTCGCGATCCTCAAGCTGCAATGGTATTTGCCGATCAATCCTCAAGGGTTTGCAGGCATGGAAAACTGGCTGGCGTTCAACACAGCGGTCAGTTTCGTCACCAATACCAATTGGCAGAATTACGGCGGCGAAACCACGCTTTCGCACTTTTCGCAAATGGCGGGCCTGACCGTTCATAACTTCTTGTCCGCCGCGACGGGGATAGCGGTCGCTTTTGCTTTCATTCGCGGGTTCGCACGCGCAAGCGTCGCCGGGATCGGCAATTTCTGGGCCGACATGACGCGGGTAACACTCTATCTGCTGCTGCCCGCAAGTGCGGTGATCGCAATTGTTTATGTGATGCTCGGTGTGCCGCAGACGCTGGCGTCATCTGTCGATGCGACGACGGTCGAGGGCGCGAAACAGGTCATCGCGCTGGGGCCAGTGGCCTCGCAACTGGCGATCAAGATGCTTGGCACCAATGGCGGCGGCTTCTTCAACGTCAATTCGGCGCATCCGTTCGAGAACCCATCGGCGCTGGTCAACTATATCCAAATGTTGACGATCTTCGTCATCGGCGCGGGCTTGACCGTCACGTTTGGCAAGGCCGTCGGTAAGGAACGCCAGGGATGGGCGCTGCTTGCCGCGATGGTCGGGCTGTTCCTGATGGGCGTAACACTCACCTATTGGGCTGAGGCGAGTGGCAATCCGCTCCATCATGCGCTGGGCGTTGTTGGCGGCAATATGGAAGGCAAGGAGGTTCGCTTTGGGATCGCCACCACTGCGTTGTTTGCCGTCATCACAACGGCGGCGTCCTGCGGTGCAGTCATCGGGATGCACGACAGCCTCATGCCGCTGGGCGGGCTGGTCACGCTGTTCAATATGCAGCTCGGCGAAATCATCGTCGGCGGCGTCGGTGCGGGGCTTTACGGGATGCTGGTCTATGCCATCCTTGCGGTGTTTGTCGCCGGATTGATGGTGGGGCGCACACCCGAATATGTCGGCAAGAAAATCGAAGCGCGCGAGATGAAGTTGGCGGTGATCGCCATTGCCATTTTACCGATGACGATACTAGGCTTGACAGGGCTGGCCAACGTAACTGGTGCGGGCCTTGCGGGGCCACTCGCAAAGGGGCCGCACGGCTTTTCCGAAATCCTCTATGCCTTTTCCAGCGCGGTTGCGAACAATGGCAGCGCCTTTGGCGGGCTGACGGGGAACACGATATTCTACAACGTCACGCTCGCGTTCGGGATGTTCGTTGGGCGGTTCGGGGTAATCCTTCCCGTGTTGGCAATTGCGGGCGGTTTAGCGGCCAAGAGGCGTGTACCTCCGGGTGCGGGGTCTTTCCCGACGACGGGGCTGCTGTGGATCGGACTGCTCGTGGCGATCATCCTGATCGTCGGTGGCCTGACCTTCCTGCCAAGCCTCGCGCTCGGGCCGATTGCTGACCAGTTTCAGCTTTCCGCTGGCACCCTGAATTAAGGACTCCTGTGATGACTTCAGAAACCCAGGCACCCCAGACCCAGGCACCATCGTTGTTCACCGGCGCTCTGATGACAGCCGCTATACGTGATGCGTTTATTAAGCTCGATCCGCGCGTACTGATCCGCAATCCGGTAATGTTTGTGACCGCAATGGTGGCGACGCTTTCAACAATACTCTGGGTTCGCGGACTGGCGACCGGTACAGGCCATCCCGCGTTTGAGGGGCAACTTATCTTCTGGCTGTGGCTAACAGTGCTGTTCGGCAATTTTGCCGAAGCCATCGCGGAAGGACGCGGCAAGGCACAGGCGGCCAGCCTGCGCGCAGCCAAGGCCGATTTGAAGGCAAAACTCCTCCTCGGGACAGGCGATCTTTATGAGATTGTCGGAGCGAGCCAACTTGAGGTCGGCGAGATCGTGCTGGTCGAAACTGGCGATTTGATTCCGGCAGATGGCGAAGTGATTGAGGGTGTTGCTTCAATCAACGAGGCCGCGATTACGGGCGAAAGCGCGCCCGTAATCCGCGAGGCTGGCGGCGATCGTTCGGCAGTGACAGCGGGGACACGGGTGCTGTCCGATAGTGTAAAGGTACGCGTGACGGCGGGCGCTGGCCAAGGGTTTCTCGACCGGATGATTGCACTGGTTGAAGGAGCAAGCCGCCAGAAGACACCCAATGAAATTGCGCTCACGATTTTGCTGGCGGGACTGACGCTAATCTTCCTGATTGCGGTTGGGACACTTCCCATTTTCGCCTCCTATGCGGGCGGTTCGCTTGCTGTGCCGGTGCTGGTCGCGCTGTTCGTGACCCTCATTCCCACAACAATCTCGGCGCTGCTTTCGGCTATTGGGATCGCGGGCATGGATCGGCTGGTGCGCTTCAACGTGCTCGCCAAGTCAGGCCGCGCCGTGGAGGCCGCAGGCGATATTGATACGCTGCTGCTCGACAAGACCGGCACGATCACGATTGGCGACCGTCAGGCGACCGAGTTCCTGCCGGTTCCTGGCGTAGGGTTGGCGGATTTCATAGCTGCCGCGCGTTTGGCCAGCCTTGCCGATGAAACACCCGAAGGGCGCTCTATCGTCGTGTTGGCCAACGAAACAGGGCACGATGGCGAGGGAATGCCCGTAGGCGCAGAGCCCATCAAATTCACCTCACAAACACGAGTGAGCGGTCTGCTTATCGGCGCCGGAGAGAATGGGCGCGCGCTCGTCAAAGGCGCGGTCGATGCCGTTCTCAAACGGCTGGGCGATAGCGTTGACCCGGCCAAGGCGAAGGCGCTGCGCGATATTGCGGACACTATTGCGCGCTCGGGAGGCACTCCGCTCGCCGTCGCTGACGGCAGCCGCCTTCTCGGCATCATCCATCTGAAGGACATTGTAAAGGCGGGCATTCGCGAACGCTTTGGCGAATTGCGCCGGATGGGCATCCGCACGGTGATGATTACTGGCGACAATCCTCTGACCGCTGCTAGCATTGCCGCTGAAAGCGGGGTTGATGATTTCCTCGCCGAAGCCACCCCGGAGGACAAGCTGGAGCTGATCCGCAAGGAACAGGCGGGTGGCAAGCTCGTAGCGATGTGCGGCGATGGCACGAATGATGCGCCTGCGCTTGCACAATCTGACGTGGGCGTTGCGATGAACACAGGCACACAGGCGGCGCGCGAAGCTGGCAATATGGTCGATCTCGGCAGCGACCCCACCAAACTCATCGAGATTGTCGGCCTCGGCAAACAGTTGCTGATGACGCGCGGCGCTCTAACCACCTTCTCAATCTCCAATGATGTCGCCAAATATTTCGCGATTCTGCCCGCGATCTTCATCGTGCTGTATCCGGGCCTCGGTGCGTTGAACGTCATGAAACTGGACAGTCCTGAAAGTGCAATCCTCTCGGCGATCATCTTCAATGCTCTCATTATCCCCGCGCTGGTGCCGCTTGCGCTCAAAGGAGTCGCATATCACCCCGCCAGCGCTGGAAGCCTGCTCGCCCGCAACCTCGCAATATATGGCGTCGGTGGGCTGCTCGCGCCGTTTGTTGGCATCAAGATTATCGACATGGCCGTCACTGGCCTGAATTTGGCTTAGAACTGGGCTTAAAGGTCACTTATCATGCTTGCAGAAATCCGCTCCGCGCTCCGTCCCGCCTTTGTGCTGCTATTCCTGCTCACGGCGCTAACCGGGATTGCTTATCCACTCGCGATTACCGGCATTGCCCAGACGGTATTTCCGTCACAAGCGAACGGCAGTTTGATCGTAGATGGCGGCATAATAGTCGGCTCCGAACTCATCGGCCAGAATTTCGCCGATGCCCGCTACTTCCACCCCCGGCCATCCGCTGCGGGCAATGGCTATGATGCCTCTGCATCGGCAGCGACCAATCTTGCGCCGGGTTCAAAGGATTTGCGCGACGCAATCGCCGCACGGGTGGCTGATGCGCGCGCTCTAGGAATGCCGGAGGCGGCTGTTCCGCCTGACCTCGTCACCACTAGCGCCTCGGGGCTTGATCCCGATCTCAGCCCCGAGGCGGCCCTTTTCCAAGTGGGCCGGGTAGCAAGAGCACGTGATATGGCACCGCAACAGCTCCGGGCTTTGGTACTGGAAGCCATACAGTATCCGCTCTTCGGAATCATCGGCGAGCCGCATGTCAATGTATTACTCCTCAATCGACAGCTTGACCGGAATTCGGCTACACTGGCGCAGTGATAGGAAGCGAAACCAAACGACTCTCCCCCGAAACGCTGCTTAGACAAGCGCGAAAGGAAGCGCGCGGGCGACTCAAGATTTTCCTCGGAGCTGCCCCTGGCGTGGGCAAGACGTTCGAGATGCTGCGCGAGGGGGCTGACCTCCTCGCGCAAGGCAAAGATGTCGTCGTCGGTATCGTCGAAACGCATGGCCGCGCGGATACTGAAAAACTGGTTGCGCCGTTTGAGGTTTTGCCTCGAACTGTAATCGAGCATGGCGCACACAAGCTGACAGAACTTGATTTGGATGCAATGCTGAGGCGCAAGCCGAAGATCGCGCTCGTGGATGAATTTGCTCATAGCAACGCGCCCGGAAGCCGCCACCCCAAACGCTGGCAGGATATTGAAGAACTGCGCGACGCCGGGATCGACGTCCTGACCACGCTCAACATTCAGCATGTCGAAAGTCTCAACGATGTAGTGGCGGGATTTACGCGGGTGCGGGTGAGAGAGACTGTTCCCGATGCGATTCTCGACGATGCCGAAATCGAGGTCGTCGACCTGCCACCTGATGAGCTGATTGAGCGGTTAAAGGCTGGCCAAGTCTATATCCCGCATGAGGCAACCCGCGCGCTCGGCCATTTCTTCTCCAAATCCAATCTTTCTGCCCTGCGGGAACTGGCACTGCGGCGCGCGGCGCAAGCGGTCGATCTCCAGATGCTCGATCATGTCCGCATTGCAGGCGATGCAGGTAACTGGGCGGCGGGCGAGCGGATTGTCGTCGCCGTGGGCGATCAACCGGGCGGAGAAGCCTTGATCCGCGCGACCAAGCGGCTCGCCGATGCGATGCGGGCAACATGGACCGCAGTGACGGTTGAAACCCCGCGCAGCGCAACGCTTGGGGGCGAAGCGAGAGAACGGATAGCAGGTGCGCTCAAGCTTGCGTCTGAACTCGGGGCAACCTTGGCCACGATTCCGGCTGCAACGGTTATCGAAGGACTGCGCGCGCATATCATCGAAGCCAAGGCAACGGCGGTCGTTATCGGCAAATCCCGGCGGAGCTTGTGGTTCGTACTCCGCCACGGGTCAGTCGTTGATCAACTGGTGCGCGGGCTTGAAAGCGTGTCGGTTCACGTCATGCCCACCAGCATCGCCACTAAAATTACCGACGATGATACGCGCAGGTCGCGACCGTTCAATGCGTCAGGGACGGTCATAGGGTTGTCGCTTGTCGCACTGACAACCGCTGCTTCGGTTGCGGTTGCCTCGGTCATAGGCGTCAATTCGATTGATCTGCTCTATCTGATTCCGGTGATTGCAACCGCAACGCTTTATGGTCTTCGTCCGGCGCTGATCGCCAGCATCACCGCCGCGCTGGCCTATAACTTCTTTTTCCTGCCCCCAGTCCATACCTTCACGATCAGCAACCCGCAGAACGCCATTACCTTCATGATCCTGACGGGGGTTGCTGTTTTCGCCAGCCAGTTGACCGGGAAATTGAAACGAGAGGCCAATATCGGCGCGCGCACCTCAACTGAAAATGCAGCGATTGCAGCATTCGGGCAAAGGCTGGCGGTTGTGTCTGACGAATCCGGAACTGCGGCAACGGTTTGTGATGAAATTGCAGCCTTGCTTGACGTGTCAACGATGCTTCTTGCTCGAAAAGACCTGGCCGTTGCTGTGATCGCCTCACAACCCCCGAATCCTTCGCTTGGGCCGCTGGATATAGCGGCGGCTGATTGGGCGTTTGAGCGCAGCGAAACAACGGGCCGGGATACAGGAACTCTGACGGCAAGCGATTGGCAGTTCCACCCACTTACGACGTCGCTTGGGGTGCTTGCCGTTTTGGCCGTTGGTAGTAACGAGCGCGGCACACCTATCCCGCCTGAAAAGCGCATCCTGTTTGCGACGCTGTTAGGACAAGCGGCACTTGCGCACGAACGGATCAGACTCGAATCACAAGCGCGCGATATTGACGCGCTCAAACAGCGAGACGATTTGCGTGCAACGCTGCTCTCCTCCATCGGCCATGATCTGAAAACACCCCTCACTGCGGTAGTCGCGGCGGCGAATACGCTGTCAGCGGCGCATGGCGAAAGCGGCACGACACGCACGCTCAAAGCCGAAGCACGCCGTCTGCGCCGTGTTTTCGATGATCTTGTGGAGATGACGCGAATTGAGGCAGAGGCGCTGGTTGTGCGGCATGATGTGCTTGATCTGACCGACGCAGTGGTCGCTGCCGGGCAGGATTTGAAGGCGGAGCTTATTGCTCACAAACTGGTGCTCGACGTGCCTTCAACCTTGCCACTTGTCGATGCCGATCCCCGCATGCTGC
>ERZ1292633.6315-Hain-H41-02um-R1-6315-length-10384-cov-4_pt1 | contig 10384 bp, 8 predicted proteins | sample MGYA00564406_ERZ1292633 | MGnify/ENA primary metagenome ERZ1292633 (study PRJEB36523, sample SAMEA6512639) | groundwater metagenome | collected 2019-01-08 | study: AquaDiva: Metagenomics assemblies of 32 groundwater samples
TCAATAGCTACCCGATCCAGCGCCCTTCTAATTAGGTCCGCTTTCCACTCAAGAACTTTGGGTTCGCTCCAATGTTGAAGTGCGCAACCACCACAAATTGTGAAATGCGGGCAAATCGGCGTAATCCGATCTGGACTTGGGGTTACTACTTCGAGCAAATTACCGCGACCAGCCGCAATATCAACTTTCACTTTTTCGCCCGGCAAAGCAAAACGAACATAAATTGGGTTTTCATCAGTGGTTACTATCGCTTCGCCTAATGAAGCCATATTTTCCATAATAAGTTCGGTTATTTGTGCCATTACCCAAACTTCTTATCTGAAACAAACGGGTTGGTTTGCCGCTCATTGCCAAAAGTGCTCATCGGACCATGCCCCGGCACAAAACGGATATTATCACCATAGGGCCAAAGTTTTTTGGTGATGCTGTCAATTAAATCTTGGTGATTGCCTTTTGGAAAGTCTGTGCGCCCAATTGAACCTTGGAACAATACATCGCCCACCAATGCCAATTCCAAATCCTTGTTGATAATCACGACATGGCCGGGGGTATGGCCGGGACAATGAACCACATCAAAAGCAATATCGCCCAAATATAATTTATCGCCATCATTCAGCCATCTATCGGGAACACAATTATCGCAATCGGTAACGCCATATCTCGCCCATGCTTCGACAATGCTGTCGCACCAAAACTTATCATCAATATGTGGGCCAATGATTTGCACACCGAGTTTTTTGGCGACTTGCATTGCCCCACCAGCGTGATCCAAATGACCATGGGTTATCCAAATTTCCTTGACAGTCACGCCGTTTTTTTGGGCCTCACTAATTAAGCGATCAGCCTCACCACCCGGATCAACAAAAACCCCCTCCATAGTGTCAGTATTCCACAAAAGCGTGCAGTTTTGTTGAAACGGGGTAACAGGAATTATCACTGCGCCAATTGGAGGAATTGCGGCCATTATTTGGCTTCCAAACTATTTTGCAAACCCTGCGCCCAATTTGTGATATCACCAGCTCCAAGGCATACAAAAATATCGCCCGAAGTGCAATTATCGCGCAAAAACTTTGGTAAATCATCAGTGCTGGCAAGCTTGCTCACATTCTTATGCCCGTGGTTTTTTGCGCCTTCAACAAATGTATCGGCATTTATGCCTTCAATTGGGGCTTCCCCTGCTGCATAAACATCGGCGATTGCGACGACATCGGCATCATTGAGGCATTTGCAAAAATCGTCGAACAAATCCCTAAGCCGTGTGTATCTGTGCGGTTGCACCACTGCCACCACTTTGCCAGTTGTCACTTGCCGCGCCGCCGCCAAGACTGCCGCGATTTCCACTGGGTGGTGGCCATAATCATCAATTATGCGCACGCCTTGATATTCACCGACCAAACTAAAGCGCCGTTTCACGCCTTTGAAATTGGATAAGCCAGTTTGAATTTGCGCGTCCGTTGCGCCCAATTCCACCGCAACACAAATTGCCGCCAATGCGTTCAAAACATTATGCTGCCCCGCCATTGGCAAATGAAGCCCAGTTATTTCACGCGCATTTTGGTTGCGGCGCTTGGCGATTATCACGTCAAAATGCGAACCATCAGCAAGCGCATTTAGATTGGTAACCCTAACGTCAGCCTGGGGGTTTGCGCCATAAGTTATCACGCGTCTATCCGTGATTTTGGCGACCAAGCCCTGCACCCCAACATGGTCAAGGCACAATACAGAAAAGCCATAAAACGGCACGGATTCAACGAAAACCTCGAAGGCTTTTTCCATTGCTTCGCGGCTGCCATAAAAGTCCAAATGTTCGGGGTCCATATTGGTGACGATGGCGATATTTGGGCGCAATTTAGTGAAAGTGCCATCGCTCTCGTCAGCCTCCACCACCATCCAATCGCCTTTGCCGACACGGGCATTGGTGCCATAGGCATTGATTATGCCGCCATTAATAACCGTGGGGTCAATTCCAGCTGCATCAAGCAAGCCCGCGACCATTGAAGTTGTGGTGGTTTTGCCATGCGTGCCGCCAACCGCAATGGTGGAGCCAAGGCGCATAAGCTCGGCCAGCATTTCTGAGCGCCGCACAATCGGAATGCCCAATTCACGCGCCGCCATGACTTCGAGGTTATCCGCTTTTACCGCCGATGAAATCAGTACAATCCCCGCATCTTTGACATTATCACCGCTATGACCAATGAAAGTTTTGATCTTGAGCTTGCGCAAACGCACCAAATTTGGGCCATCTTTGGCATCGGACCCTTGCACTTCATAGCCCCAATGCGCCAAGACTTCGGCAATACCAGACATGCCAATACCGCCAATGCCAACAATATGGATTTTACCGATATTAAGCGGGATAAACGGCCTACGCATTGTTCGCGCCTATTTCGCCGAACACCACATCCGCGAGCGCACTTGCGGCATCGGGACGCGCGGCTTGTTTGATTTTTTCGGCGCGAGATATGAGCTTTTCGGGTTGGATTAAACGCTCCTCCAACATTTCGGTTAAACGTGCGACCGACATTTCGCTTTCTTTGAGGATTTCGGCGCCGCCACTTGCCGCAATTGCCAATGCGTTGAAAGTTTGGTGATCATTCATGGCGCTTGGTAGCGGAACAAATATCGCGGGACGGCCCACAACAGCAACTTCATAAACTGTGGAAGCACCTGAACGGCCAATGACCAAATGCGCTTTTTCAAAACGCGCTGCCATATTGCGAAAAAACGGCCATACCTCGGCCTGCACACCCGCCGCCGAATAGACTTCGCGCGCTTCATCGGCCTGTTCTTCGCGCACTTGGTGTGACACAAACAGGCGCAAGCGCAAATGTTCCGGCAGTTCGGCAATTGCCAATGGCAAAGCCTGGCCCAATGCGCGTGAGCCTTGGCTACCGCCAGTTATTAAAATCCGTAATTCACCATTTGGCACAAGTTCGGGATATGGCAAATCACGCAATGCCACCAATTCTTGGCGCACGGGGTTGCCGACCACAATGTGCTTTTCTGGCAATTCCAAACCGTCCAATTGCGCAAAGCCCGAACATATTTTGGCAGCTTTCTTTTGGAAAAAGCGGTTGACACGGCCCAAAACCGCGTTTTGCTCATGGACTATAACTGGGCAAGAAGCGGCAAAAAGCGCGGGGAAAGTGGGGTAGCCGCCAAAGCCAACCACGGCGCTTGGGTTATGTTTCTTTAGGAATGGATTGGTTTTGGAAAGGCTCTTTAACAACGTAAATCCCGCTTGGATTTTGCCTTGAATGCCGCCTTCTTCCGAATTTGTTACCGACAAAACCAAACTATCAATGCATGGGAAGCCTTCAGTATATTTTTTGCCACGCGGATCGGTGATAAGCGCCACTTCTGCGCCGCGTTTTACCGCCTCCTCAGCAAACGCCTTGGCCGGAAACATATGGCCGCCTGTACCGCCAGCAGCAATAATTATCAAAGGTTTTATCAAAATCTATTTCCCATTTATGACGCTATTTAATGCGAAATTTTGAATAAAGGGAAATGGACAATTTGTCGAAAGAATTTGGCGGTTGGTGGAATTGAAATTGTTTGTGGTCAATGAAATCAATATTATTGTTTTACACAAATGAAAACCAAATCATTTGACGTTTTGTCGCGTAAACAATGGAGAGCATCTTCTTCGTCAGAATATTGGACGGTGGAAACTTCAAATCCGATTTCTGTCAATTTGTCGGCAATATCGGTACCGTAAAGTCTAACGTGGTCCCAGCCGCAAATTTTTTCGATTTCTTCAATTGGCATTCCTTCAGGGGGTTCCCACGATTGAATTCGATCTTTCTGGATTGGAACGGAAAAATAGGCTGCCCCTCCCCGTTTAAGGACACGAAAACACTCATTCATTGCCAAAATATCGGCTTTGACATGCTCCAATACATGATTGCAAATTATGACATCAAAATAATTGTCAGAAAATTTCAGCCCAGTAATATCAACAACTGCGTTCGCCACACTGCTTTTCTTAATGTCTCCTGCGACATAATGCGGGAATTTTTTCCACCTCCTCCAAAACGGCTTTTCTGCCGAAAAATGAAGAATTTTACTATTCTCCGCGTCAAAATTCAACTTCTTGAAATGCAACCCTAACAGTCGATCTCGCTCCTTGGAAGAACAATTTGGACAACGGGCTTGAACACGATTCCCCAAGTCTAAAAAAATGCCTTCATAATCACAGATCGGGCAAATCTTAGTTGGATGAACTTCTGAAAATTGCGAAGGATGCTTCACAAACGCGCGAAAATAATTCTTAAATTGATTGATTAAATCTGCCATAACAACATTTCCCAAAGCGCGCAAAAAATTGAAGCCATTGTGGTTAGAGCCTTAACTTGTCGCAAAGATGTTTGCAAGTTCAGCAATCGAGCCACCCGCAAAGGCGTCAAAACATAGTGCAAGGTTCGTGAAATTATCTTCAAATGGACTTTTTTGCATGTTTGTTGGGTGAAAGCGTAGCCTAAACCTAAAAACTTGGTGGGGTATTCTGGTTTACCAATATCCCACTATCTTGCTACCCAAGCCAGCCACCTAAAACTTCCAACGCGCCATGACGGTTATGGCCGGCCAATATTTGGTTTTGTCGAAGGTGTCGCGTTGGGCCGCGATTTCGTTGTTTAGATCCGCAAGGAAGGCAGGGTTTGTTCCTATTGGGCCACTGGCAGACATTCTAATATTTGGGTCATTTTGTAAATAAAGCCCGCCTTCAAGCACCAATGCGGCTGGCCCGGCTGCAAGCTCCATACCAAGGCCGCCATAAAGCGCAGTTGGGCCATAGCTTACACGGCTGTTTAATGTGCCAATTTGTGCGGCGGAATAAGTGTTGCCACCGATGTTATAGGAACCCTGCTGGCGGGCATTAAGGTTGATGTTGTTGTCATTTTTATACATGCCGGCGGTGATGTAAAATGGGATTGCTGGTGGGTGAAAATCCACTTGCGCACCGTACGAACCAAGTGCCAACGTGCCATCATAGGCTATGCCATCGACATTTTTCTTATAGTCATAATCAAAATTATTATAGACACCGCGCAAAACAAGGGTTGGCATAACTTCCAAGCCAACTTCAACCCCCGCGCCCAAAGTGCCTGCGCGAATGCTAACTTGCTCGGGCTCAATCGCCCAAGCCTGTTCAGCAAGACCAAATGTGCTGAAGCCAACAATTGCGATGAGAAGTTTATTGAATAGTCTTTTTGCCATTTTGCGCCACCATTTTGTATATTTGGCAAACCCTACACGAAAAACCACTTTTTTTGGTTAATGGAGGCGAATTTATTTCAAATCGGATGCTATTTTCATGGTTTTACATTTATCATACAAGCGTGGCTTATTCCTGCAATATTAGAAATTGCTTCTATCTGCTGGATATTTTCGAGCCCATTTATCAAGAAAATGCCGCTATTTAGTTTCGCCGCAGCTTCGACGCTTTTCAAATAGTTATTAAATTCTTCAGTGCTTCTTTCGACCCTGTCATATTCGAGAACCACGCCATCGAGCCCGCAGCCCTTTGCGCTTATTACAGATTTCATGTCAGTGCCGATATTCCCAATAACGGCTTTGCAAAAAGGCTTGAGGAAAGTCACAATTTCAGTCACTCTATGAGACGGCACATTTGACAATTCTCTTAGTTCAAAGATGATTTTCAAGTCTAATTCAGCCGCCGCGCTAGTAATTTCAGATATTATTTTTCCACGCGCACGGGCCGACGTCATAGTATGAAATGTTGCTGGAACCACCATCACGATATGTCGATTATTTGCCGGCAAGTCATATAGAAGTGCTATGCCCTGCTCTATATTTGCGATTTGTATATCTTCTATAATCTTGGGGTCTAATAGCGCAATTTTTTGCGAGCTTAAAACAAAATCGCTTTTAATGTCGACAATATTTGGACTAAATCTATGCCCAATAAGCGTCGATTCCTTGACCCTAAATGTCGGCTCGAGAGCGGTGTCAACGCGGATAGATTCAGTTATGCTAACTGAAGCGAATTTATGATTACTTGCAACTGGGGCGATGTGCTTTATTTCGTCGTCAGATTCTTTGAAATTGCACTGCCTCATGGTGAGCTTACTTGCGACTTCAACATTTACTTCAAATATTGGCAAGTCAGAATATTGCAATTCTCCAACAAAGAAGTGGACAGTTTCGCTAAAGATTTCCTCGCACTTGGCACATGCTTTAGCAGGCGTGAGTGACGGAAAAACGAAAAGCCAAGAATTGTCTTTTACGGGCATACACCAATCAGGGTAATGAAATTCCCTTTCAAAATGTGATTGTATGTGCTGCCATATTACATTTTTTTTGATTTCCCACTTGGGGCCAAGGTGTTTAATCAAAACATCAAAGCAGACTAAATAAATGTGCCCTCTAAGGTCATTTTGTATTTCTCTTAATCTATTGACGATTTTGGCTTCACAATATTCGACGATCCAGTTATCCATCGCGCCATTGTTCCCATTATTTCCCGAAGATTGAATATTATCGGTTGAATTATCTGGAAATTGCTCCATCTTTTATGACACCCTTTACCCATAAGTAACTACATTAGATTGAAATAATATTAAAATGGTCTCTGTGAATTAGACTTACCCCTTCACCTTGCGCAAAATCGAGGCTCCTGGGCGGTTTTTGGAGAGTGCGAGTGCCAATCCCATCGTTATCGCTGTGCCGATTAAAGACGAGCCGCCGTAGGAAATGAAAGGCAAAGTCATGCCTTTGGCGGGGCTTAAATTGAGGTTGACCGCAAGATTGATGGAGGCTTGAAGGCCAAACAAAGTAAACAAACCAATGCCGGCCAATTGCGCGAAAGGATCGGGGTTGCGGCTGGCGACATGGATACCGCGCACGATTAAAACTGCAAACAGCGAAATCAACAATAAAGCGCCCAAAAGCCCCCATTCCTCGGTGGCCATTGCGAAAATAAAGTCAGTATGGCTGTCGGGTAATTGGTATTTTATTACCCCTTCACCCGCGCCCTTGCCCCATAAATCGCCATTGGCGATGGCGTTGAGCGCTTGTTCAATTTGGAAAACATCATTCTTACTGGGGTCGCGAAAGCGGTTGATGCGGTCAACAAAATGCGGGAAGAATGCAAATAATGCAACGCCGCCGACACTTGCCGAGGCAAACAAAATTGCACCCCATTTGAAGCTCATGCCAGAAATGAAAAATACAATGAAAAATGTAACACTAAGCAAAATGGTCTGGCCAACATCGGGCTGCATTAAAAACAGCGCAATTGGCACGGCAATTAGTAATAATGCGAATTTTTCGGCGCGAAAATTGGGGTCATAAATTCGGCGCGTCAAAAGCCAAGCAACTAATACGATTGCGGCGGGTTTTATGAATTCGGAAGGCTGAAGCGTGAAACTGCCAAGCCGTATCCATCTTTGCGCGCCTTTGGCAGTATGGCCAAAAACCATAATCCACACCAATAAAATCAATGAACCGCCATAAATAAAAAGCGCCATTCTGCGGGCATTATCGACCGATAGTAGCGACAGCGAAAACAACAAAGTTACGGCGATGCATGCAAATGCGGCTTGGCGATAAACATAATATAATGGCTCGGAAATTGATGCTCTCGTGGTGGCAGCAACCGAAGAGCCAAAACTGAGCATAACGCCGAACATTATCAATGAAGCGACCATTAGCACCGACCATTGATCAACATTATTCCACCAATTTACGATGAAATTGGCCTGGACTTTCGCTTTTTTTCTTGGGATTTTTATTTCCATGGAGCGTTTTTGAACCGAATGCATTTATTGACGCACATTTTTGCGCCAAATTACTGTGCCGCATCAAGGTTACTGAAGCGTGAATTACACTTGCTTTTGAAGCGCCAAAACATGTGAAATGAAATCATCACCACGGGCTTCAAAGTCGCTATATTGGTCAAATGATGCGCAAGCGGGCGACAGAATAATGACTTCGGGCAGGCCGTTTTGTTTTGCTTCGTCAAAGGACTTTTGCACCGCTTTTTTGATGGTTTTGCAAATTTCAAACGGGACTTCGGCACCGAGAGTTTTCGCGAACTTTGTTGCGCTTTTGCCAATCAAATAGGCCTTTTTCACTTTGCCAAATAATGGGCGCAAAGGCTCAATTCCATCAGTTTTTGCCTCACCACCAACAATCCAATGCACATCATTAAAAGCCGCCAAAGCCTGCGCAGTTGCATTGGCATTTGTGGCTTTTGAGTCATTGAAAAAGCGGACATCATCAATAACCGCCACTTCTTGCAGCCTATGTTTAAGGCCACCAAAGCTATAAATGCCTTGAACAATAACCTCAACCGAAAGACCAAGGGCTTTGGCGGCGGCGAAGGCAGCGGCAGTGTTTTGGCCATTATGCGCGCCCGGCAATGCTCGTGCCAGCTTCAAATCGGCGACTTGTTTTGCGCGGCCATTTTGATTATCCCACAAATTATTGCCAATTGCCACGATACCGCAATTTACGAATTGGCCCGCCGAAATTGGAATAATATTTCGACTACCGCCAGCCATGAGGCGTGTGCAAATTGCCTCGCCATATTCATCATCAACGCCAATAATTGCAAAATCACTTGAAGTTTGATTGGCAAAAATATTGCGCTTTGCGGCAATATAGCGCGACATTGTGCCGTGCCGCTGCAAATGGTCGGGCGATATATTGAGTAAAATTGCGACGTCACATTTCAGGCTTTTGGTTAAATCTAATTGGTATGAGGATAGTTCGAGCACATAATATGTCCCTAATTTGGGCGCTTCCAACCCTAAAACCCCGACGCCAATATTGCCGCCAATTCTAACATCGCGCCCAGCTTCGGCCAAAATATGCGCGATTAGTGCGGTAGTAGTCGATTTGCCATTAGTGCCAGTTATACCGATTATTTTCGGGCGTTTTGAAGCTTCGATTTGGTTTATTTCGCGTGCAAAAAGTTCAATATCGCCAATTATTGGGACTTCCTTGGCATCTGCCAATTCTGCGCACCAATGTTTGTTTTCTCCGTAAATTGGCACACCTGGCGACATCACCAAAGCGCTTATTGTGTCAAAGTCTTTGTCATGCAAATCACAAATATCAATGCCCGCAGCAAAGGCTTTTTCGCGCGTGGCTTCATCATCGTCCCAAGCCAAAACAATCGCGCCGCCAGCTTTTAGCGCCAAAGCCGCCGCAAGGCCAGAACGGCCTAGCCCGAAAACCGCGACTTCTTTATTTGCAAATGTTGTGACTTTGAACATTTGTGGTGTTTCAACGCAATTTCAGGGTGGTAAGGCCAATAAGTGCAAATATTGTCGCCATAATCCAGAAGCGAATTACAATTGTTGGCTCTTTCCAATGCAGTTTTTCAAAATGGTGATGCAGTGGCGCCATCAACAGCACGCGTTTGCCAGTAAGTTTGAACGATGCAACTTGCGCGACCACGCTTAAGAGTTCCATCACGAATACAAAACCGACAATTGCCAAAACAAACTCGTGCTTTGATGCAACCGCCACCACGCCCAAGGTTCCACCCAATGAAAGCGAACCAGTATCACCCATGAATATCTGCGCGGGCGGCGCGTTCCACCACAAAAACCCAAGCCCCGCGCCCAAAATCGCGCCAAGGATAACTGCGGTTTCACCAACATCTCTTACAAAATGCAATTGCAAATATTCGGCAAACTTAAAATTACCTACCAAATAAACAATCAATCCAAATGTTGCCGAAGCAATCATAACCGGCATAATCGCAAGGCCATCAAGGCCATCCGTGAAATTGACCGCATTGCCGAAACCAACAATGACAATCATGCCGAAAAGAACCACGACAATTAGTCCGAAATCAATCCAAATATTGGAAAAAAATGGCAAATTAAAGCCACCAGCAACATTATATAGTGCATTCTTGAAAAATGGAAATGCAATCGATTCGCCCAATAAATTAGTATTTGGTGCTCCATTAGATTGAAAATTCGCAATATAATAACAAGCGATGCCCGCGATTATGAATTCAGCAAACAATCTGATTTTCGACGATAATCCGTCTTCGGCTTGTTTCTTCACTTTGCGATAATCATCAACAAAGCCAATTGCGCCAAAACCCAGCATTACAGCCATTACTACCCAAACATAATGGTTTGATAAATCGGCCCAAAGAAAAACGCCCAAAGAAACCGCCGTCAAAATCATAGCGCCGCCCATGGTTGGTGTGCCTTGCTTTGCCATATGGCTTTCAGGGCCAAGTTTGCGAATGGGCTGCCCACGGCCTTGTTTTGAGCGCATCCAATCAATCATCGGGCGACCAAAAATGAACAAAATCAAAGCAGCAGTCGCCAAGGCCAAGCCAGTGCGAAAAGTTATGTAATTAAGGAGATTGAATTTCTCGTGGAATAATTCG
>ERZ1292633.6316-Hain-H41-02um-R1-6316-length-10383-cov-5_pt1 | contig 10383 bp, 7 predicted proteins | sample MGYA00564406_ERZ1292633 | MGnify/ENA primary metagenome ERZ1292633 (study PRJEB36523, sample SAMEA6512639) | groundwater metagenome | collected 2019-01-08 | study: AquaDiva: Metagenomics assemblies of 32 groundwater samples
GCTCTAATTTTACTTTGCTATTATAATTTTTTATCGAACTCAGGTTATTTAGTAAGAAGTAAAAACTAACTATATAAGAATCACTCATCATATTTTTTCTTCTTAAAAACTTGAAATATTAAAATTAATACCTTGGTTTTTAAAACTAACTTTTAACTCTTTTTTTTCTAAATTCATCTTTTTATTGTTCAAATTTCTTATAACTGAACTTGTTTCCCAAATTTTTATACCTAAAGATGAAGCCCATACACTTAATCCCAATATAGAGAAAAAATTAACTCCATCACTCATATTTGAACTAGATGATTTTACTACATTAAAGCTAGAAAAAACGGTAGAAATAGCTGTTATTAATATTGGTAAAATTAACATAACAAAATCTAATTTTAGAAAAAACCACCCTTCATCTGATTCTCCTAACCAAAAATGCCCAACACCAAAACTTGGAATTATAGATAAAATTATAGCAATTAACCCTTCTAAATTATTATTATCTGGTGAAAATAAGTTTACTATCGGATTATCAGTTTTTTCTGTTAAAAAAAAGCTATAATTTTTATCCAAAGCAATTTTTTCTTCAAGTGCATATCCTTTAAGATTAAAATTAAAGAGCATTGTTATTAAAACAAAACTGGATATAAAATTTTTTTTCATTATACAACCTCATAATAAAATTTATTTATTTTCATAGTAAAATTTGGCTATTTTATCTTTATTATCTTTTTTAATTGATGCAATTACTTCATATTTACCTAATTTTTTTAGATTAAAAGTTGATGCATAAAATCCCATCTTATTTTCAAGTATTTTAGTTTCTTCTTTTTTATCAGGAGCAATAATTTTTACTTTTACTTTTGAATCACTTATCATTTCATTTGTTTTATTATTATTAACAACAATATCTAAATGATAATTTCCTTTTGATAAATTAAAGTTTTTAGTAGTATTTTTTGAATAAGTCATATTACAAATAGGACAATTTTCTTTTTTTTCAGAAACAGCAAAAGGGTGCATACTACAAGCATAAAGATCTTTTTTAACTAAATTTTTAATAGTTTTATTTACTTCATTTAAATTAGTTAAATAGAACTTAACGTTTAAATCATCAACTTTAATTTCTTTTGTAGCTTTAGAATTTTTTTCATGAGACATTCCATTATGTGTAATTTGAAATGGTTTAATTACTTCAGCAAAAGCACTACTTGAAATAACTAAAACTGAAATGGCACTTAAAATACTAATTTTTTTCATAATTTTTCCTTTTAATATATTTTTTCTAAAAATCTAAGCTTAATTTATATTTTATTTTTACATTAAATTTCCTTTCCAATATCATATTCATGAACCATGAAAAAAATGACAGGTATAATAATCAATACTAATACAGTTGATGAAATAATACCCCCAATTAAAGGTGTTGCTAATGGTTTCATAACATCTGAACCTGTACCAGTACTTACCATAACAGGTATTAGACCAATCAGATTTATTAGAGCAGTCATTAATTTAGGTCTTAATCTTAATACAGCTCCATTCATTACAGCTTCATTTAAATCAATTATAGATATTTTTTTAATCAATTTTTTCTTTTCATCTAAGGCATCATTAAGATAACTAAGCATTATTACCCCTGTTTCTGTAGCAATACCAACTAAAGCAATAAAACCTACTGCTACTGCAACACTAAAATTATAGTTAAGAAAATACATTAGAATAATGCCACCAATTAGAGCAAATGGTACAGATAAGACTACAATAAAAGTATCTCTTAAAGAATTAAAAGTAAAATATAATACTATTATATTTATTAATAAAACGATTGGAATTACAATTTGAAGCCTATTTTTTGCTCTTATTTGATTTTCATATTGACCACTCCATGAAAAATAGTAACCTGGTGGCATTTTTAAATTTTTAGTCAAAACTTCATTTGCTTCTTTTACAAAAGTACCAATATCTCTATCTCTAACATTAAGATAAACAAGGTTTCGCAAAAGACCTTTTTCACTATTAATCATACTTGCACCTTCAGATATTTTTATTTTTGTTAATTGAAGTAATGGTATTTTTCCTTGCATTGTATCAACAAAAACTTTATCTAATGACTGTAAATTATCTCTATAATCTTTTTGATATCTTACCCTAATAGGGAATCGTTCTCTTCCTTCAACAGTATAAGAAATATTCATCCCACCTATAGCAGTCTCAATTACTTCTTGTATATCTTCTAAACTTGCTCCATATTGAGATGATTTTTCTCTATCAATAGAAATATCAATATATTTACCAGATACAGTCCTTTCAGAGTATAAATCAGTAGCTCCTCTTATATTTTTTATAATGCTTTCAGCATGGCTTGATAATTCACCTAGTAATTTTAAATCTTTACCATAAATTTTTAAACCTAAATCGGTTCTTACTCCTGTAGCAAGCATATTTATACGATTTATAATAGGTTGAGTCCAAGCATTAGAAACTCCAGGTATTTGTAATTGTTGATTTAGTTCAGAAATAATGTCATTTTTAGTTAATCCTTTACGCCATTCATTTTGCTGTTTTAACATAATAATTGTTTCCGACATATTTAAAGGAGATGGATCTGTAGGTGTTTCGGCTCTTCCAACTTTACCTAAAACATATTTTACCTCTGGATAATTACTAATTATTTTATCTTGAATCTGAATAATTCTTTTTGCTTCTGTAATATTAATATCTGGTAAAGTTGTCGGCATAAATAACAAACTACCTTCATCAAGAGGAGGCATAAACTCACTACCTATTCTTTTTGCTATAGGGATTGTTAAAATCATAGATAATAAAGCTAAAATAATAGATATTTTTTTAAATCTTAGACAAATATTCAAAATTGGTCTATAAAAGAAAATAAAAAACTTTGAAACAGGATTTTCGTCTTCAGGTTTAAATTTTCCTTTTAAAAAAATAGTCATCATAACAGGAACAAAAGTTACTGTAAGAAATAATGCACCAATCATTCCAAAAGTTTTAGTAAAAGCTAATGGAGCAAAAAGTTTACCTTCTTGTCCTTCTAAAAGAAAAACTGGTGAAAAAGAAATAATTATTATTAGAATAGAAAAAAATAAAGGTTTACCTACTTGTTTAGCAGAATCTACTATTATTTCAAAATATGGTTTCCCTTCATCATTATTAGAAAGATTACGATAAGCATTTTCAACCATTACAATTGCAGAATCGGCAAGATCTCCTACTGCAATAATTATTCCTCCTAATGACATAATATTAGCGGTTACTTTAAAATAATACATAAAAATAAAAGAAATAAGGATAGCTACCGGCATAGTAGTAATAATTAAAAAAGAACTTCTTACATGACCCAAAAACATTAAAATAACAATACTTACAACAACACCTTCTTCAGTAAGAGAGTTATTTAAGGTATTTACAGCCCCTTTTATTAGTTCTGAACGATCATACGCTGTTTCTATTGTTACTCCCTTTGGAAGCCCTTTAGAAATTTCTTTTATTTTTTCTTTTACATCATTAATAACTTTTTGAGCATTTTCTCCTTGACGCATAACAATAATACCGCCAACAACTTCGCCTTTTCCGTTTTCATCTAATAAACCTCTTCTTAAATCTCCACCCATTTGAACGGTAGCAATATCACGAACATATATAGGTACTCTATTAGGAGAATAATCAATTAATATATTTTCGATATCTTTAATAGATTTTATATATCCTAATCCTCTAATCATATATTCTCTATCATTAGATTCTATTATTTTTCCACCCACATCTTTATTGCTAGTTTTAATTGCTTCAATAACCTTTTTAAGAGGTATTTTGTAAGAATAAATTTTATTAGGATCAATATCTATTTGATACTGTTTTATAAAACCACCAATACTTGGAACTTCTGCAACACCAGAAACAGAATTAAGTTGATATTTTATATACCAATCTTGAATAGATCTTAATTGAGCTAAATCATATCCCTTACCTTTTACTGTGTACCAATAAACTTGACCTACTCCTGTACCATCAGGTCCTAAAGTTGGCGTAACATTTTCAGGTAATAAATTTTTTATTGAAGTTAGCTTTTCTAAAACCCTACTTCTAGCCCAATAAATATCAACATTATCATCAAAAATAACATAAATCATTGAGAAACCAAATGCCGAACTAGCTCTAACATCTTTAACGTTTGGTAACCCTTGAAGATTAGAAGAAAGGGGATAAGTAATTTGATCTTCAATAATTTGAGGGCTTCTTCCTTCCCAATCTGTATAAACAATTACTTGATTATCACTTAAATCTGGGATTGCATCAATAGGTATCTTATATAAAGCCCAAACACCCCATAAAACTAAAAAAAATGTTATTAATAATATAATAAATCTATTTTTGGCAGAATATTCAATAATTTTATCTATCATAATAAATTACATTTTCATATTTGACATGCCAATATCTTTTTCAGATTTTACTTGATTCTTAGGTTTTTGATCATGATTGTGTTGAGATCCAGCAGTTTTTATTTCACTTTCAGAATCAAGTAAATAACCACCTGATACAACAACATTATCATTTTCTTTTAAACCAGAAGTAATAGAATAATTATCACCATTTATTTCACCTATTTTTATGTTTTTAGGTGTATATATACCTTCTTTTTCCTCTACCCAAACTATATTTTTTTTCCCAGTTATAATTACTGCTGTTTTAGGTAAAAGCATTTTTTTTCCTAAATTTATTTTTATTTTTAACTTTACACTCATTTCAGGTTTTAATTTTTTAGACATATTATCCACATTCATTCTTATTTTTAATGATTTTGAATCGCTTTCTAACATAGGGTAAATATAATCTATTTTTGTTTCTATAATTTCATCATTAAAACTACTTGAAGTTATAATAACGTCTTGGTTTACCTTAAGGTCTTTTATGTCTTGTTCATTTATATTTCCTTCTACCCAAAGATTAGATAAATCTGCTAATTCAAACGTAGATTCTCCAGCTTGAACGTATTGACCTTTTACAACATTCTTTTTTATGACAGTTCCTGATTCAGAAGAAAAAATAGGTATATTAGGTTCTGTTTTTTTAGAGGTTTTTAAATTATTTACTTGATTTTCTGTTAACCCCATAAGTAAAAGTTTTTGTTTAGATGATTCTAAAATCTCTTTTGCAGATTGTGAAATATCATTAAATTTACTATCTTTTAGTTTTAAATAACTCTCATTTGCTTGTAAAAACTCTTGTTGAGCAGAAAAAATCTCTGGACTATAAATATCAAAAATTTTTTCTCCTTTAGAAATATTAGCTCCTGTTGTATTTATATAAAGTTTGTTGATTCTCCCTGCTATCCAAGAAGACAATCGATACATTTTTTTTTCATCAAAAGTTACTTTTCCTACAGCATCTATTTCTTTAATCATATTCTCATATTTAGCTTTTTCTACTTTTACATTGGCCATTATTTTTTGTGATGAAGATAAGCTTATTTCTTTCATATTACCTTTAGAATCAATATTCTTAGGTTTTATTTTTTTTACCAAAGTCATACCACAAATAGGACAACTGCCTGGTTTATTAGATATAACCGAAGGGTGCATTGGACAAGTATATAATTCTTCTGCATCATTATGTTTATGTTCTGTTTTTTCTTTATTTGTATCAATAAGAGCTTTATCTGACTGAATTTTAAAAGAATTTTCTTTTTTAGTATCATCTTTTTTATCATCTTCTTTATTACAAGCTTGAAATAAAGAAAAAAGAGTAAGTAATAAAAGAATTTTTCTATTTAAGTTAATTCTCATTATTTTATTTCACTTCCTATTTCAAATTCAAGTTCTGCAATATTTTTTTCATGTTCGATTAAAATCATTTGTATTTCCATCTCACTTTCAATAATTTCTCTTTGAGTATCTAACAAAGACATAAATTCAATCTTACCTGTTTGATAGTTAACTAGTGAAGACTTTAAGGCTTGTTGAAGTTGGGGTAAAATACCATTAACAAGATAATCATATTTTTCTTCATTTTCATTAATTTTACTAATAATAGTAGCTAAATTAAAAGATTTATTGTTTTCTAAATTTTTTATATTTGATAAAAAAGCTTGATATGTATATTTTTTTTCTTCTATCATTTTTAGTTGTTTGTCTTTATACCAAATAGGTAAATTAAAACTAAGTCCTAATGAAATTAAATCTGATCTATCTGGTGCTATTGTATAAGCAAGCATAAAATCAAAATCAGGAATGGTTTCAAGTTCAGCTTTTTTTATTTCATATTCTGCAATATTTTTTTCATACTCAGCTTTTTTTATTTCAGTTGATTTATAAGCTAATTTTCTTAATTTTTCAAAATCTAAATCTATTTTACTTAGTTTTATTTCTTTAACATCATTTATTATTGAAAAAATAGGTTTATAAATTAATTTATTTATTTCTAACTTAGCTCTATCCTTTTTTTTGTTTAATTCAATTAAGTTTTTATTTATTTTTGAACCTTCAATATTTATTTTTATAATTTCTTGTTGAGTTGCAGTACCTGTTATATATTTGGTTTGGATAATTTTGGATAATTCTTTAAGAAGAGCTTTATTTCTATTTTGTAATTCAATTATTTTATTAAGATAATAAAATTCATAATATACATTTTTTACATTCATTTTAATTGAATTTACTTTTTCCAAAAACATTTGTTTTTCAATTTCACTCATAGCAATAGCTATTTTTTCTTTAAGAATTAATTTCTCAGAATAAACCGTTTTTTGAGAAATAGACAAAGAAAGTGCTGTCATCATACTACTTCCAAAAGCAATTGCATTTGTTGGTAAATTCATACTATTAAGGCTAATCATAGCATCATCAAGTGATTTTTCTTGAGGTATTTTAAAAAGACTAACTTGATATTTTAAAGATAAACTTTTTATTTCAGGATTGTTTTCTAAAGCATTTTTTATTAACTCATTAATATCTAAGTTTTTTTGAATTGCAAATGATGGTAATTGTAAAATTAACAGAAAAAATAGAGCTAATATATTTTTCTTAATCATAATAGTTTTGTATAATCAAAGCTTTTTTTCATAATATTACTATTCAATCATAAAATTTAACATCATTCCATCATCTTCATGTTCAAGATTATGACAATGAACAAGATATTTTCCTTTATTTTCTGGAAAATTAATAATAATTTTTACTTTTTCTTTTGGCATTAATAAAATAGTATCTTTAAATCCTTTTTCTATTGCTAATAAATTATTTCTTGCACCACTTCTTTCCAAAACTTGGAATTGAACATTATGTAAGTGCATGGAATGTATTTCATCTCCTGTACTATTATCAAATTCCCAAATTTCATTACTACCAGCTTTAACTATTTCATCAATTCTATTAATATCAAATACTTTTTTATTTATAGTATGCATTGCCATTCCCATTGTATTTTTAATATTCATACTTCCATGATTCATTTGATTAGTATTTCCCATCATAGGAATACCATTAATATCAAAAATTCTAGTTTTTACAGATGAAGAGGTCGGAATAATATCAATATTAGATAATTTTTCAGGTATTTTAAAAGTATTTTCTTCCTTATTCTTGATACTTAATTTTAATATTTTAAAAGCCTCTTTACCTTGACTAAGACTACCTTCAAAAATATTACTTTGTAGATATGTTTCGCTACCTATTTCATATTTAGAAAAATCAACTAAAATATCAGCTCTTTCTCCTGGTGATAATAATAAAGAGGATACTTCTTCTGCTTTGGATAATAAGCGACCGTCTGAACCAATAACACTAAATTTAGCATTATTACTAAATGCCAAATTATAAACTCTTGCATTTGAGCCATTAAGAATTCTAAAACGATAATATCTAGTAGAAACATTAAGATTAGGTGATAATTCTCCATTAATCAAAATATCTTTACCCATAAAACCTGTCATAACATCATTCATATTTGGATTATAATCTAAAGAATTTTCATTTAATTTTTTATCTTGAATAACTAATGGTATTTCATAATTCCCTGATGGTAAATTTAATTTTTTTTCTTCATCATCATTCACTATAAAAACTCCTGCCAAACCCAAATAAGCTTGTTTTGATGTTTTCCCATGAGGATGTGGATGATACCAATACATTCCAGCTCTTTGGTTTATTTTAAAACTATAGTTGAAGGAATCTCCTTCTTTTATAACATTTGATGGATAACCATCCATTTTTGATGGTGCTAGTAAACCATGCCAATGAATATTTGTTTCTTCAGTTAGTTTATTTTTTAAAGTTATATTTAAATCATCACCTTTTTGAGCAATTATAGTTGGCCCTAAAATACCATTTTCAGTATAACCAAGTACTTTTATATTTTTACCATTAATTGATGTTGTAAGATTTTGAGCAGTAAGAATATAATTTTCATTAGCTTTAATATTTTTAGGAATGCTTAAATTTTTTGTAAAATTATTTTGTTGAATTTGTATATTATTTTCATTTGATTTATCTATTGAATTTTTATCGTTTGAACAAGATACAATAATTGAAGATAAAATAATTGTTCCAATTAATAATTTTAGTTTATTCATAATCTACGCATTAATTTTTTCATAATATTATATATTTAAGTCTATAGGATTACAGTAAGGATAATGTCAAGTAAATATTAAAATATTAAAGCCTCTTATTCTAAATGAATAAAAGGCTTTTTAAGTAATTTTAGTTAAGTAAAATTAGAAATAAACTCCCATTGAAAGCATTCCTTCAAGTCTTGAACTTGAAGCAGCTCCAGCAGCATCTTTAAAAACTTGATTTTCTGTATTATTAGCAAGCATTAATTGTCTTCCTTCAAGTCTTAGATAAGAATTATCTGTAGGCTTAAATTCTAATCCTGCTGTTACTCCTAATCCATTTGTTCCAACTGTTAATACTTTTTTATCATCATTCGTCATTTCTCCTCTTAAACTAAGAGCAAAGTTTTTATTAATAGCATATTTACCAGATAATAAACCTGAATAATAAAGGTTACTCATAGCATTAGATTTCATTGCAATATCAACAGAAGCTTTTAAACTAAGTGGATCTATTGGTTGATAAGATAAATTTAAGTTATTAAATGCAAGAAAAGTAGCAGGATCTCCAGCTTTTTCTTCATTTCCGATACTACCAGAATCAGTTATATTAAATGAAGCATTAGGAGAATAACTTAATAACCATCCTAAAGATTTATCATTATTATTATCTTCAATAATTCCTAAACCATTCAAAACATGAAGACAAGCTTCAAATTGATCAACTGGTTTATATGAAATTTTTACTCCAGATTGATAAAATGGTTCATACATTGTTGTTAAAGATAAAAGACTTAAATGATTATTTTTTGGTAAAAGAGATTCAACTCCAATATGTGTTAAAAATATACCTGCATCTATCCATAAATTATCATAAGCTTTAATACCAGCATAAGCTTCTTGAATAGGTAAATATTCTGTTGTCCATGATTGTAAAGGAGTTGTACCATAAGCTAATGTAAATCTTCCTCTATACCAATCAGCATTTTTACTTACAGAAAGTTGAGCCATATTTAAATTAAATTCATTTTTTCTAAAACCTAATGCATTAAGACCTCTATTATTAGTAGCTCTTTTTTTATCTTTTGAAGTATCAAACATTACATTTGAATCATTATCCATTGCAATATAAGAATCTATATAACCTTCTAATTTTATAGGTTCTTCTGCTGCTTTAGCAGAAATAGAAAAAGAAGATAAGATAAATGCACTAATTGTTAGCATAAAAACTTTTTTTGTGTTCTTCGTTGAAAACTGCATATTTTTTCACCTCGTTATGAATGAAATATTTATAATTAATTAAAATATAAATTAAAATGGGATATTTTTCTGTGATTAAAAAACTTGAATAAAAAATGAATTAATCTTTTGTAATTTCAAAAACTTGAATTCGATTATTTCCTCGATCAAGTACAAATATTTCAAAATCTTCACTTATAACAACACTTTCAGGGTCAATAAATTTACCATTATCAGTTCCTTTAGTTCCAAAATGAGCTAAATAGTTTCCATTTTGATCAAAAATTTGGATTCTATGAGTAAGTTTTTCTGCAACATAAATATTTCCAAACTTATCAGTAGAAATGTTTCTTGGTACTGTAAATTCACCTAAACCTAATCCTCTTTTACCGAAGTTAAACAAAGCTCTTCCTTCTTTACTATTTATTTGTATTTTGGGGATAGCATTATCTAAAACAAAAAGTCTATTATTATAATATGTTAATGAAATAGGTGATTTATATTCATCTAATTTAGCAATATTTTTAATAAAAATTCCTTTAGTATCAAAAATTTTTATTAAAGCAGATTCATGATCA
>ERZ1292633.6317-Hain-H41-02um-R1-6317-length-10383-cov-5_pt1 | contig 10383 bp, 11 predicted proteins | sample MGYA00564406_ERZ1292633 | MGnify/ENA primary metagenome ERZ1292633 (study PRJEB36523, sample SAMEA6512639) | groundwater metagenome | collected 2019-01-08 | study: AquaDiva: Metagenomics assemblies of 32 groundwater samples
ATCAATTAGGTCAAATAGTTTGGCAATATGGCGATTTAAAAGATAATAAAATGTTTGGAAAGTCTCTTTGGGGTTCTTTATTTGATAAAACAACTTCTGTGCTTTTTAATCCTGTTTTTGCTCAAAGGTTAGAAAATGGAAATACTTTAATATCTGATACAGGAAATAAAAAACTTATTGAAGTTTCTCCTGATAAAAAAACAGTATGGGAATATCCACCAAAAAAATCAGAAAAAAAAGATTTATTTGAAGGCGCTTTTTTTATTAATAAATTAGCAAATGGTAATATTTTATGTACATTAGATAAAGCTTATGAAATGACACCTGAAGGTGAATTAGTGTGGGTTTATAATAAAATGCAAGTTGATTTAAATATAGATTGGGTTTATAAAGTAGATAACCAAAACTACCTTATAAGCACTACTAGAATTGTTAGAAGAGGAATAAATCAAGAAGTAAGCATGATAGATTATTCAGGTAAGTCTATCTGGAAATATTATTTTTCTCAATATAAACATGTTTAGGGATTTAATTTTAACCCTGTAAAAAACCATTGCCGTAGAGACGCATTGCAATGCGTCTCTACAAAGAACATATTTATTTTAATATTATATTTTTATTCAGAAGAAATTTTGTTAACGAAGGGCTTTAGTTCCTATCAAAAATGTAATATACTTTTGTTGAATTATAATAGTTTTTTCTGTAATTGAAATATACAAATTAAGAGATAAAATATGAAAAAAGAGATAAAGATACCTAATCTTGGAGATAATATTTCAAGTGTTGATATTGTTAAAATTCTAGTTAAAAAGGGTGATAAAGTATCAAAAGATGATATTTTAATAGAAGTTGGTTCTGATAAAGCTAATATTGAAATACCCTCTGAATTTGATGGAATAATTGATTCTATTTTAGTAAATGAAGGCGATTCTGTAAAAAATGAGCAATCTCTTTTAATAATTGATATTCAAGATAGTTCTTCTATATCTTCAGAAGATACAAAACCAGAAGAAAAAGTTCAAGCAACTAAAGTAGAGATTACTCAAAAAGAAGAAGTAAAAGTTGCCCCTGTTCAAGTAGATACTCAAAAAATAGAAACAAATCAATCCGTTTTAAATATACAAAAAGTTCCTAATATTGGAGATAATGTTTCTAGTGCTGAAATTGTTAAAATATTAGTAAAAATTGGGGATAAAGTTTTAAAAGATGCTCCAATTATAGAATTAGGATCTGATAAAGCTAATATTGAAATAACATCTGAATTTGATGGAATTGTAAAAGAAATTTTTGTAAAAGAAGGCGATAATGTTACAGCTACTAATAATTTAATTTCTTTTGAAAGTATTGAAAATGTTATTCAACCTATAATTAAAAATGAAACTATTGAAATTCAAGTTCAAGAAAATATTAAAAAAGATGAAATTAAACTTGAAATAAAAGAAGACAGAACAATATTAGATACAACAAATGAATCACTTAAAATAAAAGGTTCTGTAGCACCAGCAGCACCATCTGTAAGAAGATTTTCTAGAGAAATAGGTATTGATATAAATAAAGTAAAAGGAACAGGGGCTAATAATAGAATTTCTATTGAAGATGTGAAACTTTTTGCTAAAAACTTAAATTCAAAACCAATAGAACTACAAACTATACAAAGATCTTCTTATCATGAAGAATTACCAGATTTTTCTAAATGGGGTGAAGTTTCAAAAGAAACAATGAATAGTGTTAGATATAAAACAGTTCAACATTTATCTTTTGCTTGGAACACAATTCCACATGTTACTAATTTTGAGAAAGTAGATATAACTGAATTAGAAAAATTAAGAAAACAATATGCAAAAAAAGCAGAAGCTTTATCAACAAAATTAACTATTACAGGGATATTAGCAAAAGTAATAACTTCTGCACTAAAACTTTTCCCTAAATTTAATTCTAGTATTGATGTAGAAAAAAAAGAAATTATTTTTAAAAAATACTATAATATTGGTATAGCAGTTGATACAGATAGAGGTCTTCTTGTTCCTGTAATAAAAAATACCGATAAGAAAAATGTTCTTGATATTTCAGTTGATTTATCTAAAATTGCAGAGAAAGCAAGAAATAAAAAGCTAACAATGGATGATATGCAAGGAGCTACTTTTACTATATCAAATCTTGGTGGTATTGGTGGAGTTGGTTTTACACCAATAATAAATTCTCCAGAAGTTGCTATAATAGGCGTATCTCAAAGTTCTTATGAACCTGTTTATATTGATAATAATTTTGTACCTAGATTAATTATGCCTTTATCTATTTCTTATGATCATAGAATTATAGATGGTGCAGATGCTGCAAGGTTTATGAAATGGATAAAAGAAGCTTTGGAAAATCCTTTTTTGTTAATGCTTGAAGGGTAGGAAGTGATGAGTAAAAAGTGATGAGTGAGCAGTAAAAAGTAATGAGTAAGAAGTTATGAAGAATCTCTTTATCTTTTCACTTCTTACTTATCACTTCTTACTTATTTTGGTCTTTATTTTAATTGGTGATATATATGGAAAAAGAATATAAAACATTAGAAGAGTTTTGGCCTTTTTATTTATCAGAGCATAGTAAAGAAACAAATAGAATGCTCCATTTTATAGGAACTTCTTTTGGATTACTTTTTCTTTTTAGAGCTTTTTATAAAAAAAATCCATACTTAGTTTTATGTGGTTTAGGTATTGGTTATGGTTTCTCGTGGATAGGTCATTTTATTGTAGAGAAAAATACACCTGCAACTTTCAAATATCCTCTAAAATCATTTATTTCTGATTGGAGAATGTTTTATCTTATTCTTACAGGTAAAATAGATAAAGAAGTTGAAGAAATAGTAAAAAATAAAAATTATTCTTCAGAATCATAAATAGAATAAAAACGCTCTACTTTTTCATTCATCATAATATTTATATATTTAATTTGATTTATCATTTGTAATCTGTGTAAAGTTTCATTTATTGATATACCATTTACAGAAAAAGTGTATAAGGTTTTTTCAAAAATAGATTTGAAATCTTCAGGTGTATTTTCCTCATCATATAATTTCATCCAATTTTCTGCACTTAGACCAAATTTATCATAAACATTATATATGTTTGAAAAAGGTCTCATTTGATAACTTCTAGCAGGGAATCTTATATATTTTATTCTATCTTGGTATTTTTTTTGAAAATCTCTAGCTACTTTTGTCGTTGTTAAAAAATCTTCTTCAGTTTCACCAGGATATCCTACTAATAAATTGACACCTGCATGTATTTCATTTTCAACAAGCCCTGATATAGTTTCTAATATTTCAGATTTTAATTTTTTCTTATTCATTTTGTCCAATGTTTCTTGAGAAAAAGATTCTACTCCTAAAATTACTCTTCTTAAACCAGCTGATTTTAATTTTTTAATTAATTCAAGTGGTATCTCTGCTCTAAAATATCCTTCCCAAAGAAAATTTTTCTTATTTTTATTTAAAATTTCAACAAATTCATATAACCATTCATCAGAAGAATTAACTAAGCTATCTGCAAAATGGAAAGTATTAGTATCAAATTTTTCATTTAAATAAACCATATCTTGAAAAACTCTTTCAGGAGAACGTCTTTTAAATTTTTTTCCAAATAAACTATGTTCAGAACAAAAATGGCATCTAAAAGGGCAACCTCTATTTGAATAAATAGAAAGAATTTTATGTTTATAATTTTGAAAAATAATTCCCTCATAATCAGGTGTTGGCAAAGACTCAAGATCTAATTCAGAATAAAAAGTATCCATATCATTAATTTGAGCAGGTGTTTTTACACCAATGATTTTTTTTGGTTCTTCTTTTGCTTCTAATGAATTAATAATATCTAAAAATGGTTGTTCTCCTTCACCTAAAACTAAAAAATCGGCTAATTCACTTTTTAATAATAATTCTCTGGTTGAGTCACTTTGTGTTACTTGAGGCCCGCCAAAAATTATTTTTGTATTAGGGTAAGATATTTTTATAAGAATTGCCATTAGAACACTTAAATATAAATTTGAAGTATAAAGACTAAAACCCACAACATCATAACCACCAAATTTTATAAGATGTTTTACAGCAAATTTATGTGTTTCTTCTAATTTTTTTACAATAAAAACATCTAAAATGCTTCTATCATAAGCCCATTTATCTATAACATCTAAATTAGGAAATATTTTGCCTAAACTCATCGTTTTTTTATAATTATTTATTAGAGACGATATTATAGATAGTTCATAAATATCACTAACAAAGCTTTTTCTAATAGTTATTTGAGGAAAATCTTCAGGACGCCATATCTCTAATGCATCAGGTTGAGTTCTTAAATCTAAAGTATTAATTTGGTCATTTGGTCTATATTTTCTTAAATAAGCTTTTACACATGCAATTCCTGCTGAAGGAAAACATAAACTTCTTAATTCAAAAGAAGGAACAACGGCTAAAAGAATTTTCATTTTTTTATTTTTACTAAAAAATATTTACACATAAAAGGGAATTATAACAAAAGATGAAAAATTTTTTATTGAAAATATAATAAAAAACTATAATATAGAGATAAAATTAGATCATATTTAAACTTTTAAATTATAATAGATTTTTTTTCAGATTAAAATATATGGGTCATACAATAATAACACCTATATTATTGATTTTAAATGGTATGAAAAAGGATTAAAACTTAAAATATGACTAAATCTTCTATTTTATTTTTTACTAGAACTAGCATCAAGATAAAAATGATTAGGATCGTTTTTACTAACATAAATTGTATTAGAAATTTTTGTGAGAACATTTGAGTTAGAAAAACTTACATTTCCTTTAACTACCACTGGTGTTATTGATATACTTGAAGAACATGATGTAAATATTGATACTAACATTACAGATAACAAAAATAGCTCTATTCTTTTTGAAAACACCATAAAATATACCTATAAAACAGTAATATATTTAGTATACATCAAATTTTATTTTATTAAATAATTTTAAAATAAGTTAATTATATAAAAAATAAAATAAATACTTTTTTTAAATTTAATTTTAGTTTGAATTAATAATCTTATTTCTATCATCACCATTTATTACACTTATTATTACATTAGCAATCTCTGGAGAAGGAAGTAAAGTAAGTTCCATTTCAACTATATTATGTATATATGGTTTTACGTAAAATACTGAAATAGTCTGAGCAAGTAATTTATTATTAATATCAAACGCATTTACTTTAAGATTCATATTTCCTGAAGGGGTAATAAGTTTTAATTTTGGTATTTCTGGTGTAAGTATAAATTTCAATGTATTTGGAATGTATGTACCAGATAGCTCCAGTTCTATTTTATTAGTTGTTAAAGGGATTTTTTTTACATTAAATTGTTTTTCAGGAAATTTAACGCCAATAATAATATAACCTACTTTAATTTCATTATTTATAATATTACAGTTTGATATAATAAAAATTTGTACTAATAGTATAAACCTAAGTATTTTTTTCATTACCTTATTCACAACTAAATATTTTATTTGATTAATCATAGGAGTTGTATATTCAAAAGTAATGATGATGTATCAAAACTATAATCTGAATTAACAACAATACTTCCATTTCCATTATTACCACTTCCAGAGCTTGTTACCAAAGCAATTTTATAATGATCTATTGAATTATAATTCCAACCTAGTTCATTTGATTTAGTTTTAAATTCATTAGAAATATTTATCTCAAAGGCTATATTTCCGCCTATTTTTCCTTTGCCAACATCAATAACTTTATTTTTATTATAATAAAAGCTTGAAGTTTTTTGAAGTTTTTTAGTATTAATTTCTGAACATGAAGAAAGTATCAAAAAAAATATTAAAAAAGAAAGTATTAATTTAAATTTTACGTACATTTAATTTTTACTCTAAATTTATTTCAGGAATAGTATTATTTCCATTTGTAATGGTTAGATTTGAATCAATTATTGCCCCAAAACCACTTTTTAAAGCTAAGTTTATATTTAGTGAAGTTGTTCCATTGTGTACTAATTTATAATCTATTGATCCATCAGTTAATATTGTCCGTTCTACTTCTATTTTACCTAAATCATAATCTCCACCAGTGGTAGAAAGAGCAAATCTACCCAAATTAGTATCATTTACTGTAATATTTGTATATGCACCTGATATATTATTAGAAGTATCAACAATATTTTTTGTATAATCTAACGAAGATGAGGAATCATAAGCTGCAATGGCAACATAATAAGTTCCTGCACCTACATTTATAAAAGTAAGAGTTCCATTTCCATTAGTATCTTTTACATTATTAAAAAAAGTTAATAAAGTTCCTGTTGGTGTATTACTAGTAAGATCAAATGGACCAGATTTAATATTACTTGCATTTAATGTAGATGAATTATTATCTACTAAATAAACTCGAAGTAAGCTTATATCAGATTTGATTTTTTTTAAATTTCCACTTGTACTTGATTTTAATAAAAAATCATTAAAATTTAAGTTGATAGAAAAAGAGATTCCTTTATTATTATTTTTATCTACATTAAAAATGAATGATTTATTTTTAGTATTTGAATCAATTGTGTAAGGAAAATCTATTTTTATATTATTAGTATTAAAGTTAGCACAAGAAGAAATAGAAACAAAAACAGTCATTATAATAATATTTTGTATTATTTTTATAAATCGACCTAACATTAATAATACCTCCAATATTGAAAAAATTAAAAATTAAAATATATACCAGAGATTTTACCCTCTAATATATATTTTTTTTTTCTAAATTAAAAATACATTTCTATACAGTTTACTTATCAGTTTAACTAGCTAGGTGTTATAACAGATGTTTTGTCACTACCTGGTGTTATAGTAATAGCAGAATCAACTCTTGCACCTATTGCATCTCTAAGTTTAAGATCCATAGTTAAAGCGGTAAAAGTAGATACAAAATAGTTAATATTACCAGCAACAACTGTTCTTCCAACTTTTACAGAGCCTGCAGGTACTGTAAAAGTATCAAATAAAAGCCCAGATGTGTTTAGACGATCAACACCGCCGCCACCTCCTGTAACATAAAAAGCTCCATCAGTACCATCTGTAAAAGTAGCTCCTGCAACATTAGTAATATTTGTAGTACTTTGAAAAGCAGCGGCTGCTATCCAATAATTATCAGTAGATAAAGTAGTATTCTCTGGTACGTTAGAAAATGTTATAGTTGTCGCACCAGATGCAAGACCAGTTCTAGTTAATTCTATAAGTTTAGCTGCACCACCACCTATTACTTTACCAAGAGTTGATATAGATGTTGCACCTGTTGGTTGAGTAGCAGATTCTAATAATGCGACTTTAATTCCTGTTATATCACCAAATACTTTACTTGCTGTTCCATCATCACTAGCTTTAGCTTTGAATGCTCCACCAGATGAAAAATCTAATTTTACAGAGAAAGAGGCTCCTGTTTTTTGACCATTACCAGCATCAACATAAAAATGACTTGCATCTTGTTTGCTTACTGAAACTGTTTGAGAAATTTTTGTAACTGAATTCAAATCAACAAAATTTGCATCTCCTTTAACTACTACAGATACTGGAGCTACACCAGAAGAACAAGCTGCAAGTGCTGAAACTAACATTGCAGAGGATAATAAAATAGCTGTTTTTTTTGAAAATAACATAACACACCTCGTTCATTAAAATTTTATATTTCATATATACTATATTTATATATATGTAATATATGATACATTCTATTATCTTCAATAAAAAATATATTAATCACCAAAAAACCTATTCTTAATCAATTTTTTTGAGTGATTTATATCACATATTTATTTTTATTTTTGAATATACCCAAATAGAATTTATATTAGAATAATAACTATAAAGCTATTGTTTATAATAAAATATGAAACAAAATCTTAATATTTTTATTATTTAGAGATGATAAACTTCGTACCAATCTTTTATTACAACAACTTCTTGAGGGTCAATATAATATGCAATTTGAGGATCAAAATTTACAACGGAAATAAAATCATGGTATTTGTAATGAACTTTTTTTCTTAATTCATTTAAATAAACATCAATATCATTAGATATTTCTACTAATATTATTTCTTCAATAGGCATATGTTTACAAATAAATTCTATTTTTTCATAATCTCTTTCCAAACATTCTATCCAACAAACTGGTTCATTTGAATAATTAAAAGCGGCTAAATCGGCTTTATATTTCTTATATGCTTCTGGATCTATTTTTAATGAGTTATAAAAAGGTTTATATAGATGGTAAGAGAGTATTTTTAAAAATACATTTACATATTCCTCATTTTCAGGTTTGAAAATAGAAACACTTTCTTTATTTGAATTAAAATTATATTTTTTTTTAGTTTGAAAATCATCAGAATTAAGTTCTAACGCAATTTCACTTATATCAGGAACCTTCTTCTCGAAAGGTATCACTTCTGTTTTTTTCATTGTATTGAATCCGGCAACTTTAAAACTTCTCTGAGTTTTTTATTATAACTATCTGATGCATCTATTGCTTCATCTAGTGTTATTACATGTGAATTTTCGTCAGAAATAACAGGGCTTATAGAGTTTCCAACAACAAGAAGTACAGCACTTACACCTAAACCTCCTGCACCATAATATACTCCATTATTGACTTTTATTATATTTCCTAAAATAATGCCTGATAAAACAGCACCTATTAAACCTAGTAGTGATACTCCATTTCCTAAATTTTGCTTTAACTCTACATTTTTTATTCGTTCAAGAGCTATTTTTTCTGCTCCTACAAGCCTTAATAATTCCATATCACCAAGTTTTGTATTTATTCCTTGAACTATTTCCCATTTTCCTAAATTATTCTTTATACTAATTCTTTCCATTTTATATTTCCAAAGATTAATCTCTGATTGAGTTAGAGGTTTATCATGAAAATTATAATTTTCGTCTGCCGAAAAAGAATTAAGTGAAAAAGACATTGCAAAAATAGTTGTAATTAAAAAGGTTTTTATTCTTGTTTTTTTCATATTGTTCCAGACCTAGATTGTAAATATGAGTTTATAAATAAATCTATTTCTCCATCCATTATATCTTGTACGTTAGATGTTTCTACATTTGTTCTATGATCTTTTACTAAGCTGTAAGGGTGAAATACATAGGATCTTATTTGATTTCCCCAACTTGCTTCAGAATAAGCTCCTTTTAGCTCTGATATTTGTTTTTCTCTTTCTTCTATTTGAACTGTATATAATTTTGCTTTTAAAATTTTAAAGGCATTTTCTTTATTTTGTAATTGAGATCTTTCATTTTGGCAAGTTACAACTATTCCAGTTGGGATATGTGTAATTCTTATTGCTGTTTCAACTTTATTAACGTTTTGACCACCTGCTCCACCAGCTCTATAAGTATCAATTCTTACATCTGTTGAAGGGATTTCTAGTTTTACATCATCTTCTTCAATTAATGGAGTTATTTCTACAGAAGCAAAAGATGTTTGTCTTTTTCCATTTGCATTAAAAGGAGATATTCTTACCAATCTATGAACACCTTTTTCAGAGCTAAGTTTTCCATAAGCATATAAGCCTGTAATTATCATTGTTACACTTTTTATACCAGCTTCATCTCCATTTGATAAATCAACTACATCAACTTTACATTGATGATCTTCTGCCCATCTAGTGTACATTCTTAAAAGCATTTGTGCCCAATCTTGAGCATCCGTACCTCCAGTTCCAGCATTTATTGTAAAAATAGCAGGGTTTCTGTCATATTTACCACCAAGATTTCTTTCAAGTTCCCAAATATTTATTTCTTTTGCAATAGAATCAACTTCATCTCTTAATTCTTTTTCAATTGAAATATCATTTTCTTGTATTGCTATATCAAGTAAGGTTTTTGAATCATCGCAACGATTTTTTAAACTTTGAGAACGATTATAAGTTGATTGATGTATTGATAATTCTTGTAGAACTTTTTGAGCTTTAGATGCATTATCCCAAAAATCTGTTTGAGACGATTCTAATTCAAGTTGTTCTATTGATATTTTTAGAGATGGTAAATCCAAAGAAGACAGTATGCTGTCTAGTTTTATTCTTAGGTTATTAAGTTTATCCTTAGATTCATTTAAAAACATTTATCAAAAACACTCATAACTAGTTAATTGTAAATAAGAAAATAATTCTACAATATAATACCAGTATTATGTGTGTTTTAGATGTGATCGTAATAAAAAAACAAGTTTTATTTTATTAAAATTAAATTGAAGTCATTATAAAAATAATTTTTATACAAAAAAAATTAAAAACTCAGCATATTGAATGCAACAGAACCTTTACTAACTTTAATTTTTTCAGAAAAAGAATTAA